>Ga0164241_10007201_pt1 | contig 10014 bp, 8 predicted proteins | sample OricomyardsoilBY_FD_108780 | JGI IMG/M metagenome (GOLD analysis project Ga0164241, IMG submission 108780) | Backyard soil microbial communities from Emeryville, California, USA - Original compost - Back yard soil (BY) | ecosystem: Environmental > Terrestrial > Soil > Unclassified | place: USA... | reverse complement strand
GAGCAGCGTCGAAAGCCAAGTCAAAGCCATCGTTGCCGAGCAGCTGGGCGTCAAGGCCGAGCAGGTGACGAGCGACGCGTCATTCGTCGATGACCTCGGCGCTGACTCGCTGGATACGGTCGAGCTGGTGATGGCCCTGGAAGAAGAGTTCGAGATCGAGATCCCGGACGAAGAGGCCGAGAAGATCACCACGGTCCAGCAGGCGATCACCTACATCAACGACCGGCGCGCCAAGGCCTGAGCGCCGATCGCACGGTACGGGCGCGGCGCGCTCTGCGCCGCGCCGCCGCCGGAAAAGCCGGCGCCGACATCCACTTGAAGACAGGCCGGAGCAACGCTTGAGCAAGCGTCGAGTAGTCGTTACAGGCATGGGAATCATCTCGCCGGTGGGCAGCACCATCGAGAGCGCCTGGACCAATGTGGTCAACGGAGTCAGCGGCATCGGGCCGATCACGCGCTTCGATGTCAGCGAATTCCCGTGCAAGTTCGGCGGGGCGGTCAAGGATTTCCAGCTCGAGAAATACCTCACGGCCAAGGAAGCCCGGCGCATGGACGAGTTCATGCACTACGGCATTGCCGCGGGCGTCGAAGCCATGGCCGACTCGGGCATCGACGTGAACCAGATCGATCTGGATCGCGCCGGCGTCATCACCGGCTCGGGCATCGGCGGCCTGCAGACCATCCAGGACGAGCACAACGCCTTCCTTTCGGCCAACAGCCCGCGCAAGATCTCGCCGTTCTTCGTGCCGGCCTCGATCATCAACATGATCTCGGGGCATCTGTCGATCCGCTTCGGCCTGCGTGGGCCGAACCTGGGCGTGGTCACGGCCTGTACCACCTCCACGCATGCGCTGGGCGTGGCCATGCGCACCATCCAGTACGGCGACGCGGACATGGTGCTGGCCGGTGGCTCCGAGTTCGCCACCACCATCATGGGCCTGGGCGGATTCGGTCAGGCCAAGGCGCTCTCGACGCGCAATGACGCGCCCACCGAGGCCAGCCGTCCCTGGGACAAGGATCGCGACGGCTTCGTGCTCAGCGATGGCGGCGGCGCCATGATGCTCGAGGAGCTGGAACACGCGAAGCGTCGCGGCGCCCGCATCTACGCGGAGCTGGTGGGCTTCGGCATGAGCGGCGATGCGCACCACATCACCGCGCCGCCCGAAGATGGCAATGGCGCCCGCCGCGCCATGCAGGCCGCCATGCGTGATGCCGGCGCGAATCCGGCCGACGTGCATTACGTGAATGCGCATGCCACTTCCACGCAGCTGGGCGATGTGGCCGAGACGCTGGCCATCAAGGGAGCCTTTGGCGATGCGGCGAAGCAAGTCGCCGTCAGCGCCACCAAGTCCGTGACCGGCCATCTGCTGGGCGCGGCCGGTGTGGTCGAGGCCATCTTCTCCGTGCTGGCGATCCGCGACCAGGTCGCACCGCCGACGATGAATCTGCACGCACCGGGCGAGGGCTGCGACCTGGACTACGTGCCGCTCACGGCGCGTCCGATGCGCATCGACACCGCCATGTCCAACTCCTTCGGCTTCGGCGGCACCAACGGCACGGTGGTGCTGCGCCGTTTCACGGGTTAAGGCCAACGCCGTCCGGCGCCATGCGCGCGCCATCCCCGCACATCGAACCGGTCGCGCTGACGCCAGAGATCCTGCTGGCGCTTGCGGCGCATGTGCCCTCGCGTTATCCGGTGCTGCTCGACAGCGCCGCACAGGGCGCGCTGTCGCGGTTCACGATGCTCGCCGCGCTGCCGCGCGGCTGCCTGTGGCTGGATGCCGGCGGCAAGCTGCACGTCGAGGGCGATCTTGCCTTGCCGGCGCAGTCAGACTTTCTCGCCAGCTTCGACGCGCTGTGGCGCCAGCAGGCGCGGACCAGCTCGCCGCTGCCGGTGGATCTGCCGTTTCACGGCGGCTGGTTTGCCTACCTGGGCTACGAGCTGGCGCTGCAGATCGAACCCACGCTGGGTCGCTACTGGCCCGCGGCAAGCCGCGAGGACGCGCGGCCTGTTGCATGGGCCATGCGCGTGCCGGCGGCGCTGGTGCTGGATGAGCATGGCCAGGGATACCTCATTGCCGAAAGCGCGGTCACTGCCATCGAACGACAGCAGATTCTCGATGACCTGCATCGCTATGGCGACGCATCGGCCGAGCCTGCCGCGCCGGCGATCGAAGCGGTGGAAGAAGATGCCCGGGCCTATCTCGAACGCGTGCGCCGCGCGCAGGAATACATTCGCGCCGGCGATATCTACCAGGCCAATCTGTCGCGATACTGGCGGGCGCGGCTGCCCGATGACCTGAGCGCGGCCCAGTTGTACCGCCGTTTGCGTGTGAGCAATCCGGCGCCGTTCGCCGCGCTGGCCCAATATCGGGATTTCCGCATTCTGTCTTCCTCACCCGAGCGGCTGCTGCGGGTGCGCGGCCGGCGTGTGGATACGCGGCCCATTGCCGGCACGCATCCGCGCGGCGCGACCGTGGAAGCGGATCGGCAACTGGCCGAGGCGCTGATCGCCCATCCCAAGGAACGCGCCGAGCATGTCATGCTCATCGACCTGGCGCGCAACGACCTGGGCCGCGTGTGCACCGGCGGCAGCGTGCATGTCGATGAATACATGGCGGTGGAAACCTATGCGCATGTGCATCACATCGTGTCGAACGTGACCGGCGAGCTGCGCGAGGATGTCACTCCGGTGCAGGCGCTGCGCGCGGTATTTCCCGGTGGCACCATCACCGGCTGCCCCAAGGTGCGCTGCATGCAGATCATCGCCGAACTCGAGGGCGGGCCGCGCGGGCCCTACACCGGCAGCCTGGGCTATCTGAATCACGATGGTTCGGCCGACTTCAACATCCTGATCCGCACCATGTCGCTGTACGGGCGCGAACTGGAATTCCGCGCGGGCGCCGGCATCGTGGCCGACTCGCGTCCCGAGCGCGAACTGGAAGAGTCGCGCGCCAAGGCGCGTGGGCTGCTGCTGGCGCTGAGTCCATGAGCGCGCCACTGGCCGTACTGCTGAATGCGCAGCACAGCGCGGACTGGCCGCTGGACCGCGGCCTGCACTACGGGGACGGCCTGTTCGAGACCATCGGCGTGCGTGATGGGCGGCTGCGCTTCGAGGCGCTGCACCGGGCGCGGCTGGCGCAGGGATGCAGCCGGCTGGCGATCGAAGTCGATCAGGATGATGTCTGGCGGCAGGCGCAGGCCGTGGCCGCGCAGCATCCTTCGTGCACGCTGAAGCTGCTGGTGAGCCGCGGCAGCGCCACTACGCGTGGTTATGCGCCGACCGGGGCCGAGCAGCCGCGGGTGCTGTTGCTGGCCTATGCGGCAGATTCGGGGCCACAGGCGCCGCCGCGCGTGTGCGTGGCCACACTGCGATCCGTCCTGGGCGAAAATCCACAGCTCGCGGGCATCAAGCATTGCAACCGGCTGGAGCAGGTGCTGGCGCGCATGGAACTGCGTTCGCACGGCGGCGCCTTCGAGGGACTGCTGGCCAGTAGCTGCGGACACCTGATTTCCGGCACCATGAGCAATGTATTCCTGGAGCAGGATGGCGTACTCATGACACCCCAGCTCGAACGCTGCGGCATCGCCGGCGTGATGCGCGCCGTGGTGTTGCGCGAGGCCGCCGCGGCCGGCCTTGCCGTGCGGGTCACCGATATGCCGGTCAGTGTGCTGCAGGGCTGCGACAGCCTGTTCCTGACCAATGCGCGCCTTGGCGTGCTGCCGGTGCACGAACTGGATGGTCGCGAGCTGGCGGTCAGTGCCGCGGCCCAGGCGCTGGCTCAGCGGGTGAGCACGCTTGAGCGCTAGGCGAATCATCTCCTCGACATTGCTGGTGCTGCTGCTCGCCGCGGCGGTTGTCGCCGTGCTGGCCTGGAAGACCGTCAACTCCGCGGCCGTCATCCCGGGCAAGGCCACCGAAGTGCGTGATCTGACCGTGCCGCAGGGCGCGAGCCTGCGCGCCGTGCTGCGCGAACTGCAGCAGCAGCAGCTCATCGGCGATGCGCGCTATCTGGAGTGGTATCTGCGGTTTCGCGAGCCGGGCAAGGCCGCGGTGGCGCCCGGCATCAAGGCGGGCCACTACCGCATCGCACCCGGACAGCAGCCACTGACCATCCTGCGCCAGCTCGTCGAAGGGCGCATCGTGCTCGAGCACATCACCATCGTGGAAGGCTGGACTTTCGCGCAGATGCGCGGCGCGCTGCTGCGCAAGACCGGCCTCGCCACCGTGACGCGCAATCTTTCCGACACACAGATCATGGCCGAGCTCGGCGCGCCAGACCTTCCCGCGGAAGGACGCTTCGCGCCCGATACCTATGCGTTCGCGCCGGGCACCACCACCGACATGCAGATACTGCGGCTGGCCTTCGACGCGCAGCAGCGCACGCTGCGCAAGGCGTGGGATTCGCGGCAGCCCGATCTGCCGTTTGCATCCGCCGCCGAGGCGCTGGCACTGGCTTCGATCGTCGAGAAGGAAACCGGTCTGGCCAGCGAGCGGGCGCGGGTCGCCGGCGTCTACATCAACCGCCTGCGCAAGGGCATGCGGCTGCAGTCCGACCCGACAGTGATCTATGGCATCGGTCCGCGCTACGACGGCAACATCCGCAAGCGCGACCTGCTCGCCGACAACCCCTACAACACCTACACGCGCACGGGGCTGCCGCCCACGCCGATCGCGCTGCCCGGGCACGATGCCATCGTCGCGACACTGAATCCGGAAAAGACCGACGCGCTGTTCTTCGTCGCCATCGGCGATGGCAGCGGCGGGCACTATTTCTCGGCCACCTTTGCCGAGCACAACCGCGCGCTGCAGCGTTATCTGGGACGCCTGCGCGGCGACTTGCCGACCGGCGCGCCCACCGTTGCGCGGCCAGCCGAATCCGCCACTGGCACCAGATGACGCGCGGTCGTTTCATCACGCTGGAGGGTATCGAGGGGGCAGGCAAGTCGACGCTGCTGCAGGGCCTGGCCGAGCTGCTGCGCGGCCGCGGCATCGTGGTATGCGCGACGCGCGAACCCGGTGGCACGCCGCTGGCCGAAGACATTCGCGGACTCGTGCTCGCGCGTCGCGCCGAAGGCGTGCCCGCGACCACGGAGCTGCTGCTGATGTTCGCGGCGCGCGCGGCGCATGTGGCCCAGCGCATCGAGCCGGCGCTGGCGCGGGGCGAATGGGTGCTGTGCGATCGTTTCACCGACGCCAGCCGCGCCTATCAGGGTGGGGGAAGAGCCGTGAACGCCGCCAGCATCGAGGCGCTGGCCGGCATCGCGCATCCGGGCCTGGCCCCCGATCTCACCCTGCTGCTTGATCTGGCGCCTGAGACGGGTCTGCAGCGCGCGCGCAGCCGTTGCGCCGGCGGCGATCGCTTCGAGGATGAACAACTGGCTTTCTTCGCGCGGGTGCGCGAGAGCTATCTGCAGCTGGCGCGCGCCGAGCCGCGGCGCATCCGCGTGCTGGATGCCACCGCCGCGCCCGCAGAGTTGTTGCAGCAGGCCCTGTCGCAGGTGGATGCGCCATGAGCGGTTTGCCATGGATGCAGGCAGCGCAAGCTCAGTTGCGCGCGGCGCACGCAGCCGGCCGCCTGCCGCCGGGCCTGCTGATCCACGAGGCGCCCGGAACCGGCGGACGCTCGCTGGCGCTGTATTTCGCGCAGCTGCTGCTGTGCACGGGCTCCACGCCAGCCTGCGGTCAATGCGCCAGCTGCCGGCGTGTGCAGCACAACGAGCATCCGGACTTCACGCTGCTCGAACCCGGCGCCGAGTCCAAACTCGGGCAGATCACCATCGATCAGGTGCGCGCCGTTGCCGAGCAGCTGGCGCTGTCCAGCTACGAAGGGCGCGGCAGCTGCGTGGTGATCGAACCCGCCCACGCGCTGAACCGCAACGCGGCCAATGCGCTGCTGAAGACCCTGGAAGAACCACGCCGCGATGCCCATCTGCTGCTGGTCACCAGCAGCCCCAGCCTGCTGCCGGCCACGGTTCGCAGCCGCTGCCAGAAGCTGCCGCTGCCGGCGCCGAGCCCGGCCCAGGCACTGGCCTGGCTGGGCGAGCAGCAGCCCCAGCATCGCGCGCAATGGCCCGCGGTGCTCGAGGTGCTGGGCATGGCTCCATTGCAGGCTCTGCAAGCCGATGTGCCGCGATTGCTGGCCATGCGGGAGGAGATCCTGCAGGTACTCCGGGAGGCCGTCACGGGCCGCCTCGACGTGATCCGGACGGCGGATGCCTGGGCCAGGGACGAATTGCCGCTGCGCCTCACCTGCATTGAGAACTGCCTCACAGCCCGGGTGCTGGCAATGCGTGCTGGTGCCCGGTTGCAAGACGGCGGTTTGGACATAAATATAGGCCAAGCCGTGCGGATACTGGACGATGTGCGCAAGCTGCAGTCGCAACTCGCCACTTCGCTGAACAAACCGCTGGCCGTCGAAGACCAGCTGTGGCGACTGGGTCGTGCCGGCGCAGGTTGAAGGGTTCAATTCAGGACGTTATGGCGCACAGAGATTCCACATCACGCTCGGGCATCAACAAGCCGGGGCTGCTGACGCTGACCATCAAGGACAAGAGCGCGCTGTACATGGCCTATATGCCGTTCGTGCGCAACGGCGGCCTGTTCATTCCCACCAGCAGCAATTACCGGCTGGGCGATGAAGTGTTCATGCTGCTGAACCTGATGGGCGAGGATGAAAAGCTCCCCGTGGCGGGCCGCGTGATCTGGGTGACGCCCAAAGGCGCGCAGGGCAAGCGCACCGCCGGCATCGGCGTGCAGTTCAGCGAACAGGATCGCGGGCAGACGCAGAAGAAGATCGAGAACTATCTGGCCGCCGCCGTCTCGGGCGAGAAGCCGACCCACACCATGTAGCCAGGCGCGGGATCAGGCGGTGGTGGCGCGCCGCAGGCCGCGTTCCATCGTCGACAGGCCGCCCTTCAGCACATAGGCGTCGAAGCCTTTTTCCACCAGGATGAACGCGGCGGCCGAGCTGCGCCGGCCGGTGTCGCAATAGACGATGTAGGGCTTGTTCTTGTCGAGCGCCGAGAGTTTCAGGCGGATGAAATACAGCGGCACGTTCATCGCGCCCTCGACCGCCAGGTTCTGGAATTCGGAGGGCAGGCGCACGTCCAGCCACACGCCGCCTTTCTTCGCCGCCAGCTGTTCGGCCTGCTCGGCGGTAACCCACTGCAGCAGCGGCTCGTTCATCAACTCGCGGAAATCCTCTTTCTTCAGCCGCATCAGCACGCCCTCGGTGAGCATGGTGACCGTCGCATTGCGCTTGGCTTCAGAGATCAAGGCCTCTTCGCCGAAGGTATCGCCCACGGTGAGCTCGGCCAGCTTGATGCCTTCCTTGTTCAGCGGCGTTTCGCGCGTGACCACGCACTTGCCGGTGACGACGGCGTAGAAGTAATCGCCCTCGGCTCCCTGGCGGATGATCACATCGCCGGCCCGGTGCGGCATGCGCTGCATGCGCAGGAAGATGGCCTGGATGTTCGCCGGCGGGATGCGCTGCATGGCCTTGCTCTGCAGCAGCGTGGTCATCCAGTCGTCGCCCTCGGCATTCTGGAACTGCGACTGTAGCTCGGCCACTTCATAGGTGCCGGTCTGGTCCCAGGTGATCATCACGTCGAGCAGTTCGCTGTCGATGGAGAGGTATTCGACGCTGTCCATGGCGCGGGCCGAGAACTCGCGCGGCAGCTTGCCGGACAGGGGATTGCGCGCCTCGGGCGTGCCGCCTTTGATCACACCGACGGTGCGGTCGTCTTCGCGCAGTTCGACGGTTCCGGAAACCACCCAGATGGTGCGTTTTTCGGTGTCGCCCTGTTTGAACAGCAGGCGGCCGGCATCTATCTCGCGAACAAAAACCTTGCGGGCCAGCGCAGCCTGGTTTTCCTTCTTCATGCCATCCAGCGGCGTGAATCGACGCAGCAGCGGCACGTCGACCGGGCGACCCTGGCTCATCGGTGAATCCGCTCCTTATGTGCGCCGTAGCGCGATGATTATCAAGAAAATGGTAACACGCAGGTCAGAGCGCGGACCAACCTGGATCGGGCGTAAAACGTGACCCATGTTGCAGCGTGAGCTGCTCGAGTCGTGCCTTGAGCCGCATTGGCCCTTCGGCACGTGCCCAGTTCAGGGGGCCACCGCGAAAAGGCGCGAAACCCGCGCCGAAGATCACGCCGGCATCCACCAGATCGGCATCGGCCACGATGTGTTCGCGCAGGCAGGCCACGCTCTCGTTGACGAAGGTGAGCATCAGGCGGTCGGTGAGCTCCTGCGCCACCAGCGTCTCATCCACCTTCTGTTTGCGCGCCTTGCCGTCGACCCAGGTGTAGTAGCCCTTGCCGCTCTTGCGGCCCAGTGTCTTCGCGGCGAGCAGCGCTTCGAGCCGTTTCAGCGGCAGCGGTGGCGCGCGGCCGATGGCGGCACCGATGATGTCGCCGACGTGATGGCAGACATCCAGGCCCACCACATCGGCCAGTTCGATGGGTCCCATGGGCATGCCGAAGCGCGTGGCGGCCGCATCGACCACTTCCGGCAGTTCGCCTTGCTCCACGGCCACCATGCCTTCCTGCATGTAGGGAATCAGCACGCGATTGACCAGGAAGCCCGGTGAGCTGCGACAGGGCAGTGGCAGCTTGTCGAGCCGGCGCGCGAAAGCCGTGGCGGCGGCGAGGGCTTCGGGGCGCGTGCCAGTGCCTTCGATGATTTCCACCAGCGGCATCTGCGGCACGGGATTGAAGAAATGCAGGCCGACGAAGCGCCCGGGGTCGGGCAATCCCCCGGTGAGTGATTCGAGCACCAGGCTCGAGGTATTGGTGGCCAGCAGGGCGTCGGGTTTCATGCGCGGCGCCAGCGAAGCGTACAGCCCGCGCTTCGCATCGCGGTCTTCGAAGATGGCCTCGATGATGAGGTCGGCTTCGGGCACGCCGGCGCCTTCGACGTCGGCGCGCAGGCGCGCGGTGGCGGCGCCGCGTTCCTGCGCATTCGGGATGCGTTTCGCGAACAGCTCGCCGGCCCGCTGCAATGCCGGCTGGATCCGCTCGATCGTCTGATCCTGCAGCGTGACCGTGAAGCCGCGCAGGGCGCAGACCGCTGCGATGTCGCCGCCCATGACACCGGCACCGACTACATGCACATGGCGAATGGCCTCACCGCTTTCATTGCGCCGGGCCCCCAGGCTCTTCAGCCGGTCCTGCAGCTGGAACACGCGCACCAGATTGCGCGCCGTGGAAGACTGGAACAGCGCGGCGATGGACTGCGCCTCGGCCTCGTAGGCGGCGCGCCCATGGGCGCCGTATTTCGTCCACAGATCGACGATGGCAAACGGCGCCGGATAATGTTCTCGACGCACCCGCGCGGCCACCTGGCGGTGCAACGCTTCGGTGAGGAAGGTGCGCACCGGCCGCCACGACAGCGCGCGTTCCAGCAGCGGCGGCGAGTGCGGCGCGGGCTGCTTGTCGATCAGGTTGCGGCAGGCCGCATCGGCCTGCTCCGCCGGCACCAGCGCATCGATCAGCCCGATGCGCCGCGCCTTGTCGGCGCGCAGGTTCTTGCCGGTGAGCATCATGTCCATGGCCGCGCGCACGCCCACCAGCCGCACCGAGCGCACCGTGCCGCCGAATCCCGGGTGGATGCCCAATTGCACTTCGGGCAGTCCCAGCGTCAGGCGGCCATCGTCCACGCCCACGCGATAGCGGCAGGCCAGCGCCAGCTCCATGCCGCCGCCCAGCGCAAAACCCTGCAGCAGCGCCACCGTGGCACAGCGCAGCGCGGCGATGCGCTCGCACAGCTGCTGCCCGCGACGGATCATCACCAGCGCCTGTTCCACCGAGGCCAGCGTCGTGAATTCGTTGACATCCGCGCCGACGATGAAGCCGCTCTTCTTGGCCGAGCGGATGATGAGTCCGCGCGGCGGCGAGGCTTCGATGCGCCCGAGCACCTCGCCCAGTTCGATCAGTACGGCGGAGGAGAGGGTATTGGCCGAACGCTCCGGCACGTCCAGCCACAGCGTGCCGATGCCATCGGCG
>Ga0164241_10007200_pt1 | contig 10016 bp, 9 predicted proteins | sample OricomyardsoilBY_FD_108780 | JGI IMG/M metagenome (GOLD analysis project Ga0164241, IMG submission 108780) | Backyard soil microbial communities from Emeryville, California, USA - Original compost - Back yard soil (BY) | ecosystem: Environmental > Terrestrial > Soil > Unclassified | place: USA... | reverse complement strand
TGGTGTTGATGACAAGTGCCATTTGATTGCTCCTGTAAACCTTTCGTTTCTAAATCCGGCTAAGCCAACCGGCGGGGTTGCGCTGCGGCGTAAACCTGCCAGTGCGCTGTTCGTGTTCGTTAACGGCGACTGCGAGGGGAGCTTGAGGGGAACCGGCAATCTGGGGGGCAAAATGCGCAGCGGCTCACACCGCTGCGCACTCAATTAAAGGTAATCGAATAGCGACAATTGCGCGATTTTCGAATACGCGGCCTGGGCGGCCTGGAGACTGGTGTACTGCTGGTTCAGCTGGCTGATCGCCGAGGCATAGTCGACGTCGCGGAGGTCGGAAATCAGCGACTGCAGGTCAACCGCCTCCGAATCCCGGAAGTCCGCCGCGGTGTCTATGGCCTGCAGTCGCGTCCCCACTTCCGCGCGCGAGCTAACCACTCGTTCGAGCCCCGCGTCGATGTTCGCGATGGAGGCGCCGATCTCGCTCTGGAATGCCGCCTCGCTGCCGGCGATGGCGCCGTCGCCTTCGAGGGTGCGCGCCAGTTCGTCGAGCATGGCGAAGATGTCGGTGTTCTGCGCGGGCGTGATGCCGAACGAATCATTGGCGGCCGGCGCGCCGGTGACGCTCACGCTCACCCCAAGGAAGCTGATGCTCTGCCCGGAGGTGAAGCCCGAGCCCGACGCGATCACCGCGGGCGTCGGCGTGCCGTCGTCGACCACCTGCCAGTCAGTGGCGCTGGTGAATTGCAGCGTGTAGTTGCCCGCGACCCAGGCCGAGGGGTCCGCCACGGTGCCAAGCCCAATGGTCGCGTTGCCCGTGTTGGTCGCGGAAACTGTCGTGCGGAACACGCCGTTGCGCTCGGCGATGCCCATGAAGGCGTCGACGCCGGTATGCACGTCGGCCAGCGATTGCGTGCTGCTGATGCGGATCTGCCGCGTCGTCTGGTCGCCCAGGTAGTCGACACCGGTCGCGCCCTGCGCGAACGGCCTGGTCGCGGTCGACGTGCCGGCAAACAGGTACTCGCCGTTGGCGTCCTGGCGGTTGGCCATGTCCATGAGGGCCGAGAGATTCTGCCGCACCTGGTTGGCGAGCATCTTGCGTTCCGCCTGGCCGAGCGTGGCGTTGGCGCCGGCCAGGGCCGAGTCGCGCGCGCTCTGCAGCACCGAAGTCATGTCCGCGAGAGTCTGTTCCTCGTAGCCGAGGCGACTCGCGATGATGTTGGAATTGCGCTCGTATTGTGCGTTGTCCGCGAGCTTGCGTTCCAGGCCCGCGACGCGCGTGGCGCCGATCGGGTCCTCGGACGCGGTCTGGAATTTCTTGCCGGTGGTGATCTGGTTCTGCGTCCTGGAGAGCTTGACCTGGTTCTCGAGAATGGCGCTGATGCTGCTGCGATGCATGCCCGCGGTGGAGATGCGCATGGCTTACCTCCGCACCGCGTTGATCAACGTATCGAACATCTGGCTGGCCGCCGCGATGATCTGTGCGGCCGCCTGGTAGGCCTGCTGGTAGCGCAGCATGTTGGCGGCCTCCTCGTCGAGGTTCACGCCGGAGATGGCGTCGCGCGCCGCCACCGCGCTCTCGTTGACCGAGGCTTCCGCGTCGCGGCTCATCTGCGCGGCGCGGGTCTGCGATCCCACGTTGCCGGTGAGTCGCTCGACGGCCGCGGACACGGACACCGTGCCGCCCTCGATGACACCAACCTTCATGGCGTCGGCCAGCGCGAAGGCATTGCGATTGTCGCCGACGGCGCCGGCGTTGGTGCGCACGGTGAACGTGTCACCCGCGGCGGGTGCGCCGCCGATCTGCACGCGCCAGCCGTTGACGTCGATGTTGTCGCCGGCGGTGAACGTCTGGTCGGCGCCGCCGTTCACGGAATACGTGCTGGCGGACGTGAACACGATGTCGATGGGCGTGAGCGTGGTCGAGCCCGGCGCGCGCACTTCGGCCTGGCTGATGGTGCCGGTGCCGGTGTTGGCGGCGGCGCTCGCGGTCTTGAGCGCCGTGGCGGCTGCGATCTTCGCCGGGTCGGTGATCGCGACGTCGAAGCCCTGGATGGCATCGCGCGTGGGATGAATGATGAACTGGTCGCCGGTGGCCACGCCCGTGCCGACCTCGACGCGCAGGCCGTCGAACAGCAACGGATCGGCGTTGGTGCCGGTACCCGTGAAGCTCACCGAGGTGCCCGTGTCCTGGCGCCGCACGGTGTAGCCGGTGGCGGTGCGCGTGACCACGTAGTCGTTGGTGGTGATCGCGCCCAGGTCCACGCGAGTCGCAGTGGCCAGGGCGGTGGAAGTATTGGTGGTGGCGGGCACCGAGCCCACCGCGCCCACATCGAAGAAGTTGCCACCCAGCGCGCCCGTGAGGTCCATGCCCTGGCGATGCACCGAGTTGACTTGCGATGCCACGGCCAGCGTGATGCGGCCCAGCTCGTTGCGGGCCGGATCGAGCATCTGTGCGCGCCAGTCGAGCAGACCGCCGAGCGAACCACCCGACACACTCTTGGAAATGTCGACGGTACCGGAGGCCGTCTTCAGCGCGAGCTGCAGACGCTCGGCGTCGAGCGGATCCTTGGCGGTGGTGATCTGCGATGCCGTGGTGCCGAGCACCAGCGGCTGGCCGGTGCCGATGAATACGTTGAGAGAGGCTTCGCCCTCGGGGACCACGGTGACACCGAGTTTCCCGGACAGCTGGTCGATGAGCGCGTCGCGCTGGTCGAGCAGATCGTTGGGCGCCTGGCCGGTCTGCTGGATGGCGACCGTGATGTCACCGTTCAGCTTCGCAACGCCGCGCGCCAGCGTGTTGATCTCGCCTGCCTGGCCGACCAGCTGCGTGTCCACGTCCGCGGACATTTCGCGCAATCGCGTGTCGTAACCCTGGAGGCGCTCGGCCAGCGCATTGCCCTCGGCCAGCAGCACCTGGCGCGCCGGGATCGAGCTCGGCGTGCTGGAAACTTCGTTGATCGCATCCGTGAAGCTCTGCAACCCGGCGGACAGACCATTGCTGGTGTCGCCGAGCAGGCTGTCGAGCCGGCCGGCCTGCGCCGCGTAGGTGTCGAGGCGCGCGAGATTGCCGCCCGAGCTGCGCACCTGCTGCGAGACGAATTGGTCGTACACGCGACGCACGGCCACGGCGTCCACGCCGCTGCCGATCCAGTTCGTGCCGTAACTTTGGGGATTGCGCGTGGCAAATTCCACCCGCTGCCGCGTGTAACCCTCGGTCGAAACGTTCGCGATGTTGTGGGCGGTGGTATCCAGCGCGCGTTGCATGGCGCGCAGGCTGGACAGTCCCGTCCCGAGTAGATCAGCCATTACTCAGCTCCTGCGGAGGTATCGGCGTGGCATCCGCGGACTTGAACCGTTTCACATCCGCGGTCACGTCCGCGGCAATGGATTGCCGCTCGGACACCTTTTCAAAAGTGGCCACCAGCTTGTTGGCGTACTGCGGATCCGTGGCGTAGCCGCCGCGCTGCAGCGCATCGGCGAAGGCACGCACGTCGGTGCCCGTACCCAGTGCCGCGGAGTAGCGCGGGTTGTCGCGGATCACGTGGACATAATCGCGGACGTTTTCCGCGAGAGAGCCGTAGGCGCGGAACCGGGCGCGTTCGCTGCCCGCCTCGCCCGCGACATATTCCGTGGTAGCGGCGGTCACGCTTGGGCCCTGCCAGCCTGCGCCCGCCTTGATGCCGAAGAAATTGCTGCTGTTGCCGCTGGAATCGGCGGGCTTCGAAGTGCCCCAACCAGTTTCGAGCGCCGCCTGGGCGACGATGGCGCGGGCATCGACGCCCAGCTCGCGCGCGGCAGCGGTGGCATGCGGCATGACTTCGTCGATGAATTTCTGCTGTTGTTCGGGGCTCGCGCTGCCCGCGGCGCCATCTTCAGCCTTGACGGGCGCGGCCGCGCCGGCTCCCGCGCTGCCCCCGCCCAACTGCCGGATCAACATGTCGGCGAGGCCGAGGCCGCGGCCCTGCGAGAGCTGCATGGCGAGCTGGTCGTCCATCATGCCCTGGTACATGTCGCCCTGGTCGCTGCCGAACATCGGGTCGCCGAAGCTGGCGCTGCGCATGCTGTCCAGCATCATCTTGGTGAAGATACTTTCGAACTGGCGCGCGACTTCGCGCAGCGTGTTGGGGTCATTCGTCTCCGCGCCACGGCGCAGCGCCGCGAACTGGCGGAAGTCGGTCGCGCTGGGTCCCTGGCCTTGACGCGGCTGCGTCGCCTGAGGATTGACCGAAGGATCGACCTTGAGTGCCATGGTCAGATGACGATGAGCTCGGCGCGCAACGCGCCGGATTCTTTCAACGCCTCGAGAATGGCGACGAGATCGCCGGGCGCGGCGCCCACCTGGTTCACGGCCCGCACGATGTCATTGAGATCGACACCGGCGTTGAACACGAACATGCGCGCCGGCGGCTGGTCCACGGAGACGTTGCTCTCGGGCACGGCCACGGTCTCGCCCTTGCTGAATTCATACGGCTGGCTCACCGCGGTGCGCTCGGTGATGGTCACGGTCAGCGAGCCATGCGACACGGCCGCCGGCATGACGCGCACATGCGAGCCGATGACCACGGTGCCGGTGCGCGAATTGACGATGACGCGCGCCGGCGCATCACCGGGCTCGATCTCGATCTGCTCCAGCGTCGCGAGGTACGAGATGCGCTGATTGGCGTCGGCGGGCGCGGCCACTTTCACGGACACGCCATCCATGGCCTGCGCGGTGTCGGCGCCCAACAACTTGTTGATGCTCTCGACCAGCCGCGACGAGGTGGTGAAATCCGGCGTGTGCAGGTTGAGGATGACGAACGGCGTCTGGTCGAAGCCGGTGGAGACTTCGCGCTCGACCGTCGCCCCATTTGGAACCCTGCCCGACGAAGGCACGTTCACCGCGATGCGCGAGCCGTCCTTGCCCGAGACGCCGAAACCGCTGACGACGAGGCTGCCCTGCGCCATGGCGTACACCTGGCCATCGGCACCGCGCAGCGGCGTGAGGATGAGTTGTCCGCCGCGCAGCGAGCCGGCGTTACCGATGGAAGACACGGTGATGTCGATGGCCTGGCCGGTCTTGGCGAACGGCGGCAGGTCCGCGGTCACGGTGACGGCCGCGACGTTCTTGAGCTGCGGGTTCGTGCCCGGCGGGATGGTCACACCGTAACGCGCCAGCATGTTCTTGATGCTCTGGAGCGTGAACGGCGTCTGGCTGGTCTGGTCGCCGGTGCCATCGAGGCCGACCACGAGACCGTAGCCCACCAACTGGTTGTTACGAACGCCTTGCACCGAGGCCAGGTCCTTGACGCGCTCGGCCTGTGCACCAGCCGCGGCCAGCAGGCACAGCAACGCGCCGAGTCCGGCGATGAGATGCGTGCGGCGGATAAAGACGTTCATGGAGTCCCTTCAGAAAGGCGTTTTCGGTGAATTGAAGAAGCGGTACAGCCAGCCCGGCTTGGCGGCGTTCGCCACGGTGCCCTGCCCGCCATAAGAGATGTATGCGTCGGCGATCTTCCAGGAGACCACGGAATTGTCCGGCGCGATGTCCGCGGGTCGCACGATGCCCTGCACGCGCACGAATTCCTTGCCGGTGTTGATGGTGATCCACTTCTGGCCGCGTACCAGCATGTTGCCGTTGGGGAAGCGCCTGGCGACCGTCACGCTGATGGCGCCGTCGAGCGCGTTGCTCTGCTTGCTGGCGCCGTTGCCGGCGAATTTCGAATCGCTGTTCATCGAGCCTTCGAGCACCGGCACGCCATTGACGGTGACCGGGCGGCCGAAGACCTGCGGGCCTTCGAGCGCCGCCGTGGTGGTCTTGCCGGTGTTGGTGCTGGCCGATTTCTCCGCGCTGGTGCTTTCTTCCAGGCGTACGGTCAACGTGTCACCGACGTTGCGCGCCGTGACGTTCTCCCACAGCGACACCTCGGTGCCCTGCGCGTAGATGGCGCCGGCCGTGGTGGTGGGCGACGCCTGGTCGTCGGGCCAGGTGGCCTCGAACTCGCGGCCGCCGTCTTCCTTGAGCGCAGCACAGCCGGTCATGAGAGCCATCAATGTGACGAGGACGATTCTCATAACTGGTTGTTCACGTACTCGAGCATCTGGTCGGCGGTCGAGATGGCCTTGGAGTTCATTTCGTAGGCGCGCTGCGTCTCGATCATGTTGACCAGCTCTTCGACCACGTTGACGTTCGAGCCTTCGACCGAACCCTGGGTGGTGAAGCCCAGGCCATTCTGGCCGGGCGTGCCGGTCTGGGCGGGGCCGGAGGCCACGGTCTCGGCCAGCAGGTTTTCACCCAGCGGCTGCAGGCCGGCCGGGTTCACGAAGTCGGTGAGCTGCAACTGGCCCACCTGTACCGGCGCGCTCTGCCCGGCGAGCCGCACGCTGACCACACCGTCGCGACCGATGGTGATGCTCTGCGAGCCTTCGGGAATGCTGATGCCGGGATTCAACGTGTAGCCACTGGACGTCACCATCTGGCCCTGCGCCGACAGCTGGAAGCTGCCGTCGCGCGTGTAGGCGTTGGTGCCATCCGGCAGCTGGATCTGGAAGAAGCCACGGCCTTCCACCGCCACGTCCAGCGCATTGTCGGTCTGCGAGAGACCGCCCTGCGTGTACAGCTTCTCGGTCGCGACCACGCGCACACCGGTGCCGAGGTGCACGCCCGAGGGCGCCTGCGTGTCCTGCGAGGTAGAACCGCCGACCTGGCGCACGTTCTGGTACAGCAGGTCTTCGAACACCGCGCGGCCCTTCTTGAAGCCGCTGGTGCTGACGTTGGCGAGGTTGTTGGACGTGACCGCGAGGCGCGTCTGCTGCGCGTCGAGTCCGGTCTTGGCTGCCCAAAGTGCTGGGTTCATCTAGCTACTCCTTAAATGCGTAACAGCTGGGCCGCCGCGCCGCCGTTCTCTTCGGCGGTGCGGATGGCCTTGACCTGCATTTCGAATTGGCGCGCGAGCTCGATCATGTTGACCATGGCCTCGGCGGTGTTGACGTTGCTGGACTCGAGCACGCCCGCGCCGATCTGCACGTTGGCGTCCGGCGGGGCTTCGCTGCCGTCTTTCATGCGGAACAGGCCGTCGTCACCGCGCGCGACCTGGTCGGGCGGCGGGTTCACCAGCTTGACGCGGCCCACGGTGGACGTGGTGTCCGGCGTCTGGCCCTGCGCCACGATGCTGATCGATCCGTCGCGCGCGAAGAAAATCGAGGTATACGGCGGCACGTTGATGGGGCCGCCGTCGCCCAGCACCGGGCGGCCGGTGGCCGTCATGAGCTGGCCGGTGGGATCGACCCTGAGATCGCCGGCGCGTGTATAGGCTTCCTTGCCGTCGGCATCCTGCACGGCGATCCAGCCCGGGCCGTTGATCGCGATGTCGAGATCGCGGCCGGTGGTCAGCAACGCGCCGTTGGTGTCGTCCCAACCGACGCTGGCGTTGGTGGCGTACACGCGCGAGGCGAAACCGGTGCCGTCGACCGCGCGGCTCTGGAAAGCGGCGAGGTCGGCACGGAAGCCGGTGGTGCTCACGTTGGCGAGATTGTGGTTGTTGACCGTCTGGGCGCGCAGGGTTTCCTTCGCACCGGTCATCGCCACGTAGAGCATTCTGTCCATGACTAGCTACCTTTCCGGTCACTCATCAACGCATGTTGATGATGGTCTGGGTGATGGCGTCGGCGGTGGAGATCATCTGCGCGTTCGCCTGGAAGTTGCGCTGCGCGGTGATCATGTTCACCAGCTGCTCGGTGACGTCGACGTTGGCCGACTCGAGCGCGCCGGACTGCACCAGGCCGAAGCCCGAGTTGCCCGCCTGGCCGCGCAGCGCCTGGCCGGACGAGAAAGTCTCGGCCCACTGCGTGTTGCCGAGCTGCTGCAGGCCCTGCGGATTGGAGAAATTGGCGACCGCGATCTGGCCCAGGGCCTGCGAGTTGCCGTTGGTGAAACGCGCATTCACGATGCCGGTCTCGTCGATGTCGATGCCGATCAGGCGGCCGGTGGTGTAGCCATCCTGGGTCACCGCGTTCACGGCGAAGTTGCCGCCGAACTGCGTCGACTGCGTGAGATCCACGTTCACCGTCATGGGAGCCGAGCCGGTGGTGGTGTTGAACGCCGGGAACGGCAACTGGCCGCCGACGGGCTGGGTCAGCAGGCCGGTCGGCGAATATTGCAGCGTGGTCGGCGTGCCGTCGGTTCCGACCGGTTGCCCGTCGATGAACAGGCGCGCGGTCCACTCGTTGGCGTTGGTGGTCTTGTTGAAGTACATCGTGCCGGTGTGCGTCGCGCCCAGCGAGTCGAACAGCGTCAGCGACGTGGCCTGGGTGTATGAATTCGGATCGTTGGCGTCGAAGGTGCCGATCGGCGGCGGCGTGGCGCTGGCCGGCAGGTTGAGGATGTATTCCACGTTGCCGGTGGCGGACGGCGCGGAGTCCGTGGTCTGCAGGCGCAGGTCGCCCAGGCCGCCGGTGTTGAAACCACCGCCCGCGATCGGCGGATACACCTGCAGGCGCTGGCCCTGCGAGTTCACCACGTAACCGTCGCGATTCATCTGGAAGGCACCGGCGCGCGTGTAGGCCAGTGCGCCGGCGTCCGAAACGATGAACATGCCCTGCCCGCTGACGGCCAGGTCCAGGTTCGAATCCGTGAATTCGATGTTGCCCTGCGCGAACTGCTGCGTGACGGCCGCGACGCGCACGCCGTTACCGCTGGCGTTGCTCGACACGCCCTGCAGCGACACGGCGAACAGGTCGGCAAACTCGGTGCGCGAACCCTTGAAGCCGTTGGTCGAGGTGTTGGCGATGTTGTTGGCCGTGACGTTCAGGTCGGCCTGCGCGGCGTTCAGTCCCGACAAGGCAATACGAAATGGCATGTGATTGGCTCCCTAAAGTTGAATTCAGAACACGCGCTCGACATCACTCATGGCGATTTCGCCCAATGAGTCGGTGTCGAGCACGAGCGCGCCGCTGGACGGATCGAGCGCTACGCTCGAGACGTGCGCCGCGACGCTGGTATGAAGGGACACGTTTTCGCCGCCGACCTTGGCAACGACTTCGATCTTGTAGCCGCCGGCGGGCGCGGCCGAGCCGGTGCTGGTGGTGCCGTCCCAGGTGAAGGCCTGCACGCCCTTCTGGTTGTCCAGCGCCACCGTGTTGACGGTTGCTCCGCTGGAGTCCTTGACCACGAGCTGCACCGCCGACGCGCCCGCGGGCACGGTGATCAGTCCCTGCGGGCCGCGCGGCGTATCGCCGTCGACCTCGGGAAGATAGATGGAATTTCCGGGCGCGATCACGGTGCGGCCGATCAGGCTGGCGCCGCCCAGCACCTGGTTGCCGCGCAGCGACTCGGTCAGCGAGGTGATCTGCTTGTTCATGTCCGCGAGGCCCGAGACCTGGCTGAACTGCGCCAGCTGGCCCACGTACTGCGACGGGTCCAGCGGCTTCATCGGGTCCTGGTTCTTGAGCTGCGTGATCATCAACGTCAGGAAGTCTTCCTGGTTGAGCTCGGTCTTCTTCTTGAGCGCGGCGTTGGCCGACTGCGCGGCGGCCGCGTCGGTGTCGGAACGTTGCCGCACCATGGCGGCGTTGATGATGTCCATGTCGAAACTCATCGCCTGACTCCTTAGCTCTGGCCCAGCCGCAGCGTGGCCATGAGCAGATCCTTCGAGGTGTTCATGACCTCGACGTTGTTCTGGTACGAGCGCGACGCCGAGATCATGTTGACCATCTCCTCGACCGCGTTGACCGCGGGCGCGTAGACATAGCCATTGGCGTCGGCCAGCGGATTGCCGGGTTCGTAGCGCTGGTTGGCCGGCGCCTGCGATTCGTAGATGCCGCGCACGCGCACAGCAGCGTTCGCATTGGCTTCGCCGGCGTGCGGGCCCATGGCGAGCTGCGCGCGCACCGCCTCGAAGATGGGATGACGCGCCTTGTAGACGCCTTCCGGTGTGCTGCTGACGCTCTCGGCGTTGGCCAGGTTGCTGGCCGTGGTGTTGAGGCGCACCGACTGCGCCGACATGCCGGAGCCCGCGATTTCGAATGCCTTGAAGGATGACATGGCT
>Ga0164241_10007199_pt1 | contig 10019 bp, 8 predicted proteins | sample OricomyardsoilBY_FD_108780 | JGI IMG/M metagenome (GOLD analysis project Ga0164241, IMG submission 108780) | Backyard soil microbial communities from Emeryville, California, USA - Original compost - Back yard soil (BY) | ecosystem: Environmental > Terrestrial > Soil > Unclassified | place: USA... | reverse complement strand
GTCAGCGACAGCCAGCGCCAGGCGTTGCGTCCGCTGCTGCTGCGTCCGCTGGTGCAGACCTTCGGCGCCCTGATCCCGCCGACCCAGACCGAGGTCAACAAGGTCTGGACTGCACAGGTCTACCAGCCGTTCCAGAAAGACCTGGCCGGCAAGTATCCGTTCGACGAACACAGCCAGATGGAGGCCGCCAATACCGAGATCGCGCAGATCTTTGGTCCCGACGGCGCCATCGCCAAGTTCAGCAACGACACCCTCGGGCCGCTGGTGATCCGCCGCGGCAACACGATGATCGCCAAGCAGTGGGCCGACCTCGGGATCACCCTGGCGCCGGCGATGATGGCCGACTTCGCGCAGTGGGTGGCGCCGCTCGGCCAGACCACGGACAGCGGTGCACAGGCGACCTTCAGCCTCCAGCCGGGCCCGGCCGCCAACGGCATTACCGAGTACACGATCCAGATCGGCCTGCAGCAATTGCGTTACCGCAATACGCCTTCGCAATGGAGCACCTTCGTATGGGACGGCAACCAGCAGGGCCAGGTGGTGCGCATCTCGGTGGTGACCTACGACGGCCGCAACGTGGAAATCGCCAGCTTCAGCGGCCCCAGGGCGCTCAATGAACTGATGGGCGCGGGGCACGCCACCCTGGTCGACGGCAGCAAGGACATGTACGACCTCAGCTGGAGCAATGGACAGTTCACCGTCCCGGTACGGCTGAAAGTCATGAGCAGCCCGGGCCGCAACGCCAACGGAACCCAGCGCCAGGGCCTGCGCGGCATGACCCTGCCCGCCGCCGTCGCCGGCAGCCCGGACCAGACCACCGCGCCCACCGGAGCGGCTCCATGAACGCCGCGGTGAATGGCATGGAGCAGTCGGTCAGCATCAGCTATTTCGGCAAGCTCCCCACACGCGGCGACTTCGTCAAGGCAGTGGACAACCACCAGCTGATCGCGATTCTCGATCGCTGGGTCGGCCAGGGCATCGAGCTGCTCGCCCAGGACGTCGCCTGGAAGCAGCTGTACGACAACGGTGCGCCGATGCACTTCGCTTTCATGGGCTCGCGCAGCAAGGCAGTGATCGCCGGCCATCTGCTGCCCAGCCAGGATGCCTCCGGCCGGCGCTTTCCGTTCATCGCCGCGGCCTCGATGGAGGTGCTGCAGCCACTGCGATTCATCGCGCGCAGCCCACTCGGCTTCTCGCGTCTGTATGCTCGCCTTGAACGCGAGGCGAACCAGGCGCGCCATGCGAGCGACCCTGGCGAGACACTGCAGAACCTGGCCAGCCAGCGCATCGGCGTGAACACCCACGCCGATGCGCTGGAGCCGGCGTTCCAGGATTTCCTGGAAATGCAGTCGGTCGGCTCGTTCGAATCGCTGATCGTTTCCAGCGGCCACACCATTTCGCTGCGGCGCATCCTGATCGCACTCGGCATCCTGCTGCAGCCGGTGCTCAGCAGCGGCGCCGGTCGGCTCGGCAAAGGCCTTACCCTGCCGTTGCCGCAGGACCGGATGTACCGCAACCTCGTCGCCACCTTCTGGCTGGACCTGGTTTCCGGCTTCCTCGGCCGCGCGGATTTCGAGCTGCTTACCCTGATCAAGGATGGCCCGTCGCCCACGCTCACGATCGGCTTCAACGGCGCGCTTGGGCGCACCTTGCAGGCCATGTTCGACCGCAGTGTCGACGAACAGGAAAACATCCTGCTCGACGACCCCGACTGGGCCGACGACCATGCCGATGACGATTACGCGTTGAAGAAACTGTCGAGCTACACCGGCCAGGAAGGGCTGTCGCTGCGCACCGCGCGCGATACCTTCCGCGAAACCTTTCTGGGAGTCTGAACCATGCGCATCCTCCTACCCGTCGCCCTGCTCGCCCTGCTCCATGCCGGCGCGGCCTTCGGTGCACCGGCTGCCGACGACACGGCTGCCGCCAACGACAAGGTGATCGTCAGCGGCACGCTGCCGAGCGAGGCGGTCAAGGCCCAGATCCTGGCGAAACTGCGCGAGATGTATGGCGCGGACAAGGTGATCGACCGCGCCGAGGTCAGCAACGTCGTCGCTCCGGGCAACTGGGAGCAATACGTCACCGCCATGCTCGATCCCAACCTGAAGCAGGTCACCCACGGCCAGATCAAGATCGAGGGCAACGAGATCCGCATCAGCGGTGAAGTACCCAACGAGTACCAGCGCCAGCAGGTGCCGAGCCAGCTCGCCGCCCACTTCAACAGCACCTATCACATCCATCCCGACCTGCGCATCGGCACCTCCGACCAGCAGGTGCTGGATCAGGCGCTGGCCAACCGCGTGGTCGAGTTCGAGAGTGGTAGCGCGATCCTCACGCCACGCGGCCGCGCCGTGCTGGACGAGATGGCGGCGGCGATCGTCAAATTGCAGGATCCGAAGGTTGCCATCGTCGGCAACACCGACAGCTCCGGCAACCGCGCGGCCAACATCCAGCTGAGCCTCGCCCGTGCCACCACGGTACGCGACTATCTGGCCAGCAAGAGTATCCCGGTCGCGAGCATGACGGTCAGCGGCAACGGTCCGGATCAGCCGATCGCCGACAACGCGACCGAACAGGGCCGCGCACGCAACCGGCGCATCGATTTCAAGATCCTGCGCTGATCGCGCCCACCGCCGTATTCGCCGCCGCGATACGCTGGCCGAGTGCGGCGTAGAAGTCGTCCGGCAACACGGCGCGCACCGGCACCCGCCACCAGTGCGGCTGCGCGAAATGCCGGCATTTGACGGCATCCTTGTCGGTCATCAGCACCGGCAAGGTATCGCCAAAATCCAGGTCGACGGCCGCAAAGGGATGGTGATCGGGAAACGCATGCTCGATCACCTTGATGCCCTGCTGCCGCAAGCTGTCGAAAAAGCGCCGTGGATGGCCGATCGCCGCTACCGCATGCACACGCTCGCCAGCGAACGCGGCAAGGTTCTGGCGATGTCCGTCGAGCAGGCCGCACACCTCACCACCACTCAATTGCATCGTGTAGGCACCCGGCAAGTCCGCGCCGTTGCATACTTGCAGATCGACCTCGCCTAGCCGCTGCAATGGCTCGCGCAGCGGTCCGGCAGGCAGCAGCTTTCCGTTGCCGAAGCGGCGCACACCATCGATCACACAGATTTCCACGTCGCGCGCGAGCCGGTAATGCTGCAGGCCGTCATCGGCGACTACCACGTTGCAACCCGCTCCCAGCAACAGTCGCGCCACAGCGGGGCGATCACGCCCCACGGCAACTGGCGCACCGCCGGCGCGCAACAGGCAAGGCTCATCACCAAATTGCTGCGGGTCGGGCGCATCGCCGAGCAACGCAGGTTCACGCTGGCGTCCGCCGTATCCGCGGCTTACCACGCCGGGACAAAAACCCTGCGCCCGCAAGGCATCGACCACCGCAAGCGTGAGCGGCGTCTTGCCGGTGCCTCCCGCGGTGATATTGCCGATGACCACCACCGGCACCGGCAGGCGCTCGCTGCGCAGCCATCCGAGGCGGTACAGCCAGCGCCGCACGCGGGTTACGCCGCTGTAGGCGAATGCCAACGGCCCAGTCCACCACGGCGCGCGGCCCTTGCCGTACCAGCAGGCTTCCAGCGTGTCGGCCAGCGCCATCGCGGCGGCCTCAGTCGCCAGCCTGGTCGTGGAACTGCATGCGGTGCAGCGCCGCGTAATGCCCGCCCTGCGCAAGCAGCTCGGCATGCGTCCCGCGCTCGACGATGCGGCCCTGGTCCATCACCGCGATCTGGTCGGCGCCCTCGATGGTGGACAGGCGATGGGCGATCACCAGCGTGGTGCGGTCGCGCATCAGCTTCTGCAGCGCTTGCTGGATCAGCCGTTCCGATTCGGTATCCAACGCACTGGTCGCTTCGTCCAGCACCAGGATCGGCGCATTCTTGAGGATCGCCCGGGCAATCGCGATGCGCTGGCGCTGGCCACCGGAAAGCAGGTTGCCGCTCTCGCCGATCTCGTTGTGGATGCCCTTGGGCAGCTTGGCGATGAATTCCATGGCATTGGCCGCCTCGGCCGCGGCGATGATGTCCGCCTCGCTGGCGCCGGCCAGTTCGCCGTAGGCGATATTGCTGGCCACGGTGCCTTCGAACAGCACCACTCCCTGTCCCACCCAGGCAATCTGGCGACGCAACGAGGCCAGCGTGTAGTCGGCAATGTCGGAGCCGTCGACCAGGATGCGTCCTGTACTCGGTGCATAGAAACGTGGAAGCAGGCTGACCAAGCTGGTCTTGCCGCTGCCCGAGCGTCCCACCAGGGCGGTGACGGTGCCCGCGGGGCAATCCAGCACGATGTCGTGCAGTACTGCTGCCGCGGAGGTTTCGTAGGCAAGGCCAACATGCTCGAAGCGTATTTCGCCGCGGCTTTGCTCCAGTACCTGGTGACCATCGTCCTGTTCCGGCGGCAAATCGATGACGGCGAACAGGTCCTCCGCGGCAGATACGCCACGCTGGATGTCGGCCTGTACATTGGTCAGGCGCTTGAGGGGCGTCATCAATCCCGCCATGGCGAAAATCACCGTGGTGTAGGTACCGGCGGTCATGCTGTCGATCTGGAATGGACGGGTCGCAAGCCAGATGATCGCTGCCAAAGCCAGCGCCGCGGTGGCCTGGACCATGGCGCCGGACAGTGCACTGGTCGATGATATTTTCAGGTTGAATTGCGCCGTGCGTTCGGCCACCTCGTCGAAGCGGCCCTGCTCGCCTGTCTGCGCGCCGTAGATGCGCACTTCGCGGTGCCCTTCCACTACTTCCTTGACCGAGCCTGCCACCGAGCCCATGGTGTTCTGCACGCGCTTGCTTATGCGTCGGTAGCGACGGCTGATCCAGGTAACCACGCCGATGATGGTGGGAACCATCACCAGCAGCGCCAGTGTCAGGTAAGCGCTGGCCAGTAGCATGTTGCCGATAAGACCGACCACTACCAGGCCATCCTGCAGCACTGACTTGAACGCCGTGGTTGATGCCTTGGCCACCTGGTCGGTGGTGTAGGTGATGCGGGAAATCTGCTGACCCGAGGATTCACTCGTAAAGCGTGGTACCGGCAAGCGTAGATAGCTGGCAAACACGTCCTTGCGGATATCCTGCACTACGTTGCGGCTGAGCAGCCCCATGCCGTAGTCGGAATAATACGAAGTGAAAAAGCGCACCACCGCAAGCGACATGATCCCGATCGGCAGCCAGAAAATGGTCCAGGGGTCCTTGTCCACGAACAGGCCATCGATCATCGGCTTGATCGCGCGCACGAACAATGTCAGGCACAGCGCATCCACGATCATCGCCACGATGGTGCCCAGGCCGGCCCACCTGTAAGGCAATAGATAGCTCAACAGGCGACGATAGACCTTCCAGGTCTCCGTCCAATCGATGCGGCTTTTCTTGCTCACTGTGCTTCCGTCTTGTCAGGCGTCGTCGCGATCGAAAGCCGGGTGAAGCCCAGCTGCCCCAGCGCATCCATCGCGGTAACCACGCTCTGGTGCGGTGTCATCGCATCGGCGCGAATCGTTACCTGCCGGTCGCGGTCCTCGCCGGCGACGCGCGCGATCGCCTGCTTGAGCGGGTCGATCCCTTCGCCCAGCACTTCGTCGCTACCCACGTAGTAGCGGCCATCGCGGCCGATCATCACCGTGAGCGCCGGCGCCTGCATGTCGCGGTCCTGCGTACTGGCCTTGGGCAAGGTCACCTGCATGCGCGAATGCTGCACGAAGGTGGTCGTCAACACGAAAAACATCAGCAGGGTCAGCAGCACGTCGATCAACGAAATCACGTTGATCTCGAAATCGTCCTGGCGGCGGTCGTTGCCGATACGCATGGGTGCTCAGCCTGCGCTCGGTGCGGCAGCGGCGGCTGCCGTCCGGCGCGTGCGCGCCGGTGCCGGTGCCGACACCGTGAGGTCGTCCAGCAGCGCGGTGGCCTGCTTCTCCATCTCGACACAATAGCCGGCGACCCTGGAACGGAAATAGCGGTGCAGAACGTAGGCCGGGATCGCCACGATCAGGCCCGAGGCGGTACAGATCAGCGCCTCGCCGATGCCGCCGGCCATCTTGGTCGGATCGGCCATGCCGCCGCCCATCACCTGCATGAACATGCGGATCAGGCCGATCACCGTGCCGAACAGGCCCAGCAGCGGACCGATCAGCGCGATCGTGCCTAGCGTGTTGAGAAAGCGCTCCATCCGGTGCACCACATGCCTGCCGGTGTCCTCGATGCGCTCCTTGATCAGCTCGCGCGGACGATTGCGCACGGCCAGGGCCGATGCCAGCAACTCGCCCAGCGGCGAGCCGTTGGACAGTGTTTCCAGGTGGGCCGGATCGAGCTGGCCGGCACGCGCCCATTGGCGCACTTCATCACCCAGGCCCGGCGGCAGCACCGCGCTGCGGCGCAAGGTCAGGCAACGCTCCAGTACGATCGCCAGGGCGACCGCCGAACAGATCAGGATGGGCAGCATCGCCCATCCGCCAGCCATCAGGATTTCAAGCACGACGACTCCCGCGCTCCGCAGCTTGTGGAAAGCGCGCATCATAGCAGTCCGGCCCGATGGTTCCGCGGCACCGGTGGCAGTTGCAGCGGTGTACCGTGAAGGCTATTCCCGCCAGTAGCGCGCCTGGCGCTGGCGCCAGGCATACGCCAGATGCGGTGGCGCGTTGGCTGGAAAGTCCAACTGGATCGCGCCGCTGTCCGCCGTGTTCAACAGCTGCAGTCCTGCCGCGGCGTAGCGCTGCACCACCAGTGGATGCGGGTGCCCGAAACGGTTGAGCCAGCCGGCCGAAACCACCGCCAGCCGCGGCCGTACGCCAGCGATGAAGGCTGCGCTGGAAGAACTGCGGCTGCCGTGATGGGGCACCAGCATGACCGTGTCCCGGCCGGCCTCGCTCCCTGCCTCATCGCGCTCGAGCTCGGCGGCCACCTGCGGCTCGACACGGCTGCTGATGTCGCCGGTCAGCAGCAGCCGTCCGGCGCGACCCTCGACCGAAACAACGCAGGAGCGGTCGTTGTTCCGACCTGCCACGGTGCCTGCCGGCGGAAACAGCACCCGGAAGTTCACGCCATCCCATTGCCACGCCTGTCCGGCCGCGCAGGCGCGCATCGGAAACGACATGCGTTCCGGCTCGCCGGCGAGGCGCCGCGCTTGCGGGAACTCAGCTGCCACAGCCGCCGCGCCACCAGCATGATCGTTATCGGCATGACTGATCATCAGGATGTCTAGCTGGCCGACGCCCAAAGCATGGATCGATGGCAGCACCACCGCCTCGCCCAAGTCGTAGCCGGAAGGATACGAAGCGCCCGCGTCGTACAGCATGGTGTGATGCCGGGTGTGCACCAGCACCGACAACCCCTGCCCCACGTCCAGCACCCACACCTGAAACGCCCCGTCGTCGGGCACCGTGCGTTGCGGCACCAGCAACGGCATGAACAGCAGCATTGCCAGGCCGCGTAGCGGCGCTCCCCGCGGCGCGAACAGCCACAACGCACCAAGGGTCGCCAGCAGCAAGGCCCACGGCTGTACCTCGGGCAGGTACCAGTGCGCGCCGGGCCATTGCGCCATCCGTTCCAGCAACCACCACTGGCCATGCGCCAGCCATCCGGCAAGCCACCATACTGGCGCTGCCGCCACGGGACACACCAGCAGCAACAAGGTGCCGACAAGCGCACAAGGCACCACCGCGAAACTCACGAATGGCACCGCGATCAGGTTGGACAAGGCCCCGACCAGCGACGCCTCGCCGAAGAACCACATCGTCAACGGCAGCAGGGATACCGTCATCACCAGTTGCCCCATCGACAGCTCATGCAGAAAGCCACGCAGGCCGGACGGACGCGCATCGAGACAGAGCATAAGGAACGCCACCCCCACGAACGATAGCCAGAAGCCCGCGCTCAGCACCGCCAGTGGATCGGCCAGCAGCAGCGCGATCAAGGCCAGCGCCAGCGACTGCGCGCCGCTGCCATGACGCCGGCTGCAACGCGCCAGGGCGACCACGGCGATCATCAGCAGGGTACGCACGGTAGGCAGGCCCCAGCCGGCGAGCGCGCCGTAGATACCCGCCACCATGACGGCCGCCGCAGCCTGCGCCTGCAGCCGCGGCAGCCACAGTGCCAATCGCGGGAATGCCAGATAACCCATGCCGACCAGCCACAGGCCGAATACCGCCGCCACGCCGACATGGAATCCCGAAATCGCGATCAGGTGCGACACGCCATTGGCCCGCGCCACCTTCCAGTCGTGCTGGTCGAGTCCACGGGTATCGCCGATCGAAAAGGCCTGCAGCAGTGCGACGTCGTGCGGGTCATGCACGCGCGCGGCGATGCCCTGCGCCAGTTGTGCACGCAGCCCGTCGAGGCAGAAGCCGGGCGGTCCCAGCTGGCCGTTCTGCCGGTCCTCGCGCACGTAGCCATTCGCGCTGATGCGATGCTCCAGCGCCGAACGCTCGCTGTCGGCACCGCCTGGATTGATCAGTCCACGTGGTCGCTTGAGGCGGACCCGCAACTGCCAGCGCGAGCACGGCAATAGAACGGGCGCATGCTCGTACCAGTTCAGGTTGAGCCTGCCATGCAGGTTGATCCTGCGGCCATCGAGCGTGGCCCGCTCGACCTGCAGCACGAAGTGCGTCGCGTCCTCGCGCACCAGCGGCAGGCCATCGAGTGTGCCGGTCACCTCGAAATCGCGGCCTTCGAGTGCACGGGGCAGACGCATGTCCATCGCCAGCGATCCGCGCCATGCGGCCCAGGCCAGGCCGAGCAGCAAGACGGCAAACCAGCGCGCGCGTGGCCAGCGCCAGGCCAGGGCCACCGCGAACGGAACCGCCAACCCGGCCAGCCAGCGCGGCGGCAACCCTGGCAGCCATTGCACCAGCAGTACGCCGAGCAGCAGGGCCAGCCCCGCACTCGCCGCACCGGGCATCCTTGCCGCCTGCGCCATGTCGCCGATTCCATTGCACCGTATCGGGACAGCCTAGCGCGGCTCAGGCGGCCAGGGAGACGAAAAACGTGTAGGCGCGCACCCGCAGCCGGGATCCGGCGCAGGCTTGCTTCAGTTGCGCGGCCGCTCGATCAATGCGCCATTGTGGAGCTCCAGCGTACGGTCCATCCGCGCTGCCAGCCGACTGTCGTGAGTGACCAGGATGAAGCTGGTGCCGATCTCGCGGTTGAGCTCCAGCATCAACTCGTAGACCTGCGCGGCATTGCCCTCGTCGAGGTTGCCGGTCGGCTCGTCGCCGAGCACACAGGCCGGTCGGGTCACCAGGGCGCGCGCCACCGCGCAGCGCTGACGTTCGCCGCCGGAAAGCTCGCCCGGTTTGTGCTGCAGGCGCTTGCCAAGGCCGACGCGATCCAGCAGCACGCTGGCGCGTTGCTGCGCTTCGCCGATCGGCGTGCCGCGGATCAGCAGCGGCATGCACACGTTCTCCAGCGCAGTGAATTCCGGCAGCAGGTGATGGAACTGGTAGATGAATCCCATCGAGCGGTTGCGCACCCGGCCGCGCTCGGCATCGGAGAGCTTCGACAGCAGCTGCCCCTCCACTTCCACTTCGCCGCGGGTCAGCGTGTCCAGCCCGCCGATGATGTGCAGCAGCGTGCTCTTGCCCGAACCGGAGGCGCCGACGATGGCCAGCGTCTCGCCGCGCTTCAGGGTGAAACTGGCGTTGCTCAGCACCTCGGTCTTCAGGTCGCCTTCCTGATAGGTCTTGGCGATCCCGCTGGCGCGCAGCACGATGTCGTTGGTGGTGTCAGTCGCATTCATCGGCTTACTCATAGCGCAGCGCCTGCGCCGGCTGCGTGCGCGAGGCGCGCCACGCGGGATAGAGGGTGGCGAGCAGCGAGAACGCTAAGGTGACCACGGTGACCCAGATCACGTCGTGCAGCTCCAGCCGGCTCGGCACCTGGCTGATGTAATAGACGTCAGGCGACAGGAATTGCACGTGGAACAGGTCCTGGATCCAGTCGACCAGGATCGGCAATTTCCACGACAGCAACGAGCCCAGGCCCACGCCGAAGCCGATCCCGACCAGCCCCACCAGC
>Ga0164241_10007198_pt1 | contig 10019 bp, 8 predicted proteins | sample OricomyardsoilBY_FD_108780 | JGI IMG/M metagenome (GOLD analysis project Ga0164241, IMG submission 108780) | Backyard soil microbial communities from Emeryville, California, USA - Original compost - Back yard soil (BY) | ecosystem: Environmental > Terrestrial > Soil > Unclassified | place: USA... | reverse complement strand
TTCTACGTCGCGTGGTACCTCATCGGGATTCCGTGGGGCCCGGACGCACCCGTGCACCTCGGGTAGGGGAGAGCCATGGACGACGGCACGGTGAGCCTGATCATCCTCGGGCTCGCCGCCGCCCTGGTCGTGTGGAACCGGCTGCCCGTGGACGTCGTGGCGGTGCTGGTGGCCCTGGCGCTGTGGGCGACCGGCGTACTGGACTTCACCGCCGTACTCAGTGGCTTCGGCGACCCGGTGGTGATCTTCATCGCCTCGTTGTTCGTGGTCAGCGAGGGCGTCGACTCGACCGGCGTGACCGCCTGGGCCGGCCAGACGATCATCAGGTACGCCGGTACCACCCGGCGCCGGCTGTTGATCGCGATCACGGGTCTGTGTGCGCTGTTGTCGGCCCTGATCACGCTCAACGGGGCAGTCGCGGCGCTGCTTCCCCTCGTGGTCATGCTGGCCGTGCGGATCGGCGAGCTGCCCTCACGGATGCTGATGCCGCTGACCTTCGCGGGGAGCGCCGGATCGCTGCTGATGCTGACCGGTACGCCGGTCAACATCATCGTCTCCGAGGCGGCCAGTGACGCCGGGGCGGGCGCCTTCCCGTTCTTCTCCTTCGCGGTGGTCGGCGTCCCGCTCGTCATCGGCACGATCGCGATCTCGGTGCTCCTCGGGCCCAGACTGCTGCCGGCCGCACGCCCGGCGCATCCGGCCGTCGATCTCGCCGTGCACGCGGAGACGCTCGACGTCCACTACACCCTGGCCGACGGCTTCTACCGGCTGCGCGTGCGCGAGCTCTCCCCGCTGCTCGGACGAGGCCTTCGCGATCTCGACCTGACGCCGTACCCGGGGGTGGAGATCGTCGGCATCCAGGACGAGGAGGGACGGTACCGCGTCGACGCGGAGATCGATGTCGATCACGTCCTGGTGGTGACCGGTCCGTCGGAGCAGGTGAGCAGCCTGGTCGTCGACTCGGTGCTCGCGGTCAGCATGGCGCCGACGCCGGTCGACAGCCTGATGACCCGTGAGTCCGGCGTGGTCGAGGTGGTCATCCCGCCGAGGTCGTCACTGGTCGGCGAGACCGTCTTCCCTGGTATGCACCGCGGACACGACCTCGTCATCATCGCCGTGCAGCGGATGGGCAAGGACCGCGGCAAGCGGCACACCCAGCTGGCCGAGGGAGACGCGATCCTCGTGCACGGCCCGTGGCCGGCGCTCGACGACCTGACCAGGGACCGGGACGTCCTGCTCGTGGACTCGCCCGAACTCGTCCGCCGGCAGGCCGTGCCCTGGGGGACGAAGGCATCGGTTGCCGTCAGCATCCTCGGTGCGATGGTCGTGCTGCTCGCGACCGGCGCGGTCCCGCCCGCGATGGCCGGGCTGCTGGCCGCGACCGCGATGGTGCTGACGAAGGTCGTCGGGCCGCGGCAGGCCTATCGCGCGATCTCCTGGCCGATCATCGTCCTGATCGGCGCCCTGATCCCGCTGTCGGGCGCGATCCAGTCCAGCGGGGCCGCGGACCGGATCGCCGACCTGATCATCGACGCGGTCGGGCCGGGCCGGCCGTATCTGTTGCTGCTGGCACTCTTCGTCCTGACCGCTTGCCTGGGACAGATGGTCAGCAACACCGCGACGGTCCTGATCGTCGCGCCGATCGCGGTGGCAGCCGCCCAGGGGACCGGTACGTCGGTGCAGCCGGTCCTGATGGTGATCGCGGTCGCCGGAGCGGCATCGCTGCTGACGCCGATCTCCACGCCGGCGAACATGATGATCATGAGTCCCGCGGGATATCGCTTCGGTGACTACTGGCGGCTCGGCATCGTGGTGATGGGCTGGTGGCTGCTCACCGCACTCGTCGTCGTCCCGCTGGTCTGGCCGTTCTGAGATGGCGAACGCCGACAGGTACGTCTCCACCGGCGGGCTGCCCGAGGTCACAACCGTCGCCCACCTGGTCGGAGCGGCGTACGAGAGTTTCCGCGACGTCGAGGATGGGGCGGTGTCGGAGGTGTACCCGGCGCTGGCCCGGGCCGATCCGGACTCGTTCGGTCTGTGCGTCGTGGGGATCGAGGGCCGGCTGTTCGAGGCCGGCGACTCCCGTCGGTCGTTCACCGTCATGAGCGTCGCCAAGCCGTTCGTGTTCGCGATGATCTGTCAGGCGGTCGGGGTCGAGGCGATCCGCACGCTGGTGGGTGTGAACGCGACCGGGCTGCCCTTCAACTCTGTGCAGGCGGTGGAACAGTCCTCGCACGGGCGTACCAACCCCATGGTCAATCCCGGGGCGATCGCGACGACCAGTCTCACGCCGGGCAGCTCGCTCGAGGACCGCTGGCGGTTCATCGTCGACGGTCTGTCCCGCTTCGCCGGCCGTGAGCTCTCGCCGGACCCGGACGTCCTCGAGTCGGCACTGGCGTCGAACCACCGCAACCGTGCCCTGGCCGCTCTGCTGCGGAGTGTGGACGGCCTGGCCGGTGATCCCGACGAGGCCACCGAGCTCTACACCAGGCAGAGCTGTCTGAGCGTCACTGCGATGGACCTGGCGATGATGGGCGCCACGCTCGCGGACGGTGGCGTGTGCCCGACGACGCAGGAACGGGTGGTCGACGAGGACGTCGCGCGGGTGACGCTCGCGGTGATGACGATCGCGGGCCTGTACGAGACCTCCGGGGACTGGCTGCTCGACGTCGGCGTTCCGGGCAAGAGCGGGATCGGTGGCGGCATCGTGACGGTCTCGCCCGGCAAGGGCGCACTGGGAACCTTCGCGCCGCGGCTGGATCAGGCCGGCAACAGCGTCAAAGGCCAACTGGCCGCGCAGTTCCTGGCCCGCCGGCTCGGCCTCGATCTGCTCGCCTCGCAGCCGGTCCCGTCTGCCACCGCGTCCTCGTGACCTGGCCCTACGGAGCGGCCAGGGTGAGGGTGGTGGTGGCCGTTTGACCCGCCCGCACGTACGTCAGCTCGAGGGTGTCTCCGACCTTCCTCGTCAGCGTCGCGACGACGATCTGCTCACTGCTGACAGCCGGCTCGTCGCCGACCTTCGTGATGATGTCGCCCGGCTTCAGCCCGGCCGTCGCGCCGGGGCCTGGGGTGTCGACCGAGAGCACGAAGAGCCCGGTCGGAGTGCCCGACGCCTTGGCGACCGCGGGTGGGATCTCCTGGACCTGGAGGCCTGTCGTCGGGTGACCCGGCTTCCCGGTGCTGATGAGCTGGTCGGCGATCGGCTTCGCCAGGTCCACCGGGATCGCGAAGCCGAGGCCGACGCTTCCGCCGCCGGTGATACCGGCCGCGTTCGGCACGGTGGCGATCGCGGCGTTGACTCCGACCAGGCGTCCCGAACAGTCCACCAACGCGCCACCACTGTTGCCGGGGTTGATGGCCGCATCGGTCTGGATGGCACCGATCAGATGGTGGGTCACGCCGTCACCTGGCACCGGTACATAGCGGTCCAGGGCGCTGACGATGCCGGAGGTGACCGTGCTCGCGAGACCGAGCGGAGCGCCCAGCGCGACGACGGGTTGGCCGACCTGCAGCGATGCTGATGACCCGGTTCCGATCACGGGGTAGCCCTTCGCCGCGTCGGCGGCCTTCAGCACTGCCAGGTCGGTGCTGGGATCCGTGCCGACGATCACGGCGTCCGAACTGCGGCCGTCGCTGTACTGGACGGAGACCTGACCTCCGCCGACGGCGACCGAGATGACGTGGTCGTTGGTGAGGATGTACCCGCCCTCCTTGAAGATCTGCCCCGATCCGGTGCCGGCCTGGGCACCGCGTCGCGCCGAGATCGTGACGATCGACGGCAGCACCTGGTTCGCCAACGGGATCGCCGCGCACATCGCCGTACCGGGGTCCGCCTGGCCGGTCGCCGAGGACGCGCCGGCCGTGCTTCCGTCGCGTTGCACAGCGACGAAGATCAGCGCGGTGACGAGGGCACCGGCGAGTGCGGCTCCCACGATCATGAACCACAGCCGCGGAGACCCGTGATGGCCTCCGTCGGATGGGGGTGCGGCTGTCGGCATCGGCGGTCCGCCGTCGGCCTGGACCATCTCGACCTCCTCTGGTCCGCTCAGGAGTCGGAGCGCACCGGTGGCAGGCCATGCTCGACGCTCCCGTCGCCATCCCGAGCATAGGGACGGCGCGCATCCGGCATCTCACCCGATCCGGGTGATCCCGGCGACACGGCGCGATCGAAGTACAGATAGGCGACGGCGGCGGACGCGACCGGCATCGCGAGGGCGAACAGCAGCGACGACAGCAGGTTGATCAGCGTGGGCGACAGGTCTGTGGCGAGCAGCAGGGTGATGCCGGCGATCGGGCCCGCGGCCAGGCCCAGCCCGACGACGATCGCGAGCGGCACAGCGGTTCGCCACCACCGGCCCCGGATCAGCATTCGGCTGCGCCTCAGCGCCGTACGCCCGGAGCACCGCTCTGCCATCACGATCGGTACGGCGAACGCCCGGCTGACCGCGTAGTACACGGCCCAGGGGATCGTCACGAGGAACAGCGTGAGGGCAGCAGTCACGAGGAAGTGCTGGACGGCTGCCCGGGCCAGCGGCCGCCAGTTCACGACCACCTGGCGCAGCGTCGACCCGGCCGCCACCTCGACACCTCGGTCCAGCTGGTCGAGCGTCGTCGTGACGGCCGCCAGCAGTACGACGTACGTCGCGATGGTCAGAAGGCTGACGGCCAGCGCGACCAGGGAGGCCCAGAAGCCGGTCGCCGTGTCGGTCGGAGCGCCGAGATCGGCGGGAGCGTCGCGTCGGGCGACCTGGATCGTGGCCAGGACGACGGTCGCGAGGCTCAGGACGACGAAGGCCGCCGCGAAGCCGGCGAACAGTCCTGGTCGTTGGCGGAACAGGCGCAGCGCGGCCACGACCGTCTGTCCCCAGGCTCGCCGCTTCCGCGCAGGTAGCGGATCGGCGTCACTCCACCGCGTCCGGCTCGCCGCGAACCAGACCAGTACGACGAGCGCCGTGAGCAGAAGGCCGAGCAGCCAGATCCGGTCGAGGGTCTCGCGGAGCAGGTTCGATCCGGTCGCGACCGCCGTACAGAAGGCGCCGGTGCTGCTCGGTCCGAGCAACGTGCCGGCGGGAACGGTGCCGCTGTCGTCGCGCCAGGTCGTCTCGGCGTCCTTGATCGGTGCGACCCACGAGTCCTTCATGTTCGGCCCGGTCGGTCCGTCGAAGAAGGACCGCTGCCGCTCGCCCCAGCGTCCCTCGAAGGCCAGCCAGGGGTACTGCTTCACGTAGTCCGCGGTGGCCAGCGGCACATAGGCGACGCGCGGCCGCATCGCCGCTTGCGGTCTGGTCGTGTCGTCACACCCCAGTCCCTCTTCGCCACGGCCGAGGTACAGGCGCTGACCGTACTTGTTGGCGTGGGAGCCGGCCGCCGGGTAGACGACCGGATGGGTCTCGTCGACGATCTCGAGCTTGGCGTCGCCCCATCGTGCTCGCTCGGCCCCGCCGTGCTGGCTGAACCCCACGGCGGTCGGAGTCGTGGCCAGTGCGGCCGCTGGTGTCGCAGCGTCGAAGATGAGCTGGATCGACTCCCAGTCGCCTTCATGGGTGTTGTTGTAGTCGTTGAAGACGTAGAAGAACCAGTACTCCAGGGAGATCTGCCCCGGGAACCCGGGATCGCGTGCCACATGCGCGTAGACCGTCGCGGGATGCGCGACGTTGATCCGCGCCGACCACTCGGCATAGTCGCACCTGGGGCGCAGCGGATCGCCGGGGAAGTCCAGGAAGTGACCCGGGTAGCCGAGACCGAGGTCTCTGCCCTCGGGCTGGGGTTTGACAAGGTCAGGCGGCCGCCACGGTCCACGGAGCGCGACCTGCTGGTCACCCAGGACCGCCTCGACATCGGTGGGCTTGAACTGCTCACCGTCCTCACAGTTCGAGCCGTCCTCCTGCAGTCTGACGATCGGGGAGTAGCGGTCGGCCAGCAGCTGCGCGGCGGGGTCCTCGGGTGAGTCCGCGGCAGCGGTCTCGCCGGACAAGCAGAGGCACACCGCTGCCATCAGGGCAGACAGCACCGGCGGCAGAGCTCTTCTCCACATCGGCGCCGTCATGCCGACAGCATGCGCTCGACCTACCGATCCCAGCACCATCCGACCCCGGTCCCATCCCTGCCGATCAGGTCACCCGATCCAGGTGAGCAGCCGCTGTCGGCCGATCCGACGGTCCGTACCGATCGTCAGGCCGTCCCGTCGTCCAGGAAGGGTGATGCTTCCCGGCGTCGCTGGCCGCAGAGTCGAGTCGTTGGGCCATGAAAGGGGCGTTCCCATGGGCCACTACGTCATCCGGGTGAAGGGCGACCTGTCGCGTGAACTGACCGACGCGTTCCCCTCACTCACCGCCGATCCGGAGCCTGCGCAGACCGTGCTCCACGGATTCCTCGCCGACCAGGCCGCACTGGCCGGCATCCTCAACCACCTCGACACTCTGGGCGTGAACATCCTCGAGGTCATGCAGGTGCCGCCGACGCGGCCGCCGAACGGTACCTGAGCATTGGAAGGTTTGTGGCCTGTCGTCGGCGCGGTCCTTCCGCAGGCGATGGCGATCGCCCTGAGCCCGGTGCCGATGGTGTGCATCGTGCTGGTGCTGATGTCCAGCCGGCCGGTGCGGGCCGGGCTCAGCTTCGCTGCGGGCTGGGTCGTCGCTCTGGCGATCGCGACCGGGCTGGTCGCAGCACTCACGGATGCGGTCGCGGAGGACAAGCCGGAGGCAGCGCGTGACGGAGTCGACCTCCTCCAACTGGCGGTCGGTGTCCTGTTCGCGGTCCTGGCCGTCCGGTACTGGCGAAAACGCCCGCCCCCTGGTGCGCCGCCGCCCCGGCCGGCGATCGTCGATCGGATCGCGACGCTGTCCGCATCCGGCCTGGTGCTGACGGGCGCCGGTGCGGCCTTGGCGAACGTCAAGAACCTTCCGCTCGTCCTGAGTGCCGGCAGCTACCTCGGCGGAGCCGGTCTCGCTACCGGGCCGACGATCGTGGCCGTCGCCGTTTTCGTCGCCGTGGCCTCGCTGACCGTGCTCACTCCGCTGCTGGTAGTCGTGATCCTCGGAGCGGAGCGGTCCGCTCAAACTCTGACGGCCGTCGAATCCTGGCTCCTGACCAATCTGAACACGATCACCGTCGTAGTCCTGGTCGTGCTGTCGACGGTCATGATCGGCAACGGCCTCGACCTGTTCCGCTGACCGCGCTGGTCAGCGCCCGCAACCCTTGCACGGCTTGCGGGTCCGCAGGCGGAAGCCGTACGTCGCGGCTGCCAGGCCGACGCCCCAGGCGACGTACGCCGGGACGGCCACCCAGAAGAACGCATCCGGCAGGCCGACGTCGCCGTACACGGGTTCGCCCTGCAGGAGGGCCACGAACATCTGCAGGAGACCGAAGCCGAAGTACGCCGTGATCGCGGTGCTGAGGACGGCACCTGGAAGGAGCAGCATCCAGCGGGGGACGAAGCGGCCGGCGCGATAGACCAGGAGCAGTGGCAGCACGACCCCGGCGAGCAGGAAGCCGCCCTCGAACAACGTGATCGAGAGACCGGCGGCATAGGGCACGAAGTCGAACCCGACGGCGGCCTGTGCGGCCAGCCGGGTCAAGCAGCCGGCGACGGCTGCCCAGGCACCGATCTTGGCCCAGACCGGCGTGCTGGTCACCCGGATCGGTTGGCCACTGCAGTGCAGGCAGCTCGGGTCGAGCTGGCGTTGTCGCGCCAGCGCCGTCGCGCCGAGCAGCCCGGCACCCGCGAGCGCGGCAAACCTGCTGAGCATGCCCAGCAGGTCGAACGGGATCCCCAGGCCAGGCAGCAATCCGCCGACCACGTCAAGCAACGCCAGCGCGGACACAGCGACCCAACTGGCCGCGAGAGCCCACACGGCGCCGATCATCAGGCGCGAGCGCGACCATCTGCCCAGCGCGACGACAGCGACCGCGCTGATCGCACACCCGACCACCGACACCCGGTCGGGCACCAGCAGATCGCCGACGGGGAGCTTCCACTCAGGACCGTGACCAGTCGCGTACCACAACCGCACCAAGACGTACACCGCCGACCAGACCAAGGCCAACCGCGGTGCCCATCGCATCCAGGGCAATGCCGCCCGACCGGCGTACGTCGTACCCGTGATCGCTGTCATGCCCCGATCCTCCGGCGATCACGACGCGCACAGATCACCCACGCGAGGGAGCCGGCTCCATCGCTGGGCTGAATTACCGGTCGAGGCTGGAGCGGGCGCCGGGGATGGCGGCCAGGAGCTCGCGGGTGTAGGGGTCCTGGGGGTTCGCGAAGAGGTCGTCGGGGCGGCCGCTCTCGACGATGCGGCCGGACTGCATGACGTGGACGGTGTGGGAGATCATCCGTACGACGGCCAGGTCGTGGCTGATGAACAGGTAGCTGAGGCCGAGCTCTCGTTGCAGGTCCGCGAGGAGCTCGAGGATCTGGGCCTGGACGAGCACGTCGAGCGCGGAGACGGCCTCGTCCAGTACGACGAGCTCGGGGGAGAGCGCGAGCGCACGGGCGATCGCCACGCGCTGGCGCTGGCCGCCCGAGAGCTCGTGCGGCAGCCGCTCGGCCATGTCGGCCGGCAGCGAGACCTGATCGAGCAACCGGGTGACAGCCTGCCGGCGGGTCGCCGTCGTACCCACCCGGTGGACGCGGAGCGGTTCGGCGATCGACTGCTCGACCGTGTACCTCGGGTCGAGTGCGGCGTACGGGTTCTGGAACACGGGCTGGACCCGGCGGCGGAAGGCGAAGAAGTCTCGCCGGCTCAGCGAGGTCAGGTCGGTGCCTTCGAACAGGATGCGCCCGGAGGTGATGTCGTCCAGGCCGAGCAGCATGTTCGCGGTGGTCGACTTGCCCGATCCGGACTCGCCCACGATGGAGACTGTCTGACCACGCGGGATGGTGAAGCTGACGTCGTCGACGGCGGTGAAGTCCGACGGAGCGCCGGACCTCGGAGCACGGAGCGTGAAGACCTTGCGGAGGCTCTCGATCCGGACGAGGTCGCTCGTGTCCGGGACATCGGCACGGACGACCTCGCTCACCATGCTGACCGAGGTCAGGCTGGGAGCCGCCCGGAGCAGGCGCTGCGTGTACTCGTGCTGCGGATCGGCGACGATCTCCGCCGCGGCGCCCGCTTCGACGATCTCGCCGCGGTACATCACCAGGATCGTGTCGGCGCGCTCCGCGGCCAGCGCCAGGTCGTGGGTGATGAGCAGGATCGCCGTCCCCATCTCGGCGGTGAGCTGCTCCAGTTGGTCCAGGATCCGCCGCTGGACGGTGACGTCGAGGGCCGAGGTGGGTTCGTCGGCGATGAGCAGCTTCGGCCGGCAGGCCAGGCCCATCGCGATCAGCGCGCGCTGGCGCATGCCGCCGGAGAACTCGTGCGGATACTGGCCGGCCCGCCGTTCCGGCTCGGGAATACCGACCTGCTCGAGCAACTCGACCGCCGCGGCGCGCGCGCCGTCGCCGCGCCCGTGGACGACGAGTGCCTCGGCGATCTGGTCGCCGATCCGCATCAGCGGGTTGAGGTTGGACATCGGGTCCTGCGGGACGAGTCCGATCCCCGCGCCGCGGATCGCGGTCAGCCGGCGTTCGCTCGCCTGGGCGAGATCCCGGCCCTCGAACAGGACCTCGCCACCGACGATGCGGCCGTTGCCGGGCAGCAGCCGGTTGATCGCGGCGGCCATGGTGGACTTGCCGGAACCGGACTCGCCCACGACCGCGACGGTCTGGCCGGCCTCGATCTCCAGGCTCAGCCCGCGGACCGCGGTCACCTCGCGGTCGCGGGTGCGGAACGCGACGGTCAGGTCCCGGATCGCCAGCAGGGGTACGTGCTCTGTCATCGGGCGTCTCCTTGGAGCAGACCGCTGGTCGTGGTGAGCAGCTCGGTGAACAGTGCCTCCGTGGCAACGGGGGAGCCGTCGACGAGCAGGCGGTTGCTTCCGAGGGCGAGGGCGATGCCGCGGCCCGGGACGAAGCCCGTCGCGCAGCCGACGTACCCGCCGTGGCCCAGCACCGTGACGGTCTCGCCCGGCAGGTC
>Ga0164241_10007197_pt1 | contig 10020 bp, 11 predicted proteins | sample OricomyardsoilBY_FD_108780 | JGI IMG/M metagenome (GOLD analysis project Ga0164241, IMG submission 108780) | Backyard soil microbial communities from Emeryville, California, USA - Original compost - Back yard soil (BY) | ecosystem: Environmental > Terrestrial > Soil > Unclassified | place: USA... | reverse complement strand
TCGGTATCAGCTCCTCGGCCGGAGTGGGCGTATTCTTCGGCATGGTGCCGGCGATTCGCGCGTCGAGGCTGGACCCGATCGAAGCGCTCCGCTACGAATAGCCGCCACATCACACGCTGATCGTGCTATTGATCCAGATCCCGGACGCCACCCGACCTGACGTGGCCGACCCGCACCACTTGCGGCGCCCCATGGTGCGCGTGCTGCCAGGTCATCTCCAGTGACGCTCCGCCACCACACTGGAGGGTACTCCTATGAAGGTCTTCGACGCGGCTGCCATCCGCAACGTCGCCCTCGTCGGGCACAGCGGTGCGGGAAAAACGCAGCTCATCTCCGCGCTGCTGTATGACGCCGGCGCGGTTCCGCGGCTCGGTCGAGTAGACGATGGCACGACCGTGACCGACTACGACGACGAAGCCATCGCCCGCAAACACACCCTCGCCGCCTCGCTCGCCTTCCTGGAATGGAACAAGTGCAAGATCAACGTCATCGACACGCCGGGCATGGGCAATTTCTTCGGCGACACGCGAGCGGCGCTCCGCGTTGCTGAAGCCGCGATTGTCGTTGTCGACGCCGTTGGCGGCGTGCAGGTGTCGACCGAGAAAGCGTGGGAGGCGGCGGGCGAGGCTGGCATTCCGCGCCTGCTCGTCTGCAACCGCCTGGATCGCGAGCGCGCCAGCTTCGAACGTGCCGTGGAATCCATGCGCGCGGCCTTCGGCCGATCGTGCGTGCCGGTGCAGCTGCCGATCGGCGACGACAAGGACTTTTCGGGCATCGTGGATCTGGTCGACCTGAAAGCGTTCACGTTCGCGCCGGACGCCTCCGGCACAGTCACAGAAATTCCGATTCCGGAGACGATGCGCAGCGCCGTCGACGCGGGGCGAACCGCGCTCGTCGAGGCGGTGGCCGAGGCCGACGAGGGGCTCATGGAGACCTTCTTCGAAGCCGGCACCCTGACGCACGAACAACTCGCTTCCGGACTGACGCGGGCGGTGAGGGCCGGGACGCTCTTTCCCGTCTTCTGCGCGTCAGGGCTCCGCAACATCGGGATCGCGCCGCTCGCCAACGCCGTGCTCTCGTATGTGCCTTCTCCCGCCGAGCATCCCTTCCCCGGTCGATCGACGACCGGTGAAGCCGCGGCGCAGCCGGCCAGCGACGCCGGTCAGCCCCTGCTCTGGGTGTGGAAGACCATGGCGGACCCGTTCGCGGGTCGGATTACGCTGTTCCGCGTCCTCAGCGGGGTCCTGACGCCGGACGCGACCCTGCAGAACATCACGCGCAACACGTCGGAGCGCCTGAGTCACCTGCTCGTGCTGGAAGGCAAGACCCAGACGGAAGTCGAGTCCCTGCATGCCGGCGACCTCGGCGCCGTGGCCAAGCTCAAGGATACGCACACCAATGACACGCTCGGTGATGCCCGCGCGGGGTTCGTGGCGCCTCCGATCGCGTTTCCAGAGCCTGTCCTCGCCTACGCGATGCAGCCGAAATCGCGGGCAGACGAAGACAAGATTGGCCCCGCGATCCACCGGCTCGTCGACGAGGATCCGTCCATCAGCTACACCCGCGACGCACAGACACACGACCTGCTGCTGTCCGGCCAGGGGCAGATGCACATCGAGGTCACCGTCGCGAAGCTCCGGCGCCGATTCGGCGTCGAAGTGACCCTCAAGCCGCCGCACATCCCGTATCGTGAAACCATCACGGCCCGGACGGAAGCCCACGGACGCCACAAGAAGCAGACGGGCGGCCACGGTCAGTTCGGGGACTGCAAGATCCGCGTGGAACCGCTGCCGCGGGGCGCCGACTTCGAGTTCGTGGATGACATCTTCGGCGGCGCCATTCCGCGCCAGTTCATCCCCGCCGTCGAAAAAGGCATCCAGGAGGCGCGCCTCCGGGGCTCGCTTGCCGGCTACCCGATGGTCGATTTCCGCGTGACGCTGTACGACGGCTCGTATCACGACGTGGATTCGAACGAACTGTCCTTCAAGATGGCCGGGCGGCTTGCCTTCCGCGATGCGATGACCCGCGCGCGGCCCACGCTGCTCGAGCCGGTCATGAACGTGGAGGTCTACACGAGTGCCGAACATGCCGGCGACGTGATGGGCGATCTGAACAGCCGTCGCGGCCGCATCAGCGGCATGGACACACGCGGACACTCGACCATCATCCGGGCGACGGTGCCGATGGCCGAGATGCTGACGTATGAGCAGACGCTCACGTCACTCACCGGCGGACGCGGCAGCTACCACATGGATCTGTCACACTACGACGAAGTGCCGGGCCATCTGCACTCCAAGATCGTCGCGACCTCGAAGGCGGAACGCGGCGAACTGAAGGACGAGGACGAATGACGCGTTTGCTGGCCGCGGTCGTCGCCGCCCTGCTCGCGGCGGCGACTGCCGCTGGCGCCGTCGCCCGGCAGACGGACGGCGCGCCCGCTTCGAGTTTCGAAGAGTTCCTGGACGGCGTTCGCCGCGATGCCGCGGCCCGCGGCATCAGCGGCGCAACGCTCGAAGCGGCTCTCTCGGGGTTGACGCCCGAACCGGTCGTCGTGTCCCGCGACCGAGCGCAACCGGAGCTCACGCAGAGTCTCGACACCTACATCGCGCGGCGGCTGACGGCGCGGCCGGCAGGCCCCCGGACCATCGCGACCGCACGGACCGCTCTCGCCTCCGAGCGGCGCACGCTCGCACGTCTCGAGGAGCGGTACGGCACCCCGCCGGCCATCCTGATCGCCATCTGGGGCCTGGAGTCGAACTTCGGCCGCTTTACCGGCACCTACTCGACTATCCGGTCCCTCGCGACGCTGGCCTATGACGCCCGCCGGCCCATCTTCCGCGATGAACTGCTCCACGCGCTGGCCATCGTCGAACGCGGTGACGCGGCGCCCGCGGATCTGAAGGGCTCGTGGGCCGGCGCGATGGGACAGCCGCAATTCATGCCCTCGAGCTATCTGCGGTACGCCGTCGACGACGATGGAGACGGCCGTGCGAACATCTGGACCTCGCGGCAAGATGTGTTCGCCTCCATGGCGAACTACCTCAGGGAGAAAGGCTGGACGAGTGGCGAACGATGGGGCCGCGAGGTCGCCATCAGCCGAGCCGTCATGACGCGCATCGATCGGGAAGTGCCGATGCGCACCACCGGCTGCCGGGCATTGCGGGAACTCACGGTCCCAAGGCCCATCGCCGAATGGCAGGCGCTGGGTGTCCGCCGCGTCGGCGGAGCCGCGCTTCCCGTCTCGACGATGACGGCTTCACTCGTCCGCGGCCAGAAGCGCCACTTCCTGGTGTACGGGAACTTCGAAGCCATCCTGGACTACAACTGCTCGAACGCCTATGCCGTGACGGTCGGCCTGCTCGCGGACCGGATCGCCGGCGTGCAATAAAAAAAGCGCGGGAAGAGGCCTCGCCCCGTCCCGCGCTTCTTTCGTTCCGTTCGTGCTCTGGCCGCCGTGCTGAGTCTGCCTCCGCTGAGTCTGCCCCTGCTACGTCGGTCTTTCGTACTTCGTACTTCGTACTTCGTACTTTCCTAGCTGCCTCCGGCCTTCCGCGGAGTGGTGCTGCGCTTGCCGCCCTTGGCCGTCTTGTCGGCTTTCATCTTGCCGCTGTCGTCCTTCTTGCGGCCGGCGCCGAGGGCCTCGCGGATTCTGCCGCCGACCGTCTTCTTCGGCTTCGGCGCGTCACCCGCGGCAGGTGCCGCTTTTTCGGCCTGGTTCGGGTCGTACTCGCTGCCGACGAGTTCGACCTGCGCGACTTCCGCGCTGTCGCCACGGCGGTAGCCGAGCCTCAGCAGGCGCGTGTAGCCGCCCGCGCGATCGACATACCGGGGCGCGATCGTGCCGAAGAGCTTCTGCACGACCTCGCGGTCGTCGATGTCGCGTGCGACCATGCGACGCGCCGTGACGCCGTCGTTCGCCGACGCGCCGGCCTTCAGGCTGCGCTTGGCGACGGTGATGATCCGCTCCACGAACGGGCGCAGCTCCTTGGCGCGCGCAACGGTCGTCTCGATCCGCTCGTGCTCGATGAGCGCCGAGGCCTGGTTGCGGAGCATCGAGATGCGATGCTCCGTGACGCGGCCGAGTTTTCTGTAAGCGACTCTGTGACGCATATATCCTTCCGGAAACTTTGAGCTTCGAACCTCGAACTTAGAACTTCAGTGCCGAGGACCACGCCGCTGGCGTTCCAGTGTCGAGTTCTCCGTCTTCGGTTCTGAGTTCTGAGTTGCCCAATTCACCCTTCGTGCTGGTCGATGCGCATGCCGAGGCTGAGGCCCATCGTCCCGAGGATCTCCTTGATCTCGTTGAGCGACTTCCGGCCGAAGTTCTTGGTCTTCAGCATCTCGCCTTCGGTCTTCTGCACGAGCTCACGCAGCGTCCGGATGTTGGCGTTCTTCAGGCAGTTGTACGAACGCACGGACAACTCGAGTTCCTCGACGCTCTTGTCGAGATGCTCGTTCACCGACAGCGACGGCTGGTCGACGCCGCCGTCGAGCGGCGTGTCAGCCGCTTCGTCCAGGCCGACGAAGATCGTGAAGTGATCGCGAATGAGCTTGGCGGCCAGCGAGACCGCGTCGCGGGCCGTCACCGCACCATTGGTGGAGACTTCCAGCGTCAGCTTGTCGTAGTCGGTGACCTGTCCGATACGGGCGGCCTCGACGACGTAGTTGACACGCTTGACCGGGGAGTGCACCGAGTCAATCGGGATCCAGCCGATGCCGAGATCCTCGTCGAAGTTCTTGTCAGCGGAGACGTATCCGCGGCCGCGCTTGATCCGCAGCTCCATCTCCAGCTTGCCGCCCTCGCTGACCGTCGCGATGTGCGCGTCCGGCTCGAGAATCTCCACGTCCGCGTCCGCCTCGATATCGCGCGCCCGGACTTCCCCCGGCTTGGTCGCACGAACGGTCAGCGTCTTCGGCTGGTCGGTGTGCACCTTGATCGGGATCTGCTTGAGATTCAGGATGATGTCGGTGGCATCCTCGACGACCCCCTGGATCGGCGAGAACTCGTGGAGCACGCCCTCGATCTTCACCGCCGTCACGGCGGCGCCTTCAATCGAGGACAGGAGCACGCGACGCAGCGCGTTGCCCACCGTGGTGCCGAAACCGCGCTCGAACGGCTGCGCGTAGAACCGGCCGAACCGATCCGTCAGCGTCTCCCGCTCGAAATCCAACCGCTTCGGCCGCTGAAATCCCTTCCACAACATCGTCATTTTCCTTTCGCCGTCCGCCTTCGCCCGCCATCGTCGCCCTGACGGGCGACTCCGGTGCGACTTGGGCGGGACCAGACCTGCTGACTGTCACCGGCCTCCCGCTGCAGGTCTGAGAGCTGCGGGCCGGCGACTGGCTCGATTGCCAAAGCCTTACGGAAACTTGGAACTTAGAACTGCGAACTCAGAACTTGCGAACGGAGGACGCAGAACTACAACTTAGAACTTAGAACTCAGAACTCAGAACTTTAGATCTCAGAACGTCGATGTTCTAAACAAGTCTGAGTTCGAAGTTCCAAGTTCCACGTTAACAAGCGCACTTCTACTTCGAATACAGCTCGACGATGAGCTGTTCCTGCACGGGCAAATTGATCTGCTCGCGCGTGGGCAGCTGCGAGACGCGGCCCGAGAGCGCCGCCGAATCGAACAGCAGCCACTCCGGGATACCGCGGCCCTTCACTTCTTCCATCGCGTGCTGGATGGACACGTTCTGGCCGCTGGTTCCACGCACCGCCACGACGTCGCCCTGGCGCACGGCGTAGGACGGGATGTCGACCTTGCGGCCGTTGACGTCGAAGTGCCCGTGCCGGACGAGCTGGCGCGCCTGTGCGCGCGACGTCGCGAAGCCGAGCCGGTAGATCACGTTGTCCAGCCGGCGCTCGAGCATCTGCAGGAGCAGTTCGCCCGTGATGCCCTTCTGCCGATCGGCGGCCTCGAAATACCGCCGGAACTGATTCTCGAGCACGCCGTACGTGCGCTTGACCTTCTGCTTTTCCCGCAGCTGGATGCCGTAACCGACGATCTTGGCCTTCCGCGAACGGCCGTGCTGGCCTGGCGGCACGTTGCGCTTTTCGATCGCGCACTTCTCCGTGTAGCAGCGCTCGCCCTTGAGAAAGAGCTTCATGCCTTCGCGCCGGCACAGCCGGCAGACCGGTCCGATATATCGAGCCATCAGTAACCTCTAAGAGACACTTCCAACGTGGAACTCAAAACGTCGAACTCGGAACGTCAAGACCTTGGGCACGCAGCGCAATCCTGAGCTCCAAGTTCCAAGGTCCCGGTTCCGCTAGACTCTCCGCCGCTTCGGCGGCCGGCAGCCGTTGTGCGGAATCGGTGTGACGTCCCTGATCGATTTGACGTCCATGCCCACCGTCTGCAGCGCGCGAATCGCCGACTCGCGTCCGGCGCCGGGTCCCTTGACGCGGACCTCGAGCGAACGCATGCCATACGTTTTCGCGACGTTGCCCGCCGCCATCGCCGCCTGGGTCGCCGCGAACGGCGTCCCCTTGCGCGACCCCTTGAAGCCGATGCCGCCGGCGCTCGACCAGGCGATCACGTGCCCTTCGGCATCGGTGATCGTCACAATCGTGTTGTTGAAGGACGCCTGAATGTGGGCGAAGCCGTGGTGGATCACCCGCTTCTCGCCGCGCTTCTTGAACGTCTTCTTCTTCGCGGTCTTCTCCGCGCCCTGTTCGGGTGCGGCGCCGTCCTGCGGTTGCGTTTTTGCCATATGGGTTCCCTACTCGACCTTCTTCTTCGCAATCGCGCTCTTGCGCGGTCCCTTGCGCGTCCGGGCATTGGTGCGCGTGCGCTGACCACGGGCGGGGAGGTTCCGCCGGTGCCGCGACCCGCGATAGCTGCCGATCTCGACGAGGCGCTTGATGTTCATCGAGATCTCCTTGCGGAGATCGCCCTCCACCCGGCCCTGCTCCTCGATCACGCGCGTGATCTTGCGCACGTCGTCTTCCGACAGATCCTTCACGCGGATGTCATTGCTGACCCCGGCGGCGCTCAGAATCGCGTTCGACCGCGTGCGACCAATGCCGTAGATGTAGGTAAGGCCAATCTCCACCCGCTTGGTGCGCGGCAGATCAACGCCTGCAATTCGAGCCATGCTTCTGCTACCTCTCTGTAACTTTGAACTTTAGAACTTTGAACTCAGAACTGAGAGCCTGTTCCGAATTCGACGCACGCTGGCATCCTGCGTTCTGAGTTCGCAGTTCTCGGTTCCAAGTTCTCGCCTCTATCCCTGACGCTGCTTGTGCTTCTGATTCGAGCAGATGATGCGCACCACTCCGCGGCGGCGCACCACCTTGCACTTGTCACAAATCCGCTTGACCGACGCCCTGACCTTCATAGTTTCTCCCGAGGGGTTCTGCCCCTGCGGACCCCACTTCTCTTGGCGCCGCGGGGCCCCACCCCCGCTTCGGACGCTCAGGTCCCTCGCTCACGCTCGGGCCTTCGCGGTCGTCAGCGCCATGTCCTGCCGTACTTCGTACTTCTAACTGCAGCGTGCCCCGCACGCTGTTATGCCTTCCCAACGATCCGGCCCCGTGTCGCATCGCGGGGGCTGACTTCCACCGTCACGCGATCGCCGACCACCAACCGAACGAAGTTTCGTCCGGGACCGCCCGGCGCATGCGCCACGAGCTCCCGGCCCCGCCCTACGTCCACGCGATACAGCGCCCGGGGCAGGATGGCGAGTACCGTCCCGGCGACAACACCCTGGGGCGATTCATCGCTCATCGGGGCTCATCGGGCTACGCTCCGTGCCGCACTCCCGCGGGCGCCGGTTTCTGGCGCGCCGTCAGAATGAGCGGTCCGGCTGCGGTGACCGCAACCGTATGCTCGAAGTGCGCCGCGAGGCTGCCGTCGCGCGTCACCGCCGTCCATCCGTCGCCCAGCACCTTGGTGTCGGGCTTCCCCATCGCCACCATCGGCTCGATCGCCAGCACCATGCCTTCCGCCAGCTTCGGCCCCCGTCCCGGGTGCCCGTAGTTCGGGATCTGCGGCTCCTCGTGCAGCCGCTCGCCGATACCGTGGCCGACGAACTCCCGGACGATCGAGAATCCGTGCGCCTCGACCCACTGCTGCACGGCGTGGCTGATGTCAGACAGCCGCCCGCCGACCTGAACCTGGGCAATCGCGCGTTCCAGCGACTCACGCGTCACGCGGAGCAACGCCTCGGTGCGCTCCGGAATCCGCCCGACCGGCACGGTCACCGCGGAGTCCCCGTAGAACCCGCCGATCTTCACGCCCATGTCGAGCGAGATGATGTCGCCCTCGGCCAGCGCGCGCGAGGCCGACGGAATGCCATGCACGACCTCCGCATTGATCGACGCGCACAGCGTCGCGGGATATCCGCGATACCCCTTGAAGGCCGGCTCAGCCCCGCCGGCGCGCACGAGCTTCTCAGCCAGCCGGTCCAGGTCCGCGGTCGTCACGCCCGGTGCGACCATCGACTCGAGCTCTGCCAGCACCTCGGCGACGAGCCGATTCGCCACGCGCATCCGCTCGATCTCGGCCTGCGATCGGCAGACGATCATCGGCCCGCTCCGTCGACCGACGCGATGGCCGCGGCAATGTCGGCCGCCACGAGATCCGCCGCCTGATCGCCGTCGACGGATCGAAACGTGGGCCGGCGACGGTAGAACTCGACAATCGCGCGGGTATCACGCATATAGACACGCAGCCGCTCGCGAATCACGTTCGAATCGTCGTCCGTCCGCTGGACCAGCACTCCGCCACACCTGCCGCACACCGTGTCGTTCGGCCGTGCGTTCGTGCCGCAGACGCTGCAGATCCGGCGCGCACTCAACCGCTTCACCAGCGTTTCCTCCGGCACCTCGATGTCGACCACCACCAGCGGCATCCGGTGGTCGAGCATGTCGTCCAGAGTTTCGGCCTGCACCAGCGTCCGCGGGAACCCGTCCAACACGAACCCGCGTGCCGTATCCGGCTCGCGCAACCGATCCCGGACGATACCGATCACCAGATCGTCGTGCACGAGCTGGCCGGCGTCCATCGTCTGGCGCGCCACGCGGCCCGCCTCGGTTTCCTCGAGCGATGCCCCCCGCAGGATGTCGCCCGTCGAGATCCTGGGCACCCGCCGTTCCCGGGCGAGCCGCTCGGCCTGTGTGCCCTTCCCCGCGCCCGGCGGGCCGAGCATGACCAGTCGCACTGCGCCGTCAGCCATTACGCGGCACCGGCGTGGGCGACCCGCGACGCGCTACCCGCGGCGTCCACGAACCCTGGTCTTTTTCATGAACCCGTCGTAGTGCCGCATGATCAGCTGCGACTCCACCTGCTGAACGGTGTCCATGGCAACGCCGACGAGAATGAGCAGCGACGTGCCGCCGAAATAGAAGGGCACGTTCAGCCCCTCCGTCACGAATCGCGGCAGAATCGCGTCGAGCCGATCACCGATGAACGGGATCGGCTGCACCTTGAAGCCCGTCAGCAGGAACTCCGGCAGCAGGGCAATCAGCGCGAGATAGACGGCCCCGGCCAGCGTGATCCTCGCCAGGATCTGGTCAATGTGCTCGGCGGTCCGCTTGCCCGGCCGGATGCCCGGCACGAAGCCGCCGTACTTGCGCATGTTCTCGGCCACGTCATCCGGGTTGAAGATGATCGCCGTGTAGAAGTACGCGAAGAAGATAATCAGCGCGACGTACGTCAGGTTGTAGAGCGGATAGCCCATCCCGATCTGCGTGATCGCGGCGCTGAGATACCGGTTCTCCAACACCCCGCCGGGATCGACCATCGGCTTCAGGGTCTGCGGAAACGCGAGAATCGACGACGCGAAGATGACGGGCATGACGCCGCCCGTGTTCACCTTCAGCGGAATGTGCGTGCTCGCCCCGCCGTACATCTTCCGGCCGACCATGCGCCGCGCGTACTGCACCGTCACACGCCGGTGCGCGCGCTCGACATAGACGACCACACCGATCACGGCCACCATCACCATCAGCAGCAGGACCACCGACAGCGGACCGATCTCGCCGAGCTGCACCATCTGGATGGTGGCCAGCGC
>Ga0164241_10007196_pt1 | contig 10021 bp, 8 predicted proteins | sample OricomyardsoilBY_FD_108780 | JGI IMG/M metagenome (GOLD analysis project Ga0164241, IMG submission 108780) | Backyard soil microbial communities from Emeryville, California, USA - Original compost - Back yard soil (BY) | ecosystem: Environmental > Terrestrial > Soil > Unclassified | place: USA... | reverse complement strand
CTTGATATTTCGCGTAACCCGAATTAGCTTGCGTTACGTATAAAGCCACGTCACTGAATGTACAAGCCGGATTCAACTGAACTATTCAGAGGACGATTTATCGGAGTGCACGACAAGAATGGAGTGCCTCTTCATGAAGGAGATTCTGTTAAATTATATCACAAAGGAGAATGGGTGATTTGCAAAATTATTTATGCTACAGATTTGGCCATGTTTTGTTTACAATGGGCCGATGGGTATGTGAATAAATATCCGTTAAACCCAGATCGATATGAAAAAGTAAATAGCTAACGATTGCAATAGAATTAAAATGGAGAACCAGGTTTGGCTGTAATCGATTCGCCAGTTTATTGGTATATTGTTAGTTATTAAATCCTAAACTACATTTAATAACCTCTACCTATGTTTGGCCTTACTTTATTGGGTATTTTTCATACCCTGATCAGCTTAGTTGCTGTCGTACTTGGCGCTTATTCCCTTATTCGTGACCGGAAAATTTCCTGGGATAATGCCATTGGAAAAGCGTATGTCATTACCACGATCATTGTATGTGTTACCGGATTTGGGATCTTTCAACATGGGGGATTTGGTAAGCCACATCAGTTGGGGATAATTACGTTAATTGTATTTGCCTTAGCCTTTGCAGCGGGAAGCAAAACAAAACTATTTGGCAGCTATTCACCTTATGTGAAACGGTCTGTTATTCCATGACTTTCTTTTTTCATATCGTACCCGCTGTGACTGAAACAGCTACACGTTTGCCATTAGATGGACCACTTGCGGCAAGCCCTGAGGATCCGAATGTTCAAATGGTGATTGGTGTTTGTTTTATTTTATTTCTAATTGGCACAACTATACAAGTAAGATTATTGCGGGCAAGACTGAGAAGGCAGAGTTAACTCCATAAACTTAAAATCAAATTGAAAGCCTGTCGTCAAATGATGACAGGCTTTTTTATTCACAGTCTAAAATCCGAGGCGCCATCTCTTCAACTGGTATCAATGATTAAAATCATTATTTACCAAGACTTCCGTTTTCCCAGGTGTGAAAATAATTTCCGCACTTCGGCTACAAATTCTTTTGATGAAAAGTACTGTCTTGTGTTTACTGATTTTGCTGACCTCTTGCTATTCGCTTTATGGTCAGACAGAAGGTTGTGCCTGTCCACCTCTTAATACCTGTTTTGCCTGCAATGGTGGCATCACTTACTTAAAACTTGGGTATAATAGTGGAGGGATCATCACCGATATGTCAGCAGCGGATGATGGCGGAGCGTTAACAACAAGCTTCCAAAATGGAATCATTACTATAAATAGCCGTACGGCAGGACAGCCATTTGAAGGAGATTTAAAGGTTACCGTTACCAAGTTTCTGGAGAAAGCCGACAGTCATGTATTTAAAACTACCTGTGCTGAAAAAATTTTCGCAGGACAGAAAATTCAGCATTTTGATGTGCTGGAGGGCGCCAGTGTAGCAGGTCCCCTTTGTTGTGAGGATGGGAAGCAGGATAAAGTAACTCCGAGTTTTGGCACTTCATGCCCCGGGGACATTGCAGTATCAACGGCTGCTGGTGGATGTGCCACTACTGTAACATGGACTCTACCAGTAGCAACTGACAATTGCGGAAACGTTGTATTGACTTCTACTCATCAACCCGGAGATGTATTTAATGTAGGAACCACTACGGTAACGTATACAGCAACTGACGATTACAACAATACGAAAACATGTAGTTTTAAGGTAGATGTAAAAGATGGCACAAAACCTGTTATTGCTAATTGCCCCGCAAATATTGTTATTCCTCTCACGGCAGGTTGCAATGCTGTAGCTACCTGGACAGCGCCCACCGCAACTGATGATTGTACATTGAGTTCACTCACCTCTACTCATTCACCCGGTGCCCTTTTTTCAGTGGGTATTACTACCGTAACGTACACAGCTAAAGATGCAGCTAATAATATATCAACGTGCAGCTTCACAGTAACGATAACAGATGATATTGCACCCGTCATCAGTAATTGTCCACAAAATATTGCGATTGACGCTATCAGTTCCCTTGCCTGCACTGCATCCGTAACATGGACAGCACCAACGGCTTCAGATAATTGCAGCATCAAGTCACTTACTTCTGATCATGCTCCGGGAAGTACATTCCCCACCGGAACAACAACTGTAACATACACTGCTAAAGATCCTGCCGGCAACAGTGCTACTTGTAGTTTCACTGTAACGGTGCGGGATAAGACCAATCCCATTTTCACCAAATGTACTGCTGATGTGGTCGTGAATGCGAAAGCGAATTGCAGTACTACGGTAACATGGACTGCACCCATTGCTACTGATAATTGCGGCACACCTATATTAACGAGCAATCATCAACCTGGAGAAATTTTTTCAGCAGGAATAACTACAGTTATTTATACCGCTACTGATGCATCGGGCAATATTGCCAAGTGTTCATTTAAAGTAACTGTCAACGATAAAACAGCGCCAGTTATTCAATGTGTCACTGACATCACTTCTTCCACTGATGGAACGTGTGGAGCAACGGTTACCTGGACGGATCCCGTGGCAACGGATTGTTCTTCGGTAACTTTTGTCAGCGAACCCAAATCAGGAAGTGTATTTCAGGTTGGCACTACAACGGTTACTTACACCGCTACAGATGCAGATGGTAATTCTTCTCAATGCACATTTAAGGTAACGGTCTCTGATAAAACGGCACCTGTTTTTTCCAACTGCACTACTACGGTGAATGCTGTTGCTGATCAATCGTGCAGTGCAGTGGTTAACTGGACCATTCCCATTGCCACCGATAATTGCTCTTCGGTAACATTAACATCTTCGCATGCACCGGGAAGCTCTTTTGCCGCGGGAACTACACGTGTTACTTATACGGTTAAAGATATAGCAGGGAATACATCCAGTTGTGCTTTCGATGTAGTGGTAGTAGATGGCCAAGCCACGTTATCCAATTGTCCGAATGACATTGAAGTTCAGGCTGATCAAACCGGACAACTGGCTGTTACGTGGGCTGAACCAATAATAATGAGTAACTGCGGAAATGCAGAGCTGACAGCCAATCATTCACCTGGAGATATTTTTCAAACCGGTACAACACAGGTCGTTTACACTTTGTCAGGTAGTGATGGAAGCTCGGTTCTTTGTCAGTTCAATGTAGTGGTATTGCCTATTGACGTATCCTTTGTGGTAAATCAATTGGTAACACCCAATGGTGATGGAGTAAATGATACGTGGCAGTTAACACACATTGAACGTTTCAAGGAGAATAAGGTAATACTTATGGACCGTTGGGGTGGTGTAGTTTACGAAGCCTCCGGTTACAACAATGAAAATATTTCGTGGAAGGGAAGCAACGCCAATGGAACGCAACTTCCTGCCGGCACCTATTTCTACACCATCACCGTTCAGTTTAATGAACAGGAAGTGAATCGAAAAGGGTTTATTGAATTGATCAGGTAATATGAAAAGAGCGATTATAAAGATAATGATGTGTTGCTGGTTTTGTATAGCCATCACTTTCACCAGCAGTGCACAACAGAATGTACAATTCACACAATACATGTTTAACGGACTGGTCATTAATCCAGCGTATGCCGGTGCGGACGAAGCGTTGAGTCTTACGTTCATTCATCGCAGTCAATGGACAGGGTTGGACAATGCCCCTACAACGCAAACACTCACGGCACATACATTAATTAAAGAAATAAATAGTGGTGTGGGGCTTACCCTGGTTAATGATCGTGTAGGTATTCACAAAACACTAAATGCGTTGGGCAGCTATGCCTATCATCTGCATACAGGAAAACACTCCTATCTGTCCATGGGACTTCAGGCAGGAGTTCGGAATGTACGTAATGATTACACTTCATTAATGAATGGAACAACAGATCCCGCAGCCATTAATGCCTATACGGCACGCACTTTCTTTGATTTTGGGGCAGGTATTTATTTCCGGAGCCCGCGTGTTCATGCTGGTCTTTCTGTTCCGGAAATCAATACACAACGATTCTATGCCAACGACTCGGTGATGAACCGGTTTAATCCTTCCAATGTATTGCTCTATTGCAAATACCGGATTCCACTTAGTGCTCAGCTTGCCCTTGAACCTAGCACACTACTCAAATATTTAAAAGGGTTGCCCCTTTCTTATGATATTAACATGAACCTGATCTATCGTGAAGTGCTGTCGATGGGTTTATCCTACCGAGCAAAAGAGTCCGTTGATTTTATTTTTAAGGCCAATGTCACCAGACAACTTCAGTTTGGTTATGCCTATGATCATCCCATTGGTTCGGTGGCTCGTGTCAGTAATGGATCGCATGAACTGATGATTCAATATTTGTTCCGATATCTTAAAAAAAATGTGGAGTCGCCCCGAGGATGAAAAAGCTTTTACCTTATATCGCCAGCCTTTTGCTTTACTTTTCTGCACACGCCCAGGAAACTGTGTTCGAATTGTTCAAAAAAAATGAACGGCTAGCCGACACCTATTATAATGAAAAGAAATACCAGGCAGCGTATGATTTGTATTCGCAGTTATATAAAAAAGATTCTGCTTCTAATTCGCTGCCGCTGCACATGGCTCGATGTGCGTATCAGCTTAAAAATTATCATGCAACGTGTTTGCTTTACAAAAAGTGTCCGAAGGCTAATCTCACGCCAGATGATTATTACTGTTTCGCTGAGTCACTGATTGCCGATGGACATCTCAAAGAAGGTATCGCTGCTTACAATGAATGCAAGCGGCTGCGACCACAACAACCATTGATTTCGCAAAAGATATGGCAGTTGAATAACATCCGTTACTTGTATGAAGATTCCCTGCACTATAAAATTCGCCCGATTGCATTGAACACGACCGCGGGAGAACTCTGCCCGGTGCCTTTCAATAATGGAATTCTTTTCATCTCGAATTATAAAAATATTCATCTCGTAGAAAAGGAAGATGCCGTTTCAAACGCACCCTTCTATCAGTTGTATTTCTCTTCCCGGATTCCGGATCTTAATAAGCGTGGCATTGTTCGCTATGAAGAGCCTGTTCCCTTCAACAAAGATTTATATTTCGGTTATCATGCAGGCCCGATTTCCGTTTATGATCGTCAGCGAAAAATGATTTTCGCATCTGACGGAGACCAAAGGGGAGTGAGTGGGAAACGGATGCTTCAACTGTTCTTCGCTGCTGAAGAAAAGGGGAAATGGAAAATAACAGGATCATTTCCTTACAACAGTGTACTCTATTCATTGAGCGATCCTTCCATGAACGAAGAGGGAACCGTACTTTACTTTTCTTCCAATATGCCAGGCGGAGTGGGAGGAAAAGACATTTATCGCTCTTATTTAAAAAATGGAAAGTGGACAAAGCCTGAAAATCTGGGCGAAGTAATTAATACTCCATACAATGAAGCATTTCCTCATATCTATCAGGATAAAACACTTTACTTCTCATCAAACGGACATCCCGGATTGGGCGGCCTTGATATTTTTAAATCGGAACTAAGCAGTAAAGGATTTGGTGAAGCGGAGAACGTTGGTTATCCGATCAATGGTCATGCGGATGAATTTGGTATGGTGATGGATGCTTCCAATTCACATGGTTATTTTTCTTCGAACCGAAAGCGCGGAGGATTTGATGATGATCTGTATGAAGTGGATGTTGATCTGCAAACGTATCCCCTTGAAATTGCAGGATGGATGGGATTGAAAGAACACAACTGGACCGATTCTTCGGAGGTAAAAACATTTGCTCACGCACGATTTTACTTAATCGATAATATGCGCGAAGTAGTAGTGCAGGAAGGTACATCTGATGAACAGGGAAATTTCACATGGATCATTCCCTACTTCAGTACCTATCGGATGCGTGTCATCGGGCCTGATGGTACAGAACACGTGGTTGGACTTGAAATACCCCGGCAAAAACAATTGTATGGCAAACACGAGGTAGTGATTGTCAAAGATGCGTTTAGGTTAACTAATGAAATGAAGTGATGAAAAAAATAATGAAGCCTCGTCAAAATCAGTTGATGATCTTATTCTTTATGAGACGTATGTTATTGATTGGCTGTTCTTTTATGGTTATAAGTGGATTTACTCAGGACAAACTTTCCATTCAACTCAGGGCTTTCGATCAGTCGATGGTACCTTATTCAAATGTAGATGTGTCAGTGAATGGAAAAGAGTTTGTCGCTCTCAATCAAAAAGGTATCGGGTTTACCGAACTTACTGAAAGTGACCTGCCTATAAAAAATATTCAAATCAAAAATGAACAATTGGAAGCAGCCTCCTGGAACTTTGGCAAGGGCTTGCTGGAAATAATCATCCGAAAGAAAAGTTATCAAGTAGTTCCTGTTGTCTTAAAAGACGAGCGAAATAACCCACTCTCGAATGTTCGTGTCACTTTCAACGGAAAAAAGGCAGTTACCATCACTTCTGATGCGCAAGGTCGTATTCGCGTTCCGCTGCCTATCGGTGAAGTGATTTATTCTGCTTCTCAGTTTTCGGCTCAGGGTTATTCGATGATCAAATTCATCTCGACCAACGGTGTTCATCAGTTAACAGCATCACGTCTTCAATCTCAATCTAAAAAGAACGAAGGGCCGATAATAACCAAGGCAGAAGTCAAAGTTACTCCTAAGATGAATGCAAATATGAATCCGGTTCGGGTTGTTCTTCCTCCCTTAGACACGATCCATTCACTTGCTTCTTTCAACTCGGTTTTTAAAAATTTCGATTTAAAGAAATTGTCGGGAGCAGAGCAGCAGCGTGTGGATGCCCGGTTAACCGAACTAACTGCTCAATTGAAACAAAGAGAACAAACAACCTCACCTGTTAGTAGTGATTATATGAAAAGTATTTCTGACTCCACTTATTTTGGAAGAGACTTAAGAAATATTGTAAAGCAGACTAAACTTGAAAACCAAACACGGGAAGAACAACTTGCTGCCTTCGACAAAAAATTACGAGTGATTAATGTAAAACTAGCCAACGGAATCGTACGCCTGGATGACCGGGCACGAAAAGAAGTACTTCATGAGCTTGCCTCATTTGAAAGTTTATTGATTACACGTGAAAATCGTTTTCTGAAGAGTCAGCATGATTATCGTTTGCTCATCAATAATGTTAAAAATCGTTTTTTTGAATCGGAGCGTATTCCTGAAAAATTCACAGCAAGTGAAATTCAGAAAAAAAAACAAGATGATATGAAAGATCAGCTATGGATGGCTATTGGGGTTTCTATCATTTTTTTTGCATTGTTAATCATTTCAATCGTTTCATTCAGCCTGGTTATTCGAAAACAACATAAAGCACTGGAACAAGTGAATAACGAGATAAAACAGGTAAATGAAAACGTGGAGACCCTGGTCTTTAAACGCACTCGTGCATTGCAACTAGAAAATAAGGAACTGAGTAATTTTCTTCATCGCGCAACGCACGACCTGCGCGCTCCGGTGCGTTCCATTCTTGGATTGTGCAACCTGGTGGAAAAACTGAATGGCGGAGAACGTGAAGAGATTGTAGACCGGATTATTGACACCTCTGCGGGTATGGATCAGTTGTTGAAAAAACTCAGCGCTATCACCGAGATCAAACAGCGGGGCAGCTTTACTGCCCTTACCCTTATTAAGATCATTGATAAAATAAAACATTCTTTTCATCAAATGATCCAGGAAAATCGCATTGAGTTTATTGTACGTTGCAACGAATACCTCATCTTTCATACCTATCCCCAACTGGCAGAAGTAATACTTTACAATATCATTGAAAATGCTTTGTGGTTTAGTTCGTTGAAAAAGAACACATCACCACGGGTAGAAGTGATCGCTGAAATCAAAGACATGGCCGTAACAATTAAAGTCAGGGATAACGGAATCGGTATCCAGGAAAACATAAAGGAAAAACTTTTCGATATGTTCTTCAAGGGCACTGAAGAATCGAAAGGAAATGGTCTCGGATTATATGTGGTGAAAAAAGCAGTAGATGTGTTGGATGGAAAAATCGTGATTGAATCTGTTGCAGGTCAATACACAGAATTTTCTATTGTACTGCCTTTAAAAACAAATGCCGATATTAAAAAAGAGCAGGCACTTCTTACAGAAATGGCAGGGTAATTAATTTCCACCCGTATTAAAACATAATGGAGGCACTGGGAGGAGTGTTCCATAATCTGTTTATCTTTCCTTCATGAATGTGTCGTACAAAAATCAATGGCAGTCGCTGGTTTGCTTTTCATTGGCCTCACTATTCATTAGCTGGTTTATCACGACCTCTCCATTTCCGATTCCTCCGTCACGGATTGCTTTATCTAATGTAATCGCAGGAAGTAAGTGGACCATTCAAATCATTGCAGCCTTTATCTTTTTACGTGATCAGCGCTGGATATTTATCAAAAATATTGGTTTGGTTTACCTTATTGGTTCTTGTTTACTTCTTCCTTATATATTTCTCAGTTATTTAGGAATAAACAATGATGCCAGTTTTTTCAATCTCTCTCAATTACTATCTATGATGATAATGATTTTTTATTACTATCGTGCAGTGGAATTGAGTCAGTTGGAAATCACCTGGTGGCTGACGTGGCTTGCCTGTCAGATCATCGCACTCTTTATGCAGATCACATTGGTGTTTCACGCATTGTAAAAATGTTCAATTTCTTAATGACGATTGCATTTAATTAGCGTTCGCTTTATGCTTACATTTCGAAAATGATTTCACTTTTCTCGTTTGAGTTCACGCTTGTTCAACTGCTATTCCTTTTCCTGGTGGCAATTTTTATTGGTATGTCGAAGACTGGAGTACACGGTGCAGGTCTCATGGCCGTGCCGATGCTTGCTACGGTATTTGGTGGGCAACTTTCCAGCGGCATCATGCTTCCTATGTTATGCCTGGCCGATGTGATGGGCGTATGGTACTATCATCGGCATGCGTCATGGATACATTTGAAAAAATTGTTTCCCTGGGCAGCAGCAGGTACCTTACTTGGCACTGCCGTAGGCGGAATGATTGACGATCACGCATTCAAAATGATCATGGCGTTGATCATTTTCATGAGTGTGGGTATTATGATCTGGATGGAGCGTGGCCATAAAGAAGATATACCTCATTATTTTTGGTTTGCAGCGCTATGTGGAGTAGCCGGAGGCTTTACTTCGATGATTGGTAACCTGGCCGGCCCAGTGATGGCCATCTATTTTTTATCGATGCGATTGCCAAAGAATTCATTCATTGGCACCACGGCCTGGTTTTTTATGGTGATAAACTGGTTCAAAATTCCTTTTCACGTGTGGATGTGGAAGACCATTACGTGGAAAAGTTTCCTGCTCGATCTTTCCATGCTGCCATTAATTATAGTAGGTGCGTTTTTGGGGATATGGATTGTGAAAAAATTAGATGAGACCACCTACCGTTGGTTCATTATAGGGATGACGGTAATTGCTGCAGCATTGATGATGATCTCTTAAAAAAATCTGAGACTCTGGGATACTAATAAATTTATCTTTATTACCTATTTCCAGTTCAGTCATGAAACCATCTTACATAGAATACCTACAGGATGTGTTGATCACGCTTCACGTGAATATCCGCGACTGCAGGAACGGAAAAGCTTTGCCAATCCGGAAGAGCTCACCCACATTGAAGCCAAACTGCTGGCCTATCACGAAGTGCTTTCTATTCTTCGCGACAGTGCGGATGAATTTGGGATACCTAAAGAGGAGGTGGGGTTATAATTCAGGCATTACTTTTTTAGGTTCTCATTATATGAAAAAGAAGTATCTTATAGGGACCTCACTACTAGTCACTGTGGCACTAGTTGCATTAAAAGCACGGCAGACTATCCCAAAAGGAGCCGTTGCCGTGAAGCCTTTTAACAAAGAAAAATATTTAGGCAAGTGGTATGAGATAGCCCGCTTTGATTATCGCTTCGAAGAAAACCTCAACAATGTGACGGCTACCTATTCACTTAATAACAATGGAACTATCAAGGTTGATAATCGCGGGT
>Ga0164241_10007195_pt1 | contig 10021 bp, 3 predicted proteins | sample OricomyardsoilBY_FD_108780 | JGI IMG/M metagenome (GOLD analysis project Ga0164241, IMG submission 108780) | Backyard soil microbial communities from Emeryville, California, USA - Original compost - Back yard soil (BY) | ecosystem: Environmental > Terrestrial > Soil > Unclassified | place: USA... | reverse complement strand
TTGAGCTTCGATGTCGTCCACGTCACGCGCTCGCGCTCCGGCAACACCGCGTCGCCGATCAGGCGGTTCGCCCATGTATTGGAAACGCTGATGCGCAGCTCGTTTTCCCCGTCCTTCAACGCGTCGGTGATCTCCACCCGGAGAGGCGGCGTCCACGCGGTCCCGCAGCGCACGCCGTTGACCGCGACATCCGCGATGTCCGCCACTTCGCCGAGATCGAGCCAGACGCGTCGCTGATCGCGCGCCGGGCGATCGATCACAAACACGCGCTTGTAAGTCGCCGTCCCTGAAAAACGTCGCACCGCCGGATCTTCATGCCGGCTCCAGTCGAAGAGCTTCTCCTCGCCAAAAACTCGCGTCGGCGCGCCGGGCCGCTTTTCAAAAACCAATGTCCAGCCGCCCGCCAACGGTTGGGCGACTCGCGGCATCGGTCGCTCAGGCAAATTCACTTCGTCGTGCGCTTCCCGCCGAACCACCACGAACGCCGACTCAGCCGCCGCGAGCGCGACCGACACTTCAATCCGTCCATCATCGGTCCGCTGAAAATCGCCGCGATTCATTTCGCCCGTCACCGGATTCCAGATCTCGACCGCGCCGCCGACCGCGCGCAACGCCAGCGTCAGCGCGCGCGCCGTCTCCTGCTGGTTCGAAACGAAATAAACGTCCGCCGTTTCCGTGCGCCGATGCGTCCACGCCACGCGTTCAGCCGCCGCGCCGTTCTCCGTCGCCACAAAATCCCGCGCCATGCCGAGCGACTCCAACGTCTCCTCATTCCACGGCGCATCGATGATCTTCGCTCCGAGCTTCTTCAATTCGGCCACGCGCTTCACCACTTCCTCCGACAGCGGCACGCCACCCGGATTCATCGGATTCGCCCCGGGCAAAACCAACACGCCATAACTCGCTCCGCCCGGGAGGACGACGCGTCCGTCGCGCACCGTCCCCAGCCGCAGCACCGCGTCGCGATTGATGGAATCATACGCGTATCCACGAAGCGGATCGACCCAGTCCGCCGGATCCGTCGTGTTCGCCGAATTGGAAACGCCTTCGGGCATCGATCTCATCGGCTGCCCCACATTCGCCAGCCTCGCCGCTTCGCGTTTCACCGCCGCCTCGCCGATCAATCCCGGTAGAATGCTCACCAGACGCTCCGGCAACACCGCGCGGCTGGGCAGTTCCGCGCCGGTGAAAACCGCGACATCCACAACCGGCGTCCCTTGTTGAAGCACCGCCTGCACACGTTGCGCATAGCCGATCCACGCGCCCGCCGATCGCCACCAGGTCTGATCGCGCTGAAAAAAAGTCCCCACGCCGCCAAGCGTCATACCGGGCTTCCGGTCGAGCCACGGATTGTGCATAAAAACATGATACACGAACCGGTTGACCCCGAGCGCGTAGTTCCGGTCGCCGAGCGTCTTCAACATAGCGGGCTGCTCGTCCCACATCAGTTTCAGCTCGGTAAACGCCTCCGCCTGCACGATGCGTTTTCCGTAAATATGCGCGCCGGAAATCGCGTCGCGCATGTCGTTCGGTTTGTCGTGCGTCGGGCTGCGCAGCCAGAATTCGCCCGTCGGGAAATCCACCGTTTCGAAGTGCCGCAGACTGTCGCTCACCATGACTGGCGCCACATTCTCCGCGGTGAACGTGCAGCCATGCGCGCGCGCCAGGCCGGCATACGTCTCGAAAAAATTATCCACGATCAACTCGGCGATCGTCGCGCGCACGTCGTGGAGAAAGTGCTCCGACGCTTCCGCGCTCTTCACCGGGATCCCCGCCATCGCCGGCATCCACGGCCGCGGATCGTAGCCGCGGCGCCGCGTGAATTCCGCGAAAAACACCGGCGACCAGTTCTGGCTGCCGCACTCCCAGCTATCCATATAAAAACCCGCGAGTGCCTTGCCCGCCAGCGCGGGTCCGGCCCGCCGCAACGCTTCGCCAAACCAGTGATCGAACTGCACTCGCGCCGCCGCGGGATTAAATTTGTCCGCTTCGAGTCCTTTGCCTGCGCCCGCCGTTTCGTTCTGCTGGCCCGTACTCGTGTGGCCGATACGGAGGATCGTCCAATCCCCCGCAGGCGCATCCCAGGTGAGCGTGCCCGAGGCGTCGAGTTTGTCGGTGAGATCGACCATCTTGTCGGGCGACACCGCCAGTTCGTCGGGAACCTGGCTGGCTGTCGTGCGTTTTCCGATACGCCAGATCGCTCCGGACTTCCCTTCGAATTGGTCGATGCGCGCCTCACTCGAAAGTGCGAGCTGGCGGACCTTCAGGATCGGTTTCCATTTCGCGAAATCCACATCCTCCGCCCCCGGCTCGGAGCCGGCGGGATCGAAGACGAAACGAAAGAAACGCGCGGTCGTCGGCGGTAGCGCGTAGGTCAGCGGCTGGAGCGCGTTTTGCCAGCCGTGACGCGGAGGCTCGAGCTGCAGGACCGGACGAAATTTTTCGCCATCGTCGCTCGCTTCGATGCGCAGCCGCATCGCCTGAAAGTTCGTCCCATCCGGCTGCACCGTCAGCGCGCGCGCCGTGAAGGGCGCGTCGAACGCATACTCGATCCAGCCGGGATGCTCCGTGCGATAGCGCGACTTCTCGCGACCCGTCGGGAGAAACGACGCGTCTTCGCCGGTGCTCGTCGTGACACGCGGAGTCACCGTACGCGTCGAGATGCCGCTGCCTGTGGGCGACGGAAACGCGAGCACGACGATGTCGCGGTAATAGTTTTCCTTCGTCGGCGGCTGCGGCAGCGCGCCTGAAAACGGGCGACCGCCCGCAATGCGCGTTTCGCTCCAGACGACGCGTTGCATCGAGAGCTCCGGCGTGATCCACGGGCCGCCCGACGTCGCGAAACCATCGCAGGCGTGCATCGAAATTTTTAAGCCCAAGCGGTCTGCCTCGTGGATCGCGTGCATGACCATGCCCCACCATTCTTCAGTCAGTTGGCGCACGGGTTGAATCGGCCACGCGGGATTCGGCATGTCCTGGATAAACGCGAGATACGCGCCACCGACGCCCGCCGCTTTCATGGCCTCAAGATCGGCGGTGATTCCCTCGCGTGAAATCGACGCCTGCATCCAATACCACAATACCCACGGTTTCGCCGCTTCGGGCGGATGCCGAAAATCTCGCGCCAGCGCATCGTCTCCAGCGCGAACCAGCGGCGCCGAAAACACGAGCGCGATCAAAACCACCAGCGCCGCCAGCCATTGCGAGCCAAGGCAGCCCGGCGTGTTCCGCAAGGTCCGGGGAGCACGCGAGCCCGGTTCGATCGGAATTTTCCGAATGGTCCGGGGAGCGCACGCGTCCCGCGTGTGGTGTTCGGCGTCCCGCCGAATACGGTTCGGATATACACCGCGCCCGGAATCGCGCCCGCCCATCGTCAAGCGCCTCCCTTGTTCACCGCCGCCCGGCGCAGCTCCAGCTCGTCGCGAATCTGCGGCTCCAAGCGCTCGAACTTCCGGTAGAAAAGCACCGGCACGAGGGCCGCCGCGAAGGCAACCGCTGGCACCCAGACCACGCTGAGTTCGATGCCACGAAGCACTGCGGGCGTTTGCACGACATTGGCCACGTATCCCGTCGACTGAAGAATCCAGCCGGGCAACGCACCGCCAAGACCCGCGCCCGCTTTAAGACAAAAGGCCGCTCCAATCGCCGCGAGCAATCCCGCCGCGCGAATGCCCGTCTTCCATTCACCGAAATCAACGCTGTCAGAGATCACCGAGAAGGGCATGGCCATCGCCGCACCGCTCGCAAGGAAGCCCAGCGCCCAACCCGTCATGATGATCGGGAGCGAATTGCCGTGAGCGAGTCCCCACGCCATCACCAACTGTCCCACAATCAGCCCGACCAGACCACCAGCCCAGACCGTGGTTTTCGACCAGATCCGGCAAAACCACGGCAGACCGAGCACGGTGCCTAGCGAGATGAAATCCAGCGTGAAGGCGAACGAGATGAGGTCCTTGCGCCCGAGCGTGTATTCAAAAAAGTATGGCGCCGCAGCTACACGGGATATGAACGCGATCCAAAAGAGCAGGCTGCTGCTGGCGATGATCCACCACGGCCAGTTGCCGCGCAACGCACCGAAGCCCTTGAACACCGGCTTCGGCTTTTCTTCCGACCGCACGACCTCCTTGAGATTGCGGAACGCCAGCAGGAAAAGCACGACCGCCATCACCGCGTAGATCGGCACGGTCAGCATGTATCCCTTCCGATCGTCGCCGCCGCCCAACGTGGCCACGAACCACATCGCGGTGAGATTGACGATCAACACGCCCAGCTTTGAACCGAACATCCGGAAGCAGGTGAGCACCACGCGTTCCTGCGGATTCGCGGTGAGCGCGGCCAGAATCGCGGTAACAGGCGTGTTGATACCGGTGTAGAGGATGTTCGCGCAGATATAGGTGCCGGCGGCGTAGAGCATCTTGGCAGTTCCGCTCAGATCGGGCGTCAGAAATGTCAGCACGCCAAAAATCGCGAAGGGCCCGCAAAGCCACAAAAACCAAGGTCGAATCTTGCCCCAACGACTTTTAGTCCGCTCGAAAACGATGCCCCAGATGGGCGCATCGGCCGCGTCGACAAAGCGTGCGACGAGCATGATCGTGCCGGCGACGCCAGCGGCGAGGCCGAAGACGTCGGTGTAGAACTTGAGCAGATAAAACGAGATGGGCGCGAAGACGAGCTGGCAGGCCACATCACTCGACGCGTAACTCAATCGAGTCGTGTAAGAGGTCTTTCCGGTGGGGGTAGTGCTCACGTTTTTCTTGGGGATGCTGAAAAGTTACCCCACCAGCTCGCCGAGGCCGAAGCGCCCGAGCAGCTCTTTGATCTTCACAGGCTGCCCGGTTTGCGTGGATTCCTCCATCGCCTGCATGAGCGCGACGGTGACGATGCCCTCGTGAGCGTCCGGCTTCGGCGTGTTTCCACTCTGAATACACCGCGCGAAATATTCGATGTAGTTCTGGTACTCGCCCGCGTGATGCGAGTGCCCGCCGAAACGAAAATAGTAGTCGTCCTTGTCCTCGAACGTTTCCACGACCGACTGACCACCCAGTTTCCACGCATAGCGCAGATCGTAGTAGTCCGCCTGGCTCGCGCCGTTTTCACAGCGAAGGATGCAGCTCATGTTGCTGTCGCGTTGCACCGGAACCACCGGTCCCGAGTAGGAACCGCTGACGCGCGCCGTGATGCCATTGGTCGCCTTCAGCACGAAATGAAATGTATCCGGATGGGCGAGACCGAGCGCCCGGCCGTTTCCGCTGAGCGAGGAATAGCCCATCACTTCCGCGATGTCCGGAAGATACCAGCGCACGAGATCGCCCGGATGACTGATGCAGCCGTACAGCCATTTGAACGCATCCTTCTTCGCCCACGGCTTGTTCAGGAACCAGCGGTGATCGGCGTGGTAGTACGACTCCACCGTGATGATTTCGCCGAAGGCACCCGTCTCAAAATGCTTCCGCTGCCGCGTCAGCGGGGCGAAGAAACGCGAACTCTGCCCAACGAAAACCTGCCGCCCGCTCGCCCGCTGCGCATCTAACACTTCGCGCGCGCGGCCGAGATCGTGGAGGAAAGGCTTCGTGCAGATCGCGTGTTTCCCTGCCTTCAAAACGCGGATGACGTGATCCGCGTGCAAATGGTCTGGCGTATAAATGCCGACCACATCCACTGCCGGATCCGCTAAAAGTTCATCCATGGAAGACGTGTAATTGGATAATCCAAACTCCGCGCAACGCTGGCGCCCGAGCTCCTCATTCAAGTCGCACAATCGCACGACATCCCACAACGGACTCTGCACGCCCGCTGAAATAATACTCCGCCCCTCTCCGAGGCCGAGCACACCGAGTCCGAGTTTTTTCATAAAAGGAGGCGTCGCTCCCGGACGGCGAAAAAGGGATAAGCCGTCGCGGTTGTATGCGAAGCGGCCAATCTTATTTCACATGAAATAACATCAAGCCTCTTTTTCAGTGAAATAACTTTTCATGCGTCGTCCCACCCGCCACCGCGGGAAAAAGTCCGGGATCGCGGATGGTCATTCTCAGGGGAGAACGCCGCCCGCCTCAGCTTTTCCCCCAGAGGGAAGTAGGAGGCTGCCGGAAAAATCGTTGACACCATCGTTTCATGAAACGCACAATTTGTGCGGTTTTATTTCATTTGAAATAAAACAATTTCACCCCGCCAAGCTATTCCGGCCGCGACCCAGCCGAAGCGACTCACCCCTAACCCAAAGCAAAGCATGAACCAAAACCGTCCACTTCGAGCAGCTCGCGCCCGCGGGATTTGCTCCGCCAACGCTCGCAAACTGGCGCTGTTGATGGCCGCCTCGGCTGTCTCACTCCAATTCGCTCCCACCGTCGCGATCGCTCAAGAAGCCGCCACGGGCACCATCCACGGTCGCGTGCTGAACGCCACCAATGGCCAATACCTCAACAACGCGCGCGTGACGGTCGAAGGCACGTCGCTCGAAACCTTCACCAATGAATTCGGTGATTATACGCTGAACAACGTTCCGGCCGGATCGGCCACGCTGCGCGTCACCTTCACCGGCCAGGAGCCACAAATTGTCTCCGTCTCGGTCCAAGGCGGCCAGACCAGCAATCAAAACGTTTCGTTCAACGCGGGCAAATCGACGGTCGACGACGACGGCACCATCGTCCTCAACGAATTTGTCGTCGCTTCCGAACGCTTCAAAAACGCCCAGGATATCGCGACCAACGAAGAGCATTTCTCGACCAATATTAAGAGCGTCGTCGCGACCGACTCGTTGGGCTTTATTCCCGGCGGTAACGTCGGTGAATTCGTGAAGTTCCTCCCGGGCATCCAGATCGGTTACGGCGGAGACAATCGCGTCGATCCTTCCACCGCCTCTAGCATCGAAGTGCGCGGCTTCGGCCCTGATCAGACCTCGATCATGATCGACGGCATGCCCGTTTCGAGCGCGAACCCCGGCGGCCTTTCCCGCGAAACGGGTCTCGACACGCTTTCGATCAATAATGCGTCGCGTATCGAGGTCATCAAGGTCGCCACGCCCGACATGGAAAACGCGTCGGCCGGCGGTTCGATCAACTTAATCACCAAGTCGGCATTCGAATATAACAAGCCGACCACCACGGTCTCTCTGTATATGACCGTGAATTCCGAGGACACAAAGCTCCTCAAAAAAGAAGCCGGCCCGACCGACGAGAAGAGCTATCATAATATCCCCAGCGGAACCGTCTCTGTCTCGATCCCCGTCAACGAAAAGTTCGGGTTCACGGTCTCCGCGACTTCCGATAATCGCTACTCCCCGTCGCAACAGACCAAAACGGGCTGGAGAAACACTCCCAACACGATCGACCTTCGTCCGATCGGCGGTCAAAATAGCACGCCCGTAACGGACGCTCAGGGTCGGACCTCTGATCTGACCAATCCATACTTGTCCAGCTTTCAAGCAACTGAATACGCGTGGAATAGTTTCACCCAGTCGGGTAACGTGAAACTCGATTGGAAGCCAATCACGGGTATGATCGTGACCGGCAACGTTAACTTTTCGCGGTACACCGGCTACAGCTTGCGACACAACCTCACGTTCAACACATCCACCCCGATTGATTGGGGTTCCGATTATGTGATCGGACGCCTGTATGAGCCGCGTACCTCGGGCGGAACGGATTTGAAGCCGGGAAATAGCGCTCAAATGACGGTCGAGTCCTTTGACAAGGTGGGGCAGACATTTGCCTCATATATCAAGGCGAGCTACACGAAAGGCCCGATTGCAATCGACGCATCCGCCAGTCGCTCTGATTCCCGCCTCCGCTACGACGATCTCAACAATGGGCACTTTGCGTCGCTCGACATGACGCTTAACGACGTCGGGCAGATTCGTATGGATGGCATCAGCGACGGCGTTCCTGCCTTGGTCACTATTACGAACCGCGCAGGAGCAAACCTGGATTACTCTCCCCTTTCGACTTGGGCGACGGATAGTACGATCACGGGTAAGACCAACAATGTATTCAGCAAAGACGTAGACAGCCTCTATCGCCTCAACGTTCGCTACCAATTAGATTTCCTTCCTTTTGATTTAGCGGCTAAAGCAGGTTTCCAGCGCCGCACTAAAGAGCAGAGTAAATGGGGCTTAGGCAGCGGCTATCAGTATCGCTATATCGGACCGACTCTGACTTCAGACGATATATTGGATCAGACGAACACAGGTTCGCCCGGATACGGCCAGCCCTCTCAACAATGGAGTAGCGTTTATGGTCTATATGATATCTATCGCGAACATCCGGAATACTTCTCCGACTCCGTCGATGTAGCCTTGCAAGCTTCCAATTATAAATCGGTCGCCAATACAGCGAAGAACGTAACCGAGACCAATGACGCGTACTACGGAATGATTGAGTCCAAGCTCTTCAAGAATCGCTTGTCCATTGTCGCAGGCGTTCGCCAAACCTCACGCAAGCGCGAAGGCCGCATGGCGTTGACAGACTCCAAGTGGAACTACGTCAAGAATGCAGATGGAAGTGTTTATCGTGATGACGTATACCGGGTTGGCGTGAAGATCGACTACTCTAATGCCCAGAAATGGGACCCCATAACAGGAGAGCAATTGGTCTACACGAATCCAGACACGCAAGCCACCACGACAACATTCCCGAAATTTGCCTATACCGAGGACACCGATCTGATGGCTCGTCTCGCCGCCGCTAATGCCGTCCACCCCGGTCATGTGCTTTACGGCCCGAACGATTCCTCCGGTAATCCCACTCAAGCAAATTCCAGCAACAACAATCTCGAAGCAGCAATGCTTTCCGTCCTCAGCAATCAGGATATTTCCGCGAAAGCCAAGGACCCTGCGGTGCCGCAGGTTCAAGTCGCCTATCGCATCACCGATTCGCTAAGCTTTAAGGCGGCGTGGAGTCACGCCGTCGCTCTTCCAAATCTTGAAGGCAGTGCCGGTGTGCTCGCCAACAATGGAGCATTCAAAATCAATGAAGAGGCAGATCCTGCTACTGCAGGTCGAGCCGGCGTTATCGCACTGTCTAATGCCGGGTTAAAGCCACAAGAGACCACTTCGTGGGACTTCGAGCTAGGCTATTACTTCAAAACTGGCTCCAAGATCTCGGTGAGCTATTACTACAAAGACATTAAGAATGTCTGGGAAAATGTCACGGTGCCATCGACGGCTTCCGACTACGCGCTGCTTCTCGCCTCCGTGGGCCTAAATGCGGCTGATTTTAATGAGTGGGAGATTACCTCCACCGTCAATGGTGCCGCTCGCAGCAAAAATACTGGCTACGAGGTCGATATCCGCCAAAACCTCGGCTTCCTCGGCAGATTCGGCAGTCACTTCGACATGTTTGCTACCTACAGCCATAAAGATACCAAGAAGAGCTCAGAAAGTTCGACAGTCTATCAAATCCTTGCGACTTCCCCTGACGACGCCTATTCTGCAGGACTGATGTTTAGCACTGAGCGCTTTCAACTGGCGGCCCGCGGAACGTATGTGGGTGAAAATTTCACACGCGCGGGGACAGTCAATTACATCGATTCCTTGGGGGTGACTAATAAGATTCAGACGTACACTTACTCCCCCGAAACGTATAAAATCAACCTGCAGGCCGATTACCGCCTGAGCAAAACCTACAGCCTTTTCATTTCAGGCAGTAACGTTCTGAACGCGGAAACAAAGAAAAAGACGATCGATGCAGCGTACATCACACCAGACTACGCGACCACCAACGCTCTCATGAGAGTCGGCGTAGCCATTACCGCGGGTATCAACGCCAAGTTCTAATTAGGCATAGCTATCGTTTACGCCCAGCCCGGCCTTTCACAGGCCGGGCTTTCTTTTTGTCACGACCGCGCCCTTGATAGTTGTCGTCCGAGCGCGACGTGCTTGCCCGGAACCGATTGTTTCACGCACTCACGTTTACACCCGCCCTCAAGACCGATCGCTAACACGCATGAATCCAACCGCTCTCTCCGACACCGTCCTCGCGGATAGAAATCAGGGGATCAGCAAAGTCAGTTCTTCGCACCTGCTTCG
>Ga0164241_10007194_pt1 | contig 10022 bp, 8 predicted proteins | sample OricomyardsoilBY_FD_108780 | JGI IMG/M metagenome (GOLD analysis project Ga0164241, IMG submission 108780) | Backyard soil microbial communities from Emeryville, California, USA - Original compost - Back yard soil (BY) | ecosystem: Environmental > Terrestrial > Soil > Unclassified | place: USA... | reverse complement strand
CGCCCACGCCGGCCCCGACTCCGACGCCCGAGCCGGAAACGCCCGCGCCGTCCACGCCGTTTTCTCCGGTGAATCCCGCCGACTCCAACCCGATCTCGGCGCCGGTCGATCAACCGCCCGTCGTCCCGGTCGAAGGTTCGTCGCCAATCGCCCCCGCGCAAGAGTGAGCTAAACCGCTCCCGCGAACGCCGCGCATCTTCGTATCCGAAAAATGAGCACCGCAGCCGCCAGACGCGCGTCGATCGCACCGGGCACCAGTCGCGGCCTGTTCGCGATCAATCCGGCGGCAATCATCGTCACCTGCGCGATCGCCCTGGTTTTTGTGGGTTTGCCCAGCCTGTTCAGCGCCACGGCGGCGTTTAAACAGGGGCCGTATTTCTGGCTCACGAAACAGATCATCGGCGTATTCATGGCGGGCGGGCTCGCCTGGGCCGCCAGCCGGGTCGATCTCGAAGGGATGCGCCGCTACGTGTGGGTCGTCGGGATCGTCACCGGTGTGATGCTCCTCGCCGTGTTGATTCCGCATATCGGGATCTCGGTCAAAGGCAGCCGCCGCTGGCTCGGTTTTGGCGCGCTCCGTCTTCAGGTTTCCGAGTTCGCCAAGCTGGCGATGGTCTTCTGCCTCGCGCACTACCTCGCGATCAACCAGACGAAGATCGGCGATTTGAAACGTGGATACATCCTCCCGCTCGCGATGATCGGCGGTTTTGCGGGACTCATCATTCTGGAGCCGGATTTCGGCACGGCGGCGCTGACTCTTTGCATCGGACTTATTCTCCTCTTTCTCGCCGGCGCGCGCTGGCGCTACATCCTGCCCACGGTCGGGCTCGCGCTCATGGCGTTTACCGCGCTCGTCATTCACAATCCCAATCGCCTGCGACGCTTCACCGCGTTTCTCGATGTCGAGGGCAACAAGCAGGCGGGCACGTATCAACTTTATCAATCCCTGGCGGCTTTCGCGGTGGGTGGCGTCGATGGCGCCGGGCTGGGGCAGGGGCGGCAGCAGATCAACTTCCTGCCCGAGGCGCACACCGACTTCATCTTTGCGGTCGTGGGCGAGGAAATGGGACTGATCTTCACGCTCGGCGTGGTCGCGCTGTTCATCGTGATTTTCGTCGCGGGCGTGATCCACCTGCGTCGCGCGCCGAACATGTTTCAATTCCTCCTCGTGACCGGCTGCATCCTGCTGATCAGCCTGCAAGCGATCATCAATCTCGGCGTCGTCACGGGCATCTTTCCAACGAAGGGCATGTCGCTGCCGTTCATCAGCGCCGGTCTCTCCAATCTCCTGCTGATGGGCGTGCTGCTCGGTATCATCGTGAACACACAACGTTCCTGGCCGCGGTCCGCGCTTTCTCACAAGCGCCGCACCATGCAGGAGGTGACGGGCACATGAACGGAGAAATCCCAAACACTAAAAGTCCAAAGGCCAAAAACGGGCCACTGTTCTTTGCCGAGCGGATGAGCGCGGCCATTTGGGATTTTGTTCGGCCTTCTTTCTTTGGCGTTTGGATTTTGGCGTTTGGAGTTTTCCAATCTGCGGGGGGAAAGCCGTGACCGGGTCGAAAACCTTCCTCATCGCCTGCGGCGGAACGGGCGGCCATCTCTCGCCCGGGATCGCCTTGGCCGAAGGACTCGTCGATCGCGGACATCGCGTCACGCTTTTGATCAGTCACAAGAAGGTCGATGCACGCCTCGTGGAAAAGTATCCACATTTCACCTTCCTGCGAATTCCCGGCGCGCCGTTCTCATGGAAACCGCCAGGCGCGCTTCGGTTTCTCTGGCAGCAATTCAAGGGCCTCTCCTTCAGTCGCGATCTGGTGCGCCGGACCCGGCCCGACGGCATCGTGGGCTTTGGTGGTTTCACGACTGCGAGCATCATCCTCGCCGGCGCGCTGCACGGCGTCCCCGTCGCGTTGCACGAGGCCAATCACGTACCCGGCCGCGCGATACGCCGGCTCAGCCGCTTCGCGCGCCGCGTTTATCTGCCGCCCGGCGTGACGCTCGCCGGAGCGAAGGTCGGAAAAATCTTTTCGATGGGCCTGCCCGTGCGCCGCGAAATCGTGCGCGAGGAAAAAGTCGCCGCGCGCCTGAAGCTCGGTCTCGACGGCGGGAACCGCGTCCTCGCCGTGCTCGGCGGAAGCCAGGGCGCGACCGCGCTCAACGACTGGGCGCGCCAGCACGCCGCGGCTTTCGCTGGCGAAGGCATTCAGACTTATTGCGTGACCGGTCTCGGTAAAAGCACGGACGAAGTGACCGACTACACCGCGCATACGGGCGGCGCCGCCCGCGTGATTTTTTCCCCGTTTTGCGATCGGATGGGCACGCTCATTTCCGCTGCGGATCTGGTCGTTTCTCGCGCCGGCGCCGGCACGATCGCCGAACTCGCCCGCTGCGGCACGCCGGCCGTGCTCGTGCCGTTTCCCCACGCGGCCGACAATCATCAGGAGGCCAACGCGCGCTACTTCGCCGATCAGGGCGGCGGGCTGGTCATCCCGCAATCGGGACTCGACGAACTGGAGCCCGCCGTGCGCGAGTTGATCGGCAACGACGCGGTGCTGGAAAAGTTTCGCGAGGCGCTGGAGCGTATCGACCAAACGAATGCGCTACAGGCGATGCTCGACGATCTGGAGACGCTTACGGGCGGTGCGCTGAATTTGCCGGAGACACGGTCGGACTTTGCTGAAAACACTCGCCGCGATGTCGGCACGCCACGGGGGAGTCATTCGTGAGAAATTCGCCGCTGCCCGCTCTCTTTTCGCGCGAGGTGAAACGCATTCACTGCGTCGGCATCGCGGGCATGGGCGTCGGCCCGCTGGCCATTTATCTCGCGCAACTGGGCTTCGCGGTGAGTGGCGAGGATGACGCGATGATCGAGACGATGCGGATGCATCTTGAGCGGGCGGGCGTCGCGCTGACGGTTGCGGGCGGAGTGCCGGAAGGCTGCGATCTGCTCGTTTGTTCGTCCGCGATTTCCCCGGGGCATCCGGCGTTTGTCGCAGCCGCGTTGCGCAAGATCCGCATCGTTCGTCGCGGTGAATTGCTCGCTGAAGTCGCGCGCGACCGAAAGCTCGTCGCGGTCTGCGGATCGCATGGAAAAACGACTACTACGGCGATGCTCGTCACCGCGTTGCGTCGCGCGAATTTCCCCGCCGGTTACATCTTGGGCGGGCTCTTTAACGATGATGCGGTTTCGCCCGCGCGCGCCGGTTCGAACGAGTGGCTCGTCGCTGAGATCGACGAAAGCGACGGCACCATCGAGCGCTTTTCGCCGACGCTGACCGTCGCCGTGAATCTGGATTGGGATCACCCGGATTATTACCGGCAGCAGGCGGATCTTGAGGCGACGTTCGCCGCGCTCTTCGCCCGCACGACGCAAGCCGTGCTCGTGAGCGATGCGTGCGCGCTATCCGCGCGCGTGGCTGCGCAGCAAAAAGCGGACGCCGCGCCCGTGCGCACGTTTGGCCGCACCGGCGATTATCGAGCTCAGGTCGAAGGCGAGAGCGATGAACAACAGACGCTCGCGTTGAATCATCTTTTCCCGACGACGCGCGTGCAGGTGCGCGCGCCCGGCGATTTTAATGCCGCCAACGCCACTGCGGCGCTGGCGGCCGCGCATCTCATGGGAGCCGCACTTTCGGCTTCCGTGTTGGCTGACTACCCGGGAGTGCGGCGCCGCCAGGCGGTGCTGCACTCCGCGGCCGGTCTGACCGTGATCGAGGACTACGCGCATCATCCTTCGGAGATCCGCGCGCTGCTCGGGAGTTTGCGGCGGCGACTCACAAAAGGCGGGCGGCTTGTCGTGGTTTTTCAACCACACCGCTACAGCCGCACCGCGCAGTTCAAGACCGAGTTCGCTGCGGCGCTGGCGCTGGCGGATAACGTTCACCTCATCGACGTTTACGCCGCCGGCGAAAGGCCGGTCGCGGGCGGCACCACCGCCGATCTCTATGCGGAACTGCGCAAGAACGCGCCGTCATTGTCCGCCCACTACTATCCCGGCCAGCACGGCGCGCTGCTCGAACGCCTCGCACGCGAAACGCGGTCCGGCGATCTGGTGGCCTTTGTGGGCGCGGGCGACATCGATCAACGCGCGCGGGAATGGATTTCTGCGATGGTTGAAAAACAAGACGACGCGCGCCGCTGGGACGAACTGGCCGCAGCCATTCGGGAGGTCGTTTCGCCCGAGGCAAAAGTGAAGCGCGAAGAATCGCTCGCCTCCAAAACGACGATGCGCGTCGGCGGGGCGGCCCGCGTTTATGTCGAGCCCGCGACGGCGGACGACCTTCGCCACGTGCTGCGAATCGCGCGCGAACGCAGCGCGGCGGTGCGTGTCATCGGCCGCGGATCCAATTTGTTGATACCGGACGAGGGCGTGGATGGCGTGGTGATTTCCTTCAATCACGCGGCGTGGCAGGCGTTTGCACCGCAAGCGGACGGCCGCGTGTGGGTGGGCGCGGGCCTGCGCTTGAAAAATCTCTGCGGCCTGGCGACGAAAGCGGGGCTGGTCGGTTTCGAATTTCTGGAAGGCATTCCCGGCAACGTCGGCGGCGCGCTGCGCATGAATGCCGGGGCGATGGGCGGGTGGATGTTCGATGTGGTGGACGAGGTGTTGCTCATGACGGGCGACGGAAAGGAACGCCGGATGGCGCGTGCCGAGATGCACGTGGACTATCGGCATTGCGCGGAACTGCAGGACGCGTTCGCGCTCGGCGCGATGTTGCGCCCGGCGGCGAAATCGGCGGCGGATGAGATCGGCCGCCAGATCGATGTCTATCGCGACAAGCGCCAGAAATCGCAGCCGCGCGAACCGAGCGCGGGATGCATTTTCAAAAATCCGCCGGGCGATTCCGCGGGAAAACTCATCGACGAATCCGGCCTTAAAGGCGAGCGGGTGGGGGACGCGGAAGTCTCCACGGTGCACGCGAATTTCATCGTGAATCGTGGACATGCGACGAGCGCCGATGTGATTGAGCTGGTCCGCCGCGTACGCGCGGGGGTCGAGCAGGCCAAAGGCGTGAGGCTCGAGCCCGAAGTGCTGTTGTACGGAAAGGAATGGAGAGAAGTTTTATGAGTCTTCAGGAACCCATCATCGTCGTCTTCGCCGGCGGCACGTCCCCGGAGCGGGACGTCTCGCTCGGTTCGGGAGCCGCCTGCGCGAAAGCGCTCGCGCAAAATTTCCCCACGCGACTTTGCCAGATCGAGGACGACTCGCTGCCGCTGGATCTCGATCCACTGAAGCATGTGGTTTTTTCGACGCTGCACGGCACGTTTGGCGAGGACGGCGGCATGCAGCGATTGCTCGACGCGGCGGGCGTGAATTACGCCGGCTGCGATGCGTTGAGCAGCGCGCTCACGATGGACAAAACGCTGACGAAACACGCGGCCGCCGCGCGCGGCGTGAAGATCGCCAGCGGCATCGCGTTTGCCTCAACGAATCCGCCGGCGATCGATCAAATCGTCGCGGAGCTCGGCGAAAATCTGGTTCTGAAACCCAACGATCAGGGCAGCAGCGTCGGTCTCCATCTTATCAGTACACGCGATGAGCTGGCGCGGGCGCTGCCGACCGCGACGACGGGCAACTGGCTCGTCGAGCGGCGCATCGCCGGACGCGAACTCTCGGTCGGCGTGCTCGGCGGACGCGCGATGGGGATCGTGGAAATCCGACCGAAGTCGGGCGTGTACGATTACACGAGCAAGTACACGAAGGGATTAACTGAATACTTCGCACCTGCGCCGCTCGACGACGTGCGTACGCAGGAAGTCCAGCGGGCGGCGGAGGCGTCGTTCGCCGCGTGCGGTTGTCGCGACTATGCGCGGGTGGACTTCATACTTTCTGAGCGCGACGGTTTGTTTTTACTCGAAATAAACACGCTGCCCGGCATGAAGGAAACCAGCCTGCTGCCGATGAGCGCGCGTTGCGCCGGTCTGGATTTTTCGGCCTTGGTCAGAGAACTCGTCACTCCCGCATTGGGGCGTTTTCGCGCAGCCGGGCATTTGCTGAACGCATGAATCCTTCCGCCCATATTTCCCCGCCGGCCCGCAGCTGGCGCGACATCCATCAGGATATCGCGCCGCGCGCCATGTCGGGCGAAGGGCGCAAGCGGCTCGCCTTCGCGACGCTGAAGACGATCGGCATCATCGCCATCGCCTGCACGTCGTTGTGGGGCGGATACGAACTTTTCCGGCTTTGGAAATCCGATCCGGTGAGCATCAAGGCGCCGGTGAAAAACTCGCCCGTGCGCGAGATCGTCCTGCAAAGCGACGGACCGCTGGACCACACGTGGGTCGTGCAGACGCTCGCACTGCCGCGCGGCGTGGATCTGATGGAGCTCGATCTGTATGCGCTGCGCGAACGTCTCCTCGCCACGCCGCAGGTGAGGACCGCGGTCCTCGCGCGCAAGTTTCCCGACAAGCTCGCCGTGACGCTCGAAGAACGCATGCCGGTCGCCCGCGTGCGGGCAACGGAGCGCGACGGGCAGTTGCGCGATTACCTCGTGGCTCGCGACGGTTTTGTTTTCCCCGGAATCAATTTCCCGGCCGACCGGATCGAGACACTTCCGTATCTTGACGGCATCACGCTCAAGCGCGCCGGGAGCGGATTCGCACCGATCGCTGGCATGGAGACGGTCAGCGACCTGCTCGGTACCGCCCGCGCGAATACAGCGGATATCTATGCGCGCTGGCGCAGCGTGTCGCTCGAGCGCCTGTCGGCGGATGGCGTCTTGCTCGTGCGCGCGGCGGACATCCCCGAGATCACTTTTGGCACGCGCGACGATTTTTTGAAGCAGCTCGCCCAATTGGATCTCATCATCGACCGCACCCGGTTGCACGCGGACGGACGGACGCTCGCTTCGGTTGATCTTTCCGTCGGACTCTCAGCCAACGGCGTGCTGGTCCCCGTCGTGTACGCGCAGCCGGAAATCGCGGCCGACCAGCCCGCAGCCTCGGCATCGCCCGCCCGCCGGAATGCGCGCCCCGGCTTCGCGCCCGTTTTTCAGCCGGCCCGCAGCCAGCCCACCCGGCCCTCGGGCCAGCGACCTTCCGCCTTTTTTCACCTCGCAGACTCCTCACCGCTTTAACGTGACCGCAAAAACTCGATACATCGGCGCCGTCGAAATCGGCACCTCCAAAGTCACCGTCCTCGTGGGCGAACTCTCCAACGGGCGCTCGCTCTCCATCATCGGCTATGGCGAATGCCAGTCGCGCGGTGTCATCAAGGGCGCGGTCGTCGATTTTCGCGCGGCGAGCGATGCCACGCATAGCGCGCTGCTCTCCGCCGAGCAAAGCGCGGGCGTGCGCATCGACGAGGTCTTCCTCGCGCAAACTGGCGGGCATCTCGAAGGTTTCTACAACGAGGCATCGGTCAGCGTTTCCGCGGCCAATAACATGGTCAGCGGAATGGACATCGACACGGTCTGCCGCCTAGCGAAATCCAAGAACCTGCCGGAAGGGCGCATGGTGGTGCACAATATCCGCCGGCCGTTCCATCTCGATGGGCGTCTCGTGCCCGACCCCGAGCATCTCGTCGGACAGCGTCTCGATGTCGGTTACTGGACCGTGCATGGGCAGGAAAATAAGATCGCGGACAACATCCACGTGATCCGCGGCTTTAACGTTCCCGTTGCGGAGCTGATACTCGCGAGCCTCGCATCCGGCACGATGGTCACCTCCGCGGAAGACCGGCAGAACGGCGTGCTCGTGATCGATATTGGCGCGGGCACTACAGACTTCGTGCTGTACCGCGACGGCTGCGCTTACCTGACCGGCGTGTTGCCCGTCGGCGGCAGTCACCTCACGAACGACCTCAGCCTCGGCCTGCGGTTGACGGAAGGGCAGGCGGAGAAATTGAAACACCGCTTCGGCCGGGCCACAGTCGCGACGAAAGACAAGGCGGAGAAGGTCTGGCTCAACGGCGATTTCGCGATCGGCGACCGGCAGTTTCCCAAGCAGGCGATCGAGCAGATCGCGTCCGTGCGCATCTGGGAGATTTTCGAAGTCGTGAAGAAAAAACTCGGTCCGGCGTTCACGATCGATCGCGTGGCGGCCGGCGTGGTCGTCACCGGCGGGACAGCGAAACTGCCCGGCATCGCGGAGGCGGCGGCGAAGGTTTTCGACGCGACCTCGCGCGTCGGCGAACTTCCCGGATACATCAACGAAAACCTGCGCGATCCCGGTTATGCGACTGGGCTCGGTCTGCTGTATTTCGGCCTCAACTCCAAAGCCGAAACGGCTGCTCCCGCGCGCCGGCGCAGCGGCGGCTTTTTCAGCAAACTTTTCGCCAACGCCTGAATTCAAAGCGATCCCGGAAGGTTACACAGAGAACACAGAGGAGTCACAGAGAGCACCGAGTGGTATTTCAAAACTCACTTCCCGCCCCGCTATCCCGCCTTGATTGAAGAGAACCCTGCGAGCCTCTCCATCCTCTGTGCCAACTCCGTGCGCTCTGTGTAACCCTTTGATCCCGACTCCTCCCGCTTTGCGCCCAAGCTCCTCCTTTTCGCCATGACCCCCAACGAACTTCCTTTGACCACCGAAATCCTGACCGACCGCAACATCGCCATCAAACTGGTCGGTGTCGGCGGCGCGGGCTCGAACGCGGTGGACCGCTTGAAAATGGAAAATTTGGAGCGCCTTCAAATGGCCGTGATCAACACGGACTATCAGGCGCTCTCGACCTCGCCCGTGCAGGACAAGGTGCTGGTCGGCACCGGCGTGACGCGCGGCCTGGGCGCTGGCGGCGATCCGGAACTCGGACGCGAAGCGGCCGAGGCGGATCGCGAAAAAATCTCCGCCGTCGTGAAAGACTGCGACCTGATCTTTCTTATCGCGGGCATGGGCGGCGGTACGGGCAGCGGCGCCGCGCCGATCGTCGCGGAAATCGCCTCGGAAACGGGCGCGCTCGTGATCGCGTTTGCGACGATGCCTTTCAGCTTTGAAGGCGGCCGTCGCATCAAGCAGGCGGAAGATGGCCTGAATGCGCTCCGGCGCGTATGCGATGCGGTGATACCGCTGCCCAACGACATGCTTCTTCAAGAGGCGGACGAGGGTGAGACGGCGCTGGACTCGTTTGCACGGGCGGACGAGTGGATCGGACGCGGCGTGCGTTCGATCTGGTCGATGCTTTTCCGCACTGGCCTCATCAATCTCGACTTTGCGACGCTGAGGCAGGTGTTTCACCAACGTGGCGGCAAAACGCTTTTCGGCCTGGCCAATGGTTCAGGCGAAAACCCCGTCGCGGATGCCATCGAGAGCCTTAAACTTTGCCCGCTCCTGCATACGCCGGAGTTTTCCCGCAAAGCCGACCGCCTGCTGGTGAACATCGTCGGCGGCACCGATCTCACGCTGCCAAAGGTGAACGAAATCATGACGGCGGTGACCGATCAGTTTGGGCGCGATTCGCACGTGATCATGGGCGCGGTGATCGACGAAAGCCTTCAGAATCAGGTGGAGATTTGCGTGCTCGGCACGACCGACGTCGGTGTGCGCGGCGTATCGCCGCGCCGCGCAAACGGAGCGAGCCGCCTCCGGCCTGCGGCTTCGACCGCGGCTACCTTGACCATGTCGTCGCTCGCGACCGGCCCGGCGCCAGCGGACGCGACCGGCTCGGTTTTTCCCACGAGTACGTCCCCGGCGAATACGCCAACGTCCGCGGCGTCACGTGCGCCGCTGGCGACCGCCCATGCGACCGCGGCTGGAACCGCGGAGCTTCCGCTGAACCTCCATGCCGCGAAAACCGCGCAGGATGAGTTTCTTTTTGGCGAAATCGAGCGACGGGGATTTTTCGACAAGACCGATCGCAACCTCTTCGAAGGCCAGGACCTCGACGTGCCGACGTATTTGCGCAAGGGGATCAAGATCGCGTTTTGAGAGGCGCTTTCGCGAGCGGCTCGTGAGGTCACCAAGGCGGCGGAAGCACGCGTCCGGCCGCGCGTCCGCATCTTGGATACGGGGATTTGGTTGAACGCACTACAGGCTTTTGCGGGTTTGCCTGATAGGCTTGGGCAGTCATTTGCGGCATT
>Ga0164241_10007193_pt1 | contig 10023 bp, 7 predicted proteins | sample OricomyardsoilBY_FD_108780 | JGI IMG/M metagenome (GOLD analysis project Ga0164241, IMG submission 108780) | Backyard soil microbial communities from Emeryville, California, USA - Original compost - Back yard soil (BY) | ecosystem: Environmental > Terrestrial > Soil > Unclassified | place: USA... | reverse complement strand
GATCTTGATCGTGTTGTTCTCGCTGGCCACGATCGCCTCGGACAGGTCGCGGCCGACCTTCTTGGCGTCCACGTCGAACGCGGCGACGAACTCGACGTCACGCACGTGGTACTCCCCGAACTGCACGTGCATCAGGCCGGGAACGCGGGAGGCCGGGTCGGCATCGTGGTAGTAGTGCACGCCCTGCACCAACGACGCGGCGCAGTTGCCGACGCCGACGATGGCCACCCGGACACTGCGGCGCTGTTCGCCCATGCCGGTTCTCCTTCTCACTGTGTCGATCTCTCGATCTCGCTGTGTCGATCTCGCTGTCGATCTCGCTGGTGTCGTTCCGTGGGCGCGCGGGTACCACGGATGTGCTGCTCACAGATCCGCGCTGACCTGCCGGCGCGCTACTCGGCGCCGTCCTGTCGTTCCTTCTGTTCCCTCTGTTCGGTCGCGATCAGCTCGTTGAGCCAGCGGACCTCCCGCTCGCTGTGCTCGAGACCGAGCCGGTGCAACTCCCGGGTGTAGCGGTCGATCTGCTCACCCGCCTTCGCCATCGAGGAGCGCAGCCCCTCGCGCCGTTCCTCCACCCGTCGCCGGCGACCTTCCAGGATGCGCATCCTGACCTCGGCCGGCGTGCGGGAGAAGAACGCCATGTGAACACCGAAACCGTCGTCGTCGTACGCCTGCGGGCCGGCGTCGGCGAGCATCTCGGCGAACCGTTCCTTGCCCTCCGCGGAGAGCTTGTAGACCCGCTTCGCGCGCTTTCCCCAGGTCCGGGCACTGCGATCGTCCGATTCGGCGGCCGGGGTCTCCTCGACGATGAGCCCGGACCGCAGGAGACGCCGCAACGTGGGGTACAGGGAGCCGTACGAGAACGTCCGCAGCGTGCCGAGCATGTCGCAGAGCCGTTTGCGCAGCTCGTAGCCGTGCATCGGGGCCTCGTGCAACAACCCGAGGATCGCGAACTCCAGCACCGGGTGCCTCTCTCGTGCGTCCTGACCTACTCCACCACTATATCGCGCCGATACATCAACGTGGCGTATAGAAGGCGGACGTGGTCTTGATCACCGCAGCCGGTTCAGCCGGAGATCGACGGCGCGACACGGACAAGATCGCTGGTCAGATCACGGATACAACGCAGAGTGGCCAGGCGCCCGCGCGCCGTAGGCCAAACAGCATCTCGACGTGATAACGGCGCCGCGTACGCTGTGGGTCGTGCGAACTCAGCGGCAGGTAGTCGACTACGCGCTGCAGCGCAAAGCGCTGCTCGCGGAGGTTTACGCTGGCCGCGTCGGCACCATGGAGGTGTGCGACGCCAACCCGTACCTGCTGCGCGCGGCCAAGTTCCACGGCGCCCCGAGCGACGTGACCTGCCCCGTCTGTCGCAAAGAACCCCTGACCAGGGTGTCCTGGGTCTATGGTGACGCGCTGAAGCACGCATCGGGCTCAGCACGCGCCCCGGAGGAACTCGCCAGAATGGCGAACCTCTTCGAGGAGTTCACCGTATATGTGGTGGAGGTATGTCGTACCTGCGGGTGGAACCACCTGGTGCAGTCATACGTCCTGGGTACGCGTGGACTCGAGGACCGAAAGCCACGGAGAAGGACAGCGGCGGAGTGACAGACCGCTACGCCGTGGATGACCACCGCACAGCGCGCGCTGCCAACGCGCCGCTCTGGGAGGCCTGTACGTGAACGACCACCGTAGCCACCGGCGAGGCCCCGGCTCGCCGGCGTGGCCCTCCGGCGACGACCCCGACACGGGCAACCATGCCCAGAACGAGGAGCGAACCGGCTTCTGGAGTCCCCTGTGGGACGACGAGGAGGAGCCGGCCAAGGGCCCCCGGGTCGGGGGCGGCAATCACGCGCGCTCCGACGGCTCGAACGGGCACGGCTCCAACGGGCACGGCTCGAACGGCTCGCACCGGATGCCCGACGGCGGCCCACGCAACGGGCAGCACGCGTCCCCGCCGCCTCGGCCCGCCCGTCCGGCAGGTCCCGCGGCCGGCCCCGCCGGCCCGCCGGCCTGGCCGACCGAGGAACCACCCGTGCCGCAGCGGCCGGGTGGCCCGAACGGCGCCCGGCCCCCCGCCGGCCAGACGACCCGCGCGGTGCAGCCGCGTCCCGCGGGCCCGTCGCGCCCCGGCGGACCGGCCGGACCGGGCCGCCCCGGCGGGCCCGACGGGTCGACCGTGCACCTGCCTCCGGTCCACGGTTTCCACAACCCCGAGCCCGAGCTGCTGACCCACCGCGAGCTCGACTACGACGGCGACGCCGACCGCTTCGACGAGCCGGCCTTCGAGCCGCAGCGGCAGCCGGACCGGGGATACGAGCCGGACGAGGACGCCCCGCTCTCCGACGACCAGCGGCTCCGGCGGCGCAAGAAGATCTGGCGCCGCGTCCGCCGCACCTCCTACGTCGGCATCGCACTGCTGATCATCGGTCCGCTGGTCGGGTTCTTCGTCGCGTACCAGATGGTCGACGTGCGCTCGCCGGAGTCGGTCCGGCAGACCCAGGGCCAGACGGTCACGCTGCAGTACGCGAACAAGGCCGCGATGGGCAAGGTCGTCCCGCAGGGCGGCGAGAACCGCACGCTCGTCAAGTACGACGACATCCCGAAGGACGTCCTGCACGCCGTGTACGCCGCGGAGGACGCCGACTTCGAGACCAACCCAGGCTTCGACATCAGCGGTGTGCTGCGGGCCGGGTGGAACCAGGCGACCGGCGGCGACGGCGGTGGCTCGACGATCACGCAGCAGTACGTGAAGAAGTCCACCGGCAACGAAGAGAAGACCGTGACGCGCAAGGCGCTCGAGGTGGTCACGGCCTACAAGATGAACAACACGTACGACAAGAAGCAGATCATCACGGCCTACCTCAACACCGTCTACTTCGGGCGCAGCGCGTACGGCATCTCCGCCGCCGCCCAGGCCTACTACGGCAAGAGCCTCAAGCAGGTCACCGCGCCCCAGGCCGCACTGCTCGCCGGCATGATCCAGAACCCGAGCCGCTACAAGGACGACGAGTACATGCAGCGGCGCTGGAACTACGTGATGGACCAGATGGTCTCGCACAACTGGTACCCGGCGGACAAGCGCAAGGCCGAGAAGTTCCCCCAGACCCAGCCGCTGGAGAAGGCGCGTCCGGAGGCCATCACCGGCCCGCTCGCGCACGTCAAGAACGCGGTGATCAACGAGCTGGAGACCCGGGCCGACATCTCCGAGGAGGAGCTGTACCAGAAGGGTTTCACCATCCGCACCACGATCGACCCGCGGGCGCAGCGGATCGCCACGCAGTCGGTGCACGACGTGCTCAAGGGCGAGCCGAAGAACATCCGGCCCGCGCTCGTGGCGGTGAACCCGAAGAACGGTGGCGTGCTCGCCTACTACGGCGGTGACAACGGCGTCGGCCTGGACTGGGCCGCCCAGCGCCAGGAGCCCGGCTCGTCGTTCAAGCCGTTCGACCTCGTCGCGCTGCTGGAGGACGGCGAGGGCCTCGCCAAGACCTACGACGGCACCTCGGACCGCAAGTTCGAGGGCCGCGAGGCGGTCGTGCGCAACTCCGACGGCGCGTCCTGCGGCAAGGACTGCACGGTCGCCGAGGCGATGAAGCGCTCGATCAACACCGTGTTCTACGACATGGCCGTGAACACGGTCGGCACCAAGAAGGTCTGGGACGCCGCCAAGCAGGCCGGCATCACCTCCGACCTGAACGGCAAGAAGGACGACAACAAGGGCCCCGACGGCAACATCGCCATCGGCGGTGGCGACACCCAGGTGTCGACGCTGGAGATGGCCTCCGCGTACGCGACCTTCGCCGCCGACGGCATGTACCGCGCCCCGCACCTGGTCTCGCAGGTGCTTTGGCCGGACGGCCGGATCTACTGGCAGTCGCCCGACGAGGAGAAGCCGGCGTTCGACAGCGGCAACTCCGAGAAGAACCACCAGATCGCGCGCAACGTCACCGAGTCGCTCAAGCCGGTGATCGAGTACTCGCGGATGGAGTGCCCCGGCGAGCAGGAGTGCGCGGGCAAGACCGGCACGCACCAGCTCGGGACCACCGCGGACAACGCGAAGGCCTGGATGGTCGGCTACACCCCGCAGATCTCCGCGGCGGTCTCGATGGGCGCCGAGACGCCCAAGGGCAAACAGATGCCGCTGAAGAACTCCGGCGGCGGCATCGTCTACGGCAGCGGCCTGCCGGGCCAGGTCTGGCAGGAGTTCATGGACCGATATCTGGACGGCAAGGGCACCGAGGAGTTCGGCGACTTCGAGCCGATCGGTGACGACTACCGCCAGGCCACCGAGACCCAGCAGCCCGACCCCGAGAACAAGGACGACAACGACCGGGGCGACCGCGGGAATGGGAACGGCAACGGGAATGGGGACGGGGACGGCGGTGGCAACGGCGGCCCCGGCAACGGTGGTCCGGGCGGCGGCGGTACCGGCGATCCCGGCAACACCGAACCCAGCGATCCAGGCAATACCGAACCGACCGATCCGGGCGGCGGCGAACCGACCATCATCTTTCCGCCAGGACCAGGAGGCGGAGGCTGAGGTGGCCGACACGGCACCGCGCGTAGCCCCGTAGCATCGCCCGCGTGCCAGGCGAACCGGAGCATCCAGCTGCCGACGGCCCCGTCGATGATCGCGCCACCGAGCGCGACGACGGGGCCGTCGGCGGTTCTGCAGATGCCACCGAGGTGGCCCACGGGGTCCCGGACACCGCCACGCTGACCCCGGCCGACCGGGTGATCCCGACGTGGACCGAGCCGCTCGCGACCGCGGCCAGCGCACCCGTCGGCGGGCCGCTCGGCAGGCACGCCGCGCTCGGCAGGCACTGGTTCTGGACGCCGCTGCGGGTGGCGCTGCTGATCGCGGTGATCGGCCTGGCGATCGGCTGGTTCGGCAAGGCAGCGTGCGTCCAGCAGTTCTACAACGAGGACTCGAAGAAGCTCGAGCTCGACTGGCGGTCCAGCCGGCCCTTCACCGCCATGTGCTACTCCGACATCGTCCCGCTGTACTCGGCGGAACGGCTGAACGAGGGCGGCTTCCCGTACAAGACCAGCTGGGTCGACGACGAGGGCAAGCCCACCGCGCACGTGCGGTACATGGAGTACCCGGTGCTCACCGGGATCTTCCAGTGGGTCAACGCGAAGATCGCCGACGGCTGGCTGGCGATCGCGAACACCGGCTGGCTGCCCACCGGGCTACCGGTCACCGTCTTCTTCGACATCTCCGCGTTCTGGCTCGCCCTGGCCTGGCTGGTGACGATCTGGGCGGTGGCGAGAACCGCCCGGCTCCGCCCGTGGGACGCGGCGCTGATCGCGGCGTCCCCGCTGCTGCTGGTCCACGCGTTCACGAACTTCGACGCGCTGGCAACCGCCTTCGCGGCGACGGGCATCCTCGCGTGGGCGCGGCGAAAACCGGTGCTCGCCGGCGTCCTGCTCGGCCTCGGTGGCGCGGCGAAGCTCTATCCGCTGTTCCTGCTCATCCCGCTGCTCGTGCTGTGCCTGCGCGCGGGCAAGACCCGCGACTGGGCCAGAACCACGCTCGCCGCGATCATCGCGTGGGCGGCGGTCAACGCCCCGATCATGATCACTTATCCGCGAGGCTGGTGGGAGTTCTTCCACCGCAACAGCTTGCGCGGCGCCGACCCGGACTCGCTGTACAACGTGGTCACCCAGTTCACCGGCTGGGCGGGCTTCGACGGCAGGCTCGGCTTCGACCAGACGCCGGTGTGGCTGAACGCGATCAGCGCGCTGCTGTTCCTGATCTGCTGCGCGGGCATCGCGTTCGTGGCGCTGCAGGCGCCGGTGCGCCCGCGGCTGGCGCAGCTGTGCTTCCTCGTGGTGGCGGCGTTCCTGGTGACGAACAAGGTGTGGAGCCCGCAGTACTCGCTGTGGCTGGTGCCGCTCGCGGTGCTGGCGGTGCCGCGCTGGCGGCTCCTGCTGGCCTGGATGTTCGTCGACGCGCTCGTGTGGGCGCCGCGGATGATGTTCTACCTCGGCGACGACCACAAGGGCCTGCCGATCGAGTGGTTCCTGTCGTTCGTCGTGCTGCGCGACTTCGCGGTCATCGCGCTGTGCGTACTGGTGGTGTACGAGATCTACCACCCGGCCCGCGACCTGGTCCGCCGCGGCGCGGGCGGCGTCCGCGTCGACGACCCCGCGGGCGGTGTCCTGGACGAGGCCCCGGACCGGCTCACCCTGGAGGTCACCGGCTTCCGCCGCACCCCGGCCGGCGTCTGAGTCGCTAGCCGGTCAGCGCGGTCTCGCGGTCCGGCGGTGGGTCGGCGTTCGTCGGAAGCGGGTCCTCGTCCACTGTGGAGTCGGCGAACAGGAAGACGAAGAACAGGCCCACCAGCAGCGCGGCACGGCCCCACACGCCGACCATCACCGACTGCGCGGCCAGGCCGTCGTAGATGCCGCCGTGCTTGCCGTAGAAGATCTCGTAGTACCAGCGGAAGATGCCGATGCCCATCGCGAGATCCGCCAGGAAGTACGCGAGGATCCAGCCCCACCGGACGCGCAGCAGCACGAACATCGGCACCAGCCACAGCGTGTACTGCGGCGAGTGGACCTTGTGCAGCAACAGGAACCCACAGAGCATCGCGGCGGACACCGCGACCCACGGGTAGGTGCCCTCCTTCTGGTAGCGCCGCCAGCCGAGCGCGCACGCGATCACGAACGACGCGATCATCAGCGTCGGCGACAGCACGCCGATCAGCTCCTGTACCGGCTCGTTGTCCGGGTCCGAGTAGGGCCGCAGGCCCCAGAACCAGATCGAGTTCGTCGTGATGTCGGCCTTGCGCTGCAGCTGGAACGTGAACGACGCCTTCAGGCCCTCGAACCCGGCCAGCGCGAACGGCACGTTCACCAGTACCGCCGTGCCGAGCGCGACCGCGCCGACGCGCACCGCGCCGAGCCAGTCCATGACCCGCCGCCCCGCGAACTCCCGGCCGCCGCGGCCGCCGGTGAGCACGTAGAGCATCAGCGGCAGCACGAAGATCGCCGGGTACACCTTGAACGCGAAACCCAGCCCCAGCAGCACGGCCGACACCGTCGCCCGGGTCAGCAGCGACCGGTCGGCGCCGCGCTTGCCCCAGCCGCGGTGCACGACGTAGACGGCCGCGACCGCGCACAGCACGACCGGGAGCTCCCAGTTGTGGAACGCGTAGAGCACCAGCGGCGGGCCGATCGCCCACAGCAGCGCCCGCCAGCGCGACAGCTTGCCCAGCAGGTACGCGGTGGCCAGGCCGAACGGGGCCAGCACGAGCGCGGACAGCAGCAGGAACTGCGCGTCCGTGTGCGCGAACAGCGCGGACGCCCAGATGATCACGCCGGTCAGCACCGGGTACTCGACCACGCCGCCGACCGGCTGGCCGTCGTCGGTGAGCTTGCCGTCGACATAGGGGAACACGTGCCGGTCGATGTCCCGGCCGATCCACAGGAACTGGATGTCGGAGTAGCAGACGTCCTGCTTGCTGCGCTTGTCGTAGTCCGGGCCGCTGCGGCCAAGCTCGTCGAACTGCGGGCCGGTGCAGCGGTCCTTGTTGAGGAACCCGAGCAGCAGCGTGACACCGCACAGCGCCACCAGCAGGACGAGCGCGAGGGAGCCGAGCCGACCCGCCCGGCCGGCCCCACGGCGCTGCGGCAGGGCGGTCTCGTCAGAGGCCTGCGCGGCCACCGGCTCGTCCGCCATCCCTGACGAGTTCCTCTCCTCCGCCGCCGCGCCGGCCGGCAGGGCGCTCACCGCCCCGTGGCCTCGCGCAGGAACGCGATGTCCTCCGCCTGGCCGTCGGCCGGTGTCTCCACCACGACCGGCGAGCCCGCCTCCTTGGCAACGGCCGCCAGCAGATCGGGGTCGATCATGCCAGTCCGGATGTTCGCGTGGCGGTCCCGGGCGGAGTCGAACTCGTCCCGCGAGCTGTTCAGGTGAACGAGGTCGATGCGGCCGGTGATGGCCTTGACCCGGTCCACGATCCCGTTGAGGTCCTCGCCCGCCGCGTGCGCGTGGCAGGTGTCGAGGCAGAAGCCGGCGCCGAACTCGCCGACCTGGTCCCACAGCCTGGCCAGCATGTCGAACTTGCGGGCCATGGCGTTGTCGCCGCCCGCGGTGTTCTCGATGAGGATCGGCAGCGGGAACCCGCCGGCCTCGGCCTGGCGTTCGAAGAACTTGCGCCAGTTGACCAGGCCCTGCGCGGGGTCCTCGTCCCTGACGACGTGGCCGCCGTGCACGATCAGGCCCTTCGCGCCGGTGGCCGCGGCCGACTCGGCGTACTGGGCGACCGTCTTGCGCGACGGAATCCTGATGCGGTCGTTGGTTGACGCGATGTTGACCGGATAGGGCGAGTGGACGAACACGTCGATGCCGGCCTCGCGCAGCGCGTCGGCCTGGGGATGCGGCGACTGCTTCTTCCAGCTCTGCGGATCGCCGAGGAAGAACTGCACGACATCCGCATCTCGTTCGCGCGCAGCGGCGAGCGGGTCGTCGCTGTGGATGTGGGCGCCGATGCTCATGGCTCGCGAGCGTAGTCGGCGGGTCCGACGCAAACGGGAGGTGCCCGCCCAGATCCTGCTACTCCGGACGGCCTACCCCATCCGGGTAGGCCTGATACGCAGAATTGATTCGCCTGGTCCACGTCACCGGAGCGGGTTACGGTCGTTAAGTCTGGTAGGTGCTTACCCCACCGCTGTGTCATTGGGAGGACAACATGCGCGGGCGCGTGCGAGGACTCGTTTCGGCGGCCGCACTCGTCCTCGGCGTCTCCGTGACCGGCCTGGCGGCCACCGGCACCGCGAACGCGTCGCAGCCCATCGTGGTCGGCGACTGCTCCACCACCGTGTCCGGCGAGACCGGCACTCCGCTGGCGATGAGCCCCGACGCGGTGCTCGCGCCCGTGCTGAACGTCGTGCGTGCCGTGCCGCTGGTCGGCCCCGGCCTGGTCGACCAGGTCAGGACGCGCGTGCTGGCCATGGGCAACATCCCGCTCGGCACACTGCCGAGCGCGGACACCTCGATCTCCGGCAGCACCATCTCGGCCGCCGCCGTGCCCCGCATCAGGTCCGCGATCCAGAGCATCCCGCTGATCGGCGGCGTGCTCGGCACGATCGTCGGCGGCGTGCAGAGCGCGCTCTCGTCGGGCTGCGGCATCGTCGTGAACGTCGTGAACCAGGCCGCCGCCCCGGTGCAGGACGGCACCGAGGCCGTGGGCAAGACCGTCGGCGAAACCGGCAAGAAGGTCGTCGGCGGGGTCCTCCCCGGCGTCGGCGGCGGTGGCAACCCGGGCGGTGGCAGCGGCGGTGGCGGCTCCACGCCGGGTGGCGGCGGGTCCGGCCCGGGCAACCCGGGCACCAACCTGCCCGGCTCGAACCAGCCGCCGGTCGGCGGCTACGAGGGCGGCGACTGGTCGCTCTACCCGCCGGGCCTGTGGAGCATGGGCCGCTGGCCGATGGCCGACTACGGCTCGGTGCCGTTCGCGCAGGCCGGCCTGTTCGCCCCGTCGCCGGGCGTGCGCTACGGCGGCAGCGTGCCGGGATACACCCCGGAGTTCGGCATCCTCGGCGCGGACAACAAGGGCGACGGCGTCCAGGCGGCCGGCCGGGCGGAGGCGCTGACCCCGCCGGAGGGCCAGAAGATCGCACTGCCGGTGCTGCTCGCCGTGCTGGCGCTGTCCGTGGTGACCGCCGCGCTGGTGCGTACCTGGGTGCTGCGCAAGGCGCCGGGCGCGGCCCTGTAACCTGTCTTCCGCAAGACCCCTCCTGCCACGGAGAGTCCGTGGCCGCCGAGTCCACAGGAGGTGAGTGGTCTTCATGCGTCATTACGAGGTCATGGTCATCCTCGACCCCACGCTCGACGAGCGCACCGTCGCACCGTCGCTCGACACGTTCCTCAACGTCATCCGCACTTCGGGCGGCAACGTCGAGAAGGTCGACGTGTGGGGCAAGCGCCGCTTGTCGTTCGAGATCAACAAGCACACCGAGGGCATCTACGCGGTGCTCGACGTGAACGCGGATCCGGACGCGGTGAAGGAG
>Ga0164241_10007192_pt1 | contig 10023 bp, 13 predicted proteins | sample OricomyardsoilBY_FD_108780 | JGI IMG/M metagenome (GOLD analysis project Ga0164241, IMG submission 108780) | Backyard soil microbial communities from Emeryville, California, USA - Original compost - Back yard soil (BY) | ecosystem: Environmental > Terrestrial > Soil > Unclassified | place: USA... | reverse complement strand
GGGTGCCGGACGTCGCGGACGTCGACGAGGACGTCCCGCCCGGCCCACGCCCGGGCTTGGGTGTGGACGAGCTCGGGCCCGTCGCGTTCCCACACGAGCCGGGCCACGACTCGGGCGGGGACGCGTAGGTCGTGCTGGGCCCGGCGCTCGGGGACGGGTCGCGCGTTCGTGATGGTCTGCCGGTCGTCGTCGTGGGCTCCGGGCCCGTGGGCGGCGCCGTCGTGCCACGTTCGGCCGGTCACGCGGTGATGGGGTCCGGGACGTCCTGGGGTCGGGCCCACTGGGCGAGGACGCGGCCGCCGTCGTCGATGTCGACGAGCGCGAACCCTCCGGACGGTAGGGCGCCGTCGGCCTTGAGGTCGCAGACCCACGCGAGGGCGCCGCCGTCGTTGCCGGTCAGCTCGCGGTACGCGCTGCCGGTGGGGAACGTCGAGCCGGGCAGCGGGACGAGGGTGTAGCGGTGGAGTGGGACGAACCCCGGGGTAGTAGCCATCCCGCCAGTGTGGCCGCGACCCCCCGACACGTGGCGCACGGTCGGCGTGACCTGCACACCTGGACCGTCCCGCCCCTGGCCCGTTGCTATGACGTCCGGTCACTACCCACCCACGTCCCTCCCGTGTCCCACCCGCGGGGCTACCCCGCAAAGGGGTAAAACGGACACGGCGTAATCCGGGCACCACCCCCACACACACCGCCGGCTAGCGTTGCCGCTCCGCGCGCGGCGGGGATTTGCGGGGGGTGTGGGGGGTCGAGCTGGCCCGAGCTGACGCGAGCTGGTGGGCAGCGCTCGGGCGGTGCTGGGACGGCCTCGGGGCCGCGTCGCGGGGCCGGTTCGGGCGGTCGCTAGATATGCAATCTAGCTACCATCGCGGGGCGCTCGGGGTGTTCGTGCAGGTGAGCGCGGTAGTGGCGCGGTAGCCGGCCCTGTTCGTTGCACAGCTTCGTTGCACACGACGCGCTGTCACGGCCCGGCGGACGGGGTGAACCGGACACACGGGGCACGGTCGAGCTGGGCCGGGACGTGGGTGGGACACGGGGCGGACGCGGCCCCGAGCTGGGCGCGGTCGAGCTGGGACGAGCTGACACGACGACGGCCCCCGCGCTCGGTGGTGAGCGTGGGGGCCGTCGGGCCGGGCGGTGGTCGGGCTAGGCGGCGCCGTAGCGGGCGTGCAGGGTGTCCGCGATGGCGGCCGCGCCACCGGGCAGGGCTCGGGCGTACCGGGACAGCAGCACTTCCACGGAGTGCCCGAGCCACGCGGCGACGTCGACGGGCGGGAAGCCTGCCGCGAGCAGCAGCGAGGCGGCGGTGTGCCGGGTGTTGTGCAGGTGGATCACCGGGACCCCGGCAGCGCGGCACAGCCGGGCGAACCGGCGGGAGTAGACGTCCGGGACGGTCGGGTCCCCGTCGGGCTCGGTCGCGACGTACACGGGGGCGGGACGCCCGGCGGTCACAGCGGCGGCGAGCTGGGCGGCGTGCAGCTCGACGAGCGCGTCCCCGAGCCCGAGCACGGACAGCACCGGCAGCAGCCGCCGGGACACGGTGGACTTCGTGGGAGCTTCCACCGCCACGGCGTACAGGCGGGTCCGCCCGCGGTGTACGTGCACGGTGCCGTCGGTCTGGTTCACGTCCTCCCAGCGCAGCCCGAGCACTTCCGAGCGGCGCAGCCCGAGGACCGCGAGCAGCCACAGCGCGGCGTCCGGGCGGGTGCGCACGTGCTCGACGAACCGGGCCGCCTGGTCGTCGGTCCACACGTCGGCGGAGCTGTGCCGATAGTCCAGCGCCGGACGCTCGACGTACCGGACGGGAGAGCGGGGGATCGTGCCCTCACGCTCCGCCCGGGTGAACGCGCCCGAGAGCACCGCGAGGACGTTACGGACGGTGCCGGGGGCGTAGGGCTTGCCGTACTGGCCCACGTTCGTCGTGAGCAGCTGGTCCGTCAGCCGCTCGACGTCCTGCACGGTGACGTCGACGACGCGCCGGTCCCCGATGATCCCGAGCGCCGTACGCACCTGGTCCGCGTAGCGGGCGCGGGTGGTGGCCCGGGTCGAGCGGGACGACGCCAGGTGACGGGCGACGAGCTGACGCACGGTCTCGGGCTCGCGGGGTGCGCGTCCGGCGGCGGCGTCGGCCCGCGCGGTCGTGACCCACGCGGCCGCGTCGTCGTAGGTGCGGAACGTGCGCGAGACCTGGCGGCGCTTGCCGGTGGTCGGGTCGGGGGCGGCGTCGACGCGGGCCCGGTAGATCGTGCGGCCGCGGCTGGTGGTCTCGGTGATCGGCAGCAGCAGGGGGGCGGTGGTGGCGGTCACGGTCGTGTCTCCGGGGTCGAGCTGGTGGGGGGTGTGGTGATGCGGGGGCGTCCGACCCCGACGGGTCCGGCGTCGTGTCCGGCGTCCCGGGCGGCGCGTAGCCACCGGTCCGCCCGGGACAGCGGGACCCGGTAGGCGGCGGCGACGTACCGGCGCGGGGTGCTGCGAGCTGGTGCCGCGGCACGGCCGATGGCTGCGACGTCGGCTAGGTCCGGCTGCCCGTCAGCGCCCGGCGGAGGCGGGGCGGGTGCGGGCTCCGGCTCCCCAGCTCGACGGCGCGCGAGCTGGGCCCGAGCTAGCCCGCGCGTGAGCGTGACCGCCACGGGGGACAGCGGGCCGGGAGACGTGTAGGTGGTCACGTGCGAAAGGTTACCGCACAACCTTTCGCAACGGGGACACGGGAGGGACACGGGGGCCCCGTGTCCGGGACGTGGGTGGGCACCTAGACGACTAGCAGCGCGGCCGGGGGCTCGGGTACCGGGGACGCGCGAGGCGCCCGAGCTGGCGTGGGCTGGGACGCGGGAGGGACGCGACCCGGACACGGGGAAGACGTGGGGGCAGGGAAAGAGAAGCGCCCCCGGCCGTGAGGCTCGGGGGCGCTGACCGCGACGCGCCGGGGGAGGCTCCCCGAACCGGGGACCGTCGGCCGCTATGTTCGCGGTGTCGGACCGGGTGCGGCAAACACCCTGGTGGCCCGACTGACGCACGTGCAGGTTAGAGAGCCGAACGCGCGTCGTACTGGTTCTAGGGTACCGAGCCCCGGTGTCAGCGCGACGGCGCGACACACGGAGAGGACCCGCCCCGACGATGGGCAGTAGCAGCGAGGCACCGGCCGGTGCTGACGCGCGCGTGAGCGAGCCCGAGACGTTCGCGAACGAGTGGGAGCGGCACTGGCTGCCGCGGGCCCCGCTCGCGGGCAGGGCGAAAGCGTCCGGGTACTACCGGACCACCCGAGAGCGTGCGCTCACGCTGCCGTACATCGAGGCAAACCCCGCCGTGCTGCGGTCCCTGGTGGTGACCGATCACGACGGCGGCGACGCTGACTTGCAGGCCGAGCTGGCGGGGCTCCCGGCCCCGTCGTACGTGGCGCTGAACCCCGCGACCCGGGCCGGGCACATCGTCTACGCGCTGCACACCCCGGTCGTGCTGACGGACGCAGCACGCCGCGCGCCGGTAAACCTCCTAGCTCGGATCGAGCACGGGCTGGTGTCGTCGCTCGGTGGTGACGTCGCGTACGGCGGACGGATCACGAAGAACCCCCAGCACGTGCAGGACCACCTGGCGCTGTGGGGTCCGTCGACGGCTGTCTACGGGCTGCGGGACCTGGCGGCCGCGCTCGACCGGATCGGCGCCCTACCGGGAGCCGGCAAGCCCCGCGAGCACGTCACGACGAGCGCCGTCGGCCGCAACGTCGCGCTCTTCGACGACGTGCGCCGGTGGTCGTACCGACGTCGCGGGGACTACACGAGCCCGTCCGAGTGGGACCGGGACGTGTTCGCGTGGGCGTGGCAGCACAACGAAACCGTGATCGCGGAGAACTTCACGCGGGGCCCGTTGTCCGCGGGCGAGGTGCAGCACCTGGCGCGGTCGGTCTCTCGGTGGACGTGGCGCAAGATCCTGCGGACGTTCGCAGAGGAGCAGGCCGAGCGGGGACGGCGTGGTGGGCTGCGAACCGCGGCGCGCGGTGGGGTGCGGAACCTGGCACAGCACGCCGTCCCGAGCGTGGACCGTGGCGCGGTCGTCGGGGCGGCCGCGCCGGTGCGCAAGGTCGTAGCCCGGATCGTGAGCGGAGAGGAGCGCGGGGACGTCCGGGTCGAGTACGTGGCGCCGGGGCTGTCCGTCGAGCTGGGCCGAGCTGTCGTGCCGGTGCAGCGGTCGAGGACCGCGCGCGAGGCGGCCGAGCGGGTGGGGGTGTCCGAACGCACCGTGCGGCGCGTGATCGCGGAGCCACGCGCCGCGTTCGAGGGCAGGACGGCCGAGCGCCGGGCGCGGGTCGTCGAGCTGCGGGCGGCGGGGCTGTCCCAGCAGGACGTAGCCGGGCAGCTGGGCGTGAGCGTGCGGACGGTGCAGGGCGACGAGCGGGCGGCGAGGCTGGCCCGAGCTGTGGATAACCGCCTAGGGCCCCGAACTATCTGATTGGGCTTGGTTGACCTACCTTGCGGGTCGGGCATTTCGGACGGCTCCCACCCCGGAACTATCTGATTGGGCTTGGTCCGCCTACCTGACCCCCCCTACCCGGAGCCGCGCCCTGGCGAGCTGACGGCGGGGCCGGTGCAGCTCGGGGGGCGTACCGCGCCCGGTCGCTCTCGCAGCCATGGCGGGGGCTGTCGCGGCCGTTCGGGGCGTCCGGGTCCCCTAGGTGGATCGAGCGCCGTTCGTGGCTGTACGGGCCGCACAGCGTGTCCGGTCGAGCTGGACGAGCTGGGCGGGCCGTCGGGTGCAGGTCCGGCGGCCCGCCCGCTGTCCCTCGCCCCCGGCAGGGATGCGGGCCCCCGCACGGGATGACAGACGGACGAACGCGCACCGCGCGGGGGCTCGACGTCGACGGTAGGCCGGGTGCCGTGTCCCCGCTACCGGTAATAAAAGGCTGCCCCGCATTCCTGGTGGCCGGGCTGGCTAAGGCAGCCTTTTACCCTCCGCGGTATTTCGGGATGCCCATTCTTGCGAGACGCCGTGTACGCCGCGAGCGTTGGAACCGCAACGATCCTGCCACCCCCTAATAAAGGGCTGCCCCGGCTGGTGTGGTGTTTCTCACGCCCGGCGCGCACGATAGGGGGCGGGACCCTTCGCCCCCCTTTTCGGGTGCCGTTTGTGTGCCGGTGCGTGTGTGGGTTTAGGGGGGTTTGTGGTGGTTGTGGTGCAGGGTGGTACGGGTCTCTCCCGTGGGACAGACATGGGGGAGTCACGCGGCGTGCTCGCGCGGGCAGCTCGGGGCCGTCTGGCCGGTGTGCGGGCGTCGCTGGCACGGGAGGAACGGGCGCGGCGGGCGGCGGTGTGGTCGGTCGCGGACACGCTCGGGGTGCTGCGGGCACGCGGGGTGACGGCGGCCGGGGGCGCGAGGACGTACCGGGACAGCGGCGGCGTGGTGCACCCGGTGCCGCTGTCGACGATCCTCGCGGCGCACCGGCGGCTACAGGCCCGAGCTGTCGCGGCCCCGACGTCGGCGGCCCGGATGAGGCACCGGTGAACCGGGCAGCGCTGGCGAGGCTCGACGTCGCCGACGCCGGGCACGCGTCCCTGTACCTGGTCGCGGAGTCGCTGGGGGTGGTGCCCGGTGTGCTCGCGGCGGACAGCCTCGCGGGGCAGGCGGTGACGGCGTGGTGGGAAGCGCCCCGGCGGATGGGGTGCGAGCACGCGGCCGCGGGCTGGGCCCGGCGGGGGTGGTGGACCGTCCTGTTGCCGGACGAGCGGGTGTGGTGCCCGGGGTGCGCGGCCGCGCACGTGAGCGCGGCGGGGGTGTGTGCGGCGTGCTGGGCTCCCCTGCCGGACCAGACCGAAGCGGCGTACGTGTCCGCCGGGGGCGTGCGGTTCGCCGCCCGATGGTGCGCGAGCTGCACGACGACGAGCAAGGGGGCTAGGGATGGCGAGGACGACTGACGTAGGGCAGGGCCCGGCGTACACGGGACGCGGGGGTCGGACGAAGCGTGAGCAGGACAACGACGTCCGCGAACGGGCGGCAGGGCAAGCGTGGAACGTGTACGCCGGGGCGGACGCCCACGGCAACGACCGCCCCACCCCGTGCCGGATGTGCGGCGGCCCGGTGGCCCCGGCCGGTGCGCTGTACGTGGACCGGTGGCGGGCACACCCCGAGTGCACCGCGCAGGCGCTGACCATCGTTCGCGGGGTGCTCGGTTCCCGGCACACCCGGAGTGTGTCCGAGCGGGACGCGGAGCTGATGCACGCCGCCGGGCTGCTGCCGGACCCGTACGTGTTCACGATCGGTGATCCGGCTACCGGGGTCCCCCGGTCCCCGGAAGCCGCGCCCGTGGATCCCTGGTCGTGGGTGACCCCACGGGAGCGGGCGGACCTGGCCCGGGCCGTGCTCGACAAGCTCCCCGAGCTACGTCGAGCTGACGGGCGAGCCCCGAACGCGCCCACCTGGTGCACGGACGGCCCGTGCGCGCTGTGCGGGCGCAGGCTCTCGACGAGCTGGCACACGGAGGGGCACCGGTGGGCCGGGAGCAAGGACCCGGCGCCGGTGTGCGGCGAGTGCTACGGCCCGTACATGCGGGCCGTCGGGGTGACCGCGCACACGGGCGGTGGGTGGACCGGGTGGACGGACTCGCGCCGCGGCGTCGTCGCGGCCGCTACCGGGATGTCCCGTGACGAGCCGTACCCGCTCCCGGCGTGGGCCGAGCACCACACCCGCGCCGACGCTCCCCCAGCCGAGCCGTGGGGGCACGTCGACCCGGACGAGCTGGAACGGCTGCGGGTCTCGCTGTGGCTGTCCGGGCCGCTGGCGAACGTCCCCGCCCACCGGCGCGACGAGATCCGCGCGCTACGTCGCGGGGACCTAGCCGACGTCGGGCGGCGCCTGTACGCGCAGCCCTGGAACTTCACGCCCCGGGCGGCGTCGTGACGCTCGACGAGCGGGGGCCGGTGGTCGTCGACGAGCACGGGACGGACGTGGTGCGTACGCCGTCGCGTGGGGAGCGAGCTGCCGAGCTGCGGGTGCAGGGCTACCCGTGGCGGGAGATTGCCGAGCGGCTGGACTTCTACGACGGGCACACGGCGAGGCGGTCCGCGATGCGTGCCACGGCCGGGGCTATCGGATCCCCGGACTACGAGCGTTCGGTCTGGTACGAGCGCCTGACCGACCTGTACGGGGCGATGCACCGCAAGGGGATGAAGGGGTCCGCGGCGCACGCCCGGGTCGCGGTGCAGATCGCTACCCGCATGTCGATGATGCTCGGGCTCGACGCCCCGACGACGCACCTGGTGGGGACGCTCGACGAGGGCCGCGACCCGTATAACGGGCTCGGGCTGGTCGGGTGGATCCGAGCCGGCGGGGACCCCACCCCGGCGGACCGGGAGGCGTACCGGATCGATGACGCGACGATGGCCCGGCTACGGGAGGGAACGTGAGCGAGCTCGACGACAACCACGTCACAGCCGACCCGACGGGCGCGGAGCTGTACGCGTTCGCGCAGCGGCTGAAAGCGGCGTGCCGATCCGGGGAGGCCGAGACCTGGCCGCTAGAGACCCGGGTAGCGCTCGGGCTGACAGACGGGGCTATCGCGTACTGGCAACACCACGGCGACGAGGGGGACCCCCTGGACACCGGGGACCCGCCGCTGTGGTTCCGCACGGACGCACCGGCGCCGCCGGGCTGGGTCCCGGTCGAGCTGTGGAACGAGCTACACCCGAACGACCGACGGGACGGCGGCGGCCCGCCGGTCGGGGACTAGTCCGCCCCACGTCCTGCCCGTGGGGTGGACACGGCAGCCCTGGCGTGTCCACCCCACGGGTGCCCCACGTCCACCCCGTGACCCCGTACCGTGCGGTGCATGACGGACAACGGCGTGGTGCAGCTGGTGAGCACCGGCGGAGGCTCGGTCGAGTCGCGCCGGTTGACGATGGCGGAGTGGGCCGACCGGCGCGGGGTGTCCAAAAAGACCGTGCAGCGGTGGCTGGCGGCGGGCGAGATCCCCGACGCGGTGATGGTCGGGAACCGGTGGGAGATCCCCGAGCACGCGCAACGGGTCGAGCAGGTGACGACCCGCGCGGCCGGTGAGGTGCTCGCGGAGCGGGCGACGTCGACGGACCTGGTGACCGAGGACGACGGCCCCATGCCGGTGACGCTGCGGGAGGCGCTGGACACCCTGCCCGCGTTCCTGCCCGTCGACGTCGCGGCCCGACTGCTGGGGATCCCCCGCGAGCAGGTGCGCGAGCACGCGGAGCTGTTCGAGGCGCTACCCATCGGGCGCCGGGGGTCCCTGGTGGTCCCGGCCGCGGTGGTGCGCCGGTTCGCCGGGGTCTAGTTCGGGTGCCCCAGATAGCACCGGAGCTGCCAGACAGCACGTGTGCTGCCATATGGCAGCATGGGGGTATGGCAGCGACGAAGGAACACCCGCGGCGGTTGACGCTGCGGCTGACGGATGGGGACCTGGCGGAGGTGCACCGCGCTGCCCGGGCCCGGGGGACGAGCGTGCAACGGTTCGTGCTGGACCTGGTGCACGAAGCCGTGAGCCGCGACGCGAGCACCCCGCCCGTGCTCGATTCGTGGGAAGCAATCGAGGCGCTACAGCGGCGCATGGCGGACGGCACCGCGAGCGAGGCGGACCGGCACGCGTTCGTCGCTGGCGCGGACCCCGAGCTGACCGACGAAGACCGGGCGTGGCTCGACGCCCCGATAGACGAGCCGATCCGGGACGAGTGGACCGGCATGGACGAACACGAGTACGTCGAGCTGTTCGGCGGCCCGCGGGAAGAGTCCGACGAGTGAGGCCGGGGACGGTTGTCCTGGCGGACCTGGGCCCGGTGGTCGGCAACGAGCAGGACGGGCTACGTCCGTGCCTGGTGGTCTCGGACCGGTTCGGCGGGGTCGTGGTGGTGGTGCCGCTGACGACGACGGAACGGCTCTCGACGACCCGGGTACGGGTGATCGTCGAGCGCGGCCGCGCGTCGTACGCGATGTGCGAGCAGGTGCGTTCGGTGTCCGTGGAGCGGATCGTGCGGCCCCTGGGGAAGCTCGACCCCGCGGACCTGGCGTCGGTGCGGGTCGCGCTGGCGGGGATGCTGCGGCTCGGGACGTCCTGGTGACGGCCCCCGACGACGCGGAGGTGCGGCGCCGGTTGCGCGTGTACCGGAACCGGCTGCTGGACCGGGCGAACCGCGCGAGCTTGTACCCCGAGAGCGAGCAGACGGCGGCGCTGCTGTACAAGATCGCGGACGAGCTGGCCGCGGTGAACTGGGAGCACGACGAGCCGGACTGTCTGGCGATCACCTAGCCGGGCCCCGCTCGACGTCGCCTAGGTCGAGGGGCGCTCTACCGGCTCGATCTGCCCGTACTCTGCGACCCGCCACAGCTGGCTGTCCGCGTCGATGACGAACAGGCAGACGTCTTCGAGCTTCCCCCTGTTCACCACGTCCCAGACCATGACGGTCGAGGTGTTCGGGGCGAGCGGGCCGAGCCCCGCGCCGTGGTGCCGTGGTGCCCATGGCGGCGGGGGGTAGGTCGTCCCCGAGAACGTGACGTGATGGATGGGTCCGCTGGAATCGTTGCGGACCGTCCACTGAGTCCACCCCGGAGCTAGATCCTTCTGGGTGTTGGCCGTGAGGCTGACGTCTCGGATCTGGGACCGGCGGAGCCGGTCGCGCTCTTCCTCGCGCAGCGTGCGGGCTTCGTCCTGGGCTTTCTTCCGTTCGTGGTGCTCGACGAACCAGAACCCCACGGGCGTGAGAGCGACGACGCCCGCGACCGTGGCTATCCACGCGCGCACGGTCTCTGCGGTGTCCGGGGGCGGGGCAGCTGGCACGGGGCGGACGCTAGCTCTCGCCCCGATGGTGGGCTAGGGCTGCGGCGGCGTGGCGTGGGGTGAATCGGGCTGGACCCGCTGGACGTCGGCGGCGTCGACCCACACCCCGAGGAACGGGTGCCGGACGTCGCGGACGTCGACGAGGACGTCCCGCCCGGCCCACGCCCGGGCTTGGGTGTGGACGAGCTCGGGCCCGTCGCGTTCCCACACGAGCCGGGCCACGACTCGGGCGGGGACG
>Ga0164241_10007191_pt1 | contig 10024 bp, 8 predicted proteins | sample OricomyardsoilBY_FD_108780 | JGI IMG/M metagenome (GOLD analysis project Ga0164241, IMG submission 108780) | Backyard soil microbial communities from Emeryville, California, USA - Original compost - Back yard soil (BY) | ecosystem: Environmental > Terrestrial > Soil > Unclassified | place: USA... | reverse complement strand
TTTTTCCTACATGACAGACGCCGCCCGCAACAAAGCCCTGGCCACGCAGGCGCGGCGCGTTTATCTGGAGCATCTGGTGCGCGGCATGGTGCATCTGGGCAGCACGCTCAACAACACGGCCGCGCAACTGCTGCTGCTGCCGGCTGAATACGCGGTGATGGTGGCGCGCCGCGATGGGGTCCAGTCCTGGAACCGCCGCGGCCAGGCCTGGCTGTCGAGCCTGGTCGCCAACCTGCGTCGCGCTGCGGTGCACGGCGTGCCCGAGCCGGTGCGCGCCGGGCAGGCCAGTCCCGGCAACATGAGCCTGGTGGACGACGACACCATCGAGCGCCAGATCACCGGCTCGCGCCTGAGCCTGGCCATGATGGACCGGGTCACCTGGGAGTTCACCGATCTGCGCACCCGCATGCAGATGCTGGAGAACCACGAGGAACTCGCGGCCAACGACCTGCTGCGTGCCCAGGTGGTCGCCGACCTGATCCTGGACACCTGGAGCAGCAGCGGCCTGGACGTCCACGTCTGGCACATGCTGCAGACCGAACTGCATGAGGAATTTGCCGGCCTGATCGGCGAGGCCTACCACGAGGTCAACCGCTGGCTGGTGGCGCAGAACGTGCTGCCCGAGGTGGATCTGCGCCCTTTCATCCGCCGCTCCAGCGGCGGGGTGTCACAGGGCGCTTCCCATGCCTCGTCGAACTTTGGCGGGCTCAGCGGCGCCGGCCCCGGCTACGGTGCGGGCTCCGGCATGCAGATGGGCGGCCATTCCGGCGGCTACTCGCATCCGGCCGGGCCGTACAGCGGCCCGGGATTGATGCAGGACGGGTCAGCTTCAGGCTCCGGCAACAGTCTCGCCTCGGCCCAGGCCAACGAGGTGCTGGCCCAGTTGCAGCGCGTGCTGCAGCGCCATGTGCCGGGCTATGGCAGCGCGCCTGCTGCAGCGGCTGGATTGCCTGGACCGGCCGTTTCCCCCGCATCGGGCGCCGGGCCGATGACAGGAGGCGGCGGCAGGCCCGCCCGGGCCTTTGCGCCGACCGCCGTCCAGCCGCTGCAGATGCCGGCGCAGATGCCGGCCCAGCCGCAGAACTTCGGGCCCACCCTGCCGGCCTCGCCACGCCTGTCGGCCGCGATCCGCCATGCCCAGGAGGTGCTGCAGAACCGGCCCGAGGCGCAGATCGATCTTGTGGTCAACGTCCACGAAGCGGCGCCCCGGGCGCTGGAGGACATCAAGGCGCGCCAGCAGGCCTTCAAGCAGGTCCTCAAGCAGGCGGCAGACACGCCGGGTGAGCGCGCCACGATTGAGATCGTGGCGATGATGTTCCAGAGCCTGCTGACCGAAGACCGCCTGCCCGCGATGGTGCGCGTGTGGTTTGCCCGCCTGCAGATGCCGGTGCTGCGCGTGGCCGTCAGCGAGCCCGATTTCTTCGCCACCACCGACCACCCTGCGCGCCAGCTGATCGACCGCATGGGCTCCTGCGTGATGGGTTTCTCGGCCAGTTCCGCCAACGATGGCTCGGTTTCTGTGGCGCTGGAACGCGAGATCAAACGGGTGGTGCAGGTCGTTGAGGCCTACCCCGACACCGGTCGCCGTGTGTTTGCGACGGTGCTCACCGAGTTCGAGAAATTCCTCGCCCACTACTTCGAGAAAGAGAACCAGGCCTCGATGAAGGGCGTCTCGCTCGCGCAGCAGATCGAGGAGCGCGAGACCATGGCCATCCAGTACACCATCGAGCTGCGCAAGATGCTCAACGAGGTGCCGGTGCAGGACGGCGTGCGCGAATTCCTGTTCCAGGTCTGGGCCGATGTGCTGGCCGTCACCGCCATGCGCAAGGGTGGGCAGAGCGATGACACCAAGGCCATGAAGCGGGCCGCGGCCGACCTGATCTGGAGTGCCAGCGCCAAGGTCTCGCGCGACGAACGCGCCGAGGTCATCCGCCGCCTGCCGCCCCTGCTCAAGACCCTGCGCGAAGGCATGGCCCATGCGGGCCTGTCCACCGAGAAACAGGATCAGCACATCCGCGAACTCAACAATGCCCTCGCCGCGGCTTTCACGGCCAAGACGGCGACCATCCCGCGCGAACGCCTGGATGAGTTGATGGAGCAGCTCGAAACCCTGGAGGCTCTGCTGCCCGAGGAAGGCGGCGGCGACATGCAGATCAACGACAGCATCATGCGCGACCTCTCCGGCCACGAGGCCGATGGCATGGAGGTCGTGTCAGAAGGCGGCACCGAGCCCACGGCCGGCATGCTGGCCTGGGCGCGCGAACTGCCGGTGGGCGGCTGGTACAAGCTCGACTACCGTGGCCGCAACGAGGTGGTGCAGCTCGCCTGGCGCGGCGTGCGCCGCAATCTGGCCCTCTTCGTCAATCCGCAGGGCCGCGGCGTGCTGTTCCAGATCAGCCGCATGGCATCGTTCCTGCAGGCCGGCTTGTTGCAGCCCGCGCAGGATGAGTCGCTGACGGTCAAGGCAACGCGAAATGCGCTGGAAAAACTGGAAGCGGATCCCAGCCGGCTGCTGAGCTAACGCTCAGAGTCAGTGAATCAGCCGGTCTTCGGGATCGACGAAGAGCTCGTCGAGGATCAGCGCGTCGGGTTCCTCGCCGAGGCTCCAGAACACCATGAGCACGATGATCTTGAGGTCCTCCAGGTCCATGGGGCTGCCGCCGATGGCCATGGCCCGGTCAACGACCATCTCGCGCATGGGGCCGGCCAGCACGCCGGCCGACTCAAGGAAGCTGATGAAGCCGACCGAGGCTTCGCCCAGATGGTCCAGCTCCTGCGGCATGTACACGCGCAGGCTCTTCTCACCCTGTTCGCCCTGGTAGGACTCGGCCGCCACGGCCAGTCCGTCAAGCCAGGAGAGGGCTTCCTGGATTTCCTCGTTTTCGAAGCCTACAGCACTGAGCTTTCGCGTCAGCTGGGCGTGGTCCGGGCAGGCGTCCGGTCGCCAGTAGGTTTCGTAGAGATAGACCAGCACGTCGAACATGGGCTGATGATAACCGAGGGTATTTTCCTGTGGTCCGGGTGATGACCGGGCAAAAACACGGGCTTGTTCAAGTCCTCACACGGCGTTGAAATAGCTGTCCTGCCAATCGGGCCACCTGGCCCGCCAATTCCAGTTCCAGCAGCCAGGCGCTGACCTCCGCGCTGGTGCCGGCGCCGCGGTTGAGCAGCGATTCCAGCGACACGGGCTCGTAGCCCATCAGGCCCAGCAGGCGCTTCAGATGCGGGCTGCCCAGGCCGTCTTCGGGCGCTGCGGTCGTGCGGGTGCTAACGCCGTATCCCGACGGCAACTCCTCCAGCACATCGGCCGCGCTCTCGACCAGCTTGGCCCCTTGGCGGATCAGGGCATGGCAGCCGCGGCTCTGCTGCGAATGGATGGAGCCGGGAATCGCAAAGACCTCGCGCCCCGCCTCGGAAGCCAGCCGGGCCGTGATCAGCGAGCCCGATTCCAACGCGGCTTCCACCACCAGGCAGCCCCGCGCCAACCCGGCAATCAGCCGGTTGCGACGCGGAAAGTGCTGCGGCAGGGGTGGCGTGCCCAGCGCGTATTCGCTGACCATCAGGCCCTCACGGCGGATGCGCTCACCCAGGGCGTGATGGCGGCGTGGGTAGATCTGGTCCTGGCCGGTGCCAACGAAGGCGATGGTGTCGCCCTTGGCATCCAGCGCACCCTGGTGGGCGGCCCCGTCCACGCCCAGCGCCAGGCCGGAGACGATGACCAGCCCGGCCGCAGCCAGTTCACGGCCGAAGGCCTCGGCGTTGTCGCGCCCCTGCGGCGTGGGCCGGCGGCTGCCGACGATGGCCAGGGCTTCACGGCCGAGCAACTCGCGGCGGCCGATCAGGTAGAGCAGCAGCGGGGGATCGGCGGTCTGCATCAGCAGGGGCGGATAGTCCGCGTCGGCCAGGGTCAGCACATCGTGCCCATCGCCCTGCAGCCAATCCCAGCTGCGTTCGATGAGGGCGGGCAAGTCCGGTGGGCGCGCCGGCAAGCGGGCCAGGGCCGCTTCGAGCGAACCGGCCTGGGCCAGTCGGGCGCGAGCAGATTCCAGGCCGATGCCGGGTGTTTCCAGCAGGCGCAGCCAGGCGGCCAGTTCGTCGCGCTCAACCACCGCGCGATTCCTTCGTCAGATCATCAGGGTTGCGAGAAGTGGTCGCCGGCGTTGATCGCGTCCTGGGCGGAAATGATCAGCGCGTAGGAGACCCGCTTGTAGGTCTGGAAGACCAGCAGCACGCCGCTGCGGGTGTCGGGCAGGCGGATGGCCTGCTTGCGGTCGCCGGTGCGATCCACGTCCGCGCGGCCGGCCTTCCACAGGGCCAGCACATGGCCGCGCTCCAGGCCGTCCTGGCGTCCCTTGTTCAACGCCACGACCTGGTTCTGGGCGCCATTGAGTGCGGCGCCGTAGATGGAAATGATCTGGCCGTCGATGGGGCTGGCCGGCGCATGGGGCACGAAGCGCAGGAATTCGCGCTGCTCCACCGGGGCCAGCCGGTCGCCCACGCCGATTTCCTGGCGCACGCTGCGCACGCGCAGGGTGGCGGGCACGATTTCTTCGTCGCCCTTGGCGTCTTTTTGGGTGCGGCCCTGGGCCAGCAACTCGACCGTGCCAAGGTAAGGAGCTTCATAGCCGAGGACCTCGCCGGTGGCTGGGTCCTTGAGCGGACGGGCCTGGCGGAACACACGGTAGTCGCTGGCCTGGCTCAGGTTGCCGCGCGCGTAGGCGAGGTCGCCACGGGTCACCATCACATGGCCTTCCGGCGCCGCCACCACGCGCGGCGCCTGGTCCAGCGCGTCGGTGTCGAAGACCACGGCCTCGGTCAGGAAGGGCTCGATCAGGTGCAGGGGGATGGCGGCGATGGCGTCTTCATAGCCCGAAGCGCGCACGCGCGGCGAGAGCTTGGTGACACCGGCGGCCGCGCCCTGCGAACCGGCCGACCTGGCCATTTGCAGGCTCGCGCGACCGTCCTGCTTCACGAGCATCAGCACCTGGCCGGGGTAGATCAGGTGCGGGTTGGCGATGTCGGCCCGGTTCATGCCCCACAGTTCGGGCCAGCGCCAGGGGCTGCGCAGGAAGAGCCCGGAGATGTCCCAAAGCGTGTCGCCGCTCTTGATCGTGTAGGTGTCGGGGGCGTTCTCGGCCAGTTCGGAAAGCGGTACGCCCACCTGGGCCACACGTTCTGCGGTGGCGCGCTGCTCAGGCGTGACCGGGTAGTCGCCGGCCGCAGAAGCGGTGCCGAGCGTTGCCAGCAGCGCCAGGGCGACGGCAGATCGAAGATGCAGGGAGGCAGCGGGCATGAATCTCTTTCCGATGAGGCTGGGAGGGCGCTTTTCTCAGCTCTTGTTCTGGGGCTTTCCCGGATCGGAGAAAATCCCCCCTTAACTGCCGCGGATTCTGCCCCCATTCCCTGGGGGGAGCAACGAAGGAATCCGTGCGTTTTCGGCTCTTGCAAGCACTTACAAACAGACGTTGTGTCATGCCCACAACGTGAACGTTATGGCGAATCTGAACATCCTGAAGTACCCCGATCCCAAGCTCCATACCGTGGCCAAGCCCGTGGTGGAAGTCGACGAGCGCATCCGGCGCCTTGTCGACGACATGCTGGAAACCATGTACGCCAACGATGGTGTGGGCCTGGCTGCCACGCAGGTGGACGTACACGAGCGCGTGGTGGTGATCGACACCTCCGCCGACCGCGACGCGCCGCGGGTGCTGATCAACCCCGAGCTGACGGCCCAGAGCGAGGAGATGATGGACGGCGAAGAGGGTTGCCTCTCGGTGCCCACCATCTACGACAAGGTCAAGCGCCATGCCCGCGTCAGCGTGCGCGCGCTGGGCCGCGACGGCCAGGTCCACGAGTTCGACGCCGAAGGCCTGCTGGCCGTGTGCGTGCAGCACGAGATGGACCACCTGCTCGGCAAGGTCTTCGTCGAGTACCTGAGCCCGCTCAAGCGTGACCGCATCAAGACCAAGCTGGTCAAGAAGGCGCGCGACGAGCAGGCAGAACGCGGCTGATGCGCCTCGTCTTTGCTGGCACGCCGGAGTTCGCGGCGGTCGCGCTGGCCGCGCTGATCGAGGCCGGGCACGAAGTCCCCTTGGTGCTGACCCAACCCGACCGCCCGGCCGGCCGAGGCATGAAGCTGCAGGCCTCGCCGGTCAAGCAACTGGCATTGGCGAAGGGCATCGCGGTGGCCCAGCCCCAGGGCTTGAGGCTCGACGGCAAGTACGCGGTTGATGCGGCCGCTGCGCGCGACGTCCTGCTAACGGCCCAAGCCGACGTCATGATCGTGGCCGCCTATGGCCTGATCCTGCCGCAATGGGTGCTCGATCTTCCGGCGCGCGGCTGCCTCAACATCCACGCTTCGTTGCTGCCGCGCTGGCGCGGCGCGGCGCCCATTCATCGCGCCATCGAGGCTGGCGACGCGGAGACGGGCATCACCATCATGCAGATGGATGCGGGCCTCGATACAGGCGACATGCTGCTCGTCGAGACGATGCCCATCGCCGCCGACGACACCACCGCCAGCCTGCACGACAAGCTCGCTGCGCAGGGCGGCCGGCTGATCGTTCGTGCGCTGACTGAATCGCTGGTCCGCACGCCGCAGCCCGCTGAAGGCATCACCTACGCGCACAAGATTGAAAAGGCCGAGAGCCGCATCGACTGGACGCAGGACGCGGCGCAGATCGAGCGCCGCCTGCGCGCCTTCGACCCCTTTCCCGGCGGCCTGGCCGAGTTCGGCGGCGAGGCGATCAAGGTCTGGCATGCGCGCATAGTCGAAGGCCGTGGCGAACCGGGCCAGTTGCTGGGACAGGGCGCCGACGGCCCCATCGTCGCCTGCGGAAAGGGCGCACTGGAGCTGACCGAACTGCAACGCGCTGGCGGCAAGCGCCTGCCTGGACGCAGGGTCGACTTGAAATCGGGCACTTGAACCCCAGCTTGACGGCTTAGGAGACCCACCCAGATGTTCAACCTCTTCAAGACCGCCGTGCTCATGGCCGCCATCACGGCGCTGTTCATGTTCATCGGCGCCGCCATCGGCGGACGCAACGGCATGATGCTCGCGCTGATCGTGGCGCTGGGCATGAACTTCTTCAGCTACTGGTTCTCCGACACCATGGTGCTGAAGATGTACAGGGCCCGGGAGGTGGATGCCTCGTCTGCGCCGCAGTTCTACCGCATGGTTCAGGAACTGGCGGGCAAGGCCGAACTGCCCATGCCCCGCGTCTACCTGATCGACGAAGACGCGCCCAACGCCTTTGCCACCGGGCGCAACCCGGCCCATGCTGCCGTGGCCGCCACCACGGGCATCCTGCGATCCCTGAGCGAGCGCGAACTGCGCGGCGTGATGGCGCACGAACTGGCCCACGTGAAGCATCGCGACATCCTGATCTCCACGGTCAGCGCCACCATGGCCGGCGCCATCTCCATGCTGGCCAACTTCGCCATGTTCTTCGGCGGGCGCGATGAGAACGGGCGTTCGACCAATCCGCTGGTCGGCCTCCTCGTGGCCCTGCTCGCGCCACTGGCCGCCAGCCTGATCCAGATGGCCATCAGCCGCGCCCGTGAATTCGAGGCCGACCGGGGCGGCGCCGAGATCTCGGGCGACCCGGCTGCCCTGGCCTCGGCCTTGCAGAAGATTCACCGCATGGCTCAGGGCATTCCGCTCGAAGCCACCGAGAGGCATCCCGAGACGGCGCAGATGATGATCATGAATCCGCTCTCGGGCCGCGGTCTCGCCGGGCTGTTCTCCACGCATCCGGCCACGGAAGAGCGTGTGGCCCGCTTGATGGCCATGGCTCAAGGTCGCGCCTGAACGGCCGATACTGTGGGGATGCGCCGCTTCGCCTGTTTCCTGCCCCTGCTCCTTGCTCTTGCCGGCTGTGACAAACTCGGCATCGACACCCCCGCCACCATTGCCGCCAAGAAGGAGGCCGATGGCAAGGCCGTGGGTGGCGCCTGCCGCAATGCCCTGCGCGCCATCGAGGACTGCTACACGCTGAATCCCAAGGCCAACAAGGCGGCGGTTTACGCCGGCTGGATGGAGATGGACGCCTACATGCGAGACAACAAGCTCGAAGGCACGCCCTCGACGATCCCCCGCGCCGGTGCCGCGAGCGGGGCGGACGAGGCGTCGGACGGCGAGGCGCCCGCCGACAAGCCCGCGGACAAGCCGATGGACAAGGCGGCCGACAAGGCCAAGGCCCACTGACCCGTTTCATCGGCGGCCAAACCAGTTCATTCGCCTGCAGGGGGTGCCCCTTGAGGGGGTGCTGCGCAGCGGGTACGGGGGTGGCGTCATTTCAAGCCGCCAATCCTGCAATCCGTCGCGCCTGACTGTCAGTGCAGGCTTCGCGCTAGCATGATCCGCTCCGTTCACAACACAGGAGCCCCTCATGACACAGCGCCGCATCTTCCTCGCCCTCACTGCCGCCGCCCTGGTGGCCGGTACCGCACAGGCCCATGACTGGAACTGGGGTGGCGGCGAGCGCATCAAAGGCTCGGGCGAGATCGCCAGCGAGACCCGCGAACCCGGCGCCTTCGACGGCGTCTCCCTGACCGGCGGCTTCAAGGCGCTGATCCGCCAGTCGGCCGGCAACAAGGTCGAGCTCAAGACCGACAAGAACATCCTGCCCTACATCGAAACCAAGATCGTCGAGAACGGCAAGGGGCGCACGCTGGAGATCGGCGTCAAGCGGGGCTTCAACATCAGCACGAGCAACACGCCCACCCTGGTGCTGGACATGCCGCAGCTGCGCCAGCTGTCCATCGCCGGCTCCGGTGACGTGAAGGTCCAGCCCATGAAAACGGGGCCCGTCGAGCTGAGCATTGCCGGCTCGGGCGACATCAAGCTCGACAATTTGCAGAGCGAGCACCTGGGCGTGTCGGTGTCCGGCAGCGGCGACGTGAGCGGCACCGGCAGGACCGGCAACCTGAAGATTTCGGTGGCCGGCTCCGGCGACGTGAAGCTGCGCGGCCTGGAGGCCGAGGAAGCCAAGGTCTCCATCGCCGGCAGCGGCGACGCCGAGGTCAACGTCAGCAAGAAGCTCAAGGTCTCGGTGGCCGGTTCGGGCGACGTGGGCTATGTGGGCTCGCCGGAAATCTCGACCTCCATCGCAGGCAATGGCAAGGTGCAAAAGCTGAACTGATCCTCGCCCGTAACCACCCATTGGTAAGCTCGCGGGGTCTTATCGAACCCGCGAGCTTTTTCCATATGAACGTCCTCCGCTTCACTGACCTGATCGCCGCCGGCAAGGTCGCCGGCCAACGCGTCTTCATCCGCGCCGACCTCAACGTGCCGCAGGACGAGGCCGGCAACATCACCGAGGACACCCGCGTTCGCGCCTCGATTCCCTGCATCGAGATGGCCCTCAAGGCCGGTGCTGCGGTGATGGTCACCTCGCACCTGGGCCGTCCGACCGAAGGCGAGTTCAAGCCCGAGGACTCCCTGGCACCGGTCGCCAAGCGCATCGGCGAGCTGTTGGGCCGCGAGGTGCCCGTGGTGGCGAACTGGGTCGAGGGCGTGTCCGTCGAACCTGGCAGTTTGGTGCTGCTGGAGAACTGCCGCGTCAACAAGGGCGAGAAGAAGAACAACGAAGCGTTGGCGAAGAAGATGGCCGCGCTGTGCGACATCTTCGTCAACGACGCCTTCGGTACCGCGCACCGCGCCGAAGGCACGACCTACGGCATCGCCCAGTACGCGCCCATCGCCTGTGCCGGCCCGCTGCTGGCGGCAGAGATCGACGCCATCACCCAGGCCCTGGCCGCGCCCAAGCGCCCGCTGGTGGCCATCGTGGCCGGCTCCAAGGTCTCGACCAAGCTGACCATCCTGCAGTCGCTCTCGAAGAACGTGGACGGCCTGATTGTTGGTGGCGGCATTGCCAACACCTTCCTGCTCGCCGCCGGCCTGAAGATCGGCAAGAGCCTGGCCGAGCCCGACCTCGTCGGCGAAGCCAAGGCCGTGATCGAGTCCATGAAGGCCCGCGGTGCGGCTGTGCCCATCCCCGTGGACGTGGTCTGCGCCAAGACC
>Ga0164241_10007190_pt1 | contig 10024 bp, 3 predicted proteins | sample OricomyardsoilBY_FD_108780 | JGI IMG/M metagenome (GOLD analysis project Ga0164241, IMG submission 108780) | Backyard soil microbial communities from Emeryville, California, USA - Original compost - Back yard soil (BY) | ecosystem: Environmental > Terrestrial > Soil > Unclassified | place: USA... | reverse complement strand
CTCAACATCTTCGGTAACAATCTCAGCGGCTTCACTGAAGCTGGAGATGATATCGGTCGCCTTGGTAAGTCTACCTATGACTTCCTTATGCCTCAGGAGATGGTTAAATTCTTTGGCTTCGTTGGTCCTAGTGGAAGTCCTAGTCCACAAAAGGTTATCACAAGAGTTCTAAACCTAAAGACTGGAAGACTCACTGGCCCAGACCAATACGATAATAAAGCAGAAGCTTACGGTTATCTTGACCCGTTCTCTCTACAGGGAACTAACTCATTTTGGCAGATTCTGATTGATAACTCTAATCCTGCCTTGAACGAGATGTACAACGAACTTGAATGGTCTCCAGCCGGACCTTCCTTGAACCTATACAATAGGATCAAGCCATTCTCATTTACAAGCTCTTCAACCGATGCTTTAGCTAACAAGCTTCGTTCTAAGTTTCAAAACATTAGAACACACGTAATTGACGATGCAACGGTTATATCTGTTAATGCCGGTACCAACTGGCGTGATAAATACAACTTCATTGAGATTAAGCCACAGTTTCAAGACTTCAATGTTATTGCAAACTGGACAAAACAGAAGACTCAAGAGAAAGATGAAGATGCTTTCAATCGTGAAGGGTTCAGACCGCTAATCGTAGGAACTAAGCAGTTTCCAGTTTCTCCAGGTTCTGGCAGTCCCGCGTTCAACCCAGACATGCTTAAGTCTTGGGCAGTATTGATGAGGGAGTGGTATTTCGATACCCATAGACTCCTTAACGGCACTATCGTTATGGCCGGCACCAGTGAATATATCGCTGTTGGTAACAACATTCGTTTCGATGCTGGACTTATCAGCCCAAGCCCAAACATCAACATGGCCTCTAACAACGCTAAGAAGAATCAGTTCATCTTGGCCCATGTAGAGAGTGTAAGTCATAGTTTCACCATCAATGAAGATGCTAGTCGTACCTATATCACCACGATTCAGTTCGTGCGTGGAATCAGCGTTAACCAGAACAACGCACTCTGGGGCGTTGGCAAGCTTGACAAATATCCTAATAGCGTTCCGCCAGCAGGCGATCGCAACCCAATGAACGTGGTATCTACCTCGGAACCTGACGATCCTGATCCTCAGAAGGTGTACGGTAAATAACCATGGCAAATCCATTTGAAATTGTTAAGGATAGCAGTATTTGGCAGAGTCAGAAAGACTTCGCTGTTGTTAATAAGACAGATACCGCTCTCCGTATCGGCATTGTTAAGAAAGCCTCTAACGACGAAGAGACCGGTGAACTCCGCTATCTAGTCGAGATCCAGAGCTACAACGATAAGGTTGAACTTAACTGTAAACTTCTACGTCGCTTTGGTGGGGTCTATAACTATGAAGACTTCGTGGAACGCGGATACAAGTTCAACGATCAACCAGATCCGGTAAACGCTTTTGAAGCTAAAGCTGGCGACGCAGTCCTAGTTGGACTCCTCAATGGCCAAGGCCGTGAAGGTGTTATTCTTGGCGGAATCAATCACGCAGCAAGAAAGACCACGATCAAGGCAGCTGATGGTCCTTCTTACATGTCTGAGTTCAACGGGATCGAAACCGTTATCAACAAAGATGGTGAGTACACAGTAACGTTCAAGGGTCAACCTACAAACATTGCTAAGCTAAATAACTCTCCAAGCGCTAAGATTGCTCCAGCTGAATACGATAAGAAGGTTGGTACTAGCTTCTTTAAGTTTGATAAGACTGGCAGCTTTGAAGTAAACGATAACGCTGAAAAAGACAAGCAATTCTTAAAGATTGATAAGAAGGGCGGCACTGTTCAGCTGGTAGCTGGCAAGATCTCTCTTAAGTTCACTAAATCTTCAGAGCTGGTCAATCTAAAAGCTAAAACTACAGATGTCATCTCTGATGACAAGATCACGATGAAGACCAAGGAATTCTTAATTACGTCTGATACTAAGGCCTATATAAAGTCTCCTAAGGTAGCTATTGGTAAGGAAGGCGTAGAACTTCTTGACCAACTTGCTAAGCTTATTGATAAGATGGGCATGGTTAAGCCTATTTCACCGCTTGGACCATGTACGCCCTTGATGGCAACTCCAGAGTGGCCAGATGTTATGGCCGTACAAGCTAAGATCAAGGAGATTACCGGGGCCTTCTAACTTAGGTCACGTTATAATTGAACTATGTCATTCTTTAGTCTTAACGACATTTTTGGTGGACCAAAACCTGAAGGTCCAAAGCCACAACTCGGATTTACCGATACTGGTAGCGATGGGCTTCCAGGATATAAGGTAATTAAGAGCAATTGGTTCACGGCAAAGCCTTATGGCTTCAAGTTCAACCCACGTGAAGGCAAAGCCCTCACCATGTTCTTGCCTATTGCCCCAAGCAATCTCAGTATCTCGACCGGTTTTGCTACCAATGCAATCCCAACTCTCTACGGTACAGTAGAAGAGCATTCACCTATTCGTTACTACGACATCACGATCGAAGGTACGACTGGTATGGCTCCAAAATTTGTAGATGTTGACCAGAAGGAACAGAATCTCGGTCGTACTACGTTTCCTGTAGCACAATCACTAGCTGGTGCAGCTGGCGGGTTCTTCTCGAAGACTCTAGCTCTTGTAGACCAAATTCGCAACACCGCTTCGGATCTCATCAATGGAGCTCCAAAACAGAAGACTGGTGTGTATGTTAACCAGACAGGTTACGCAGCATTTCATAACCTATATCGCTTCCTATTGAAGTACAAGCAGGACGTTTCGTCTGATGCGAACTCTACAGTTCAGCGCACACAACATCCGCTCACTTTCTTCAACTATAAAGACAACAATCAGTATGACGTTGTAGTGCGTGGATTCACTCTACGCCGCTCTGCTGATAACCCAATGCTTTACTACTACTCGATCCAACTTCGTGGGTACAACCTGCGTAGCGTCACTGATGAAGCTAAAGACTTGACAGCTGATCGCTTGAAGGCGCTTGGCCTTGATGGAGTTGATGGTTCTTCCTTGCTTGGCAAGGTAAAGGGCACGTCAGATAAAGTTAAAGGAATTCTGGGACCTCTAGGTGCCGGAATCAACATTCTAGGTAGGTAATGGCAGAGTCAACAAAGGCCTTTACTGGCTCATCAGACTTGAACTTGTGGCTTAAGATCAGGAGCGGCGATGTGCTGAAGCTCGCTGACATGCCCGAGATTATTCCACTTCGCTGGATCTATTTTCGCGACAACTGGGAATTTTTGAAGGCTGATATCGTCAAGCTTGTTCCTAAATACCTTGATCCTGACTTTCTTAATGACCAAATCAACACCTTCTCTGACTTCATCACTAAGCAGAGGACGTCTTCTAAGCAGCTGAACCCCTTCTCTGACGGGATCATCTTCAATCGCTATTACGCTATATTTGACAACATTGCCATCGATGCCATCAACTTGACTAACGATGAGACAGCAATCATAGAGGCAAAACTAGCAACAGTTACAGCATACTCAAAGAATGACTTCCTTCGCATCAAACGTGACTTAATCAACTATCGCGACAGGATTGCGGATGTTGGTGGACTAAGTGATATCACTTATAATCATGTCTACGATAAGAGCTCTATTCCGCCTCAAATTACGGCCGGTAACGTAGAAGCCAACTTGATGGTATCTGTACAAGATAATATCGGAGTCGTTGACTTTATTCTAGCTAACCTTTTCGCAGTTGATTCTGCAATCGACCCTTTTGCTTTAGCAAGGGCCAACGCAAACAACCCAGAGATCAATATCGGCCAGTACAAGTCTGGACGCTTGGTCAGGATGAACTACGGTGAAGACCTTCAGGGTCTCGCTGTTCGCTACTTTGGCGATCCTAACAAGTGGATCGATATTGCTATTGCTAATGGCTTAAAACCACCTTACATCGACGAAGTCGGTCAAAAGCTGAGTCTCCTCTCTAACGGACAGGGCTCACAGATCAACATCGGACCTACTGATATCACTGGTAACCTCAACATCGATAAGTTCTATATTAACCAGGTAATTCTCATTCAGAGTAACGTCCAGGTCTTCCCAGAACAGCGCACGATCACGGACATACGTCAGATCCCCGTATCTAACGAAATCATCCTAGAGCTCGACGGGGAGCCAGATCTGAACAAGTATAAGGTGTCCGAGGGTGCGAACATTCGTGTCTTCGCTGCTAACACCATAAACTCCAGCTTCTATGTACTTATCCCTTCCGAGGAACCCCTTGACAACCCTCGCCAGGAAGAAGTACCTTGGTTCTTAGCAAAGAGTGCAGCTGATGAGAAGCGCGCTGGAATCGACATTGCGATCGACGAGAGAGGCGAGATCAACTTCGCCACAAACGGTGACTTGAAACTATCTTATGGACTAGACAACGCAATCCAAGCCATGCGCTTGAAGATTGTTACTGAGCTAGGTTCACTCAGATATCACCCAGATTTCGGTCTAATCAGCATTATTGGTAACAAAAACCAGAACTTAGATGAGTTAAAGGCCTTATTGGTCGAATCTCTCACTAACCAGATTGACATCGATAGCAGATTTGATCGCATCGAGAGTCTTGATATTCAATATTTAGTAGGCGACAACTCCAATACAGCTGTTGCTGCTATGATGATCACCATGGCCGTAAGACTGGCCGGAGGCTCCACCGTAGTGCCTATCAGTTTCACTGTTGCTAAGTGATACTTGCGGTTAACATAGTACAATAGGGTTTAAGCGCTATGGCTATTGAACTAAAGAGTTTTAATCAGATCCTTGGTGACATGATCCGCAAGATCATCGCCGAAACCCCGTTGAACGACGTCAATGCCGGGTCGATTCTCCTATCCCTTTTAGAAGCTTGTGCTGCTAACGACTTCGAAAATAACGTAGCTATCCTTAACGTCCTTGAGTTGCTCAACATTGATGCAATCAGGAACAACGACCTTGATGCTCGCGCTGGTGACTATGGTCTTAAGCGCTTCACTGCAATCAAAGCATCCGGTCAGATCACAATCTTCAACACCAATATCACTAAGCGCTCAACTGGCCTTTATGTGATTAAGCCAGCTCCTATCTCTGGCCAAACTACACTTTATGTAAACAACACGACTGGTTGGGCTTCTTCTGGAACGCTCTACATCGGCCGTGGCACTGATTCGTTTGAAGGTCCAATTCCTTACAGCGCAATCACTGTGTTCCCAACTTATTCTCAGATCACCCTCGGTTCTGCTCTTCAGAAAGATCACCTCATCTCTGACAGCGTTATCGATTCTCAAGGTGAACCTGATCGCTTGATTGCTTCCGGTACAGTCGTTAAGATTCCCGCCAACAATCAAAACCCTGAGATCAAATACACTACTCTTCGCGATGCAGTTATCCCTGCCGGCGAAGACAATGTTACTGGCGTAGACGTTATCGCCATTGCGCCTGGCTCTGCTGGCAACGCACAAATCAATACCATCACTCAATTTGACACGCTTCCGTTCTTAGGAGCAGCAGTATCGAACACCTCGTCCTTCTCTAACGGGACCGACGTCGAAACGGATACGCAGCTTCGTAACCGCATCAAGAGCTACGCGATCACGCTTGCTCGTGGTACTGCGCCTAGCATTATCTCTGCGGTTATCGGGGTTTCTGACCCAGATGACAGCAAGCAAGTAGCTTCGGCAGTTATTACCGAGCCTGTCAAGGTGGGTGACCCCTCAATTCTATACATCGATGATGGCTCAGGATTTCAGCCTTCGTTCGCGGGTCAATCCGTTGACAAGATGTTGGCCAATGCTAATGGAACTGAAGAGTTCTTGCAGCTTGCTAACTTTCCTGTAACTCGTCCTCAAGTTGTAAACGTAGTTGAAGGTCCATTCTCGCTCTCTGATTCTCAGTTCCTTCGTGTAGCTGTTGACGGAGCTGAAGAGACCATCACCTTCTTGAGCTCACAGTTCCAGAACATCTCTGCTGCAACCAATGCTGAGATCATCGTTGCTATCAACGATCAATCAACTTTGTTCAAAGCTCGCTTTGCTAACAACTCGAAAAACATTCTTCTTTATCCAGTTTTACATGACTCTGAAGTTATTCAGGTCATCCCTCTCCGCGAAACCGATACGATTGCGCTATATGTCAACAGTATCTTGAAGTTCCCAACGGACGAGTTCAGCTATATCGCTCTTTACCAGAACAGCACCCGTCTCCGTGAGAAAGAGAAGACCGCAACGATTGAAACCGTTCCGTTCGCTTCTTGGAACATCACTGGCGGCGGTAACCTAATCATTGCTGTTGACGGTACTCCAGCCCAGGACCGCAGCTTCGTGCTCAGCGACTTCCCTGGCGCCTCATCTTTCACCGGTCTCTCTCTAGAAGACTGGGTTGATGCATTCAACTCTAAGTACGCAGGCCTTACTGCTGAAGCTACACCTAGCCAAACAATGAAGTTGTTCTCCAACAAGTCTGGTAGCGAAAGCTCACTTCTTGTTTCCGGTGGAACATACCTCAACAAAATGCTTCCTGGCCAAGATGTTGATGCTGTAGGTCAAACCTCACAGTTCCAACTCAATCGTCAAACTGGCAATATTCGTATCCTCACTGACATCGTTACTGGCGACAGTATCTCTGCCGGCGTTGAAGACGCTAAAGGCTTCTCAGTCTCTTCAGCAACCGTATCTGGTACGTACAACGTTTCTAACGATGCGTTTGGTCGCCCAGCTGAAGTTGTTATCGTAGTTGACTCCACCGAATGTACTCCTCGCTCTGTCCCTCTCATCGTTGGCGCTACAATCACCATCTCTGATGAAGGTTCTAGTGTTATGCGTGTATTGAGCTCTACGCTTGATGCATTTGCTAACCTACAACCTGGCGACTTCATCTATATTGTTAGACGTACCGCAGGATGGGTAAGTGACGCTAATGCTGGTCTTTATAAGATCATCCACAAAGGTCCACACCTCACTGCTAACTCCGATTCATACGTCGAAGTATTGAACGACTCTATCGTTCCTCAGACTGTATCTATCGCAGATAGCACTGACATCAAAGCTTTCAAGACTGACGCATACCCACAAGTGTGGCGCGGTCAATACGCAACTAACCCACCTGCTGAAACTATCAGCAGCTTAGTTGCTTCTATCAACACAGCAATCCTTGGCGTTAAAGCTACTGTGTTCCGCTCTAATAGTATCAAGCTCACCTCAACAACTGAAAACGGCGGCTCTATCGCTCTTCCAGTGGTTGTAGGAAATGCAACTTCTGTATTCTCGCCTACCGACGAAGCTCAATTTGGTAACCCTTCTCACGTTGCAAACCGCGTGTCGGATAAGTCATTGTTCGGTATGTTCCGTCGCACTCTTGCTACGGCTACGAACGTTTGGCTTGGTCGTCACACTTATACTGATATCAAGGGACCTCTTTCTGCTAATGCAACACCAGATGTTCCACCTTATTCTTCAACCTACTCCGAGACAGTCGCTGCCTCTGGCATCTTGACCCCTTCTAACGTAGGTTATGCTGACATCCTATCGTTCACTCGCGGCAACAACCGTCAGCTGTTCAAGTCAATCAAAGCTAAGATCGTCACTGACTCTGTAGGAACGCAGCAGGGTACTCCTCGCACTGAATTCGACCATATCACTGGTGACGAGATTCAGTTGATGGATTCCCTCAAGTTCGCTGCTGACGACTCCATCGTCTTCATCTTGGATAAAGATGTTGCTACGAAGACCGTTGATATTAAAATTTCTCGTACTGGCCAAGTTAACTCTGGCTCTAATGCAATGTCGTTCCCTCCAACGACCACTGAATTCTCTGCCAACGATACTGACAACGAACCAGGAATTGATTTCTCGAACGCTAACGTTTGGTCGACTACTATCAACCAGACTAAGTTTGATGACTATGCTGTCCTCATGCGTGCCCGTAACTGGTATTCAACCGGTGGCGTCGCTGGCGCAGGCGGCAAGATGATCGTTCGTTCATACAACTACGGTTTGAACGGCGAGAAGATGCGCTTCAACATTCGCTATCCTCAGACTCCTAATCAAAGCTCTACTACAGTATTGCAGAACACCCCTTCTTGGAGTTTGTTCTCATACTTCTTCGGATCAGGTCCAGATCGCGTTACCGCTGTCGCTGCTAGCGATACCCTAACCGTAACCGGTCCATACCCTGATGATGCAACCAACTTCCCAAGTGGCGTTGCTTCAACTGGTAACTATTTTGACTATACTTTCTCTGGTGGTAACTTCGCAGCTGTTCAAGTTGGCGACGTAATGTCTATCCAAGACGGTGCTGGTATCAGCACCTTCAATCGCGGGTCTTTCCGTGTAGCAGCTAAGTCTGGCAACACTCTACGTGTGTTTAATGTAGATGCATCACCTACGGCAGCTGGAACACCTGAGATCAGTGTATTCACGACGATCGCAGATGTTGTTGGTACGCCTTCAAACATTACGATTACTACTACTTCAGCAGTCACCCTCGATGGTACGTACTTTACTATGTACGACAACGCAGGATCTGTTAAGGTTTGGTTTGACCTGGATAACGACGGTACTCCTGAACCTGTCTCTGCTCCACATAACCGTACGATCAAGATCGCAACGCTGATCACTGGCGACACTGCTTCGGACGTTGCAACCAAGATTGCAGCATATCTATCTAACGATGTGGCCTTCAGTAACGTGTTCTCTACCCCTACGCAGGTCATCTTTGATCTAGCACAAAACGGCCCTGTTTCTGCCCCAGTAGATGGTTCGCCAGCTACGACCTTTGTATTCAATAGGATCAACGGTGCGGCCGACGTGTCCCTAGACGGCAAATACTTCATCATTTATGATGATGTTGGTTCTTGCGCAGTGTGGTTCGATGTTGGCAATGACGGTACGCCTGAACCTTTTCATGGTGCAGATCGTTCTATCCGCTGCGGATTGATCAACTACGGCGATTCTGCAACTACGGTTGCGGCCGCTATCGCAACCACTGTTAACCCAGAAGTGAAGTTCAACGCTGCTGCAGTCGGCAACCAATTGACGATCACTACTACCTTTAACGCTAATACCCCTAACGCTCTCGTTGCAACCTCTGGTTTCTCTGTCATCGTTACGGACGGTTCTCTCTCTGGATCAGAACTTATTACTAATCCAGCTCAAATTCATATCTTTCCTCTTACCGGCACCGACGTTCAAAGCATCGTTGACAAGGTTAATGAGACAAACATCCTTAAGGCAGCTGTTGTAGGTAACCCTGCGCTTACGATTGAGAAGTCTACTGAGGAAGATGATTACGTTTATGGCGGTAACTCTACTGCCTTAGGCTATGGTCATAACCCTGGAAGCTCTACAGAACGCGACCACGTCAACATGTATGACGGTATCAACTGGGTTAAGACGTTCGCTAACACGAACCCTAACTTCGTATTGAAGCAGGTCCTCACCTTGAACGGTGTGGCTCCATCTGTTTATCAGATGAACACAGCTCCAAACGATGACTTAACCACTGGCGAGTACTTTAAGCTTGTTCCTACAACAGTCAAGAACGTACAGCATCATCTTACTCAGAAAGCTCTATCGCAGCTCCCAATCATCTCTTCTGTCGACGTTTCTAACGCCGGCAAGAATGTCCAGGTCAAGTCTAAACAGCTTGGTTCTGCTGGCGCTCTAGAAGTTGTTGGTGGACGCGCTAACAGAGCTGAAGCTACTATCATTGGTGAATCTGAGATTGCCTCTGACACAAGCGGCAACTTCCTAGAAGTTAAGATTCAAGCCTTCCCAGATACTTTCAGCCGCGGCGACATCGTCCGACTTGAAAACGAAGCTGGCGTGAAGCGCTTCAGTCGCCTATTGGCCTCTGACTCTATCTCTGTAACTATCCCTGCAGCAAACACAGTTGAATACAACTACGATGCTAAGGATACAAACTTCATTACTTCGACTGCCTTTGTCATCACTGATTCATCAGCTTCTTATGGTCGCCCAGCAGGTACCGTATGGCGTTGGACTCACTCTGGTGGCGGTGCATCTCTTGCAGATGTCATCCCTGGCGATCTAGTAACCG
>Ga0164241_10007189_pt1 | contig 10024 bp, 9 predicted proteins | sample OricomyardsoilBY_FD_108780 | JGI IMG/M metagenome (GOLD analysis project Ga0164241, IMG submission 108780) | Backyard soil microbial communities from Emeryville, California, USA - Original compost - Back yard soil (BY) | ecosystem: Environmental > Terrestrial > Soil > Unclassified | place: USA... | reverse complement strand
GGAAGAAAATTTGAAATGAATGACATCGGCTACATTATTAAAACCACCGGCTATTTAAAATCCATTGAAGAGATCGAGAATATTCCAGTAAAGACAGTAAATACAACACCTATCGCGGTTCGCGATGTTGCCACTGTTCAAATGACTGGTGAGACTCGTCTTGGTATTTTTGACTTCGATGGAGAAGGTGAGGTAGTTGGAGGAATCGTAGTCATGCGTTATGGTGAGAATGCTGATGAAGTCATTACCGGTGTGAAAAAGAAAATGGAAGAAGTTGCAAAGGGATTTCCGGAAGGCGTAAAATTCAACATTGTCTATGATCGAAGTGAACTGATCCAGGAATCAATATCCTCTATCAAGACTACTCTCATCGAGGAAATGATTGTAGTCTCATTGGTGGTAATCATCTTTCTTTTCCACTGGAGAAGCGCAGTGAGCATCATCATACAAATACCCATTACCATTGCCACTTCATTCATTATTCTGAATGCATTCGGTATTAGTTCCAATATCATGTCCCTTACCGGTATAGCACTGGCCATCGGTGTGATTGTCGATAACGGAATTATCATGGCTGAAAATTCTTATAAAAATTTATCCACCCGTTTTGCGGAGTTAAATCCGGAAACTGAAAAATAAGGTTATGGTAAAAAAACTTTTTTCACGAAACTATAACAAGATCGAAGAATCCGAGCGAATGGCAATCATCGAGAAGTCATCCAAGCAGGTGTCCCGTGGTGTATTCTATTCTACGATCATTATCATTACTTCGTTCCTACCGGTGTTTATGCTTACAGGTCAGGAAGGAAAACTATTCCACCCGTTGGCATACACCAAGACATTTATTCTGGTGGTGGACGCTATTCTGGTGGTGACGTTCGCACCGGTGATCATTTCTTTTTTCATGAAAGGAAGATTCGCCCATGAGCACAAAAATCCAGTCAACAGAATTCTGGAAAGGATTTACGAGCCCGTCATCCGTGCCTGTATGAAATGGAGGAAGACTACTATTGGTGTGAACCTCCTGGCACTTGCTGTCAGCATTCCGTTGATGATTAGCCTTGGAAGTGAATTCATGCCGCCACTGGATGAACAATCTATACTTTTTATGCCGGTTACCTTGCCTGATGTTTCCAATGAAGAAGCCAAACGCATTCTTCAAGTGCAGGACAAGATTATCAAATCTGTTCCGGAGGTAGATAAAGTATTGGGCAAAGCAGGTCGGGCAAGTACAGCAACGGACAACTCCCCCATCAGCATGATTGAGACTATTATTATGCTGAAACCAAAATCAGAGTGGCGAGAGGGAATAACCAAGAAAGACATTGTCAATGAACTGGATGCGAAAATGCAAATCCCAGGTGTTGTCAATGGATGGACACAGCCCATCATTAACCGAATCAACATGCTGGCAACGGGGATTCGTACCGATGTTGGTGTGAAGGTGTATGGTCAGAACCTTGACAGTATCTATTTATTATCCGAAAAGGTTAAGACGGCACTCGCTGGAATTAAAGGGGTGAAAGATCTTTATGTTGATCCCATCACCGGAGGAAAGTATTTGATCATCGATGTAAAGAGAGAGGCAATCGGGCGTTACGGACTTTCGGTAAACGATGTAAACATGATCGTGGAATCCGCTATAGGAGGTTCGCCAATTGGTCAGACTATAGAAGGAAGACAGCGTTTCACTATTAGCGTCAGACTCGCACAGGACTATCGCAATAGCATTGAGCATTTGAAAAGAATACCGATCAAAACTCCATCATTAGGAACTATCCCATTGTCTTCAGTAGCTGATGTTCGATTTGAAGATGGCCCGCCCATGATCACTTCGGAAAATGCGATGTTGCGGGGAGCTGTGTTGTTCAATGTCCGTGACCGTGATCTTGGCGGTACAGTGAAAGAAGCAGTTGAAAAGCTTAACGAACAAATGGGTGTGCTTCCAAATGGTTATTACCTGGAGTGGAGTGGACAATATGAAAATCTGATTCGCGGAAAACGTACCCTGATGGTCATTCTTCCGGTTGTAATGCTGATCATTTTTGTTTCGCTTTATCTGGCGTTCAAATCGATACGTGAGGCATTCTTCAGTTTGATTACGGTTCCTTTTGCGCTGATTGGTGGAGCCTACATGGTTTACTTCTATGGCGTGAATCTATCAGTAGCTGTTGCGGTTGGCTTCATTGCCTTGTTCGGTATCGCGGTTGAAACCGGGGTGGTAATGGTGATTTATCTCAATGATGCCATGCAGCAATTGGTAAAACTCAGAGGCAATAGCAGTGAAACGATATCGAAAGAAGAACTACGAGAATTTGTCATTGCTGGTGCTGCAAAACGTCTTCGCCCCAAGTTGATGACCGTCTGTGTTGCGTTGTTTGGTCTTGTACCTGTTTTGTGGTCAACCGGTGTCGGTAGTGACGTCATGCAACCCATCGTTTTACCAATGATCGGTGGTGTACTCACCTCGTCAACGCACATCCTGCTCGTAACTCCGCTCATCTTTCTGATGACGAAAGAATATGAATTAAGAAAATTCGGAAAAATAGAAGTACATGAAATCAAGCATTAAAATAATTCTGGTTACTACGGGTTTATGTTTTGGCCTGATGCACTGGAGCAGTGCTCAGGTAATAAGCCTCGACAGTGTATTGCACGTTATCGATGCACAAAATCCGATGCTTCAGGAGTATGACAGCAAAGTAAAAGCACTGAATACCTATACGGAAGGAGCAAAAAGCTGGATGGCTCCCATGGTTGGTGCGGGAACGTTTATGACGCCTTATCCTAACCAACTGCTGATGGATGAGCGCGACAAAGGTTCTGTCATGTTTTCGGTTGAACAGAGCATTCCTAATCCAGCCAAGCTGAATGCCAATAAAAGATATTTTGCTTCACGGGCAGCGGTTGAGGAACAAGGCCGGTCGTATCAGTTCAATGCCTTACGCGCAGAAGCTAAAACATTCTATTATCAATGGCTGGTGGCCGAAGAGAAACTAAAGGTATTGCATGAGAATGAACGGTTCGTGAACCTGATGCTGAAGCTTACCCGATTGCGCTATCCATACAATCAGGGAAGCCTGGGAAACATTTACAAAGTGGAAGGTCGCCTCAGCGAAGTGCAGAACATGATCCTGATGACGCAAGGAGACATAGAAGAAAAACAATTCCGTCTGAAGACCTTAATGAATCTGTCACCGGACGCTAAAATTATGGTTGACACCACAATGCGAGTGCAGTTCGAGTCAAGTCAGATCATTTACGATACAGCGGCTTTAAGTGCGCAGCGTAGTGATGTCCGTCAGATTGATAAAACAATTCAGGTCATGCAGTTCAATCAACAACTTCAACGCTCGCAAGCCAAGCCTGATTTTAAAATCCGGTTTGATCACATGCAGCCCCTGGGCAATATGCCTACACAATTTACCGCGATGGCTATGGTTTCTATACCCATTGCACCTTGGTCATCTAAAATGTATAAGTCTGAAGTAAAAGGCATGCAGTACGATATTGAAGCTATGAGAAAAGGTCGTGAAGCATTGCTGATTGAAACACGCGGAATGTTAGCCGGGATGGCCGCGCGACTCATCCGCATGCAGCAGCAACTCGAAAACTACAATACTAAAATCATTCCTGCCCTACGAAAGAACTATCAAACCATGATGCTGGGCTATGAAGAGAACCGAGAACAATTGCCCATTGTCATTGATGGATGGGAAGCCATGAACATGGCGCAAATGGAATACCTCAATAAGCTGGATGAATACTATACCATGATCGTGAGCTATGAAAAAGAACTGGAGAAATAATATAATCGGAATAGTCGTGCTCCTTTCCCTACTGGCGTTGGGAGCATGCAACCAAGGCAACGAACATGCGGAGCATGCCGATACCTACACGTGCCCGATGCACCCAACGGTAGTGTCAGACAAACCTGGCTCTTGCCCGGTATGCGGTATGGATCTTGTACGGAAAGCGCGAGCTGGCGAGGAAGTCAAAATCACCGAAGACCTTGCCAGACTGATCAAGTCACCCAATGAAACGGTTGTTGCCTCGATCAAAACCATAAAAGGTGAATTCAAATCAATGCCTGCTTCAGTGAAGGCACAAGGTATCGTCACTTATGACACCAGAAACATCTACACAATACCGGCAAGAATTGGCGGACGTTTGGAGAAAGTGTTTTTGAAGTATACGTTTCAACCGGTACACAAGGGACAGAAAGTAGTTGAGATCTATAGTCCGGAGTTGATTACAGCACAACGTGAGTTATTGTATCTGTTGGAAAATGATCGCAGTAATACTGACATCATTGAATCGTCAAAAAACAAATTGTACTTACTCGGTGCGACACAAAATCAGGTGGAGGAAATGATTAAACGAAAAGATGTTACCTATACATTTTCTATTTATAGTCCGTACGATGGCTACGTGATCCGGGAAGACCAACAAGCCCCGGCTGTTTCCACAACGTCATCTTCATCATCCGCTTCCTCAATGGGTGGAGGTATGGCTGCTTCATCATCAGGCACGTCAGCAACACCTGTGCCCACTGCTATGAATGCTTCATCGTCTGAGTTGATGCGTGAAGGAAACTATGTTTCCACCGGACAGACTCTCTTTAAGGTAGTTAACACTACTGCGTTACGAGTTGAACTTGATTTACCCGTGGCTCAGGCTGGTCGTGTAAGTCTTCAGGACGAAGTTGATTTGGACCTGGGCAATCAAGCCATAGTAAAAGGGAAAGTTGATTTTGTACAACCTTTCTTTACTGAAGGTGAGGAATTTGTGAAGGTGAGATTATACATAAAAAATGGCGGTGAACTTCATATCGGCCAGCTTGTGCGGGCTACCATTCAATTAAAACCTGTAGAGGCACTTTGGATTCCCCGCGAAGCCGTGCTTGATCTCGGATTAGACAAAATTGTTTTTGTAAACGAGCGAGATGTTTTCAAGCCTAAAAATGTAAAAGTGGGTATACGCACCGATGGCTGGGTGCAGATTATACAAGGTCTTTCCTCTTCGGATGAGATTGCCGCCAATGCTCAATACCTGGTCGACAGTGAAAGTTTTATCAAAACGAAATAGTATGAAAAATTCATTCCTCTACATCAGTATGTTCAGTTTGTTACTCTTCGGATGTTCAGGTGAACAGAAGAAAGACGAACACAGTGGACATAATCCAAAGCAGGAAGCGGAAGCAATAACCTATACATGCCCCATGCATCCTCAGGTGATTCAGGATAAACCAGGCACTTGCCCGATATGCGGTATGGACCTGGTGAAAGTCGATAAATCACAAAGTGACAGTAATGATCTGATGCTCACGGATAGTCAGGTAAAGCTGGCGAACATTACCACGCAGAGAGTTTCGGTCAAACCAGTCGGACAAACCAGTGTGGTCAACGCGCGATTAGCTGAAAACGAAGACCTGACTGAAGTCATCAGTAGCCGTACAGCCGGAAGAATTGAAAAATTATTTGTAAAGGAAACCGGGCGTGTGGTTCGTTCAGGTGAGCCGTTGTACGAACTCTATAGCGAGACATTACTGACGTTACAGCGTGAATATTTACTGGCCAAAGAACAATATGAAACACTGGGAAAAGATGAGCCACGCTATGAATCATTTCTGAAAGCATCAGAACGGAAACTGTTACTGTATGGACTTACCAAAAAACAAGTGGAGACGCTGGCACAATCCAAAATGGTTTAGCAACGTATTACCTTTCTCGCTCCTTTTGGAGGTATTGTATCGGATATCAAAGTAAGCGAAGGTCAATACATCGAAGAAGGCGCGTTGCTCTATCGCATTGAAAATATCTCCAAGTTATGGCTTGAAGCAGAGTTATATCCCAACGAATCTTCATTGGTGAAACAGGGCGATAAGCTCACCGTCCGGATAAACGGATTCGAGTCCACACCACTGGAAGCCAGAGTCATTTTTCTTAGTCCGGAGTATAGGGCTAATTCTCAAATCACAGTGATCCGTGCAATGATTGACAACCCGGAACTGAAGTTTAAACCCGGTATGCAAGCGCAGGTATTTTTCACTCACTCGTCACGCACGGCTTTGGCCATTCCAATAGATGCAGTAATCCGGGATGGCAAGGGAACACATGTCTATGTGGAAACCGGAACCAACACTTTTCAGCCTCGCATGGTCAAGACCGGACTGGAAGATTTCGAACAGGTGGAAATAAGCGAAGGGTTGAAGGAAGGTGAGCGCATTGCCATAACGGGTGCGTACTTATTATACAGCGAGATCATTCTCAAAAAAGGAACAGACCCGATGGCGGGTCACACCCATTAACTATTATGAAAGAGTGTTGTAAAGATTCAGTTGAAAATAAACCAACGCAATGGATGCGATGGAGAAAATACTTTCTCTGGATAATAATACTTCTCTTGATCGGATTTGTAACATGGAAACAGTTTAACCCCTAACATAAAAACAGATATGAAAACAAAATCAATTTTATTTTCCCTGCTGGTGGCAACCACTGCCTTTATTTTCAGCAATTGTGGTGGAAGCAAAAAAGAAGAATCACATGATGAGCACCAGCATGCAGCCAGTGAAGAACATGCATCAGGATCATCTGCCGTGGCTGAGGCCAGTGAGCCCCAGTTTACAGTAGACGCCAAGTTTCAACAGCAATTGTCCAGCGTATTCAGCGCATATGTAACCTTAAAGGATGCATTTGTTTCTACTGATGCTGCTAAGGTTTCAACGGAAGCTGCTTCTACGAGCAAAGCATTAGGCAATGCCGATATGAAACTTTTATCAGGCGCTGCGCACAATGACTGGATGAATTATCTCGGAGGCATGGAATCTTCTTTGAAGGCCATGGCGTCTTCTTCGGATATTGAAGCCCAACGTGAAGCATTCAGCACATTAAGTGAGAATCTATACAAGACTATAAAGGCCTATGGCCTTGGTGGTGCAACTGCATACTACGAATTCTGTCCGATGGCATTTGATAACCAGGGCGCATCGTGGTTAAGTGACGCTGAAGAAATTCGTAATCCCTACTTCGGTGATAAGATGTTGACCTGTGGTAGCGTAAAGGAAAAATTGAAATAAATACGTGCCCTGTCATGGCAGAAAGCAAAAACTACATACCGGCTCTTAAATATGATTGGCTTACACAGGTCTACGACCATGTGCTTCAGTTTACAATGCCGGAAAAGAAATTCAAAATAGCACTGATTGATCAAATGGGCATTCAACCGGGTAATCGTGTGCTTGACTTTGGTTGTGGTTCACTAACACTTTCCATCATGGCAGCTCAAACGCATCCTCATGCTGAATTTCATGGCGTTGATATTGACGACAAAATCCTGTCAATCGCAAAGGAAAAATTAAAAGATACCGAGGTTAATATTCACATTCAAAATTACGATGGAGGAAGGCTACCCTATCCGGATGGCCACTTCAGCAAGATCATGTCAAGTCTTGTATTTCATCATCTGACATTGCAACAGAAGTATGCAGCCCTGGATGAAATGCACCGTGTATTGAAACCTGGTGGAGAACTTCACATTGCGGATTTCGGTAAACCGTCCAATGTCTTTCAGCGCATAGGCTTCTACACGATCCAATGTCTCGATGGATTTGAAACGACAAGAGATAGCGTAAAATATTTACTACCTACGGCCATGCGTGATTCGGGCTTTGCCCAGGTAGAAGAAGTGAATTACTTCAATACCATTGTGGGCACGGTTCGACTACTTGGTGGGATAAAACAAAATGGTGTAGTATGAAAAGAAGAGAATTTATAAAGTCAACAGGACTTTCTACCATTACCGCATTGATAGGCTCATCCGTATTGTTGAAAGCTTGTCATACGGAAGAAGATATGATCGGGGAGCCCAACTGGATCGTGGAAGGTAGCTTTGACAGGCCGCTGGTATTTCCGCCAATAGTAAATAGTAATGTGCAGTTGTCCGCCCAAAGTATCTCAGGTGAAATGCTGAATGGTAAACTGACTTCTTTGCTTTCCTACCGTGATGGAATACTCGGGCCTGTTATACGAACTACTAAGGGCGAAACGGTTAGTGTGCAATTGCAAAATAACCTTTCGGAGGAAACCAATATTCACTGGCATGGCTTGATACTCCCTGAGAACATGGACGGACATCCGAAAGACATTGCAATGGCTGGAGCTTCACTGAATTATGAGTTACCAGTTTTACAACGGGCGGGTACGTATTGGTATCATCCCCATCCGCATATGGCTACTGCCAGACAAGTGTTTATGGGATTGGCCGGAATGTTTATTGTCAATGATGAAGAAGAGACTGCGCTTAATCTTCCATCCGGAGAAAATGAAATTCCATTGATCATTCAGGACAAACGGTTTGCAGGAGTATCACTGGACTATTCCCCCACTGATGATGAGATCATGACGGGATACCTGGGTGAACAGATTTTTGTGAATGGTGTATTCGCTCCTTATGCCAGTGTCAGCAAAGGTTGGAACCGATTTCGTCTTCTCAACGGTTCTACTGCACGGGTATACAATCTGGCACTTTCCAATGGAATGCCGTTCCATGTCATCGGTTCGGATGGTGGACTATTGGCAACCCCGGAATCAACAAACAGTATTATGCTGGCCCCTGGAGAACGCGCTGATGTGCTCGTTGATTTTTCTTCACAGGCTATGGGACAGGAAATATTTCTGATCAGTAACAAGTTCAGTAAATACAATGCTCAGGGGAGGCAGGCATTCAACATCATTAAGTTCAAGGTTGATCGTGAGGTTTCTGAAAGTTTTACTTTGCCAACAACCCTTTCGAACATTGAAACTATACCCTCTTCGTCTTCAATCAATACCCGCATGTTTGATATCGCAGCCATGATCGGTGGGATGGGCGGAGGAATGAATCGCCACTCCATTAATGGAAAAACATTTGAGATGGAAAGGATCGATGAAACGGTTCAGGCAGGTACAACAGAGATATGGGAATTTGATAACATGATGGGCGATGAGATTCATCCAATGCATATTCATGGCGTTCAGTTTCAAGTGCTAGAAAGAATGGGTGGAAGGAACGCATTGCTCCCAACGGAGAAGGGCTGGAAAGACACTATCCTGCTGATGCCCGGTGAGAAAGTCAGGCTGATCATGACCTTTCCGGAATATACCGGCACGTTTGTATTCCATTGTCATAACCTCGAACATGAAGATGACGGAATGATGCTTAATTATAAAATTGTTTAACAACAAAACTAAAACAACAATGAAAACTAAAATGATGACACTTTGCCTGGTTCTAGGTAGCTGGGGAGCTTTCGCACAACATGACCATGCTGCAATGAAAGACAAAACAATGGATCAGAATATAGCCATGTTTAAGGATGCAAAGTTAGGTACAGCGTATGAGCATTATGTTCACTTAAAGGATGCACTCGTAGCCTCTAAAGGTGATCAGGCTAAAAAGGGAGCAGTTGAATTACAGAAAGCACTTAAGGACGTCAGCGGATCAACGGCTGCCATCAAAGCTGCTTCGGAGATAGCTGCCTCAGCCGATTTAGAAGAGCAGCGCAAAGCATTTAGCACATTAAGTAATGAAATGGCAACATTAGTAAAAGGCGGAAAGCTTTCTATGGGAATGCTTTACCTCGACTATTGTCCCATGGCCAACGGAAATACAGGTGCGTATTGGCTTTCCAATGAGAAAGCAATTAAAAATCCCTACTTCGGGGATTCGATGCTGAAGTGCGGAAGCGTGAAGGAAACAATTCAGTAGAACCTTTTTTTATTGTTGATATTCAGAATTGTAGCACAGGCGCTATATGAAAAAGAAAATTCCAAAATCCGTACCACAGAAAGGAAAGAAAAAGAAAGACAATGGGTATGGAATATTCATGACGGTATTTACGATCATTTTATTTTCAGGAGCCTTTGCCTGGATGGGGTATAATATCTACCATCAGGAAACAGAAGAACAGATTGCCTTGGAAAAGTATAAGGCCAGATTTCCCGAACCCGGAAAAGTTATCGAGCATAAAGTAGTGTGCATG
>Ga0164241_10007188_pt1 | contig 10024 bp, 2 predicted proteins | sample OricomyardsoilBY_FD_108780 | JGI IMG/M metagenome (GOLD analysis project Ga0164241, IMG submission 108780) | Backyard soil microbial communities from Emeryville, California, USA - Original compost - Back yard soil (BY) | ecosystem: Environmental > Terrestrial > Soil > Unclassified | place: USA... | reverse complement strand
CTCCACGGGAAGCGCGGGCACGAGGTCGGTGAACGTGCCGTTCGCCTCCTGCAGGAAGAGGTGCGACGGCCCGCCGCCGAGCACCGGGTCATGCGCCGCGACCGGCCCGAGACCCTGACCTGGCTGACCGGCCTGGCCGAGCTGTGGGTCCGCGGCGTCGACGTGGACTGGGCACAGGCGTTCCCCGGCACCCGCGTGGTCGACCTGCCCACCTACGCCTTCCAGCGCCACCGCTACTGGCTCGACACGGCGGCCGGCGGCCCGCTGCTGCGGCCGGCGATCGACCTGCCCGACGGCCGAACGGAGTTCGTCGGGTGCCTCTCCACCCGCTCACATCCCTGGCTGGCCGAGCACACCGTCGCCGACACGGTCCTGGTGCCGGCGGCGGCGTTCGCCGAGATGGCCCTGCAGGCCGCGGCGCACGCCGGCTGCCCGGCGATCGGCGAGCTGATCCTGCGCGAGCCGCTGGTGGCGCCCGAGCGCGGCGAGGCCGAGCTGCTCCTCACGGTCGATCCGCCCGGCGATGCGCCCGATGAGACGGGGCGGGCGTTCACCATCCACGCGCGCGCCGACGGCGACCCGGGCTGGACGCTGCACGCGACCGGCCTCCTTGCCACCGTCGCCCCGCCACCGCCGACCGGCGGTACGGTGCCGGCCGACGCGGCGCCGCTGCCCGTCGACGACCTCTACGAGCGGCTCGCCGACGCCGGGTACAAGTACGGACCCGGGTTCCAGGGCTTGCGGGCGGCGTGGCGGCAGGGTGCGGACGTGTATGCCGAGATCCGGCTCCCCGCGCCGGCCGAACCGGACGCGTACGGCATTCACCCGGCGCTGCTCGACGCCGCATTGCACACGGTGTTCCTCACCGGTGGTACCGACACCGTGCGCGTCCCGTTCGAGTGGCGCGACGTCGTCCTGCACGCCGAGGGCGCCGACAGCGTCGTGGTCCACGCGGTGGAGACGGGCACGGACACACTGTCGCTCGCGCTGACCGATCCGGCCGGCGCGCCGGTCGCCACGATCGGGATGGTGACGACGCGGCCACTCCCGGACGGCGCCGTCTCGCGCGGCGCCACCGTCGCGCGCTCGATGTTCGGCATCGCCTGGGAGCCGGCCGCGGTCACCGGCGCCCCGGCAGGGCGGGTGGCCGTCGTGGGTGACGCCACGACGGAACCACCGGACGCGGAGGCGTACGACGGGCTGCCCGCGCTGCGCGAAGCGGTGCGCGGGGGAGCCCCGCCGGACGTGGCCGTTGTGGACATCGTCCCGGACGGCGCGGGCGAGACGTTCCGGCGCGCGCACGAGGTCACCACGCGAACATTGCGCTTGCTCCAGGACTGGTTGCGCGACGAGACGCTGGCCGGCGTCCGGCTGACGATCGTCACCCGGCGGGCGGTGGCCACCGACGGCGACGAGCCGGCCGACCCTGCGGCCGCCGCCGTGTGGGGTCTCGTCCAATCCGCGCAGGCGGAGAATCCGGGCCGGATCGTGCTCGTCGACAACGCCTGCGGGGCCGACGGGCTCCTCACCGCGCTGGCCGCCGGCGAGGAGCAGGTCGCCGTCCGCGGCGGCGAGGCGTTCGTGCCACGGCTGCACCGGATCCGGCCGGACGGCGACACGCCGCCGTTCCCGCTCGATCCGGGTCGGACGGTCCTCGTCACCGGCGGCACCGGCACGCTCGGCGGGCTTGTCGCCCGCCATCTCGCGGCCGAACACGGCGCCCGGCACCTGCTGCTCGCGAGCCGCCGTGGCGCGGACGCCGCCGGCTACGCGGAGCTGGCCGGCGAACTGCGCGCGCTGGGCGCGGAGGTCACCGCGACGGCCTGCGACGTCGCCGACCGCGACGCCGTGCGTGCCCTGCTGGCGGGCGTGTCGGCGGAGCATCCGCTGGGCGCGGTCGTGCACGCCGCCGGCACGCTGGCCGACAGCCTGGTGACGAACATGACCGACGAGCAGGTCGCGGACGTGCTCGGACCGAAGGCCGACGCGGCCTGGCATCTGCACGAGCTCACCCGGGATCTGCCGCTCGACGCGTTCGTCCTGTTCTCCTCCGTCGCCGGGACGATCGGGACGCCCGGGCAGGCCAACTACGCCGCCGCCAACGCCTTTCTGGACGCGCTCGCCCGGGATCGGGCCGCGCAAGGACTGCCGGCGATCTCGCTGGCGTGGGGGCTGTGGGAGCCCGGTTCCGGCATGACGTCCACATTGGACGATGGGGACATCGCCCGGTTGCACCGTATCGGCCTCGTGCCGCTGCCGACGGATCGTGGGCTGCGGCTGTTCGACGCGGCGCTCGCCACGACACACGCGGTTGTGGTGGCCGCGGGTCTGGATCCGGCGCGGCTGCGGGCGAACGCGGAAGCCGGGACTCTGGCGCCGCCCTTGCGGTCCCTGGTGACGGGCCCGGCCCGCCGCCGGGCCACGGCCGGCGCCCCCGGCGAACCGGACGGCGCCGTGCCGCTCGCGGCCCGGCTGGCCGGTCTCGGCGCGGCGGAGCGGGAACGTGGCGTGGTCACCGCGGTGCGCGAGCTGACCGCGACCGTGCTCGCCCACGGTTCCGTCGCCGAGGACCGGACCTTCAAGGCCCTCGGCTTCGACTCGCTCACCGCCGTGGACCTGCGCAACCGCCTCGACACCATCACGGGGCTGCGGCTGCCCGCGACCATCGTGTTCGACCACCCGACCCCCGCCGTGCTCGGTCGCCACGTGCACACGCTGCTGTTCCCGGATGCGGAGCCCTCGGCGGGGTTGCTGGACGGGCTGGACCGGCTCGAGTCGGCGCTGTCCGCACTGTCCCCGGACGAGGTGGCGACCGCCGTCGGCGACGAGCCCGGACTGGACAAGGTCACCGGCCGCATGCGCCGGCTGCTGGCGCGCTGGGCAGACCTGCGCGGTACGGCGACGACCACCCCGACGACCACTCCGGCACGGCCGGCTTCGTCCGCGTCCGACGACGAACTGTTCGCACTGCTCGACCGCAGGCACGGCAACGGCAATTGAGTGAGGGAGACATGGACATCCTCGAACTGCTCGGCTCGGGATTCGCCTGGACCGCGGACCGGATCCGGGTCGTGCGTCCGGACGACATGGCCGTCCCGACGCCATGCACCCGATGGGACCTGCGGCAGCTGCTCAACCACACGGTCGGCGCGATCGACGTCGTGGCGTCCGCCCTGGCAGGCAACCACGTGCTGACCGAAGCCGGCGCGCACGAACTGGCCCACCAGGAACGGATCGGCGACGATCCGGCGGCCGCCTACGCGGAGATGACCCGCTGGGCGCTGAAGATCTGGCATGAGCCGGGCGCGCTGGACCGCGACTGCCCCACCGAACGGGGACCGATCCAGGCACGGGACGCCACCGCCGTCACCCTCATGGAAGCCGTGGTGCACGGCTGGGACATCGCGCAGAGCACCGGCGAGGACGAGCCGATCCCGCCGTACCTGGCCGAGCCGATCCTCGGGTTCGCGCGGCGGTGGCCGCACGTCGACGGCCAGCGCGGCGCGATGTACGACCCCGCGATCCCCGGCGGCACCACCGCTTCCGGGCGGCTGCTCGGCTTCCTCGGCCGCCGGCCGCGGGCCGCATCTCGTTAAGGCGCACTTTAGACAGCGCGCCAACAATGCAATCGTCGACATCGAAGGGACGTGGGATGAGCGAGACGCCGATTCGCCTCGTCGCGGCCGGCACCGCGTTGCCCGGCTCCCCCGTGGCGACGGCCGCGCTCGCCCGCCACTGGGGCCTGGACGAGCAGGAAAGCCGCGTCGTCGACACGCTGGGGATCCGCGCCCGGCACCTGTGCCGCGACCTCGAAGGTGGCCCGCCGCACACCACGCTGGCCGACCTCGCCACCACGGCCGCCCAGCGCGCCATGACCGCCGCGTCCGCGTCCCATGTGGACATCGGCGCGATCGTCATGAGCACCGCGACGCCGGATCGCCTCATGCCCGCGACGGTCAACATCGTCGCGGACCGCCTCGGCATCGACCAGGTGCCCTCCTATCAGCTGCAGGCCGGGGCGACGGGCGCTTTGCAGGCCGTCGACGTCGCCGTGCGGCTGCTCGCGACCGGGCGCGCGCACACCGTGCTGGTCATCGCGGGTGACGTCAGCACCAAGCAGCTCGACGTCGCGCCGGATCCCGGTACCGAGCCGTGGCGGCTGGACGCCGCCTCGTGCGGCGACGGCGCGGCCGCGGCGGTCCTGACCTCGCGGGAGCACCCCGACTCGTACGTGCTGCACCGGGTGATCGTCCGGCGCCGCAACGCTTCCCGGCCCCCCGGGCACACCGCCGACTGGCTCGGCGCCGCCGCCCGCGACTCCGGCCGCCGAGTCGTCACCTACGACCGGGAGCTGATCGCCACCCTCGTGCCGGAAGTGGCCGGCGAGGTCCTGGCCGACCTGCTCAGGGATCTGGGCTGGCAGGCGGACGGTCTCACCCGGCTGCTGCCGCCGCAGCTTCCCGGGGGGCTCACCGGCGCGACGGCAGAGCACTTCGGGATCGGCGCCGAGCGCTGTGTCAGCCGGATCGAGGAGGTCGGCCACGCGGCCAACCCGCTCCCGCTTTTCCAGCTGGCACATGCCCACGCCGACACCGTCCCGGGCGATCGCGTCGCGGGTGTCGCCGTCGATCCGAGCGACTGGTCCGCGGCCGGCTTCGCCCTTCAACGCGCCTGACATGACCGCCCCGCGTCTCGCAGAGGTCAGCATATGAACAGCAGCACGCCGGAACACGAGAAGCTCGTCGACTACCTCAAGTGGGCCACCGAGGAACTGCACCGGACACGCGGGCGCCTGGCCGAGGTGGAGGCGGGCGTGCACGAGCCGATCGCGGTGGTGGGCATGGCCTGCCGCTTCCCGGGTGGCGTGCGTTCGCCGGAGGACCTGTGGCGGCTCGTGGACACGGGCACGGACGCGATCGGCCCGTTCCCGGAGAACCGCGGCTGGGACGCGCAGGGCTTGTACGACCCGGACCCGGACCACGCCGGCACGTCGTACACCCGCAACGGCGGCTTCCTGTACGACGCCGACCAGTTCGATCCGGCGTTCTTCGGCATGAGCCCGCGCGAGGCGCTGGCCACCGATCCCCAGCACCGCCTCCTGCTCGAGACGTCCTGGGAGGCCGCCGAACGGGCCGGCATCGACCCGGCGAGCCTGCGCGGCAGCGACACCGGCGTCTACGCGGGCGCCGTGTACAACCAGTACGGTGCCCGGTCGCTCGAGGCGATCGAGGGGTACTACCTCATCGGCAACGCGGCCAGCATCGCCTCCGGCCGGGTGGCCTACAACCTCGGCCTCGAAGGCCCCGCGGTCACGATCGACACGGCGTGCTCCTCGTCGCTGGTGGCACTGCACTTCGCCGTGCGGGCGCTGCGCAGCCGCGAGATCGGCCTGGCCCTCGCCGGTGGCGCGACCGTCATGGCGAGCCCGATGACGTTCGTCGAGTTCAGCCGGCAACGCGGCCTGGCGCCCGACGGGCGCTGCAAGCCGTTCTCGGCCGACGCCGACGGAACGTCGTGGGCGGAGGGTGCGGCGATGCTGGTGCTCGAGCGGCTGCCCGACGCCGAGCGCAACGGCCACCCGGTGCTCGCGGTCATTCGCGGCTCCGCGGTCAACCAGGACGGCGCCAGCAACGGCCTGACCGCACCCAACGGCCCCGCCCAGCAGCGGGTGATCCGCGCCGCGCTGGCCGACGCCCAGCTGACTCCCGGCAGCATCGACGCGATCGAGGCGCACGGCACCGGCACCCGGCTCGGTGACCCGATCGAGGCCCAGGCGCTCCTCGCCACCTACGGCCAGGGCCGCGACCGTCCATTGTGGCTCGGTTCGGTGAAGTCGAACATCGGGCACGCACAGGCCGCGTCCGGCGTGGCCGGGCTGATGAAGCTCGTCCTCGCGATGCGCGCGCAGCGGCTGCCGCGGACCCTGCACGTCAGCGCGCCGACGCCGTACGTCGACTGGGACGCGGGTGCGGTGTCGCTGCTCACCGAGCCGCGCGACTGGGACAGCGGCACCGAGCCGCGACGGGCCGCGGTGTCGTCGTTCGGCATCAGCGGCACCAACGCCCACGTCATCGTCGAGTCGGCCCCCGGCACGGAACCGGTGACCCAGCGCCTCGCCCGCCCGGCGCTGCCGTTCGTGCTCTCCGCGAAGACCGGGGAGGCGTTGCGGGACCAGGCCGACCGGTTGCGCGGCTACCTGGCCGGGCGGCCGGACGCGATGCTGAACGACGTCGCGTTCGCCCTGACCCGGCGCGCCACCTTCGCCCACCTGCACACGGTCGTGGCGGCCGACCGGGACAGCCTCGACGCCGGGCTGGCCGCCGTGTCCGAAGTGGACGCGGTGCGGTCCCCGGTCGCCGACGGCAAGCTCGCGGTGCTGTTCACCGGTCAGGGCAGCCAGCGCCCGGGGGCGGGCCGGGAGCTGTACGACGCGTACCCGGTCTTCGCGAAGGCTCTCGACGAGGTGTGCGCGTCGCTGGACGAGGGCCTCGGCCACGGCATCCGGGACGTGCTGTTCGGCGAGCCGGCCACGGACGGGCTGCTCGACCGGACCGCTTACACGCAGGCCGGGCTGTTCGCGCTCGAGGTGGCGCTGTACCGGCTGATCACGTCTTGGGGAGTCACTCCCGACCACCTGGCGGGCCACTCGGTCGGCGAGATCGCGGCCGCACACGTCGCCGGTGTGCTGTCCCTGCCCGACGCGGTGGCGCTCGTCCTGGCTCGTGGCCGGCTCCTCCAGGGTCTGCCCGCGGGCGGGGCGATGGTCGCGGTCGAGGCTGCCGAGCAGGACGTACGCCCGCTGCTGGCGGGCCGGGACGACGTCAGCCTCGCCGCGGTGAACGGGCCCGCCTCGATCGTCGTGTCCGGTGCGGAGGACACGGTCCTGCGGATCGCGGGCGAACTGGGCGACCGGGGCCACCGAACCAGGCGGCTGCGGGTCAGCCACGCCTTTCACTCGCCGCTCATGCGGCCGGTGCTCGCGGAGTTCCGGGCGGCGGTCGCCGGTCTGACCTTCCGGCCACCCACCGTTCCGGTGACGGTTCGCAGCACCTCCGCGGCGGGAGACGACATCACGGACCCGGAGTACTGGGTCAACCACATCGTCGACACCGTGCGCTTCGCCGACGTGGTGTCCGCGCTCCATTCGGAGGGTGTCACCTCGTACCTGGAGCTCGGACCGGACGCCACGCTCTGCGGCCTCGTCCGCGCGTGCCGGCCGGACGCCCTCGCCGTCCCGGTGCTGCAGGCTCGCCGGCCGGAGCAGGCGACGGCACTGCGATCGCTGGCCGAGCTGCACGCCGCCGGGCACGCGGTGGCGTGGCACGACCTGATCGGGCCGTCGGGCGTGCCGACGGACCTGCCGACCTACCCGTTCGCCCGCGAGTCGCTGTGGCTCACGGCCTCGGGCGACCGCCACGATGCGGCTCGGCTGGGACTGTCGCCGACCGGGCATCCACTCGTCGGCGCGGCGGTGGAGCTGGCCGGCGACGGAACCGTCGTGCTCACCGGACTGCTCGCCGCGGACACGCATCCGTGGCTAGCCGACCACGAGATCATGGGGACCCGGCTGCTCCCCGGCACGGCGCTCGTGGAGATCGCGGCGCACGCGGCGGGTCTCGTCGGCTGCGGCCGGGTCGCCGAGCTGACGATCGAGGCGCCGTTGCTGCTGCCCGACCGCGGCGGCGTGCAGGTCCAGGTGTCCGCCGGTCCGCCGGCCGCGGACGGCGAGCGGGCACTCACCGTCCATTCCCGACCGGACGGGGCCGGCCCGTGGGCAACGCACGCGACCGGTCTGCTCGCCGACCAGCCGGGCGAGGCGGTCGCGTTGCCGGCGTGGCCGCCGCCGTCGGCGGAGGAGATCCCGGTTGCCGACCTGTACGCGCGGCTCGCGTCCCGCGGGTACGACTACGGCCCGGCGTTCCAGGGCCTGCGAACCGCGTGGCGGGACGGCGCGGACGTCTACGCGGAGGTCAGCCTCGACGACGTCGCCGACGCATCGCGGTTCGGTCTCCATCCCGCGTTGCTCGACGGTGCGCTGCACGCGCTGGCAGTCGCGGCCGACGACGGAACGGACGAGGTGCTGCTGCCGTTCTCGTGGTCGGGGGTGACGCTGCACTCGACGGGCGCGACGGCGTTGCGGGTGCGGCTGAGCGTCCGGTCGCGTGACGAAGCCGCGGTGACGCTCGCGGACGCCACGGGCCTGCCGGTGGCGACCGTCGAGTCCCTGCACCTGCGCGCCGCCACCAGCCGCCAGCTCACCGGCGCCACGCCGCTGCGGGTGGTGCGGTGGCGTCCGCTCACCGACCACGCCGCCCCGGCCGACGACCTCCGCGCCGTGGTGGTGACGACCGGCACCGACTTGGTGACCGGCATCCCGGCCGTGGCCGAGCTGTCGGATCTCACCACTCCGGCCACCCCGCCACACGCGGTCGTCTACCCGGTGCCGGTCCCCTGCGACGGCGATCCCGCGGCCGGCGCCCGTGTTGCGGTGGCACGGATGCTCGATGTCGCGCAATGGTTTCTCGCCGACGACGTGCTCGCCGACTCCCGCCTCGTCGTCCTGACCCGCGGCGCCACCGCGGGCAACCTCGCAGCGTCGGCGGTCTGGGGCCTGCTGCGTTCCGTCCAGACCGAACACCCCGACCGCGTGGTGCTCGCCGACCTCGACGGCGACGCGACGCTGGGGCCCGACCTGCTGGCCGCCGTCGTCGGCAACGGGCATCCGCAATACGCCGTCCTCGACGGGGCCCTGCACCTCCCCCACCTGGCGACCACCGCGGCCGGCCGGCCCGCGGCCGAATGGGACCCGGACGGCACGGTGCTGGTCACCGGCGGCACGGGCACGCTCGGCGCGCTCGTCGCCAAGCATCTGGTCTCCCGGTACGGCGTCCGGCACCTGCTGCTGGTTTCGCGCAACGGATCCGCCACACCCGAGGCCGAACGGCTGCACGCCGAGCTCACCGAGCTGGGCGCCCACCCCACCATCCACGCCTGCGACATCACCGACCGCGACGCCCTTGCCGCGGAGCTCGCGAACGTGCCCGCGGACCACCCGCTGACGGCCGTCGTACACACCGCCGCCGTCCTCGACGACGCCACCGTCACCGCCCTCACCCCGGAACGCCTGCACGCGGTACTGGCTCCCAAAGCGGACGCCGCGTGGCATCTGCACGAGCTGACGACGGACACGCCGCTCGCGGCGTTCGTGCTGTTCTCCTCGCTCACCGCCACGCTCGGCACGCCCGGGCAGGCGAACTATGCCGCGGCCAACGCGTTCCTCGACGGCCTCGCCGTCCGCCGCCAGGCCGACGGGCTGCCGGCCACCACGATCGCCTGGGGCCTCTGGGCCGAAGCCTCCGCGATCACGCGGCACCTCACCGACGCCGACCACACCCGGATGCGGCGCACCGGCCTGGTGCCGATCGGCGTCGAGGAAGGTCTGCGGTTGCTGGACGAGGCGCTGGCCTCAGACGCCCCGCACGTGATCGCGGCGCCCATGGACCTGGGCGCCCTGCGCGAGGCCGCACCGGAGACGCTGCCGGCGCTGCTCCGCGACCTCGCCCCCGCACGGGCCGCCCGCGCTCGCGCGCGTCAGAACGGCGCGGCCCGGTTCGCCGGCCTGCCCGACGCCGAGCTGGCGGCCGTGGTGGGCGAGCTGGTGCGCGACAGCGTCGCCCGCGTGCTCGGCCACACGTCGTCGCAGGTCATCGACCCCGCGGTCGCCTTCAAGCAGCTCGGGTTCGACTCCCTGACGGCCGTCGAGCTGCGCAACACGCTCACGAGCCAGACCGGCCTGTCGCTGTCGACCACCCTGATCTTCGACCACCCGACCCCGAACGAGCTGGCGAACCACCTCGTGGCGCAGCTGGCCGGGAAGCGGTCGGTGGACCGCCGGGCGCGCGCCGCTGTGGTCGACGCCGGTGAGCCGATCGCGATCGTGGGGATGGGTTGCCGGTATCCGGGTGGGGTGCGTTCGCCGGAGGATCTCTGGGGGCTGGTGGACTCGGGCACGGATGCGATCGGT
>Ga0164241_10007187_pt1 | contig 10025 bp, 8 predicted proteins | sample OricomyardsoilBY_FD_108780 | JGI IMG/M metagenome (GOLD analysis project Ga0164241, IMG submission 108780) | Backyard soil microbial communities from Emeryville, California, USA - Original compost - Back yard soil (BY) | ecosystem: Environmental > Terrestrial > Soil > Unclassified | place: USA... | reverse complement strand
TTGAGCGCCAGACGAAGGAAGTGTGGGACGTTTTGGAAGAAGTGACGAAAGGCCATCCGGTTCTCTTGAACCGCGCGCCGACGTTGCACCGTTTGTCCGTGCAGGCGTTCGAGCCGCAGTTGATTGAAGGCGAAGCGATTCGCATTCATCCGCTGGTTTGCACTGCTTACAACGCGGACTTCGACGGCGACCAGATGGCCGTTCACGTTCCATTGTCCGTGGAAGCGCAGATGGAAGCGCGCCTGCTGATGATGGCGACGAACAATATTTTCTCGCCCTCGTCCGGCAAGCCGATCATCACGCCGACGCAGGACATCACGCTCGGCAGTTACTACGTCACGGCGGAACCGCGCAAGCCGATGCCGGCGGACGTGAACACGCTGCCGTTGTTCGGCTCGAAGGCGGAAGTCATTTACGCCTACAGCGACGATGGTTTGAAGACGCATGACCGCATCCGGCTGGCGAATCCGGATTTCGGCCGGAAGACCGTTTTCGGCAACGCGGACAAGAAGGTCATTGAAACGACCGTTGGCCGCGTGTTGTTCAGCGAAATCTGGCCGGATGAACTTGGCTTTCACAACAAGCCGGTGAAGAAGTCCGACCTCGGCGACCTGATTTGGAAATGTTACAAAAACGCCGGTCACGATAAGACCGTGGTCATGCTCGACAAGCTGAAGGAAATCGGTTTCCGCGAGGCGACCAAGTCCGGCGTGTCCATCGGCATTGACGACATGATCGTGCCGAAAGAACGCGACGAGCAGATCGAGAACGCGCACAAGCAGATTCGCGAAGTCGAGAAACAGTATCGCAAGGGCGTCATCACGTCCGGCGAGCGTTACAACAAGATCGTGGACGTGTGGACGCATTGCACGGATCAGATTTCCGGCGTGATGTTCAAGACGCTGGAGCAGAACCAGGGCAAGAAAGAATACAACCCGGTTTATCTGATGGTGGATTCCGGCGCGCGCGGCAACAAGCAGCAGGTGCGCCAGCTTGCCGGTTTGCGCGGTCTCATGGCCAAGCCCAGCGGCGAAATCATCGAGAAGCCGATTTTGGCGAACTTCCGCGAAGGTTTGTCCGTCTTGGAATACTTTATTTCCACGCACGGCGCGCGCAAAGGTCTGGCCGACACCGCGCTTAAGACGGCCGACTCCGGCTACATGACGCGCAAGCTCGTGGACGTTTCGCAGGACGTGATCATCCAGGAGGCGGATTGCGGCACGACGAACGGCATCTGGGTTTCCGCCGTGTTTGAGGGCGAGGACGAAGTGGTGAAGATTTCCGACCGTCTCGTGGGCCGTTACGCCTGCGACGACATCGTGAATCCGACCAGCCCGAAGGAATTCCTGGTTCATGCAAACGAGGAAATTGACGAGGTCAAGGCCCGGGGCATTGACACCGCCGGCCTCGACCGGCTGCGGATTCGCTCGGTGCTCACCTGCGAAAGCAAGCACGGCATCTGCCAGCACTGCTACGGCCGCAATCTGGCGACCGGCAATCTGGTCAAACTGGGCGAAGCGGTCGGCATCATCGCCGCGCAGTCCATCGGCGAACCCGGCACGCAGCTTACGATGCGCACGTTCCATACGGGCGGTGTCGCGGCGGGCGTGTTCAAACAGCCGCAGATCAAATCCAAGCACGACGGCGTCATCAAATACAACGAATTGCGTTCGGTTGAACTGGAGGACGGCAACAACATCGTCCTGAACAAGAACGGTTCCATTCAGATTCTCGGCGAAGACGGCCGCGAACTGGAAGTTCACACCATCGTCATCGGCGCGGTCATTTCGTTCAAAGATGGCGCGAAGGTGAAGAAGGGCGACACGTTCGTCCAATGGGATCCGCATAATGTGCCGATTCTCTCCGAGAAGGCCGGCAAGGTGAAATTCCACGACATCATCGAAGGCGTCACCATGAAGCAGGAAGTGGACGAAGCCACCGGCGAAGAAGCCATGGTCATCATTGACCACAAGGAAGATTTGCATCCGCAGATCATCATGTCCGACGACAAGGGCGAAGTCGTGGCGAATTATCCGATTCCGTCCGGCGCGCACATCGTCGTCAATGAAGGCGATAAAATCGTGCCCGGCACGTTGCTCGCCAAGACGCCGCGCAAACAGGCCAAAACCCGCGACATCACCGGCGGTCTGCCGCGCGTGGCGGAATTGTTCGAGGCCCGCCGTCCGAAAGACGCGTCGGAAATCTCCAAGATTGACGGCATCGTGGACTTCGGACCGAGCGTGCGCGGCAAACGCTGCGTCCTCATCAAGGATGTGGCGACCCAGTTGGAAGAGGAACACCTCATCCCAATCGGCAAACACGTCATCGTCTTCAAAGGCGACCTGGTCAAGAAAGGCCAGCAGCTTACCGAAGGCCCGATGGACCCGCACGAAATTCTCGATGTCTGCGGCCCGCAGGAATTGCAGGAACACTTGGTCAGCGAAGTGCAGGAAGTTTATCGTCTCCAAGGCGTGACAATCAACGACAAGCACATCGAGATCATCGTGCGCCAGATGCTCCGCAAAATCCGCGTCACCGAGGCCGGCGACACGCAGTTCCTCTGGGGCGAACAGGTGGACAAGCTCGAATTCGAGGCCGAAAACGAAGCCGTCGAGAAGAAGGGCGGCAAGCCCGCCGAAGCTTCGCCCGTGCTGCTCGGCATCACGAAGGCGTCGCTCGAAACCGACAGCTTCCTGAGCGCCGCGTCCTTCCAGGACACGACGCGCGTGCTGACCGAGGCCGCGACGCGTTCCAAGATTGACAGCCTGCGCGGTTTCAAGGAAAACGTCATCATGGGCCACATCATCCCGGCGGGCAGCGGCTTCGACCGCCACCGCAAAGTCGCGATCCATCCGCTCGTCGAACTGCCGGAAGAACCGGAACCGGTCGAGGAAGAAATGGAAGAAGCGGTCAATCCGCTCCTGTGAACCGGTAAGAATTAAAACAATGGGCGTCCGATGAAAATCGGACGCCCTTTTTAACTATCTAATTGTGCAGATTGCACAAAACAAAAGCGCCTTCCGTAAAAAATCAGGGTTTCACCATCGCGATCACCACCGCTTCCGGTTTCAGATATTTCTGCGCGACGGCTTTGATTTGCTCCAGCGTCACCGCCTCGTATTTGGCGTCATCCAGTTCGCTGCGCTGCCAGCCGAGGCCGTAAAGTTCGTCCAGTGCGCTGGTCATGGCGAGATGGCCGAGGTCGGCACGGGAAATTTTTTTCTGGCCGATGATCTTGGCCTTGGCGCGCTTCAATTCCTCGGCGGTCAAGCCTTCGGTGCGGAGCAGTTCGGCTTCCTTCAAAAGTTCTTTTTCCACGAGTTCAGCTTTCGCGGGTTCGGTGCCGGTGTAAAAGGCAAAATACCCGGGCGCGACGCCGCACAATGTCTGCGCGCCGACATAGTAGGCCAGGCCAAGCTCCTCGCGGATGCGCAGGAACAGCCGCGAGCCGAGGTCGCTGCAACATTCCTGCAGCAGTTCCAACGCGTAGCGATCTTCGCTGAACATCGTCGCGCCGGGAAATCCGATGACCAGAACGGCTTGTTTCTTGTCGCGGGTTTCGATGATGCGCTGCGGCATGGTTGAAGGTTGAAGGTTGAAGGTTGAAGGTCGAAGCGCCTCCGGTTTCCAGTTGGCGAACGACTTTTCCACTGCTGCTTTCACGTCCACCGTTTTCACATCGCCAAAGATCGCGAGCACGCAGTTGTTCGGCGCGGTGATTTTTTGGTGGAAACTTTTCAAGTCAGCGACCGAGACTTTCCCCACGCTGGTTTCGGAGCCGATGGGATCAAGGCCGAAACTGGCCGCCCCAAAAAGCCCGCGCCGCATGGCGAGGCTGGCGCTTTTGAGCAGGTCATCGCGCCGCGCCTGGATGCCGGCAAGCTGGACTTCGCGTTCGCGTTCCAGTTCGTCGGCGGGAAAAATCGGGTTCAACAAAACATCGACGACGAGATTCAAGCCAGTCGCAAAATCGCTGCTCAACACCTCCGCGTTCACGCCGAAACTCTGGTTGCCGCCGTAGCTGTCAATGTGGCCGCCGACGGATTCGATTTCCGTCGCGATTTTTTCCGCGCTGCGCGTGGTTGTGCCTTTGAGCAGCAGCTTGGCGAGCAGGGAAGTGATGCCGTTGTTCGCCTCCGTTTCCGCCAGCACGCCGCCTTGAAGCACGGCGCGAAATTCCACGAACGGCAGGCGATGATCTTCCTTCACCAGCAGTTTCAAGCCGTTCGGCAGTTCAATTTTCCGGATGGGCTGGTCGGAGCCGGCCTCGACATCCGCCTTGGTTTTTGGCTTGGCGCCTTCCGGCAGCAGGGCGTAAATCGTCCGGTTTTCCGCCGTCAGATAAGTGCGCGCCACGCGTTGGACATCGGCGATGGTGACGCGCTTGACGGCGGCCAGGTAGCGTTCGGAAAAATTCAGGTCGTTCGCCGCGAGCCAGTTGCCGCCGAGATTTTGCGCCTGGCCTTCCATCGTCTTGCGCGCGGCGAGCGTGGCGGAAATGAACTGCTTCACGGCCTTGTGCAGTTCATCGGCGGAGACGGAAAGCGTTTTCACCTTTTCAATCTCGGCCAAAATCGCGTCGCGCGCGGCTTCAAACTGGCCGCCGTCCGCGACCGCGCTGACACCGAAAAGTCCGGGCAGCCCGGGGTTGTAAGTCCACGCGTCAACGTGATGCACGACGCCTTGTTTCTCGCGGACCTGCTGGAAGAGACGCGAGCTGCGTCCGCTGCCGAGCAGCACCGCGAGCACGTCCAGCGCGGGAACATCGGCATGGCGAAGTTCGGGAATGTGCCACGCAAAATGGACGTGGCCGAGTTCGATGGCCGCTTCCTCGATGATCACGCGTTCCCCGGTTTGTTTTGGTTCGAGCGGCAAAACGACCGGCGGCATCGCCCGCGCCTTGCTGTTCGCGTAGGCGGTTTTGATTTGGGCGACGACTTCAGCATTTTTCACGTCTCCGGCGACGACGTAGAAGACGTTGTTCGGAGCGTATTTTTCCGTGTAATAGCTGCGGATGTCGCCGGGCTTGATTTCGTTGAAGATGTCGAGGTAGCCGATGATGGTGTAACGATACGGACTTTTGGTGTAGGCAACTTCAAACAGGCGGCGGCCCGCGCGGCTGGCGGGATTGTCCTGGCCCATGTCCATTTCGCGGCGGATGACATCGAGTTCCTTCGCCAGTTCATCCGGCGGCAGCGACGCGTGCTGCATGATGTCGCACAAAATATCAATCGCCTTCGCCGCGCCCGTGTTCGGCACGTCAATGTGATAAACCGTGCGGTCGAAGCTGGTGTAGGCGTTCATGTAACCACCGGCTTCCTGCACTTCTTGGTCAATGCGGCTGCCGGGGCGCGTCGTCGTGCCTTTGAACAGCATGTGTTCGAGGACATGCGACAATCCCGCGCCGAGCCATTTGTCTTCGTGGATGCTCCCGGCCGCGCACCATGCCTGCGCCGACACAACCGGCGCGCTGTGATCTTCGCGCACGATGATGGTCAGGCCGTTTTCCAGCGTGGTGAGGGTGACGCCGGGCGGGAGGGCGGGAATTAAATTTGAATTTGTTGAATGGTTCATAGTTCCCCGGCTCGTTTCAAAGCCAGATTTTTTATTTCCGACGAAATGAAAAACGTCGTTTCAGTTTCGATCTCGCGCAGAACATCGCGCAGCGAAGGAATAAAACCTTCAAGCTTTGATTCGACAAGGACGCTGACCAATCCGATGAAATGAAGTCCTTCGCGCGTCGCGATTTTTCGGCCGGCATGTTCGTCAATCAGCAGCAGGTCGGCATGCCGTTCTTTTGCGAGAACAATGGCTTCTGCTTCGCCGGGGTCAAGTTCGACCAGCAAACGCTTCACTTCTCCAAGATTTGCGGCAGGAACACATTGGAAAAAATCCGGCAGCGATTGATGCGATGTCAAAAGCTCCGCGCGCACGGCTTCGGGAATGACGACTTCACCATACAGCTTGTGAAGCAAATCCACTTTGCCGATTTGCAGCAATGTGGTGATGGGCGAGGTGTCGCTGATGACAATCATGCGGCGACTTTTTTCGCGGCCAGTTCTTCCAGCACCCGCATATCGTGTTCAAAATCTTCAACTCCATATTGCCGGGGAATTTTACGCCTGCCCAGTTCCTCCCAAAAAAGAATTCTCGGCATCCCGGCGATTTTCACGGCCTGCGACATTGAAACCTTCCATGCGGCATAAAGCGCGCAGGCCAGTTCAATCCGCGCCTGCTCGCTTGTCAGCGGTCCCGCGCCCAGCATCACGTCTGGCAGTTCAATAGTCATGGAAACAGTCTAGCATCCCTTGAAAATGAAGCAACGGCCTTAAATCCTTCAACCATGCCGGGCGGTCAACGTGAGACTCCGCCCTACGAACTTTTGGCCGCTTCAATCAGTTCCCAAAATTTTGGGTTTTCCTGCAACTGCTGGTCTTCGCCAACCTTGATGCCGGAGCGGAAGAAAAAATCTTTCAATGTATGCCGGCTCAAAACGCGATGCACGAGCACGCCAAGCTGGTGGCGTTCAAAGTAAATCCGGTAATCGCCGACGCGGAAACGGTGGAGCGTGTGGCCGTCGCTTTCGAGCTTGCCGAAATCTTCCAGCTCGCTGGCGATGACATGCTGCGGCAGGCCGCGAAAATCACCGAGGATCTGGAGCTGCAATTCCTTGGGCATCCGCGCCAGTTCGGACGCCGCCGTCGGCGTGAAAATGATTTGAAACGTGCTCATCACAATTGATGCTTGAATTATACGGCGCGGCAGCCGCCCAATTCAACTCTTGATTCAGCCAAGCAATCCCCGCTTCAAAAAATAACCATAGGCCAGCACCAGGGCGAAGCCGGCCAGGCGCGGCAGCCGGCCAAAAACCGCCACGAAAATCATGTGCAGCACGGTTGCGCCGAGCAGCAGGAACATGCCCGTCTGAAAAAACGCCGGCATCGGCATCGTGTGATACAGCGCATAAACACCGAGACACAACGGAATGGAGATGTGCGCGTCGCCGACCTGCGAAGCGTAAACGACCTCCGGTTGTTTCCGCCACGCATAGTAAAAAGCCAGCAACGCGTTTGGCAGCACCATCAGCCAGCCGCTCAACCAGCCGAGATGTTGCGCGCTGATGAAGCCGGTTTTGATGTGCGAAATCCACTGCACCAGCCAGTCCGTGCTGATATAAATGACAAACGCGCCCACCGCCAGCAGGGCAAGGTTCACTGGCAGCATCAGATCAAAAGAGGACTTGCCCTGGCGCACGTTCGCCTTGAGCACTTCAAAGATATGAAAGACCTGCCAGAAGAGAAATAATCCGATCAGCACCAGCCCGTCGTTGAAATTCAAATTGCCCTTGCGGCCCAATGCCCAGACCGCGCCGGTGAAGAACAAAACCGCCGTCAACGTCAACAGCAGCGAGAGGCGGTTCAATTCATGTTCCTTCCCGGCTTTGCCCGTGGATTTGGCCTCAATTTTGGCCTTGAGAGTTTTGGCTTCCACTTTGGCCGCAGATTTTTTCTTTTTGCCGGCGGCCGCCTTTTTTTGCGGCAGCACGTTCATGCTCCAGAAGATGGCCGGCAGGCCGAGGACGAGCGTCATGTTGGTGACGTTGTTGACGAGCGAATTGGTCATCACATCCGCGCCGTTGCCGCCGGTCTGGCCGAGGATGAAGGCGAAGATCAGGTTGCCGATGCCGGAACAGTAGGGCATCACCAGCGTGCCGAGCACCGTGCCTTCAAAGCCGCCCGCGCTCATCGCCTCCAGCCGCCAAATCATCAGGAACGACGCGGCGAGAAACAGCAGCAAAAACAGCCACGGCGACCAGACGCCCGTGGCTTCGATGCCATGAATCAACGGCTTCAACACGCGGCGGATTTTAAGGAAAAATTTCTTTCAGGCGATGAAAACCTGCGCCTCGCAACGTCGGTCTGCGGCCGGCGATTTTTGCGGTTGGTAAATTACGGCGCTCACAGAACGCCGCTGCAGAAATAGAAAAACGGCGTGGATTGCTCCGCGCCGCTTGTTTGGTTTCCACAAAAATTTCAGCCGGCAATGACGCCGATCTCCACCGGCTCCACGTTCACGCCATTTTTCTCCAGCCATTTGATGGCGGCCTTCACTTCGTCGCGCTTGCCGTCCAGTTCCAGACAGACAATGCCGATCTCGTCGGTGATGCTGGCTTGGCGGACGTTCGTCACGACTTTGAATTTGCGGCCGATCTCGTAGATGAACGGCTGCTTGATGAGCTTGGGCGGATACATCAGCCACAAACGTTGCTGCGTCGGCGTTGTGGCCTTGGTCGCCGCTACTTTTTTCTTTTTGGCAGGCATAAAATTAATATTGGTTGTAGGAGACGAGGTGACGAGTCTCAAATTTCTGCCCGTCAAGGATGTCAGAGACTCCTCACGTCGTCTCCTACATTTCAACGGCCTAGCCTCCCGCAATCGCCGGGATGATGCTGATCTCGTCGCCGTCTTTGAGCGGCGTCTCGCGGTTTTGGAGGAAGCGGATGTCTTCCTCGTTGACATAGACGTTGACGAAGCGGCGCACCTCGCCTTTTTCATCCACGAGCCGCTCGGCGATGCCGGGGAAGCGCGACTGCAATTCGGCGATGGCCTCGCCGATGGTGGCCGCGCTGACCTCGACGAGTTCCTCGTTGTTCGTCAACTTGCGCAACGGAGTTGGGATTCGGACTTTTTTTGGCATAAATTAAATTTTGATTTTCGTGCAACAAGTTTATTCGAATTCAAATTAAAGAACAGGCGTTCTTGTGTGTCCTTTTTCTTGAATCCAACTTTCTGCAATGGCGTATGCTTTTTCCAAAGTTTTGCCAAAGTCAACCAAACTAGAAGTAAAAGCTTGCCTTCGGCTTTTTGCTTTACGTGAAGTATTTTCAGCAATTCCGATGTTTATTAAACCATTTTCTTGCGGAGCGCTAATCCACAAGCCATAAGAATCAGCCGCGTCGTCAACAATCTGAATTGAGCGAACTTCTTCGTCCTTAAATTGTGTAGCCACAAATAAACCATGAGTTTTTGCCCACGGATACAAAATCGGGTCTATTTGCAAATAATTCATTTACGCACTTACTTTTTCCTCGCGTGTCAGCAACGCTTCAAATTCGCGCAGGCTTGGCTCATTTTGATTTTGACAAATCTACAATGCGATGGCCGGAATTCTTTTGGCGTTTGCGGATGTCGGCAAAAAGTTTTTCCACGCTGTGACCGCGCGCGGCGGACAATTTGTCTTTAACCCGCCAAATTTCTTGAAGCACTTCATCAGTGCTGTAACGCGGTGCTTGTTTAATCGTTGTGTTCATACAGTTCTCCAATCATTTCTTCCATCGTGGAAATGGTCGGCAATTCACAACCTGCTGTTTTGACCAGCCGCCGCAGACGAGCTTGGATTTCAACATTGGCGATGTGCCGGAAATTCCACGTCAGCAATATATCCATTTGATGCACGGTTGCGAGTGCAATATGCGCCGCATCGGCGTCGGCCTTTTTCGGAACGAGGCCGGAAGCGAGAATTTTGCGAGTCAATTCAGCCGCTTCAATCGTAGCGTCGAGCACAGGAATTTCCGCCAAAGTTTTCAAGCGAAGATTTGCCATCGCCTTTTCACCAACGGCGATTTCATCCAAGACGATTTGCGAAGTAAAAAGTTCGTGTTTGTGCCGTTTAAATTCCCACCAATCGCGCGTCATTTGCTGTCGTGCCGCCTGCAATAAATCACGCGCCGGTCGCGCAACCAGATAACTCGGAATCGTGCTTTCAATGTAAATTCGCACAATAAACTACGCACTCACTTTTTCCTCGCGCGTCAGCAACGCTTCAAATTCGCGCAAACTCGGTTTGATTTCGCGCGGTTTGCCGACGTGATTTTGCACAGCATCGAGCGTCTTGAGACCATTGCCAGTCACGCAAATCACGGCGGAAGAATCGCGCGGAATTTTACCGGAGGCAATCAGCTTTTTCGCCACGCCCACGGTCACGCCGCCGGCGGTCTCGGCAAAAATGCCTTCCGTTTCGGCGAG
>Ga0164241_10007186_pt1 | contig 10029 bp, 11 predicted proteins | sample OricomyardsoilBY_FD_108780 | JGI IMG/M metagenome (GOLD analysis project Ga0164241, IMG submission 108780) | Backyard soil microbial communities from Emeryville, California, USA - Original compost - Back yard soil (BY) | ecosystem: Environmental > Terrestrial > Soil > Unclassified | place: USA... | reverse complement strand
GATGCAGCCGCCCGACGGTGAGAGGTAGGCATCGTCGGCGGGCAGGAGGCCCGCGCTTCGATCTCCGCGTCGATGACGACATCCTCGCGGAGGATCTTGGCCACGCGACCGAGGCGGCGAGGACCGCAGTCTGGTTTCCTTCGATGTGGTCGAGTCGACGAGGGCTATCCTCGATCCCGAAGATGGCGACGAAATCACACCAGTTCGAGGTCGTTCTCCAGCCCGAGGCAGAGGGAGGTTTCAGCGTGTCCGTCCCGGCACTCCCCGGATGCCAGACGCAGGGCGAGACCCGCGAGGTGGCGTTGGCGATGATCCGTGAGGCGATCGAGGTCTATATCGAATCCCTCGTCGCGCACGGTGATCCGATCCCCGGTCCGGTCGAGATCGAGCGAGTCACCGTCGCGGCGTGAACCCGCGACTACCGGCCGTCGCGCCGCGGGAGGCGATCCGCGCCCTGGAGCGTTGCGGCTGGAAGCTCGATCGGGTCAAGGGTTCTCATCACGTCTTCCGCCATCCCGACCTGCCTCATAGGGTCGTGGTCCCCATGCACGCTCGTGATCTGGCCAAAGGGACGCTCAACCAAATCATCGGCGCCTCCGGCGTCGACCGCGACGAGTTTCTTAGCGCGCTGAAGTAGATCGGCGTGGTACCGCTTGCGGTACCCAACGCATCGTCCGATCGCCCCCGCTGTGTCCGGGTCCGGGGCCGCCGGGGACGCAGATCACCCCCGCATCGGCGGGCTGGGGGCCGAGCGGTTGAGGGTTCAAATCCTTTTACCTTCGATTCGGTACCGTGCCGCCCGCCGGACGGCCAATGCGTTCGGGTTCTTGCCGCTCCGTCAGCGCTTGACGATGTTCTTGACCTCCAGGATCTCCGGCTCGCCGGGCTCGATGCCGACCTCGGCGAGGACGGGCATCAGTCGCTCCCCGAATGCTTCGAGCTGCTCCCGGGAATCCCAGATCTCGCTGACCCGCAGGCTTCCTTCGGTGCCGAAGCAGACGTGGTAGTCGAGTCCGTCGGGTGGGAAGTCGCCGGCGGCTTCGAGCTTGTTGACGGACTCGTCGTACTGGGCGGCCGTCAGGGCAGAGGGGGCAAAGCGGATAAGGACGCTCATCGAGCTCCTCCTTCTTTGGGTTTGCTCAGCCTATCCCCCGAGTTGCGATTCGGCCGGCGCTCGGGTCATGGAAGCCCCGATGCCTTGTTCGGCGATACTCGCTTAGGCTAACTGAGCATGTACTGAAGTAAATTATTTGGCTTGTAATATGGGTTCACATGCCTAGAATTGTCGTACTGAGCATCGACTGATGAAGGAAGTGGAAGAAGGAATGCCGAATTTCTGGGTCTTCAACATAGGGACCGCGCGCCAGGCGCCGCCCGAAGATTGGCTTGCCGCCTGGTCGCATCACACCGGGCAGATGTGGTTCCCACCGACCAAGCGACCTACCGGCGTCTCCGCGGGCGACCGTGCGGTCATCCACGGGTCGGGTTCGCGCGGTTTCCTGGCTGTGGTCGAGGTGATCTCGACCGAACCGGAACCCAATCCGACCGAAGACGACGAGGGCCGTCACCGCTGGCCGTGGATCTTGCGTTACAGATTGCTCTTGGCGATCCGCGCCGACGCGCACGCTCCCTCCCTGGAGCGCGTCGATTGGCCGAACCCCAAAAGCCTGCGACGCCAATCTCACGTGCGGATCGACCGCGAAATGTACGAGCGGGTCTGCGGTGCGCTGCTCGAGGCCGCGACCAACGCCATATCCGTGCCCTAGCGAATCGGATCCCGCCCGCCTCTATGACGACGGCGATTCTTGACCTGCTCCTAGCTCCTCGCGGACGTCGTAGTCCCAGAGCTTTTCCCGCGGTCCCCACGGTTGGCGTTCGTGGAGGGTCGCGTAGGCGGCGTCGCGGGTGCGCTGCTCGTCTCCGTCGGGGAGGTAGAAGCTCTCGGCGGCGGACGGGGAGGAGCCTTGGAGCTCGGCCGCGTGGCTCAGTCGGATGGCTTCGTAGCGCTTGATCGCGGCGACGGCATCGCTTTCGTCCTCGGCGAGACAGGCGGCGAGAACGTAGGCGTCCTCGATCGCCTGTGCCGATCCCTGGGCCTGGAACGGCGCCATGGCGTGGGCGGCGTCGCCGAGCAGGGTGATGCGGCCGGAGGACCAACGCTCGATCGGTTCGCGGACGAAGACGGCGCCGCGCAGCATCGTCCCGCAGAGGGAGAGGCGGGTGCGGAAGCCCTCGTCCCAGCCGTCGACGAACTCCATCGCCTCGGCGGCCGGCGCCTCCAGCGTCCACGACTCGCGCGACCAGTCGGCCTCCCGGGTGGCGAGGGTCACGGCCAGTCGCTCGCCGCCGGAGAGCCAGTAGGAGACCCCGTGCCGCTGGGGCCCGAGCCAGTACATGTTCGTGCGCGGCGGGTGGAGGTCGGCGACGTCCTCGCGCGGCACCACTCCGCGGTACACGACGGTGCCAGAGAAGACCGGGTCTTCGGGGCCGAACAGGTGCCTGCGCACGGGGGAGCGGATGCCGTCCGCGGCCACCACGAGGTCGGCTCCGACCTCGGTCCCGTCGGCCAGGGTGAGGAAGGCCCGGTCGTCGTCCTGTCGCACTTCGGTCACCTGCGCGCCCAGATGGAGTGACCCTTTCGGCACTGCCTCGATCATCGCGCGTTGCAGGTCCGGCCGGAAGAGGTCGAGCTGAGGTGCTCCGAACCGCCCCTCCATCGCCGGCCCGAGCGTCGTCCGGTGCAGAAGTGCTCCGTCGTCCCAGCGCAGGAGATCGACGGTGTCGGGAACGGCGCCGACCCGGCGCAACGCCTCGCCGATGCCGATCTCGTCGAGGAGCCTGACCGCGTTGGGGCCGATCGACAGCGACGCCCCGGCCGCGTCAGGTTCGGCGGCCTGCTCGAAGACGTCGAATTCGATCCCCCGATGAGCGAGCGCCAGCCCGGCCGCGAGCCCGCCGATGCCGCCCCCGATGATCGCCGCCTTCATCGCGACAGGGACCGCTGCGACCGCGCGACGAGGCGCTCGATCGCGTCGGCGAGGTGCTCGGGAGTGATGTTGTAGTCCTCCCGCTCGGTGCGGATGAGGTGTGCCTCGAGCAGCACGTCGGCATGGGTGTGGCCCGTAGGTGGCTCGAATCGATACGACGCCAGCTCGATCAGCAGCCCCAGCGGGTCACGGAAGTAGATCGAGTCCATGAAGCCGCGGTCCTTTACCCCGCTGTTCTCGATGCCACGCTCGTCGAGTCGCTCGACGGCCTGGCGGAACACCGCGTTCGACACCGCGAAGGCGATGTGATGGACGTGCCCGGTGTCCTGCGACTTCGGCGACGCGTCGGGCTCCCGGCCCTCGTTGGTGAAGATCGTGACCAGCCGTCCGTCCCCAGGGTCGAAGTACAGATGACTCTCCTCGGGCCGGTCCAGATTCGGCTGCTCGAACACGAACGGCATCCCCAGCACGCCCTCCCAGAAGTCGATCGAGGTCTGTCGATCCGCCCCGGTGAGCGTGATGTGGTGAACGCCCTGCGTCTGCAGCTTGCGCATCGCGGTCAGACGGCAGCGAGTGCCGGTGCCAGCTCGTCGGCGACGGCTACGCTTGTCTCCGGGATCGTCACGGTGAGCCTGCCGTCGCGATCGAGCAGCATCCGTGGTCCGAGGATGGTCAGGCCGACGATGTCCTGCGTCCCCGGCACGTAACGAAGAACGTGGCCCTCCGGCGTCTCCTCGCCCTCGGCCTCTCGCGGCTCGCCGACGTGGAGATAGAGCACGTCCGACTCAGCGTCGTAATCGGCGTGGTCGAAAGTGACCGGTCCGATCTTGATCTTCACTTGCTCCATGAACGTGGATCCTTCCGATTGGGAAACGCGGTGATCAACCGTGCCGGCTCTTGCTCATAGCTTAGGACCACCAGCAGCCACCGACCAGGACCGACATCGCGCGTCGCCCGGCCGCGTCGAGCCACGCGGCGAGGGGGTCCATGTCCTTTGTCACCCTCTGGGTTACTAAGGACATGGACCCCCCGGGCGGCTACCGTCCTCTGGCCTGATTCAACATCGGAATCAACCCTCCGCCGGGCACACGCGGTAGTGGAGGTGCACGACGCCGCTGTGGAATCGGCGCTCGTCGAGGAGCTCGAGTCGCGCTCGGACGTGGTCCGCGAGGGCTCGCTTGCCGCCGCCGACGACGATCGGGTGCAGGAACAGGTGGCACTCGTCGACCAGCCCCGCGCCGAACGCCTGGCCGGCGAGCTCGGCGCCACCGATCGAGACGTCGGCCTCCGAGGACTCCTTGAGTCGCCGGACGGCATCGGGATCGAACTCGCCCTCGATCCGCGTCCGCGTACTGGAGACGGTTTGGAGCGTCCGGGAGTACACGACCTTCTCGGCGGCCCGCCAGACCTCCGCGTAGTCATGGAACACCGCCGGCTCGTCCGCCTCATCCCCCGCGGTCTCCCAGAACACCATCGTCTCGTACATCCGACGCCCATACAGGTAGGTGCCGATCGGCCGCTCGAGATCGTTGACGAAGCCATGCACCTCCTCGTCCGGCACCGCCCAGTCGAACTTCCCTTCCTCGTCCTCGACGTACCCGTCGAGCGAGGCGATCGCCGCGTAGATCAGTTTGCCCATCTCACTCCAATCGGTCGTTGGCTTCGGCCCGGCCCCGGCCGCACATACTGAGACCGCGAGCCGCGGCAAAACTCATCGATCGTCAGCCCGAGCCGTGGATCCTTTCGCTGCGCCAACGGGTATATGGACGAGCATGAGGGGTAGCGGTGACGGCCTTGGCTCGCCACGGGGGATCGTCCTGGTCGTCGGCGTGCTCGTCGTCGGGCTCGCGTTCATCTTCTCCTACGTCGCCGCGTTCCATGACCCGAAGCCGCACCGGATCAGGGTCGCCGTCGTGGCGCCGCAGGAAGCGGCCGGCGAGCTGGCGGCCAAGCTGAACGCGCTGCCCGGCGGCCCGCTGGACGCAAGCGTCGCCGGGAGCGAGGCGGAGGCCCGGGCGATGATCCGGGGTGACGAAGCGGTCGGCGCGCTCGTCGTCGACCCGCGGGGGAACCGCGACCGCCTGCTCGTGGCCGGGGCCGCGGGAGGGGCGCTCAGCGGCGCTCTGGAGGAAGTGATCGAACTGGTCGAGGCGGGGCAGGAACGCACGGTCGCGGTCGAGGACGTGGTCCCGCTCCAAGGCGGCGACTACCGTGGCCTCACCGCCTTCTACCTCGTCGTCGGCTGGCTGGTCTGCGGCTATCTGCTGGCCGCCCTGCTCGGGATCATGGCCGGCTCGCGGACCTCGACCCTCCGCGAGGTCGGCGGCCGGCTCATCCTCCTGGCGGGCTACTCGGTGGCGGCGGGGATCGGTGGCGCGCTGATCGTCGGCCCGCTGCTCGGCGCGATGACCGGCGTCTTCGCCGGCTTCGCCGGGGTGGGCGCGCTGGTCGTCTTCGCCGCGGGCGCGGTGACGATCGCGCTCGAGGAGCTGCTGGGGATCGTCGGGATCGGCGTCGCCGTGCTCGTCTTCGTCGTCCTCGGCAACCCGAGCGCCGGCGGCGCCTACCAGGCGGAGCTGCTGCCCGGCTTCTGGCGGGCGATCGGCGACCTGCTGCCGAACGGCGCCGCGGTCGAAGCGCTGCGTCGGATCGTCTACTTCGGCGGTGATGGCGCCGGGTCCCCGTGCTGACGATCGTCATCTGGTGCGTCCTCGCGGTGGCGGTGACCGCGTTGGTCGCGAGGTCCCGTTCCCGTGCCGATCTCGCGTAGCGGACGTTTGGACGATCATCGTGCCGGGAAAGCCTGAAGGTGGGAGCATCGAGGATCACCGGTCTCGCCCGCGGAGGAGGGAAGATGGAGCCAGGACGTTGGAGCCGTCGGCGTAGGAGAGCAGGCGTTCCTGCCTGCGTCGGCCTGTTTCTGTCCGTTCTTCTCCTGTCGTCACCCTCGCTCGCCGGCGCCAAGGTCGCCAAGGACAGTGCCGCCGGCACCGGCCTCCTCGTCACCGTCGCCGCCCGCGAATGTCCCACCTACAAGGACATCCGCGCCAACCTGGCCCGCAACAACATCCAGGAGAGCCTCGAAGACCTGGGCGAAGACACGCTGTACGAAAGCGGCGAGCCGATCAACCCGAAACTGGAGCTCGAAGGCCAGCCGAAATGCAAACCGATCACGGGCTGGCAGTTCACGCTGGGATCCGGGATCAAGGAAAAAGCCTCGATCGGGGTGTGGGGCGCGCTCTCGATCGTCACCGGCGCCGAATCGCCGACGGTCACCACGGAAGCCTCGACGCCGCTCCTGGGCTGGAACGGCGAACCGATCGAAGGGATCTCGATCAAAGGCGCCACCACCTTCGAACTGAGCCAGGCGCAGGCCGAACGCTCGGCCGGCCACTACCTCTGGATCGAGGGAGGCACGACGGACGATCCGGTGCTCTACACCTCCGGGAAATTCGCCGGCAAGTACGGCTTCGGCGCCCTGCGCTGCTCGATCGACAACCTGAACGGCGACAACGTCGAGACGATCGACTTCCCGACCGGGACCACCCACGCTTTCTGTTACGCCTACTACGTCACGCCGCCGCCCGCCTCCGGCACGATCGTGATCCGCAAGGAAGTCAAAGGCTCGGGCTCCGACGGCGCCGACTTCGGCTTCGGCGGCAACGTCTCCTACAACCCGGGCGGCACCTTCGACCTCTCGGCGTCGCCGGGGTCTCCCGGTGAGGAGACTTTCTTCCGTGCCGAAACCCGGCCCGGGGAAGAGCCCTGGAAGGTGGACGAGGCGGTCCCCGATGGCTGGGTGCTGTCGGAAATCCGCTGCGAACACGGCGCCAGCCAGGTGACGACCGACCGCTCGAGCGCGAGCGTCGCGATCAGCCTCGCCGCCGGCGACACCGTCACCTGTACCTACGTGGATCAGCTGAGGCCACCTGCCGGTTCCCTCCTGCTCGCCAAGGTCACCGAAGGCGGGGTCGGCACCTTCCACTTCAAGGTCCGCGACTCCTCCGGGGACGTCGTCAAGCGCACCTCGATCACCACCACCGAAGAAGGCGAGCCCGCCGACGCCGAGCCGATGATCCTGAGCCCGGGTGACTACGAGGTCGAAGAGTCCTCGCCGCGGACCGACCGGGGAGACTGGCGCCTCGTGGACGTGAACTGCGGCGGCTCCGACCAGAAGGGCGATCCGGCGAAGGTGACGGTCGCCGACATGCAGGGCGTCTCCTGCGTCTTCACCAACCGGCTCGACTACCACGGCCGCCTGACGATCACCAAGGAAGCGATCGGCAACGTCGGCACGGCGGCCTTCCGCGTCACCACGCCGTCGGACCCCGGGCTCCAGCTGGACCAGGCCGCGGTGGTGAAGCGGGAAAAGACGACCGTGCTCGCCAAGGGCGACTCGACCCGCGGCCTTCCCTACGGCGCCTACGTGATCCAGGAGTACGCCGGCAAGGGGACCGACCCGACCAACTGGTCGTTGATCGAGGTCGTCTGCGACGGCAAGGCGATCCCCTTCGAGCAGGGACGCGCGGTCGTCCGGCTCTCGCGGAGCGATCCCTCGAAGAAATGCCGTTTCGTCGACCTGTTCTCGAAATCACCGACGCCGAGTCCCCCGGGTCCCGGCCCGAACCCCGGTCCCGGCCCACAGCCGGGCGAAAACGCGGAAATCTCGGTGTCGAAGACCCTGGTCGACGCCGGCTCGGGGCCGACGCCCACCGAGACCTACCGGATCGAGGTCAAGAACAATTCCGGCGTGACCGCCTCGGACGTGGTGGTCACCGACCAGCCAGGGCCGGGCCTGGCGATCCTCTCCGTCGAACCGGGCGCCGACGCCACCTGCGTCCACCTCGACCTCTATGTCTGCACCTTTCCCACGATCCCCGCCCACGGTGAGGCGACGGTGATCGTGAAGGCGAAGGACTACGGCGGTGGGACCTACAACCGCGCGGTGATCGGCTCGGGCAGCCCCGACGGCGACGGCGCGAACAACGTCGACGCCGCACGGGCCGAAAAGCCGAAGCGCCACTACAAGGCGTGCGGCTCGAGCCTCCAGATCGCGTACCGCTGCTGACCGCCGGCCGAGGAGTACCGGCAGATCCTGCGCGCGGCGTTGCGCCCGCAGGGCCCGGCGAAGTCCTTCAAGGCGTTCCTGCTCGAGATGCCCGATGTCGCCGAGGACCGGGACTTCGAGCGTCCTCGGGACCTCGGTCGTCCGGTCGAGCTTTGAGCTACCTGCTCGATACCAACGTCATCTCCGAGTTGCGCAAGGGCGATCGAGTCGATCCCGGGGCCAGCGCCTGGTTTGGCGATCTCGTCGACGAGGAGGATCAACGTCCCGGATCCCCTGCCTGTCGTCGATGGCCTGTTGGCCGCGACCGCTTGTGTCTTGGGTCTGACGCTGGTGACTCGCAACGTCGCCGACGTCGAGGGCACCGGGGTCGAACTGTTCGATCCGTTCGCCGATTGATCGCGGCCGGCCCGCGCTGTCGCCTCGCGGCCCGAGGGTCGACCCTTGCCCTTCTGTCCAGCTGTTCCTTATGGACGCCTGGCGTCCATAAGGAACAGCTGGGGTATGTGGGATTCGGGCCCTCAGAGCCGGGAGTGCCCAACTTGACGAGGGCCGGTTAAACCTGCGACTCGGGCGACGGCGCGCATCACGGGGTCTACATCACGCTCATGGCTCACCCCACCTGATCGGACGGCGGCGCCACGGTCGCCTGGGCACCAGAGCGCCCCCGCGCGTCTGGCTTTTGGGCATACTGCCGTCGACTAATGCACGCATCTTTCTCGTCAGGGGGTCGGTCGACCGGGTCGACGTCGGGGATCAGCTACGCGGCTGGCCGTTTTGTCGTCGCCATGACCCTCATCTGTGCGTTGCTCTTCGCCTTCGCTGCCTCCGAAGCTCAGGCGCAGGTCGGGGCGGCCGCGGGCGAATGGAGCGCGCCGACGAAGATCGACCCTTGGTTCTACCCGTCGTCCATCTCCTGTCCCACGGCCTCGTTCTGCATGGCCGTCGGGCCGACCGGGGAAGGGGCCGCGGCGACCTACGACGGCAGTCAGTGGAGCCCTCCGACATCGCTCGGCATTCCCGAAGGAGCTACCGCCGTCTCCTGTAGCTCAGCTTCTTTCTGCGTGGTGGTGGGGGGAAGGCAGGCCCTCACCTTCAACGGCAGCTCCTGGAGCGCATCAGCCGAAATCGGGACCGGAAGGTGGTTCAGGTCGGTCTCCTGTGCATCCGCGTCCTTCTGCGTCGCGGTCGACAACGCCGGCGAGGCCGTTACCTACGACGGCAGCTCCTGGGGTCAACCGGTTTCGATCGACTACCCCGAACGGCTGGTTTCCGTGTCCTGCCCGTCGGCATCTTTCTGCCTGGCAGTCGACTTCGAAGGGTACGGACTCAGCTATGACGGGACCTCATGGAGGGCGCCATTCAAAGCATCCGGTAATGGATTCAACTCCGTGTCCTGTGCGTCGGCGTCGTTCTGCATCGGTAGTACCGAATACAACGAAACTGCGTACATCTACAACGGTTCCGGCTGGGAAAACTCGACCCCGCCGGCCCGGCTCGACTCGGTGTCCTGTTATTCAACCTCCTTCTGCATCGGTGTCGGCGAAGGTGAAGCTGTCACCTACGACGGCAGTTCTTGGAGCGGGGCGACGAAACTCGGGGCCGAGGCGAGCGATGTCTCGTGTGCATCACCTTCGTTCTGCATGGCGGTGGGCTACAGCCGCGAGGACGCGATCAGATTTGATGGCGCCTCCTGGGGCACCCCGGTCGCGATCGGCGGTCGCATCGCCTCCCTGTCCTGCCCGACCTCCGGCTCCTGCGTGGCGGTCGACGACACCGGTCGTGCCCTCGCGTTCGACGGGGAATCATGGAGCGTGCCCGAGGTCGTCGATGGTGTGATCCCGCTCCGATCAGTGTCCTGCCCGACCGAATCGTTCTGCATGGCCGTCGACGAGGCCGGCCAGGCTCTGGGTCGCGTCGCCGGGGCCTGGGCGGCGCCGACGAAAGTCGACAGCGCTTCCACCCTCACCTCGATCT
>Ga0164241_10007185_pt1 | contig 10030 bp, 9 predicted proteins | sample OricomyardsoilBY_FD_108780 | JGI IMG/M metagenome (GOLD analysis project Ga0164241, IMG submission 108780) | Backyard soil microbial communities from Emeryville, California, USA - Original compost - Back yard soil (BY) | ecosystem: Environmental > Terrestrial > Soil > Unclassified | place: USA... | reverse complement strand
TTTTCACCGAATGGCTCCGAATCGCGCCCGCTCCCGCCGCACACCGTCGCCCGCGGCAGTTTGCATGATGACGAAGCCTTTTACACCGGCATGATCGACACCAATCTCGTCACGACTTTTCCCTTTCCCGTCACGCGAGAAATTCTTGAACGCGGCCGGCAGCGGTTTGAAATTGATTGTGTTCCTTGCCACGGCGAAACCGGCGAAGGCGACGGCATCGTCCATCAGCGCGGATTTCCTGCGCCGCCGTCGTATCACCTCGAACGCCTGCGCGCCGCGCCCGTCGGCCATTTTTTTGACGTGATGACGCGCGGTTACGGGGTGATGTATTCCCAGGCCGGGCGCGTCACGCCCGCAGACCGTTGGGCGATTGCCGCCTATGTTCGCGCGCTGCAATTCAGCGAAAACGCGACGTTCGCCGACGTGCCGGCCGCTGAAGCTGCCCGTTTGAAAAACGCGCCATGAATGAAATTCTTTTCCAACTCAAACGTCTGCAAACAATTTCCTTTGCCGCCGGCGTTGGGTTTTTGATTTTAAGCGGCATAAGCGCGGGGATCAATCCGTCCGCCCTTTTTATATCGTGGCTGTTCGCGTTTATTTTTTGGACCGGCCTTGCGCTTGGCTGTTTCAACATCGCAATGATCCAATATCTCACGGCCGGGCGCTGGGGAAATGTCACCCTGAGATTCCTCGAAGCCGGTTTCATGACGCTGCCGCTCATGGCGGTTTTTTTTGTGCCGGTTCTGTTTGGGCTGCATGAATTATATCCTTGGGCGCGGCCGGCTGCGGTGGCCGCCGACAAAATCTTGCAACAGAAGGTTCATTACGAAAATTTCTACGGCTTTGCGGCCCGTGGCGTTTTCTTTTTTGGAACCTGGATTCTGATGGCCACGCGCCTGCGGAAATGGTCGCTCCAGCAGGATTCAACCACCGCCGCCGCGCCTTCAATCAAATTGCGGACATTAAGCGGCCCAGGCGTGGTCATTGTGCCGCTCACCGCCACCTTTGCGTTTGTGGACTGGATCATGTCCATCGAACCTGCATGGTTCTCGACCATTTTTTGCGTCGCGATTTTGTCAGGCGAAGTTCTCGTTGCATTCGCCTTTGTCATTATTTTGCTCGCGTGGTTTTGTCGTCAGCCGCCGTTCGTTGAAATCGTCACGCCCAGACATTTTCTCGACCTGGGAAATTTGCTGCTCGCGTTCGTGATGTTCTGGACCTACGTCGCGTTCTCGCAATTTCTCATCATATATTCCGGCAATCAGCCGCACGAGATTGGCTGGTATCTGCGCCGCGTCGCCGGCGATTGGAAATGGCTCGCTGTCTTTCTCGGCCTGTTTCATTTTCTGGCGCCGTTTTTCCTGCTGCTCTTTCGCGGCTTCAAAAAAAGTGCGAAACGGCTGGTCGTCATCGCCGGTTTGATTTTTGGCGCGCACGTTCTTGAAATTTTTTGGGCCATCATGCCGACGTTTTATCCGGCTGGAATTAAAATTCATTGGACTGATTTCACCGCCTGGCTGGGCATCGGCGGAATCTGGCTGGCCGTTTTTGCCGGAAATTTGAAACGCCATCCGATTTTTGCGCTCAACCAGCCGGCGAACGAAAAAATCATTTCCGCAACCAGACATGCCGGCTGACACTGACAATTTGGTTTCGCCAGAATCGCTCAAGCGCAGGCATGAAGCGCGCGCCCCGCATTTGCGAAATGTTGTCATCATTGCCATTTCCGTCGTCGTCATGATTGTTTTCTGCCTGACGACCGTTGAAATTTTGATCCACGATTTTTCCCAGCGTCGCGCGATGCAGTCCATGCTGCCATACGGAATCATCGCCGCGCCAAACCTCAAACCGCTCGAACGTTTTCCATGGCCGAATTTGCAGATGGACGACGACCATGCGGAAATGACGGCGCTGCTCGCCGGACAAAGAAAAAAACTCACCAGTTACGGCTGGATAAACCGGTCAAATGGAATTGTTCATATTCCGATCAGCCGCGCGATGGATTTAATTTTACGAAAGGGCTTGCCGGCGCGAACGAATGGAATTTCGCGAACCGGCGCTTCACCATTGCAATTAATCCAAGAAAGACCCCAGCAGCGATGAAAACATTTTTTGCCGTCATTTTTCTGATCGTGTGCGTTTCATCGCCGTCCGTCGCGGCGAACAATTCGCTTTCGGACGAGCAGCTTTTGCAGATCAAATTTGATCAAAAGCTGGATTCGCAAGTTTCCCCGGATTTGTGCTTTCGCGACGAAACGGGAAAGCAAATCCGGCTGGGAGATTATTTCGGCAAAAGGCCCGTTGTTTTGATGCTCGGGTATTACGGCTGCCCGATGCTTTGCACGCTGGTTTTGAACGGGGCGACGGAAAGTTTTCGCGGTTTGAAATGGAGCGTTGGCGACCAGTTTGACGTGATTTTTGCCAGCATTGATCCGGATGAAACGCCGCCGCTTGCCGCTGAAAAGAAGAAAAATTATCTGCGTCGTTACGGCCATCGCGGCAAGCCGAACGGCTGGCATTTCCTGACCGGCGGAAGCAATTCGATTCAAAAGCTCGCGAATGAAATCGGCTTTCGTTTCGCCTACGATCCGGCGCTCAAGCAGTTCGCGCATCCGAGCGGGTTTGTGGTGCTGACGCCGGAGGGGAAGGTCGCGCATTATTTTTTTGGCGTCACTTATTCGGCGGCGGAATTAAATTCAGCTTTGCGAAATGCGAGCGTAAAAAAAATCGGCTCGCCCGTTGAACAGTTGATTTTGCTCTGCTGCGAATACAGCCCGCTGCGCGGCAAATACGGATATGTCATCATGGACGCCGTGCGCGTTGGCGGCATCGCGATGGTTCTGGGACTGGGCGTGATTATTTTCCGGCAGCAAAACCGCCGCAAACCGGAGAAACCGAGATGAATTTTCCGCTTTTTCCCCAAGAAGCTTCGACCGCCGCCGCGCAGACGGATCATATTTATTTTGCGCTGCTCGGCTTGAGCGCGTTCATCCTCGCGCTCGTCTTTCTGCCGATGATTTTTTTCCTGTTCAAATACCGGTCTGGAAAAATCGCGAACCGCGCGCAACTGAATTTGCCCACAAATAAAATTGAAGTCACTTGGACGGTCATCCCGACGCTGATCGCGCTGGGGATTTTTGCCTGGGGCGCGAAGGTTTATTTTGATGAAGAGGTTCCGCCGGCAAACACACTTGAGATCAACGTCGTCGGCAAACAATGGATGTGGAAAATCCAGCATCAGGAAGGCAACCACGAAATCAACGAACTGCACATTCCGGTGAACCGCGCGGTCAAGCTCACGCTCGCGTCCGAGGATGTGATCCACAGTTTTTACATTCCGGCATTTCGCATCAAGCAGGACGTCGTGCCCGGGCGTTTCACCACGGAATGGTTTCAGCCCACGCGCGTCGGGACGTATCGGTTTTATTGTTCGGAATATTGCGGCACAGATCATTCAAAAATGCAGGGCATCGTCTTTGTGATGAAGCCGCAAGATTATGAAAACTGGCTCGCGCGCGGAAATGTCCGCAACACGCTCGCGCAATCTGGAGAAAATTTGTTTCGCCGGCTCGGTTGCAGCGGCTGTCATGTGAACAGCAACGTAATTCATGCGCCGCCGCTGGAAGGGCTTTATGAAAAATTGGTGCCGTTGAGCGACAAAACATTTGTGCGCGCGGACGATAAATATCTTCGCGATTCGATTTTGCTGCCGACATCACAGGTCGTCGCCGGCTATCAGCCGTTGATGCCGACCTATGAAGGCCGCATCAGTGAAGATGAACTGCTGCAACTCATCGCTTATCTCAAAAGCATCGGCAAAGAAACGCCGCCCAAAAAACCATGAACGACCCGGAACAAAATTATTTGAGCGCGGGCTGGACTGTGAGGTCATGGCTGTTGACGACCGACCACAAACGCATCGGCATTTTGTATCTGCTTTCGATCCTGGTTTTCTTCGCCATCGCCGCCGCCGCCGCCGCGATGATGCGGCTCGAACTGCTCACGCCGCAGGGCGACCTCGTGTTGTCCGAAACATACAACAAGCTGTTCACGATGCACGGTGTGCTGATGGTCTGGTTTTTTCTTATCCCATCCATCCCGACGGTGCTGGGAAATTTCATCATTCCTTTGATGATCGGCGCCCGCGACGTTGCCTTTCCAAAATTGAACCTGTTGAGCTGGTATCTGTTCATCATCGGCGGATGTTTCGCGCTGCACGCGATCGTTCTTGGCGGCGTGGACACCGGCTGGACTTTCTACACGCCTTACAGCACGGCCTACTCGAATTCGCACGTCCTCGAAATGGCGGCGGGAATCTTCATCGCCGGCTTCGGCTCGATTTTGACCGGGCTGAATTTCATCATCACGATCCAAAAAATGCGCGCACCGGGATTGACGTGGTTTCGCCTGCCGCTGTTCATCTGGTCCATGTATTCGACGAGCATTATTCTTGTGCTCGCGACGCCGGTGCTCGCCATCACATTGTTGCTGATGAGCATCGAGCGCATCTGGGGCGTCGGCATTTTCAACCCTAAACTTGGTGGTGATCCGATTTTGTTCCAGCATCTTTTTTGGTTTTATTCACACCCGGCAGTTTACATCATGATCTTGCCGGGGCTGGGTGTCGTGAGCGAAATCATCCCATGTTTCTCGCGCAAAAAAATCTTCGGTTACAAGTTCGTCGCCTTTTCGAGCGTGGCCATCGCCGTCCTGGGTTTTCTCGTTTGGGGCCATCATATGTTCGTCAGCAGCCAGTCCATTTATGCGGGCATGGCGTTTTCCATTTTGAGCTTTCTGGTGGCGATTCCGTCGGCCATCAAAGTTTTCAACTGGACGGCCACGCTGTATCGCGGCTCAATTTCCTTCAACGCACCGATGCTTTACGCACTGTCGTTCATCGGACTTTTCGTTATCGGTGGACTGACGGGGCTTTTTCTTGCGACGCTGGCGGTGGACGTGCATCTGCATGGAACTTATTTTGTCGTCGCGCATTTTCATTACATCATGGTCGGCGGCATGGTCACGGCGTTCATGGGCGGGCTGCATTTTTGGTGGCCAAAAATCACCGGCCGGCTTTATCCCGAAAAACTCGCGCAACTCGCGGCCATCATTTTATTCATCGGTTTCAATCTTACTTTTTTCCCGCAATTCATCCTGGGCTATCTCGGAATGCCCCGGCGCGTCCACGAATACGCGCCTGAATTTCAGCTCTACAACGTCCTTTCCACCGCCGGCGCAAGCATCCTGGCCATCGGTTATTTGCTCCCGCTGATCTATTTTTTGTGGTCGTTGTTTTACGGAAAAAAATCAAGTGCAAACCCGTGGCGCGCGACCGGGCTTGAATGGAAAACTTCATCGCCGCCGCCAAAACATAATTTTGCTGAAACGCCCGTTGTAACCGAAGACGCCTACGAATATCCGCCGTTGAATGAAATTGGAGAACATCCCGATGCTTGAACGTCATTCCATCGTCGCCGAACAGTTTGAAGACGCCGAGCAGCAGTCCGCCGCCGCGCATCTCGGCATGTGGACGTTTATCGCGACCGAAGTTTTGTTTTTCGGCGGACTGTTTCTCGCCTACACCGTCTATCGTCATTTTTATTTTGACGCCTTTGCCGCCGGGAGCAAACACACTGATGCCGTCTATGGCACGATCAATTCCGTGATTCTATTGACGAGCAGTTTCACGATGGCGCTCGCCGTCCAGTTCGCAAAAATCGGGCGGGCGAAATTAATCGTTCGGTTTCTGTTGTTGACGGTTTTTCTTGGCGCGATGTTTCTTGCCGTCAAAGGTTTTGAATATCACGAAGACATCGTCAAACATCTCGTTCCCGGGCCGAATTTCGATCCGTCGCTGCCTTTGCAATCACAAATATTTTTCTGGTTTTATTGGATCATGACCGGCTTGCACGCCGTCCATATTTTGATCGGCCTCGGTGTCTTGTCCGCGATGGCATTTCTGGCGCGCCGCGAAAAATTCTCGGCCCAATATCATTCACCCGTTGAGATCACCGGGCTTTACTGGCATTTCGTGGACATCGTCTGGCTGTTTTTGTATCCGTTGCTCTACCTCGTCCAGCGTCACGCATGAATCCCAAGAATCCATCCAGAAAATTATTGGCGGTCACCTGGATTGTGCTCCTCGTCATGCACTTCACAATCCTTGGCAGCGCGTATTTGAACCTGGCCTGGTTCAACACGCCGTTCATCGTCACGCTCGCGATCATTCAAATGATCCTCGTTATTCTGTATTTTATGGAAGTTCGCTACACCGCAAAATTGACGTGGCTTTTTATCTGCGCCGGATTTTTCTGGCTGCTGATCATGCTTACTCTGACAATGAACGATTATCTGACGCGCACCTGGCATTGAGGCGACGAAAATTTCCGCCGGCTTGCATGGTTGAACCTGACGGTTTCAAGGCGGATATTCGGCGTTGCAAAACAGCCGGTTCAGCCTTGCGAATTGCCCGCCGGGACAAAACAATTGTTGAAATTTTCCATAAAAATATGGGGTCTGCCATTGGCACTTTGCTGGCTACAGTGTCGTCTGTGAAAAAATTAGACGCAATTGGCCGTTGGCCGCCACGGCCGACGCTTCAGCGCATCCTGCTGGTGGAAGACGATGCATCACTGCGTGCTTTTTATTCAGACGCCTTGCGCAACACCGGCTACAGCGTGGAGGTTGCGGAAGATGGAGCGGTCGGCTGGGACGTGTTGCAACAGGCTGTGCGCGCCCGGAAAAATTTTGATTTGGTGATCACCGATAACAACATGCCGAAATTGTCCGGGATAGGGTTGATAAACAAGATTCGTGCTCACGGGCTGGATTTGCAAATCATCCTAGCGTCAGGAACTGTGCCGGAAAATGTTCAAGGACTTCAACTCGCGGCAGTGCTTCCCAAGCCATTTTCAATGGATCAATTGGTTCAAACCGTGGCGGAAGTCGCGTGCTTTCCAGAATGGGATCGAAGTCAATGGCGTTGAAAAGTTTGGTTTGAGAACCTTGGCGTTTTTATGGAAGAATGGGAAATTTCTGGCATTAACCAAGCCAGGCTTTATTGTGAATAAAATCAGATTTTGGGCATGAATGAAGAATTGAAACCAAATCCCGCCGCTCCGGCTGGCGCGCAAAATTCGATCCAAAATGAAAATATCAGGCTGCGCGGCGATCTGCTGACGATTGCCCGCCGCATCACCCATGATTTGCGCACGCCTTTGGGCGGCATCATCACCACCGGCGAGGTGATGAAAGAGATATTAAAAGCGGAACAACCATCAGCCGTTCCGCTTATGGCTTCCATTTTCGATTCGGCGGACAGCATTGACAAACTGCTGGAGCGCGTCAGTTTTGTTTTGAAAGCTTCTGCAAACCCGCCGTCCCTGCAGCGCCTCAAAATGGAGGAAGCGGTTTTCCGGGCGCGGCAGCGGTTGGAATACAAAACTCTTCAGAAGGGCTTTACCGTTTCCGAGCCAAAGGACTGGCCGGAGGTCAATGGAGTCGCGGCTTGGCTGGAAGTTGTTTGGTGGAATTTTTTGATCAACGGATTGAACCACGGAAAAAGCCGGATCGAACTGGGCTGGCGGATGGAGAACGGGGAAATTCAATTTTGGGTTTTTGACGATGGAGACGGCGTGCCCGAAAAAAAACGCCCCAAACTTTTCCAGCCGTTCCATCTGATGCACGAGCACGATGCCGGCCGCGGCCTGGGATTGTCTATTGTTCAGCGGCTGGTTGAACTTCAAGGCGGTCGTTGCGGTTACGGCCCCCGGCCGGATGGCGCCTGGTGTTTTTATTTTACCCTGCCGGCTTGAAAAAGTTTTCAAGGGTTTCGGAAGATTTTGAAAAGGTTTGTCACGCGCGCATTTGCAAGCTGCATTCCGGCAATTGCAGAATGCGGGAAATTTCCGGGCGAATTTTCACTTTTTCAAAGGAATGGCACTGGCGCCGAAAAGGCTATGCAACCGTTTGAAAAAACATTCAACATTCAACCTTAAAAATATTATGAAACAAAATCCGGAATGGTGGTCGGAAGAAAATGAAAGCGCCTGGGATCGCGTAAAACTGGCCATGAAACGTGACTGGGATCAAACCAAGCATGACATGGGTGGAAACGAGCCGGACACCAGTCAAAGCATCGGCCACACAAGCCGGCAAGCTGCCGGCAAGGAGACTATTCCTCCGCGTGGTCAGACAGCCTTCGATGAAGTGGAGCCGGCTTACCGCTTTGGCTATGGAGCGCGATCCTATTACGGCGATGACTATCCTGTGTGGGATGACGCGCTGGAAGCCCGGCTGCGCGGTGATTGGGATCGAATCGCCCCGGAACACAAACAGTCATGGATGCAGGATCGCGCAGCCATCCGTTATGGCTGGGATTATGATTACGACGACGACTTGGAAGACGTGGGCGAAAAATAATTAAGCCCCGCCCTAATAAAGCCGAACCAAATATTTGGTTCGGCTTCTTTCATTTTAATCCGTCATCACCATGCCTGCGTATCGCGACATGACACGCACAACACAAATCAACACTCATTCATCATCCGTTCCCTGACATTTTCACCGCGCTTCAATGGTGCAAAAAACCAGCACGATTCCACGTTCAAAAACGATAGGTGATGGACGCTGAAAAATAATCCACGTCCTTGCCTGGCGGGGTTGCTTTCAAAAATTCGCCTGCGAAGAAATGTGCGTAGGCAGCCGAAAAAGCGAGCTGCCTGTCGAATCGCCAGTCTATTTTTGCCTGCACTTGGCTGCCAATATAGCTGGCATTGCTTTGCTGTGCGAAACGGACAGGGTTCACGGCCACGCCGTAAATCCCGTCACCGGTGCTTTCGCGCCAAAAAATCCCAATCAACGGTGAATTGGATGCTTTTAGTCAGCTTCAAACCAAGTGATGGATGCAGGTCAATGATGTTTGCGGGTCAAATCAAATCAGTCTCTGAAAAGTATGAGCCTCTGGGAAAGAGCGCATTAAAAGTCCCCGGTTTTTTATTCTGTAAATTTCCGTCGCCGCTTGCGACATCCGCCTTCAAGGCGAGTCGTGGAGCAAATAGCAGTGTGCTAAACGTATAACCTGTATGAGAAGCGGCGGCCCAAGCACTGATGTCGCCGCTGCCAAAGCTTCCGAACTGGTAAACGAATTGTTCGCCGGACGTTTGGTCCTTCACGAGTTGAAATCAGCCGTTGCGATCCGTAGCTCAATTGACATCAGGCCCAACATTTGCAGGGCCGCGGGCCAAGTTTGTTTGGAAAATTCGGAACACGCACATGATGAATGCGGAATAGCTTCAGTCCTTTTGATTGAACGTGCGCATCGAACCGCCGGAGCTTTCCGCGCGGTTGAAAAGCTTCCTGTCCAGTGAAAATCTTCCACCGCCCATAAATACGAATGCTACGACGACGAGTGTGTAAAGAATCGCCAAACTGCGGGTCACGACCGGCCAGAATGTTTTGCAAAATTGCTCCGCTCAAAGCGCCTGCGAGCAATACGGCATTGATCCGGGTGAAAAGGCCAAAAATGAAAAATAGTGCGCAGATGAATTGAACGAGCGTCGCGACAAATGCGAACGCCAGCGGCGCGGGCGCGGGCATTCCGGCAATTTCTTCAACCAGCTTCCACGGCGTGCCATCGTGCAGATAGGCGATGCCGCCTTCCAGTTTGTGCACGCGTGGATGTAAAAACCATCAGTCCTGCCGAGACACGGAGAATGAAGTGCCCCCAGGTCATGGCGATGCAGCCTTGGGTTAAATCCAGTGATTTTTGAAAAGGTTCATGGCTCAATCCACGATTACTTCCGTGGTTAAAATATAGTTCAAGCTCCCGCGAATGACGTGCAGATGAGAATCGTTCAAGCCAGGAACGCCGCGCCGCCCATTGAGATCAATGGCCTTGGTTTCCGGTCCGCGCTGGTATTCTTCCGCGTCATCTACGCCGACGATGCGGCCATCTTTAACGGCAATGTTCGTCGCTTCCGAATGATTTGGGTCGAGGGTTGTGATTCGTCCGTTGTGGAGAATCAGATCG
>Ga0164241_10007184_pt1 | contig 10030 bp, 1 predicted proteins | sample OricomyardsoilBY_FD_108780 | JGI IMG/M metagenome (GOLD analysis project Ga0164241, IMG submission 108780) | Backyard soil microbial communities from Emeryville, California, USA - Original compost - Back yard soil (BY) | ecosystem: Environmental > Terrestrial > Soil > Unclassified | place: USA... | reverse complement strand
TTGGAGCGGCGCAACGCGAGACTGGTCACCTGCTCCAGCTGTCACGCTCAACCCGAGTCAGGTAGTGGACTGACGACACCAACCTAATTCAGCTCATGCGGCAACTACGCTGAAACTCGCCGCAATTCTGCGCGATTCATCGCATTCCATTGCCGAAGTCTTAGACTCAGGCTTCGACCATTGTGCACGTTGGCCAATTCGGCCACTAGACATTGCGGCATCCCTTCGCGCTACGCTGCGGCGAGCGCGCAAGCCCCATGTCTTGCCTGTAATTCAGCTCGATCCGTTCGAGCTCCGAGTGCGTTGTGGTGAGGTCGAGGCAACGCTCACCAAGGGCCAGTTCGGCGTCTTGAACGAGCTCTTGCGGGAACCACCGCGCTGGATAACGAGCAGAGACTTGCTCGCTGTCACCTCCGGCACGCGCAACCGCGACACGACACAGATCCGGAACCACATTTTGGCATTGCGCCGAAAGCTCGGAACCGAAGGGTGGCGAATTCGCTGGCACCGGTCGTTGGGCTATTGCTTCGATCTTTCGCGCTCGACTTGAGTTGCTCTCGCTGACGTCGATTTTCTTATGACGATTGGATACTGAAAAACTTACGCCCACTAACGCTCGATGCGTGCGATAGGGGGAGAACTGCGGCGATCCCTTGTCTCTATTAGGGGAGATCGCCAGCGGTGGGGTCGTGTAATCCGCGCGGTTGTGGAGGTTTGCGTGAAGAATTCTTGGCGTCTGTTCGCGGTCAGTACTCTTGTTGCGTGTAGCAGTGCGCTCTCGTGCAGCGGGGACCGATTGTCGACCTCCGACAGCGTTCAGACAGCAATGCAGGAGCTTTCGTCGACCCAATCACGGGTCCTCGGCTTTGAAAACGTCGCTGGATCTGGTGGTGATTGGCTCGCCACCAGCGTCAAAATTCAGTCGACGACACAGCACGTCGAGGGCTCCAAATCCGCTGCGTTCGCCGTCACAGCGACCTCGGCGAAGCTCACCAGTATTCCGCTTGCATCACTCGGCCCGATCTCCAATCACGTCACCCTTTCCGTTTGGCTACCCGCATACGTCACTGGGCTGAGCTATCAAGGGCAAGTCGGGCTTCGCCTCAATTCGCCAACAGCCGGAGTATTCAATCAATACTACGGCCCAGTCGTTTTCAACAACGCACCAACTCGGACCTGGCGACAAATCAGCTTCACGCTACCCACCGCGGACGTGAACGCGCTTTCTACGCGCACCTACAGTGACTTGGTTGCTTCAATTGACCTCGCGTTCAATCCCAATCCCGCCTTTAACCCGAACAACCCGTTCGCTGATCCTGGCTATGTCGATGCGCTCTCCTTCGGCACCGGAACGTCTGGCTCGGGTGGCGGAGGTGGCTCGTCCGGAGCGTCGGGGAACGCCGGCAAAGGCGGAACATCTGGTACGAGCGGGAGCGCAGGGAGCGGTGGCGGAGCAAGCGGCACTGGCGGTAACGCCGGACGTGGAGGTGCTGGGGGAAACGCCGGAAGCGCTGGCCCTGGAGGCTCTGGCGGCATTTCGGGCAGTGGTGGTTCTGCCGGCGGAATTGGAACCAGCGGTCCTTGCGTATTCACCGCGTCGCCAGCGACGACACCCAACACGCCCATCACGTTCACGATTCAACTTCCACACAGCGTACCGCGCGAATCCATCGCGCTGTCGACCGCAGGCGGCTCGCTGACGATTGATGACGGCGTTCAGGTCGTGAAGGATGCTGGCGGCTTCAGTTCCGTGTCGAGCGTCAGCGCGACGGCAAGAACCACGCTCGGTGTGTCCGCTCTCGCTCAAGATGCCTACAGCGAGCCGCTGGGAATCGATCTCCGCAACAACGCGCACGTCTACGGTGCGCTCAAGACCGCGGCCGATCTCACCAAACAAGCAGGGGCAGGCGTCGACGGACTCGTTTCACTATTCACTAGCTTAAGACCACTGGATTTGATCAGTTGGACCGTCACATTCCCGAATCTCAATCGCGGCACCTGCAGCATCGAACCGGACAACGTACAGACCATCGATCCGGGCAGCTACGGCGATATCGCTGTGAAGTCACGGTCCCACTTGAAGGTTCGAAGCGGCACGTACTTCTTCAATGCTTTGAGTTTCGACCCGCAAGCCAAGCTGGATGTCGACAACACGGCGGGTCCGGTCTTCATTTACATCAAGAACAGCTTCGCATTCAGTGGCTCGGTCGTGCCCCTCGATGCCAGCCACATGAACCTGCTGTTCGGCATTGCTTCCGCCACGGCAATTCCAATCCAAACCGCATTCCGCGGCATCCTGGTCGCGCCACAAGCGGCGGTCACACTGCCGACCGATATGTCCACCGGACACTTCGGCTCCTTCTTCGCCAAGTCGCTTGTTCTCCATCAGTCGACACAGATTCATCATCAACCGCTTTCTCCTGACGAATTCTGCGCGCCGAACGCCGCATGCAGTACGTTTTGCCCGTGCGTCGATGGTGGGTCGTGCACGGCCGACAACCAATGTCGGACCGGGCTGGCCTGCAACAACGGACAATGTGCCTGCGTGGGCAATTGCAGCGGAAAGACGTGCGGACAGGGAAATGGCTGCGGACAGACCTGTCCCGGCACCTGCAACAACGGAGACGTCTGCACCGAAACCAGTCAATGCCTCTCGGGCTCGACGTGCACAGGTCACGCCTTGAGTGGGTCACTCGTCTGCGAGCCCGTTGGCACCCATTGCACCAACGGGTTGCAGGACCGCGACGAATCCGACGTGGACTGCGGCGGTGCAGATTGCGAGCGCTGCAATCACGGTCTCCTCTGCAAAGTCAGCGCGGATTGTGTCGCTGGCGATGAGTGCCCCACGAACAACAGCGCCTGCTTTGGTCTCACTCGAGGCAAGAGCGTGTGCTGGCCCGCAGCTTGTGGCGATGCCAGCACAGGCGGCACCGCTTACGATTGTGGCTCGCCCAATAGCTTGTGCGGCAAGAGCTGCTCTTGCGGTGGATGTGACCACACCGACCTAAGCACCGTCTGCCCGTCAGGAGAAGTCTGCAAAGAAAACGCTGGGCAAACAGTTGACTCCAAGGCGGCAGACGTGTGCCTCGATCCGATATGTCCTTCCAACGATCCCGCCTTTTGCGGCACTGCCACCTCGCTGTGCGGGCCCCATTGCGTGCCCACCCCCGACTGCAGCAAGGCGACCTGCGCAAACCCGAGTGATGGCGTGGGCGGACTCTGCCCCGGTGTGTGCGGCGCCGGTGAACCAGGCTGCCTAAACGACATCGTGTGCGGGCCGGGTCTGGCTTGCTTTCCTGATGCCAACGGCACGAGCGCGTGTCACCCCGTCGGGTGCGCTTACAAGATCTGCGGACAGGGAGGCCCCGAGTGTGCTGGCCTGTGCCAAGCGTGCACGCCCCACTGCGACGGGCGTCAATGCGGACCCGATCCGCATTGCGGCACGGATTGCGGGTCGTGTGGTGACGGCACTTTCTGTGACGTGGCCGGCAAGTGCGTGGCGCAATCAACACCGCCGGTCATCACTGTACCGGACGGCAACGACGGAACCAAGCCGCTTGAGCCGCTACCGGAATCCGAAACCAACCCAGTGGGTGCTCTTGCTGGCCAATTCAGCGTGTCGGATCAGGGCAGCCCCGTGTACACCATTCCGATCGAGGTTCCACCGGGCCGTGGTGGGATGGAACCCGCCTTGAGCCTGCAATATTCGGGTTCGCGAGCCAATGGTGAAGTGGGCGTGGGCTGGCACCTCGAAGGTCTGTCCAAAATCACGCGTTGTCCGCGCAGCTTCGCGCTCGACGGCACGACCGGGCCAGTCCGCAACGACTCGAAAGATCTCTTTTGCATCGATGGTAAGCGCCTAGAGAGCATCGCCGGCAAGTACGGCGAAGACGGCACCGAGTACCGAACCCTGATCGATAGTTTTGCGAAGGTCGTCTCGCGCGTCGATGCGCTGCCGAGCATCCAGCTCGATCCTCTCGGAAAAATCGAGCCTGTACCGCGCGGAGAGCAGGGCCCCGACTCGTTCGTAGTCTGGACGAAGGATGGACGGAAGCTCACCTACGGCGGAACCTACGACTCAACGGTGCTGGCACACACCGCCATTCGCTACGCTTGACTATTGAACCGCGTGGAAGACCGCGCCGGCAACACGATGCTGGTCAGCTACGTCAACTTGCCGATCGCGGTTCCAGAGAGCGAAACCGTTGCGCCAAACACCCTCGTCTTGCCGAGCGCGATCGCCTACACCGGCCACACTGGCGGTCAGGAGATCGACGGCAAACGAGAGGTGCGCTTCGACTACGAGGCCCGCACTGATTCACAGCTGCGCTTCACACAAGGCGGTTCACCGTTCGTCGCCGCGCAACGGCTCTCTCGCATCACCACCTTTGTCGATCACGAGCCGGTCAAGAACTACCGACTCAAATACCTCGACGGAAACCTGAGCAAGGTTCAGTACATCTTCGAGTGCGCGCGTGGTGACGACAGCAAATGCAAACCGCCCACGAAGTTCGACTACGCTCAAACGGAAGGCTTTAATCTCGACAAAGTCGGGATCGATCTGGCCGCCGCCGGGCAACTGGATATCAACGGCGACGGTCGTCCTGATTTCATGGCGACCGACGTGCTCGTCGGGGGGGTGCCAGCACAACCCAGTTTGAAGGCAGCTCAGGTGATTTCGGATGTCACTATCAGCGGCGCAGCGCTCGCGTTGGACGCCTTCGTGGGACCAGAAGCCGGCTTCGCAGTAGCGCTGACGTGGGACATCATCAAAGCGCCGTTCTGGGGAATGTTCGCCAAAAAGCCGACCATCACCTTTGAGCACACGCTCGACATCGCAACGGGCAACAACGGCCCCGGCACTTTCAACCATGTGACGGATGTCAAAGGACTGCGCTGCGGCAACAAGGAAGACCATCCGGCATTCATGCTGGACTACGACCAAGACGGTCGCGATGACGTGATCTCGGCCTGCGGCACCACCAGCCCGCTCGGGCCGAGAACGTTTGGCAACTTGTACGTGGCACTGTCAGTTGGTGACGGCAGCTTCAAATCGTTTCCCGATGACAACAGCCCGATTGCCAAGGTGGGAATCGGATTCGACAACGGCACCGACGAGCACCCGACGAGCGGCACCGATCCACTGGCAGGCCCAATTCTGATCGACATCGATGGCGACGGGCTACAGGACATCGTCTCTTGCCCGGACCAATACACGGTTGAGTTGCGCCGTCGGCTCACACCGCCATTGCCGTTCGAGACCACTCCGATATCGCTGGCGACCCTGGTCCCTACGCCGCCCCAGGACGGTTCCCCACCTACACCCCGCGCACTGCAAACGCTCTGCGGCTGGGCCAGGCCGACCTACAACAGTGTCGACCTCGACGGTGATGGCACCCCCGATCTGCTGGCGATGGGCGTTGACGGTTGGCGCGTGCTCCGACTCTCATATCCAGGGGGCGTCCGCGCGCCCGGCATTAAACCGGAACTGAGCTGGCAACCCGTGGCGATGCCCAACACTGGCAACTCTGGAGCCGGCCAGGCTCTCAACCTTGGAGACTTCAACGGCGACGGCCTGCCCGACGTGTTCGGGTACGACAACAAGCAATACACGGTCTGGCTCAATACGGGCGGCGCTCGGTTCTACGCCAGAAACATTCCTCGACCGAGACCTCCACTTCCGCCGTCACCTTCAACATTCGGTTTCAAGCGTGTCGCGGTGCTCGACTTGAATAACGACGGCCATGACGACTTGCTGGAGCACTGGCAAACCCCGTCCTATGACATCGGCGGCGGCGTGTTCCCGCGCGACCGGTTCAACTGGGGCCTCGAGCCAACGGGAAACCTGCAACTCTTCACCACCGACAAAGTTCCGTCGATCCAGTGGATTGACGCATACGGGCAGCCCAAACCCGGCGACTTCACGTTGACGGCCGATGTCAACGGTGATGGCCGCTCCGATCTTTTGGGCAGCGATACATCGGTGTTCTACGGCGCGGGCGACGTCTCGCTGACCCGAATCACCGACGGCTTGGGCAAGATCGTTGACATCCGCTATGGAACTTATCAAGGCGGCGGCTACAAGACTGACGGGCGCTGCGCCAGCAACGCGCCGGGCAGCACTTGGCCAGAAAAGTGCCTCCCTCGAATGAGCGGCCTCGTCGCTGGCCATGCCGAAGGCGCCCTCGACGCCTCCGGCTCTTTCGTATCGGAACGAACCTACTCATACACATTCGTCAATGGGCGCATGAACCTCACCGGTCACGGTTGGTTGGGGTTCGATCGAAGAGTCATCTCCATGTCGTCGACCGTGCTCGGCGACGGTGGAACAACGACCACCATCGACTATGAACCGGTCGCCCGCTACACGCCTGGTGGCCAACCCGCGACCGATCTATCGAAGCCGTACCTATACCCATTCGCCGGCCTACCGCGCACCACGACCGTCGATCATCACGCTTTCGGCGGGAACTTCTTACCGCCGCTACAGGATGGTCTGTACGAGCGGCGGATCCAGACCGTGAATCAATGGCGGGTACAGCTGTCGGCCTTCAATCGCCCGTTCCCAGTCATCGGCTCTCTAGTCACCGGCACATTCGATCGGCGGCTCGACGGTGGCCCTCCCCCGCCCTTTGAATTCAACGGCACGCTCTTGAGCTCGTGCAATCACGAGCTGGACACCGACCCCTACGGAAACGTTGCCTCGGACAAAGGCGCGTGCCGCATCGCAGGCCTGGAGGCGGAATTCTTCCAAACCACGAAGGACTTTGCGCCCGATCCACTGACTTGGCTCATCTCCACCCCAGAAGAGATCCATATCTACAAGTCTCAAGGGACGAACGCGCAGCGGGACTACCGCCTGAAGTACTCAGGAGGCCTGGTCGAGAGCGTCACCCGCGCGCCCGATGACACGAATGATCAATCGCCAGCCGGAACCAAGGGCCAATGGCATCGGACCACGTACGTTCGCGACGACTTCGGCAACATCAAACAGATTAGCGAAGAGGCGAAAGGATCCGCACCTCGCACGACCATCATCACCTACGATGACGACGGCATCTTCCCCGCAAAAATCACCAATCCTGCCAGTCAAACCACGAAAATCAGCTTTGATTCGAGGTGGGGCTCGCCAACGGCGATCGTCGATCCCAGCGGGGTTGCTGCGCAGTTCGTCCATGACGGTTTCGGCCGGCTCACGCAACGCCACGGCCCTGATGGTGACTCCCTCTCCGTCTACTCCGCGATCTCAACGCCGAACCCAATCACCGCGATCGGAGCGATTGCGCCCAAGATCCAGGTACAAACGCAACGCCTGGGTGCCGACGGCTCGCGCGACGGTGACACAATCACGGAATACGACGCATACGGCCGCCCCGTACGCATGATCTCAGAAGGATTCGCGGGAGCCCAGGTCATCCAGGAGCGAGTCTACGATCAGCTCGGCCGCGTGATCGGGAACACGCTGCCCCACACGACGGAAGACCTCGACAACATTCCCTACGACCACTACTCCTACGAGGACAGCTTGAAACGGCTGACCCGCATCGACCACTCGGACGGCAGCTTCAAGCAGTACGAGTACGCAAGCGCGGCCAGCCTCAAGTCTCAGTACTACCAATGGTACAACGGCATCACTTGTGAGGCGGAGCACGCCTCAGGTTGCCCCGTCGACATCACCCGCACGATTGACGAAGAGTCCCGTGAAAACGTCACTTTCACGGACCACGCGGGCAAACTGACACGCAGCATCGACGGCGAGAACACGACCAACACCGTGCATACGAGCAACTACGTGTACGGCGCCTTCGATCAACTGATCGTCGCACGCGACAACCGAAACCTCGCGACCCAGTTTTGGCACGACGACTACGGGCGCCTACTAATTCAAACCGACCCCGACACGGGCGACAGCGCCTACACCTACAGCGGCTTCGACGAGCTCCAGACCAGCAAAGATCCCAAGCAACAACTCCGTACCTACAACCACGACTCGCTCGGCCGAGTCGAAAGCATCGTCGATCCCGATGGGTTGACGCAGTGGATCTACGACCCGCTCGGCCGCCTCATAGAAACGATCTCGCCCGGCACATCGGAAGATCCGGCCGGGCAACACGTCCGCTACAGCTACGAACCCGCGACGCCCACTCAGAATCGCGGCTACCTACAAAGCGTCACCTACACCGTCGATGGCGTGCCCTACGTAGTCGGTCTTGACTACGACGATCTGGGGCGTCCTTCGCAAATCCACTACCCCCAGCTCGACACCAGCCAACCCATCGTCGCCCAATACCAGTACGACACGTCCGGAGTACTCACGGGGCTCAACGAAATCGGTAGTGGCACGTCTCACTCACTCTGGCAGCTGACGGGTGTCTATCAAGGGCATCTGACCCAAAACGAAACCCTCGGTAGTGATAGCTCAGCCATGCACACCACCTACGGCTACGACGATGCGCGCCGCTGGCTGAAACACATCCAAACGAGCTCTGCCGCCGAGGACATCCAAATCCTCGACTACACCCACTACGCCAACGGCCTCGTCCACACGCGCGCCGCCAAGGACGCGTCGCCGCGCGAATACCAATACGACCAACTCAATCGCCTAGCCTACGAAATCACCTCTCCCCCATCGTCCCCGGCGCTGGCAACGAACTACGCCTACGACGACATCGGCAACCTGATCGGTCAAGGCACGACATCCAGCACGTATCTGCCGAACCAACCTCACCTGCTCGATAGGGTGGGCAGCAACTCCTACAGCTACGATGCCAACGGCAACGTCGCCTCCCGCACGGGCCCCGATATCCCCGGCGAAGCGCAAATCATCGGCTACACGCCCTTCGACCTCCCGCGAGTCATCCAAACCCCGAACAGCAACGAACTCTTCGACGTCACCCGCTTCGACTACACCGCCGACGAAGAACGCGTCGTCCGCCGCGACCCGAGCGGCACCATCCGCCACTTCATCGCGGACCTCTACCAACGAAAGCTCGACAGCGCGAACGTCACTCTAGAGGAGCGCTTCCGGCTCTATGCGGGCGATCGACAGATCGCAGAAATCGTGCGCAAAGGCGGCAGCGAACAAACGCTCTTCTTCCACCAAGACCACCTCGGCTCGCCAGAAACGATCAGCGACAGCAACGGCGCCGCGTACCATCAGCAATTCGAGCCGTTTGGTAAGCCGACCGACGCGCCAAATCCGGAGCTCACGCGCGTTGGGTTCACCGGGCAGGATCACGACAATGATCTTGGACTGATCGACATGAAGGGGCGAGTGTACGACCCGCTCGCGGGGCGATTCATGACGGCCGACCCGATCACGCAGGCCCCATTCTGGAGCCAGGGGTTGAACCGGTATAGTTACGTGTTCAATAACCCGATCAACAACGTCGATCCGAGTGGATTCATGGCGAACGGTGGCGAGGGCACCACGACGATCATGGGCTGGGGCGGAGCGGCCACGGGGATCGCGGCGCTCCAAGGTTTTGGTGTGGGCTTCGGGGCGATTGCGGGTGGCGCGGGACTTGGAGCGTTGAATCCACTGACGTCGGCCCTCATGCCATCGATTGGGGATGGGAGCGAGGGGTCGAGGCAAAGTGTGGCGGCGCCGACGACCGCGCCGAAGGGCGGGATGGGGGGTGGCGCTGGGGCAAGAGCGAACAATCAGGGTGGCCCGAGCGAGCTTGCGCGGCCGATTCCCCCGCCTGATCTCAGCATTCCCGATTCACTTCGCGGTCCAGACCAAAGGCTCGTCCAGAATTTTCAATACGGAGGGTACTGCCATGAGGATGGACCGTGTAACGACTCGGTTTACGTCCCCGATATTTCCGGGGGAGATTTCGCACGAGCAGGGACGGCGATCGGCAATTGGTTCAGCCGTATTTGGCGATGGGTCTTTCCAGCGACTGCCGCAGAGGGGGGAGGCGAGACGGTTTCACTTTTCCGTGCTGTAGGCGACGCTGAACTCAAGGTGATCGAGTCGTCAGGGGGCCGAATACCGGCAAGTCTGAGTGGACTCGAATCGAAGTAT
>Ga0164241_10007183_pt1 | contig 10031 bp, 4 predicted proteins | sample OricomyardsoilBY_FD_108780 | JGI IMG/M metagenome (GOLD analysis project Ga0164241, IMG submission 108780) | Backyard soil microbial communities from Emeryville, California, USA - Original compost - Back yard soil (BY) | ecosystem: Environmental > Terrestrial > Soil > Unclassified | place: USA... | reverse complement strand
TTTTTACAGCGACGCGGGCGCTGCCGTCGGTGGCGGCGGCAATCTGGATTTGAATTATGCCGGCGGCGCGGGCAGCAGCGGCGCTTACAATCTGGACGGCGGCACATTGACCGTGCCACAGATCATCGCCTCGTCGAGCGCGGGCGGCAGCGCCTTTAACTTCAACGGCGGCACGCTCAAGCCTGCGGCCAGCAGCGCCACGTTCATGCAGGGGTTAAAAAGCGTCAATGTTCGCAACACCGGCGCGAAAATTGACACGGCCGGATTCAACGTGACCATTGGCCAGGCACTGACGCATTCGGCCGTCGCCGGCGACAGCGCCACGGACGGTGGTCTGACGAAAAATGGCATCGGCACGCTGACCTTGAGCGGCGTCAATACCTACACCGGCCCCACGACCATCAACGCCGGCACGCTCGCTTTGGCCGGCGGCGGTTCGATTGCCAGCACGCCAGATATTTCCATCGGCGGCGGCGCGATCTTGAACGTCGTCAACGGCTTGATTCTCGGCGCGACGCAAACCTTGGCCGGTGATGGAATTGTTCTCGGAAATCTCACGGTGAACGGGACGCTGGCGCCCGGCGACGGCGTCGGCGTTTTGACGTGCAACAACAACGTCAGCTTGCAGCCCGGCAGCGCGACGTTCATGGAATTGAACCCGGCGCTCGGCACGAACGACCAGTTGCGCGTGGGCGGCGCGCTCGCCTACGCCGGCACGCTGCGCGTTGCCAATCTTTCTGGGAATCTTGCGGGCGGCGAGGCTTTCAAGCTGTTCAACGCCGCCAGTTCGGCGGGAAACTTTTCCGCCATCAACGGTTCGCCCGGCGCGGGACTGGACTGGAAATTCAACCCGGCGAGCGGAATGTTGAAAATTTATTCCACGGTTCCCGCCAGGCTCGCGTTTGGCATCGCGAACAAAAGCCTGAATATTTCCTGGGCCGCCGATCATCTCGGCTGGACGTTGCAGGTGCAGACGAATGCCTTGAACGCCGGCCTCGGCACGAACTGGGTTTCCATTCCTGATTCCGCCGCCGGCACGCAGTTCACGGTGCCGCTGGACACCGGCAATTCATCGGTGTTCTATCGCTTGAGCTACCAATGAAAATAAAATTTCTTGCCGCGCTATTTTTGTTTTCAGTTTTCGTCCCCGGTTTTTCCACCGCGGCCCAGACGTTGGAAGCAGGCTGGCGGAATCCGCCGAACGAGGCGCGGCTGCGCGCCTACTGGTGGTGGCTCAACGGCAACGTCACCAAGGCGTCCATCACGCGCGACTTGGAACAGATGAAGGCCAAGGGTTTCGGCGGCGCGCTGATCTGCGATGCGAACGGCGCGGCGCAGGACGGCAATGCGCCGGTGCCGCACGGGCCGACGTTCTTCACGCCGGCATGGCGCGAGCTTTACAAGCATACGCTGCACGAGGCCGACCGGCTGGGCCTGACGCTCGGCTTGAACATCCAGAGCGGATGGAATCTGGGCGGGCCGATGGTGACGAAGGATGACGCGGCCAAGAAATACGTCTGGTCCGAGCTGAAAGTTTCCGGCGGCACGAACTTGGCGATCAAACTGCCGCAACCGCCGGCGCGGGAGAATTATTATCGCGACAGCGTCGTGCTGGCGTATCGCTTGAAGGCGTCGCCGGAAAATGCCGCCAACATCACCGCGAGTTCCAGTCAGGCGGAATATCCACCCAAGCTCGCCGCCGACGGCGATGCCGCCACCTTCTGGGTTTCCGCCAACACGCAGGCCGGCCAAGGCCCGACGCGCGAAAAACCGGCGTGGTTGCAAATTAAACTGAACCAACCGGCGGACATTTCCGAACTGAAAATCCAAGGCCGGCCCGGCTACGGCCCGCGTGATTGTGAACTGCAGGTTTCCACGGACGGAAAAAATTTCCGCACCATCAAATCCTTTTCCGTGAGCGACGGGGCGGCGGCGACGGTGAAATTTGAAGCCGTGACTGCCCGCGCCGCCCGCGTGCTGTTTCTTGATGCCTTTGATCCCAGCCACCCTGGCTCGCCACGTAATGTTCAGGTTGCCGAAATCAAGCTTCCCGGAGTGATGATTGGAATGGCTGCCGGTCATCCGCCGCTGAAGAACTGGAAGCAGAAAACCTTGCAGGAATCGCTTCAGCCGTTCTCCGCGCCGGATTCCTCGCCGCTGTTCGCGGAAATTCCCGCGACGCCCGGCGAGCAGGACGCCGACACGTCCGGCGTGGTGGACTTGAGCAAAAATCTTTCACCGGACGGCACCTTGCGCTGGAATGCGCCGCCGGGTGAATGGCAGATTCTCCGTTTCGGCTACACCATCGGCGACCACGCCTACGTTTCGACGAGCAGCGACGGCTGGCAGGGTTTTGCGATTGATGTCTATAGCGCGACGGCGTTTCAACATTACTGGGATCAGATTGTCGCGCCGCTCATCGCCGACGCCGGGCCGCTCGCCGGCAAGACGTTGAAATACCTGCACACGGACAGTTGGGAAGTTGAACTGGCCAACTGGACGCCGACGCTGCGCGAAGAATTTCAGAAACGCCACGGCTATGACCTGACGCCCTGGCTGCCCGTGCTGGCCGGACGCATCGTGAACAGCCGCGAGGCGAGCGACCGTTTTCTGTTCGATTATCGCAAGACGCTGGGCGATCTGGCGATTGACGGCCATTACCGACTGTTCCGCGACAACGCGCACAAGCACGGCCTCCTCATTCATCCTGAATCCGGCGGCCCGCACGCCGTGCCGATTGACGCGCAACGCTGCCTCGGCTGGGACGACGCGCCGATGAGCGAATTCTGGGCGTGGTCATGGACGCATCGCATCGGCGACGCCAACCGCTTTTTTGTCAAACAACCCGCCAGCGCCGCGCACACCTACGGACACAAATTGGTTCTGGCCGAAGGCTTCACGACCATCGGCCCGCATTGGCAGGAAAAAATCTGGGACAATCTAAAGCCAAGTTTTGACAAGGCATTGTGCGAAGGGTTGAACCTGCTTGTCTGGCACGCGTTCGTCTGCTCGCCGGAAGGCGCCGGCATTCCTGGCCAGCAATACTTCGCCGGCACGCATTTGAATCCGAACGTGACGTGGTGGGACAAGTCCGCGCCGTTTTTCAACTATATCAACCGCTGCCAATGGATGCTGCAACAAGGCCATTTTTCCGCCGACGTGTTGTATTACTACGGCGATCACGTTCCGAATTTTGCGCAACTCAAGGCTTCCGATCCCGCGCACATTTTGCCCGGCTACGATTATGATGTGATCACGGCCGAGGCGTTGATTGACCGCGCCACTGTCAAAGACGGGAAAATTTTCCTGCCCGGCGGCATCAACTATCGCGTGCTGGCGCTGCCGGATCGCGACGAAATTTCGCTGCGCGCTTTGAAGAAAATCAGAGAACTCGTCGCCGCCGGCGCCACCGTCATCGGGCCAAAACCATTGCGCGGTGAAACGCTGGGCAACGAAGCCGCCACCGATGCCGAGGTGGCGAAACTGGCGGACGAATTGTGGGGCGGCCAGGTCGGTGCCGGCCGCGTCATCGCCGGCAAAACGGCGCGGGAAGTTTTGCTGGCCGACGGCGTGCCGCCGGACTGCGAATTCACATCAACCAACGGTTCTCAACGCGCAACTGATTTCGATTACATCCATCGCACCACTGGCGGCGCGGAAATTTATTTCGTCGCCAATCGCGCGTCCAATGCTGTTACGGCGACAGTGGCGTTTCGTGTGCGCGGCAAAGCGCCCGAACTCTGGAACGCAGTAACGGGTGAACGAAAATTCGCCGCGGCCTACGAGGGAAAAGACGGGCGCACGTTGGTGCCGCTGAAATTCAATCCGTGCGGCTCATGGTTCGTGGTGTTTCGCGAACCGGCGTCCGCGCATCCCGCGACGACAAAATCCAATGATGCGGAGCCAAAGCCGATTCAGGACATCACCGGTGCGTGGACCGTGCATTTCGATCCGAAATGGGGCGGCCCGGCCACGGCGCAATTCGATTCGCTGATGAGCTGGCCGGCGCGCCCGGAACCGGGCATCAAGTATTATTCCGGCACGGCGGTTTATGAGAAAACTTTCACGTTAGATGACTCAAAACTAAAAATTAAAAATTCAAAACTTTTCTTGGATTTGGGCGATGTTTGCGAACTCGCCAGCGTGAAGGTGAACGGCAAACCCTGCGGCATTGTCTGGTGTCCGCCGTGGCGCGTGGAGGTGACGGAGGCCGTGAAGCCCGGCGAAAACAAATTGCAGGTGGAGGTCGTGAACTTCTGGCCGAACCGCATCATCGGCGACGCCAGCCTGCCGCCGGATCAGCGATTCACGCGCACCAACATCCGCAAGCTGACCGCGAGGACGCCATTGATGCCCTCCGGTTTGCTGGGGCCAGTCAGCATTTTATTTGCAGGACGACCCGGTGGAAATTGACGCGGGTTGCCCCCTTATGATGTAGGTAAGTTTAGCATCCTTGGGTCGCGTTCATAGCCGAGCAGCTTTTCCAGCGTTCATATATTTTTTGGCGCTGCTGGTGCTATGGTTGGCGGACGGATCTCACTTTTATCCGTGCCGATCTTTATATCCTTCTTTCCAGTATAGCCAGATTGATGTTGACGGTGGAGGCGGTTGGTCAAAAAAAATGTTTATATCGTAATTTGTCTGGCCGTGAAGAAAATCGCATTGTTGTTCCGCCCGTTGAATTCCAATTAAAAAATTTGTGACTGTAGATTTTCCATCCAAAATTTCTATGTGACCTGATAATGTATTCGTTGTCGCTGATGGCACAGTAAGTGTAAAGCGAAAGTCATGTCCTCTCGGAGCTTTCAAATGAATGCTTGTCACGCTATTTGTGCAATCGGCAAGCTTCATTTTTCCAACATATACCGAATAACTGGCAAGTGTATGAAGCCACCATGCACCGATAATTACTGGAACGGAAAAAGCGGCTATTAAAACAACTTCATTTTTAAGAGTTAAACGACGCCTAGCAAGGATGCCCAGAATAAATCCAAAGCCACTTGTGGCAATGAAAAGACCTTCAAATGTGCATTTGGCAAATGTTGCTGAATAAAGGCGGGAAATAAACGGATTTCTTACCGCATATCCAAGGATAAATAAAATTATACAAAGGCCGGTTAGTGCGAGCGCACCCGTAATGCCGCTTTTGATGATTGAAAAAATCTCCTTTGGCTTGGAATTAGATTTCGATTCATTCATAAATCAATTTATTAAGTTAATATGGTGCGGATGAATAAAACACATCGCTGGTGTCAATAAAAGGCCCAACGGCCTGACCAGGGGCAGGATACATTTGTATAAGCATAACCCCAAAGTTCTGCGGAGATTCATCCCACGGAAGCCCAAATACATCAGTCGCAAAACCTGCGCCTCTGGTTGCACCAACACAATTAAATGCGCTCAAAACATATATTGGTGGAGCATTGGATAATCCTCTTGTGTATTCCAATCCTTGAAGCAAATCAGGAAAACCAATCGAAAATGTCCTTTGTATATTGCTGGAATGAGAATTGTCGTTTTGCAAAATTCCTGGGGCATTAAACAAGCCATTGAGCGGATAAAACCCCCATTTCTGGTCAATGAATCCAGTCAGGTTTTGGGAGATATATTGGAGTGCATCGCTTGGCGCATCGGTGCGAAATCGCCAGAAGGCGTGTCCCACATCATTGGTTGGATTGTAGAAAATTAGGCTGTAGCCCGGATTTGCCTGCTGAACAAATATATCAAAGTATGAATTATATTTTGGTTGAGACGAAATATAAAAAGCATAATTGTCATACCCTATCACATTAGGCGTGACATCTATGTCAGAACCATCTGGCAATATAAGATATTTTTTACCAACCCATCCTCCAGCACCACCATTTGTGACCATAGAGCCATAACTGCCTATGCTGATGCTCTGTGGAGGGACATTGCTATACTCATAAATCGGAACCATTTTCCATGACAGCGGCGCGGTGAATTGACTAAATAAGCCGTCCAGCAAATCACCACTAGCCTCACTCCCTTCCCAATTCGTTTCAATCCCTGCTGTATTTTCAAGATAGGCGGACGCATTTAGGCAAAAAAGATTACGAAGCTTAGAAGTGGACTTGCCTCCGGTTTTTAGTTTTACAATAATTTGGTCTGTTCGCCGATAGCTGCTCGAAACAGTATATATTGCCCCCCCCAACCATCTTGTCGCAACAGACTGTCCGCTTATATTATCATTCTCAAAATTTATTGGAATGTTTGATGTAACATTTGTTTCCGTATTGACATTTGTCAGGTTCCAATTTCCACAATAATTTATGAAGCCAGTAATAATGTCGTTGTAAATGTTCGTTCCTGTTTGATTTGGTGAACCCCATTGCGAAGAACCAGCCGCAGCCACATATCGAGGCTTATCCATTGATATACTTTGCAAATAATCAACCATGTTGAAAACACTATTATTGTAATCGTAGCCAAGATTGAAATTCCAATGTGATGAACCGGACATGCTCATACCGTCTTTATAATTCAATGATTCATCAAATGTTTGCCTGGCCTGGTGATCCAACTGCAACCAGGTAGTGACTTGAGACGCCCCTATCTTTTCAAAATATGATTTAACGTAAAGATAGGTAGGTTTATCTATATTTACAGCGACTTGAGTTGAAGCAACAGACAGTGATTTACTGAACATCAAACAAGCAATTGCGAGATATGTTTTCATTTCAAAATCCCTTTGTTTAGTTGCCATAAGAACCATCAGGTTGTTGTTCATTGGGATCGTAAGCTGTGGCCGTGAAACTGGCTGTTCCACCATCGCTTACGGGAACATTATTTGCCGACCAAGTTCCGTTCCCGTTGTTATGCCCCTTAACTCCGTTCACCCAAATGGCGGAATTTGTGCTGGAGATTGTCCCAGTCAGATTCACGGTTGGTTGCCATAATTGAGAATCAGACGCCACCGGATTTATGGTAAAAGTTAAGGCGCTTTGAATGACGCAAATGTTAGTAACGCTTGTGTTGCCCACCGCATCTTTAACTCTAATTGAAAACGTGTTCGTGCCGGCGTTTAGTGGAAGATTCTCAAGCCAAAAGTTTCCATTTCTTTCAACCGATGCCACATACACATTTGTATAAATTCCCCCGTAAAACAAATTGGTATTACTATTGGTAAAAACGACCTGTGCGGTTACGGCAGCCGTTGCATCATCTATCACGCCACGACAAGTGAAATTGCCGCCACTGATTTGAGTCCCAATTTGCGGCCAAGTGATTTGAACTGCTGGTGGATTGGTCTTGCCGGAATAATCCAACGTGAAATTGAAATTAGTGGCTGTGACATTACCCGCAAAATCTGTCGCATGAATTGTGACAGTGTTCAACCCGTTGGTCAGCGGCACATCCAAGCATTCAAAATAATTGGTGGTCAAACCACCGGCGTTGGTATCGTAATACTGGTCGGTAATTTCGGATGGCAGACCGGCCACCACGCCGACCGCATTGCTTAAATCGTAACTGATGCTGGCCAGCGGTTCCTGGCAGTATCCATAAATCTGAATCATCGGCTCATCAACCGTTCCCGTCGTCGGATTGGTGATGACCAGCACCGGCGGCAAAGTCAGGTTCAAATGCTTCCATTGCCAGGTGGATGACGCATTGGGCGCCGGGCCTTTCAAGCCCACCCACACGTCATGCCAGCCCGCAGTCAAGCCAAGGTTCACGTAGATATTGGAGGAAGTGTAGGCTTGCCAGCCGGCCCCGGCGAAGTTGGTGTCATCCACCAGCACGGCAAAATAACCCGGAACGCCAACGGTCACGTTCGCTTGCACCGGCGCGATCAGGGTGCTGACATATTGATTCGTCACCGACAGCGAAAATTGAATGATGTTGGGATCAAGGTTGTTGGTATAATCATATCCCAACGTGTTGTTTTGGCCGTCCAAGTCGGCGGCGGTTTCCGAGAGGTTGCCGAACCAGAAAAAGGTCCACCAGGCCGGCAATTCATTCACCGTGTAGCCGGTCCAATCCATTGCCCGATAGAGCCGCATGTCGCCAGTGGCAGGGACTGAAAAGACCAGCGCATTCGTCGGCCATAGCTCCGCCACCGGCGTCCAATCCGCCATTGGCACGGTCAGGGAAGCTGCCGAGTAGATGCCGTAGATTTGGTTGGTCGCCCGATGCAGTTGCAACGAAACCAGCCCGCTCGTCAGGTTGGAAACGCTTAACCACAATAAATTGGTGTCCAGCACAAAACCATTGAACGCATACGAATTGGTGCCCCCGCCACCGCCACTTGCGCCCGGTGGCATGGGGCCGCCATCCAGCGACATCATCTGCATTACCTTCCGCAACGGCGTCACCGGCTCCAGATCATCCACCAACCAAGCCCCATCGCCTAAATCCCACGCGGGCAACCCCGTGCCGGGAGGAAAAATGGGCGCGAAGACGCCCCGGTTGGCCAGGCTCGCCGGATAAAACTGGCCGCTCGCCGGCACCGCCGCCGCCGGCGTCGGCTCCGCCTGCTCCAACACCGCCAACTGCGCCTGTGTCACCGCCTCCGTTTGGGCATGTAATAGATGAAGTGGAAGAATGATGCCCGCCAGCAAGATGACTTTTCTGATTATGTTCATGGTTGTTTCCCTGCGTCCCTGCCGCTCCCTCAACCAAGAGGGCGTGATTACTCACGCCCCCGCTGGCACTGGTATGCCTGAAAAGAACGCTTTCGGCACGCCCAGTGTGGACGTGCTCCGAAAGCTGCCTTTTCATTGAAATTACCAGTTTCGCGAGACAGCAGCCGAAGCCGCAAATTGATGTTTAGTTTGTGTTTATTTCATTCGCAAAAACGGACGGGTTTGGTTCTACGCTCTTACCTGGAAATTGACAAGCGTTATTTCCAACAAATATGCGGGCAGGTTCAAAATCCGGCGGCAACTTGGAACAACCTTGAAGATTGCTGCAAATTATCGGGCCTAATGTGATGAGGGGTGGACACGGAAATGTTTAACGGTATTTTGCCGGGATGAAGCTGATTACCGTGCCGTTTTGCGTGGCGTTCTTTTTTATTGCTGTCTTAACTGGCCGGGCGGATGGATTGGAGAAAAATTTCATCCAGCCGCCGCCCTCGGCCCGGCCCTGGGTTTATTGGTTTTGGAACAACGGCAATGTCACGAGCAACGGCATCACCGCCGATTTGGAGGCGATGCAGCGGGTCGGCATCGGCGGCGTGCTGATCATGGACGTGAAGGAACGGTTCGCGCCGCCGCAAGGGACGGCGGAGTTCATGAATCCCGAATGGCGGAACCTGTTTGAATTTTCCGTGCAGGAAGCCGCACGGCTCGGTCTCGAAATCAACATGAATGACGGCCCCGGCTGGACCGGCAGCAGCGGTCCGTGGATCACGCCGGAACTGTCCATGCAAAAGCTGGTGTGGACCAATCTCACCGTGACCGGCCCGATCAACTTCTCCGCCGTTTTGCCGGCGCCTGATCTCGGCGGCCACCATCAGGATCCATTCAATTCGCAGGTGCAGTTCAAGGACTATTATGCGGACATCGGGCTGCTGGCGTTTCCCGTCACGACGAATGGAATGGATTCCACCAACGCGGTGGTGGATTTAAGCGCCAAGCTGGGCGGGGACGGGAAACTCGACTGGGCCGTGCCGCCGGGCGAATGGACGATCCAGCGCATCGGCCATGCTTCCACCGGTTCTTCCACGCGTCCGCCGGTCGCGGGCGGCAACGGCCTGGAATGTGACAAGCTGGGCCGCGCGGGAATGGACGCGCAATTTGCCGGCATGATGGCAAAGCTGATCCAGACCGCCGGGCCGCTCGTGGGAAAATCGCTCGTGGCGACGCACATTGACAGTTGGGAGGTGGGCGCGCAGAACTGGACGGCGAATTTCCGCGAGGAATTTCAACGGCGGCGCGGCTACGATCCGCTGCCGTGGCTGCCCTGCGTGACGGATGCCAAACGTTCGCCGGCACTGGCGGCGCGGTTCCGCTGGGATTTCAACCAGACCATTGCGGAGCTGCTGGCGGAAAATTATTCCGGCCGCC
>Ga0164241_10007182_pt1 | contig 10032 bp, 5 predicted proteins | sample OricomyardsoilBY_FD_108780 | JGI IMG/M metagenome (GOLD analysis project Ga0164241, IMG submission 108780) | Backyard soil microbial communities from Emeryville, California, USA - Original compost - Back yard soil (BY) | ecosystem: Environmental > Terrestrial > Soil > Unclassified | place: USA... | reverse complement strand
CAATCATGTGCACTAATATGAGTCCAATAACCACCAATACCATAAGCATTAAACGAAGCACTCCCTGCATTTATTCCTGTAAAATGCTGAACATTGCCATCGCCATTACCCATCGTTCCATAAATACCCGCAAACTCTCTCTGACCCTGGCCATATTCTTTGTGTAATAAATCAAAACCGGTTTGCAATGCTAAAAAATGGTAATTAAAGTCAGGTCCGTTATGAAAAATATCATCATTCGTAACACATCCACCTCGATTAATCACTCTAGACCATAATCCTTTTATAGGACCCGCATCTGGATTCATTATGCGGACTTGTTCTTCTGCACCCACTCGTTCATGAAATGAACTTATCATCGTGCGAGCATACAATAAAACCATGGAAGGAGCCGCTGTATAAAGTGAAACTTCTTTCCGATAATCTGGAACATAACCGGGAAACCCTGGAATAGAAGGTTCGTCAGGATCATACAGCAGAGAACGCAAATACCAATCATCAGAAGGCGTTCCATTAAAATTACCCCGATGCAAAGTATATTCATAAGGACCCGCAATAACACCATTCCCTAATGAAAAAGCCGTTGGCGCTGTTGTTCCCCCATTGATAGCATTCACCACTAGAATACCATTGCCAAATGTAACAGCGCCCAGACCTCCAATATTTTGAACGTTAATTGCGGTGGAACCTGTTGCGGTACCGCCATCAATAACCAACATGTTAGAGGGAGAGCCATCTCCTTGAAGAAAAGTATTTAAGTTGATTATCCCATTTTGGCCAAAATAATTATTGGTGATCGATAATGTATTTCCCGGAATTCCGCCCAGAGATATCACACCGCTATTGATTAATGTGCCTTGAATAGTATAACTTGCATTTCCATTTCCAGCTTCGTAAAGCAATGTCCCAGAATTGTCAATATAACCTATCAACGTGCCATTTTGTGCGGTGAAATCGATGATACCGAAATTAAATCCTTCACTTCCCGTATCAATTGACATACCCGTACTACTAGCACCCACAATAATGTTACCGAAATTTTGGGCGATTCCGCCGGAACGTGCTAGCATCCCAACGCCCGAGCCGCTGACATTAATCGTTGCATCTTGACTATTCACCGCCGCACTATTGCTTCCTTGAGCACCGAGCGCGTAAGTTAAAGCAGCAGCTGCATTAATTACTCCGTAATTAATAACCGTTTGCGCAGCGCCTTGCGCAGTAGAAAGCGGAGTTAAACCGCCTAAATTAGTATTATCTGGAATAGTTCCATCGGGAACAATATTATAAGATCCGCCCGCTAACATCCCGAACGAATTGGCTCCTCTAACGGTAATAATTCCATCATTACGAAAGAAACTTTGAGGTGTTGCAATACCAAAAGAATTAGTCCCATTGACTGCTATATTTCCAAGATTCCATTGAAAATTTGTATTACTTAATGCAACTGCACTATAAAAAATACCCGCTGATGAATCTCCATTGACGTTAATATTTCCATCAGCAGAATTGGTTGTAAATGCGCCGACCGAATAAGCGACTATCCCGTGAGCACGATTTCCGATCGTTTGAATACTGCCATAATTAATTGCATAAATATTATTAGAAAAACGTAGATAAATGCCATAAGAATTGTCATTGTTTGTCATAATAGTGCCGTTCGCTGAATTTTCAAATCCACTACCTGCACCCGCTGTTCCCGCATTATCAAAATAGGCACCGTGACCGCGCCCTGTTACACTGACTACCGCATCATTACGCTCAAACGTTTTAAAATCTCCCCAATAATAAAAACCATGAGAATCGCCTGAAGAATTAATCGTGCCTTGATTAATCATTTGTGGATCAGTTGCAGCAAAAGCATTTGTACCATTAAATCCATTCTGATTAAAACCGCCAAACATTCCACTACTGCCTCGACTACCCGCTTTTGAATTGGCATTGATAATGCCAGTAGTTTCATTTGTACCTGCACCATTCCCGCTTGCTGACACGCCCTCTACCCAACTTGAAACACCGGTTACACGATCAGAAACATTGATTGTTCCATAGTTGAAGACATAACTTCTAACAGCCGTCGTACCCGCTGCATGCATCCCATCAGTAGAAGCGCCTTGCATTGTAATTGTGCCATAATTGTATGCATATGCTGATCGAGTTGGGAGACCACTTTGTACTGAATTAGTCGCCATGCCGAAGGTATTTTCAGTAGCGCTATTGCTAATACCATTAATAGTCCCTTGATTAATGCTGGTCGCTCCTGCCTTAGCTAAGACAATGGCCCGTAAACTGCCGACGCCTGATCCGCCACCCACGGATTGATTGATGATTCCCGTATTGGCCAGTATGAATGTGCTTACCCCAGTAATGGTTACGGCAGAGCCGCTGGCTCCTCCCCCATTCGGCGCATTAAACGTACTATTAAGAAAATAATTATCACCCGTTGCGCCATACACTCCCGGCAAAATATAAAATGAACTTCCAACCGGTGAGGATGGCAAAATAATATTTGCTCCAAACACAGAAGTAACGCACGCCGCCATGCAAAGCATAAAATAGACTTTACTATTCCATCTCATATTGATTATCGTCCCTGATAAATATTTATTAGTCAGTCCATTATCTATACCCATTACACCTTTTTAACACACAGATTGCGAGAAGTTGAAACATTCTGATTGAGAAAAATCGTTTGCTAGTTAGCCATAAAATTGCATATTTAACCCTGCATAAATTTGAGAAGTGGGTTGGCCTAAACCATGGTGATAAACCGCAAATTGCGGTTCAATAAAAAAGTTATAAACTGTTTTATTTACTTTAACAATTTTACCAACACCCAAACTTAATGGAATAACACCTGTATTATTGTAAAAATTAAACGTCCAAATAGGTGCTGATCGTAAATAAAGTCCTTTTCCCAATTGATAAAAAGCAAATGGCTGTGCGGTTAAAATGCTAGTATGTTGTCTATTTTGCTGCCCTGCAAAATCAGCTTGATAAGTCACTAAACCGCCATATTGAAACACCTTAGAAGATGCATTGTAATAAACTCCCGCCAATCCTCCCTGCCATTTGCCAGCGCCTAATAAAGTGGGACTCGCTGTAGGCGCAACTAATAATGGTCCGATGCCCGCACTTACATTCGAATTACCTGTATCAAACGTATAAACTGCAAAAATATTAAAATCGCCTGTTCCAGTTTGTCTCGCACCATTTTGACTCACAGGAAAAGTTTGAATAGGTAAAGAGGCGCGTATTAGAAATTTATCGATGGGCTGAGCATAGCGTAACCATGCCGTATCACCTGTCGTATTAAACCCTGAAATAGTAGGATAAAAATAATTTTGAAGATTAAACGCTTTGAGATTTGCTAGCGGGTTATTTGCTTGCGTAATCTCATTCGCAGGATTATCAACCAATATAGTAGAATTATTATTTTTTCCAGAACTTGCAAAAATTTGCGTAGTAAAAATAAATAATCCGATGCTCAATAAAATTTTTTGGCAATAAATTTTCATGTTATTTCCTATAATTTTTCATTTCAATATTAATTACTTTTTTCTGAATTAGTATTTGGCGTAATAATATTAAACATAAGATTAAAATTATCTAGCATACTAAATGCAGCTTATTGTAAATAAAATTGGTTAAAATAGGTAATTAATATTTAACCTCAGTTCAGTGACATGTCATTTGTAGAGCATGGCGCGCATTTACAGATGGAGCCGCCATCTTTATTTTGCAAAAAAGATATTTTAAATACTTTCCATGTCATCCTTCGAGAAGCGCTTTTATGGCACTTCTCAAAGCAAATGGATTTAAAATTTCGTTTTTGTTGTGGACAGAGAATAGAGAAAAACAGATGCTATCATTCATTTGACTGGTCAATGACGTTTCCCACATTCGTGCTTTCAAAAATTTTATCTGCAGATGCCGCAATAAAACCCGTGTAAAGTTTGCCTGTAGCTGGCAACACATAGCGTTTAGCAAACTCATAATAACAGGATGGAATTTTATAAACGCCTTCAGCAAATTTTACCTCAACTTCTTCAGCAAGCGTGCTAGATTGTTCGAGAAATTCCAAAGGTGTTCCTTTTATCAGACCGCCGGACGCATTCAGTTTAAATCCATGCTTCAACAATAATTCATTCACCTCGTGAATTTCTTTAAAATTTTTAAAATGGTTAATGCCAACTGTAAAGTGATTTACGCAGAAACCAAATGCATACATCCAAGCAGCATATTCAGATTCAGCTAACAATTTTTTATACGTTTTGTAACTTAGCGGCTGCCAATAAGTTCCCGCCGTCAAAAAATTTTCTGAACTTAATGCTGACATAGGAATTTTTTCAACGCATTCATCAACAGTTTTTTGTAATTCGATGCTAAATTTTTCAGTTAATAATTCACTAATAAATATTTTTGGTGCAGATGGATCTGCATGTTCATAATGTTTTGCAAATAATTTTTTTGTAGGAAAATCATAAGTGCCTTTTTCTTCATAACCATATGCAGTAAAAAATTTTGCTAACTTATCCACATTTATTTTGGGATGATTAAATGTGCGAAAGGCAACATGATCATTTATGATAGATTCCCCTTCATTATTAAATAATTGATGAACTTTACTCGCATGCGAATTACGGTTAATGTAATCTTGCCAAAGTGCGGCAAACAATGATTGATAGCTCATGATATTTCCTTTTTGATTTCATGAATAACACAAATTAATGCTTCTAGTGGGTGCTGCAATTTTATTTTTTTAACACGCTTTGCCTGACTACGGCAAGAATAGCCCGTCGCTAATAAATATTTTTCTGCGTCCGCATTTTCATTGATATATGACTGCCAATCCATCTTAAATAGCTCATATGAAGTATGGAGATGTTCTTTTTCATGGCCATATGATCCTGCCATCCCACAGCATCCGGCAGCTAATGGCATCAATGTTAAACCCAATGCAGCAAAAACGGCTTGCCATTGTTTTTCTGCTTCAACTTGCATGGTTTTCTCAGTGCAATGACTTAATAAATAATAAGTTTCATGATGAGCCACTTGCGGCAGACGGTTTAAATGCTGCTGCAAAAATTCTTGCGGCAACAAAACATTAAATCCTAACTTTTCATCACCCAATATTTTTTGATACTCATCGCGATAAGTAAGAGTGATACTAGGATCAATCCCAATCAATGGAACATTCAGCGCAGCAAGCTGCCGTAAATAATCCATATTTTTTTGGGCGATTCGCGCAAAATGATTTAAAAAACCTTTTACGTGCTGCGGCTTGCCATTAGAAAAAAAGGGCGCAACATAAACAGAAAATCCAAGCGAAGCAAAAAATTGTTGGCTAGCAATTAAAACATTTTTTTCATAAAACGATGTAAATGCATCTTGCAATAAAATAATCGCATTAGGTAATAACTTATCTGCTGAACTGGGGGGTAAGACAAATTTAGGTGGACTTGCGCAATCAACTTGCGGCAAATCAACTAAATGAAAAACTATTTTGAATAGAGTTCGACTTAATTTATTTTGCGTCAACCAGTTAAATAATCGAGGAAATTTACTTTGCAGCTTTGCAAGATTTTCTGTATTTGCAATAAAATAATCGCGCCATTTTCGCCTATAGCGTCGATGATATTGTGATAAAAATTTAGATTTAAAGTCAGGTACATCCACGTTAATAGGACATTGATTAGCACACGCTTTGCAGGACAAACACCCCGATAATGCCGCATAAACTTCATGAGAAAAATCAGCTGGAGAATAAAAAATATTTTTTATTTTTGTCAAAAATCCAAAAATGGGTGTTGCTGCATCCAGCACATAATTTTTTTGCGACAGTTGACGTACCCACTCACGAACCACAGCCGCTCGGCCTTTAGGTGAATGAATGCGATCTTTGGTGACTTTGTAAGAAGGACACATGACATCTTGAGTCGAAAAATTAAAACAGGCACCATTGCCATTACATGCAATAGCAGAGGCATACTCTGTATTTGCAGTTACTGAAATAACCTTATCAAAATGGCCGCGCATAGGGCCGCTGACTTTAACAATTTCATCCGCTGAATCTAACGGAACGGCAATTTTTTCTGGATTTAATTGATTATGCGGATCAAACAATGTTTTAATTTGACGTAACACATGATAAAGAATATCGCCAAAAAAATCAGGGCCATATTCGCTACGAAAACCTTTCCCATGTTCGCCCCAAATAACACCGCCGTATTTTTTAACGAGCGTAACAACCTCATCCGAAATTTCGCGAATCAGTTTTTCATCATTATTTAATCGAGTATCCAATGCCGGTCGCACATGAATACAGCCAGCATCAATGTGGCCATACATGCCATAAATTAATTGATGTTTATCCAATAATTTTTTGAGCTCCGCGATATAATCCGCCAATTTTTCTGGCGGAACTGCAGTATCTTCCATAAATGGAATAGGCCGACGTGTACCATCCTGCCGCTTGCTCACCAGACCGACTGATTTTTTTCGTAATTCCCAGAGTAATTTAATTTCATTTTCATTTTTTGCGAGATAAAAACCCATCGCATTTGGGCTATTACTCACGTTCAGACAAAGCTGAGAAATTTGTCGATCTATTTCTGCTGCATCATTACCGGCAAATTCAACCAGATTAATAGAGTTTGCATCTTGAATAAAATTTTTGATAGAAAAATAAATATTATCTTGACGAGCAACCGCTATTAATTTTTCATCAATTGTTTCGATAACGAGAGGCTTGATATCCTTGGTAATTTCTTTTGCGCGCAATGCATCATCGAAATGCCGATATTTAATGATGAGTAATTTTTTATGTTTAGGTAATGGCGATAATTTTAATTTGCATTCACTAATAACACTTAATGTTCCTTCTGATCCACAAAACAGATAATTTAGATTTAATTTATCTTGAAAAGTTTTTTCCAGATTGTAACCACTCAAAGTGCGTGGCGCAGCGAAAAATTTTTCTTTAATAAGATTCTGATGCGGCAATAAAATTTCAATTAATTTTTGTTCTAATGATTTTTCAACATGATTTGGATCAGTACGAAGAATTTTCCCGTCATGCATCACACAAGTGAGTTCAAGCACATGATCACTGGTACGTCCTATGGTTTTAGAACCATTCCCACATGCATCTGTATTAATCATACCGCCAATCGTTGCGCGATTACTCGGAGAAATTTCTGGCGCGAAATGTACGCCCAGTGATTTCAGATGTTGATTGAGTTGATCAAGAATGACGCCTGGCTGGACGCGTACCCAGCATTCTTTTAAGTTAACTTCTAAAATTTCACGCATGTACTTCGAACAATCAATAATAATTCCGGCAGATAATGATTGTCCGTTTGTACCAGTGCCGCCGCCGCGAGGGGCAAATTTTATCTGCTGAAATTCAACGGGCTGACTCAATTTTAAAATGATGGAAATATCGTGAGTGTTGCGTGGAAACAATACGGCTTGTGGAATCACTTGATAAATACTGTTATCAGTGGCAACAGCAAGCCGTGCTGCGTAATCTGTTCTTATTTCTCCTGAAAAGTCCGTTGCACGCAAAGCAATAATATAATTTCGATAAATCTGCTTCAGCGTGTCATCAGGCGTTAGTCGTGGAAGCATAGCTTAGCCTATATCAAATTTAATTCCTTGTGCTAAAGGCAATGCGTCACTCCAATTAATCGTATTCGTTTGACGACGCATATACGCTTTCCACGCATCAGAACCTGCTTCACGGCCGCCACCGGTATCTTTTTCGCCGCCAAACGCACCGCCAATTTCAGCGCCAGAAGTGCCAATATTGATATTGGCTATACCGCAATCGCTGCCACGCGCCGATAAAAATGTTTCCGCATGTTTAATGTGATTGGTAAACATCGCAGAAGACAACCCATGCTGCGAATGATTTTGCATAGCAATCGCTTCATCCAATGTTTTATATTTCATGACATACAAAATCGGCGCAAAAGTTTCGCGCTGCACCACTTCCCAATCATTTTTGGCTGCCACTAAAGTAGGCTCAACAAAAAACCCTGGGCGATCCAGAATATTACCGCCAAATAAAATCTGGCCGCCGGCTTTTTTAATATCGGCAATGGTTGTTTTATAATGTTCAACCGCCGCTTTATCAATTAAAGGACCCATGAGATTTTTTTCATTGAGTGGGTCACCGACGGTAATTTTAGGATATGCACTGGCTAACGCTGCAACTAATTTATCGTAAATATTTTCTTGCGCCAACAAACGACGCGTCGTAGTACAACGCTGTCCTGCCGTACCCACAGCACCAAATACAATTGCCGGTACAGCTAATTTTAAATCGGCAGTTTCATCCACGATGATGGCATTGTTACCACTTAATTCAAGCAGCGCACGACCTAAGCGACGCGCTACCATTTCATTCACTTGGCGGCCAACAGCAGTCGAACCGGTGAAAGAAACCAGTGGAATACGTTTATCGTTTACCATTTTTTTTACCAATTCATTATCATCTGTGATAAACAAAGAAAATATTCCATGTAAGCCATTTTTTTCCATGACGGCATTACAAATATGCTGCACGGCTACTGCGCATAAAGGCGTTTTTGGCGAAGGTTTCCACACGACGGTGTTACCACAAATCGCAGCAACAAAGGCATTCCATGCCCAAACTGCCACAGGAAAATTAAACGCGGTAATCACACTGACGACACCGAGAGGGTGCCATTGTTCATACATGCGATGAGCTGGACGCTCTGAATGCATAGTTTGACCATACAACATACGAGCTTGGCCGACCGCCAAATCAGCCATATCTATCATTTCCTGCACTTCACCGTTGCCTTCCTGTTTGGATTTTCCCATTTCTAAAGAAACCAAACTACCTAACATATCTTTGTGTTGACGCAATTCCTCACCCATTTGACGAACTATTTCACCGCGCTTGGGAGCGGGAACAGTGCGCCACTCGAGAAAAGCTTGATGAGATTCCGTAAGCACTCGCTCATAATCTGTTTCAGCGCCGTTGTAAACCGAGCCAATCACTTTACCGTCAGTGGGGTTGTAAGAAATAATTTCGCCTTTATTGGTGGTATTTGCCCACCAGGCAGAACCTGTGCTGGTACTGAAATTTTTGTCGCTCAATTTGAGTGACGTCAAGATATTCATGTATGCCTTCCTAGATTTAAACAATACATTAACTGAAGGTCACGCGTAATATTGACCGAAGCGATTACTTGTCAAATCTTCCAATGAAAATGCTTCTTGTTTTATGAATCCCTTGTATTTGCCAGGTTGCGTGACAATCATGTCCATGACCGCGCAAATAGCAGAAGCAGTAGTGAGCTGAATCGCCGACCAGCGCGTACCGTGAATATTTTTCGGATAGAATTTTTTCACATAATTTTCTTCACTGTACAAACCATCTTGTGTTCCGGTAACAGAGACATATACTAATACAACATCTTGGCCTGTTTTTGGAATCGAATTTTCTAAAATACGTTTTAACGTATTACGATCATCATTTAATTGCAGATCATTCATTAAAAAACGCATTTTGTCGCAATGTCCCGGATAACGAATTGTTTTGTAACTAATGGTTTTTACTTTGTCTTTGTAAGAATTTGCCAAACTGCCGATGCCGCCTGATGTGTTGAATGCTTCATAGGTAAGACCATCAATTTTAATTTCTTCCAAATCATCTAGCGGCATTAAATTAACTTCTTTGCCATTCACAATCGCCTGACAAAGATTACCGTATTCATTGATTAAACCATCCGTTGACCACGTCAGTGAGTATTGCAATGCATTGCTGATATTAAGCGGCAATGCACCGACTCGCATTTTGACGGCATCTAATGTGGGAAAATGACGCATTAATTCATTCGCTACAATGCTGATAAAACCGGGTGCCAAGCCACATTGCGGTACGAATGCGGTGGTAGCATCTTTAGATAATTCGGTAATAGTACTGGCAGTTTTAGTATCTTCCGTTAAATCAAAATAATTTAAGTTAAATTCTTTTGCAATGTGTGCAATTGCAATATT
>Ga0164241_10007181_pt1 | contig 10033 bp, 5 predicted proteins | sample OricomyardsoilBY_FD_108780 | JGI IMG/M metagenome (GOLD analysis project Ga0164241, IMG submission 108780) | Backyard soil microbial communities from Emeryville, California, USA - Original compost - Back yard soil (BY) | ecosystem: Environmental > Terrestrial > Soil > Unclassified | place: USA... | reverse complement strand
TTACTCAGCGATTCAGGCTGCCTAAGCCCGCGTGGCCTTCAAGGCATGGCAGGGCCCAAGCCCGGCCTTTCTATGGCTGCCGGTTGGGCAGGTTCTATGCAATGGTGTTGCAGGCCTGCCTGTGATTGATTTCGCTGTTTGACTCTTATGTACGATCCCCGTCTGGACCAACTTGCCCGCGTTCTCGTCCGTCACTCCACAAAGTTACAGAAGGGCGAATCTGTTCTCATTGAACTCTTCGATGTTCCCGATGAAATGGGTATCGCTCTGATCCGTGCTTCGCGTGACGTCGGTGGAGTGCCTTTTCTCCAGATCCACCGGGCTCAGATTTCGCGCGCGCTGGCCCTCGAAGCTGACGAGACGCAGCTGAGTACCACCAGCGGCATCGAATTGGCTCGCATGAAGAAGATGCAGGCCTACATCGCTGTCCGCGGAAGCCACAATATCACTGAACTTTCCGATGTGCCGGAAGAGAAGATGCGTCTGGTTTCGGGCAAATTGCGCCCCGTGATGGACTGGCGCATCAACAAGACCAAGTGGGTCGTTCTGCGCTGGCCAACTTCTGCCATGGCTCAGCAGGCGCAGATGAGCACAGAGGCCTTTGAGGATTATTTTTTCAAGGTCTGCACCCTCGATTACGCACGCTTGACTCCTGGCATGAAGGCGCTGAAGGCGCTTATGGACAGAACCGATCGCGTTCAGCTTAAAGCCCCCGGAACAGACCTTCTCTTTTCGATAAAGGGCATCGGCTCTGTGATGTGCGGCGGCGATCGTAACATTCCGGACGGCGAAGTGTTCTCATGCCCATTGAAGGATTCGGTGGAAGGGCACATAACCTTCAACGCCCCAACGATCTATCAAGGGACTGCATTCAACAACATTCGACTGGATTTCCAGAACGGGCGAATTGTCAAGGCGACGGCTAACAATACGAAGAAGCTTAATGAGATACTCGATAGCGACGAAGGAGCGCGCTACATCGGTGAATTCTCCCTCGCGTTCAACCCCCACATCCTGCATCCGATGCGGGATATTCTCTTTGACGAAAAGATTGCCGGATCGTTCCATTTTACGCCCGGTCAAGCCTACGAGGTTGCCGGAAATGGCAACAAGAGCCGGATCCATTGGGACATGGTCAGCATCCAGCGAAAAGATTACGGGGGAGGTGAAGTCTGGTTCGACGGCAAGCTCATTCGCAAGGATGGTATCTTCGTAATTCCTGCGCTCAAGAAGCTGAATCCGGATTACCTGCTCAGGAAGTAAGCGACACACCGAGGTTGCCCTCGCGAAACGGGCCGGTCTTTCCGCTACGCCGTCGGCTTCTGGTCGGTGTTTTTTGTGGCTGAGGCTCTTTTCTGGTCCGTTTCGAAAAGTGCCCGCCAGTGGTCGAGGCGCTCTTTGACACGTTTCTCCATGCCGTTCTCCGTCGGTTCGTAGTAGACGCGTCCCTCAGGCAGGTACGCCTGGGGAACATAGGCACCGTCGTAGTCGTGGCTGTATTTGTAGCCCTGACCGTGGCCAAGTTTCTTGGCACTCTTATAGTGGGCGTCGCGGAGATGCCTGGGGACGGCAAGAGTCCGGCCTTCGCGCACTTCCGCGGAGGCCCTGCCGATGGCTACCGTGCAGCGATTGCTCTTCGGCGCGGTGGCGACATAGACGCTCGCATGGGCAAGGACGAGTTGGGCTTCCGGCAAGCCGACGAACTCAACCGCTTGCTGCGCCGAGGTCGCAACAACTAGGGCATTCGAGTCCGCCATTCCGACATCCTCGCTCGCGCAGATGATGAGTCTGCGCGCTATAAAGCGAATGTCCTCGCCCGCGTGTAGCATTTTCGCCAGCCAGTAGAGCGCAGCGTCGGGGTCAGATCCACGAAGGCTTTTTATGAAGGCGCTGATCGTGTCGTAGTGCGAATCGCCATCGGCGTCATAGACAACGGCTTTTCGTTGAATACTCTCTTCGGCCGCAGAGAGGGTGATGTGGATGACGCCACTGGAATCCGACGGGGTCGTTCTTGCCGCAATTTCAAGAGCGTTTAGACATTTGCGGGCATCCCCGTCGCTCACCTTCGCCAAATGGTTGGCTGCCTCGTCGTCGAGCAGGACGCGCAAATCGCCAAGCCCCCGTTCCTTGTCGCCAAGGGCGTCGCTTATCAATGCGACGAGGTCCTGAGTGGAAAGAGGCTCAAGCTGAAAGATCTGCGAACGCGAGACAAGTGGGCTATTGACGTAAAAGAACGGATTGTGCGTCGTCGCACCGATGAGACGCAACAGGCCGCTCTCGACATCGGGCAACAGCACATCCTGTTGGGCTTTGTTGAAGCGGTGAATCTCATCAATGAAGAGAATGGTCTTCTGGGCGGTGTTCTGAAGACGGTTCGCAGCCTGGGCGACCACACGACGGATGTCCGCCACATTGCCCTCAACCCCGCTCAGACGCTCGAATCGGGAGCGCGTCGAGGCGGCGATGACCTGGGCAAGACTCGTCTTCCCAACGCCAGGCGGCCCATACAAAATGATCGACGAAATTCGATCCGCCTCAATGGCGCGGCGCAGGAGTTTCCCTGGGCCAAGGATGTGCCGCTGGCCGACGTATTCATTCAACGTCCGAGGACGCATCCTCGTTGCCAGCGGAGCGTCAGGGAGCGCCGATCTCGCAACATCTTCCGGAAACAAGTCCTCCATCGTCAACTATCGTCCCGACATCCAACCCACCGCAAGCTGCCAAAAAATCATTGCCATCGCGACCCTATATCGCAATGGGCTCGTTTTCTCGAGTTAAGCTTGAGTATTGCCTCGCGCGCGTGATGTTCGAGCATTAGAATACCTGCTTTGATGGCCATGAAAACGCTTCTAGTCCCGGTCGACCTGAGTGATGCTTCGCAGCCTGTGCTCGAAGAGGCTGCTGAACTGGCGCCGCAGCTATCTGCAAGGATCGTACTCCTTCATATCGTTGAGCCTGTCGCTACCTATGTTCCGGTGGGAGCAACGATGGATGTCATCGCAGCAGCTCCGCCGCCCACGGAAACGGCCGAAAGCCTTTCCGCACCTGATTCGCGCCTGAAGAATCTTGCCGGGCCGCTAGTCGCCGCCGGCATCAGCGTCGAACCGGTGACGCTCATTGGTCTCGCTGTGGATGACATTCTCGAGCAAGCGGCGAAATACAACGCAGACTACATCATGCTGGGCTCTCATGGACACGGTGCGCTGTATCACCTCTTCAGCGGAAGTGTCGTCACAGGGATTCTCAAGCGGGCAAAATGCCCAGTCATCGTCGTGCCCTCGAAGTCTGAGACTTAGGCGACGGGCTGTTGCTCGACAATGCGCACCGCGCGGGTCTTGTCGAGTTTGAGGACACCGCCCGAACCCGCTGGAAGGACAACCTTTGGGTCCGCGATTTTCTCGCCTCCCCATTGGATGCTGCCGCCTTCGATGAGACGGCGGGCGTCGCTCCGGGATTTTGAAATGCCGAAGCAGCGCGCATAGGCTTCCACGACGAGACTGACGAAATCGCGCGCATCGCTCGCGGGGGAGAAGGTCGGCAGGTCTGCATGAGCCAAATCTCTCTTGCTAACTTGCATTTCAAAATCGGCTAGCGCACCTGCCGCGTCCTCTGCGGAATGAAAACGCGAGACAACACGTCTCGCGAGAGACTTCTTGGCTTCCATGGGGTGTTCCCCGGTCGGCACATCCTCTTGTAGGAGAACCGCATAGTAGCGCGCCATCAACTCGTCGCTTATGCTCATGAGTTTCCCGAACATCTCCGCCGGGCTCTCGTTGAGAGCGACGTAATTTCCGAGGCTCTTACTCATCTTCTGTTTCCCGTCGAGGCCCTCGAGGATGGGCATGACGATTGCGACCTGTTGGGACATTCCCTCCTCGCGCTGCAAGTCGCGCCCCACCATGATGTTGAACAGTTGGTCGGTTCCTCCGAGCTCGACGTCGGCCCTGATCTTGACGGAATCCCAGCCTTGCATAATTGGGTATTGGATCTCGTGAGCGCGGATCGCCTGGCCGCGATCCAAACGGTCGCGGAAATCTTCCCTTACGAGCATCTGCTGAAGCGTCACACGGCTGTTCAGTCTAATGACCTCCTGAAAGCTCATGCCCTTAAACCACTCGCCATTGAAGACGATCCTTGATCGCTCGCGGCTCAGGATCTTGAAGGCTTGCTCCTGGTAGCTCTTGGCATTCTCTAGAACCTGTTCATGAGTCAGCTGGGGGCGTGTGATAGACCGCCCGCTTGGGTCCCCGATCATCGCGGTGAAATCGCCGATGATCAGGATGGCTTCGTGCCCGAGATCCTGGAAGTCGCGCAGCTTGCCCAACACCACGCTGTGGCCGAGATGGATATCCGGTGCCGTCGGGTCAACGCCTAGCTTGACACGCAGCGGGCGTCCCTCCTCGAGCTTGGCAAGGAGTTCGTCCTGGTTGAATACACTGTGGCAGGCTCGACAAAGATAAGCCACCTGGTCGGCAGGAGGAGGCATCATCCGTCAACGGTTCTTGTTCAACATTTCACGAACCTGCTCGATGGTCATATTCTTGTCGATTTTGTCGCTGATTTGATCGAGCCTGCCTTGCGAGCTGCCCTGGCCAAGATAGGACGAGGTCCTCACAGGTTCGCGGCGCCTTGAGGCTTCCTTTTCCGCCTGATAAAACTTCTCGGTTCGAGCCGATTCGGCGGGAATCTTGGTGTCCGCGTTGACCACCAATGTCTTCGACCATAGGCTTGCCTGGTTTGATTCGTAAACCTTCTTCCCGAACCAGGGATTCTTCACCCCAAGGAATGAGCGAACGTTCCGGTACCTGTCGGTAGAAAGTTTTTGCTCGTACATGAAACTGGACGGCCCCGAGGGTGATTCCTTAAGGAGAAATCCTCCTCCATCGAATTTTTTTCCATTCATGGGATTCAGCAGGGACATGTCCGGCTTTGCGAGGACGCGCTCAAGGAGCTTCTTCTCGTCCTTTTGCGCAAAACAACAGGTGCCCGCTAGGAGCCAGAAAGCCAGAAAACGGAAAACGCTCACGATCGCAGACTATATAGCTAGTTGTCCTTCGGCAAGGCGGGCGACAATTGGAGGGACGCAAGCATCTGGCGGGCTGCTTTTCGGTCTGCCGGTTCCGCGTAGGCATCGATCACGTCCTCCAAGACCTTTCGGGCTGCCGAGTGTTCGTCGGACTGCAATAGCCTGTTCGCGTATGCCTGCGCGACGGAGAACGAACCCGGATGCAGTTCATGAGCGCGCGCAAGGTCTTTGAGAGCGCTTGCCGGGGATTCGGACGCCTCGGCACGACGCAGCAGAAACTGTGCCCTTGCGCAGCGCGTTTCCCAAAGCGGACTTTCCGAGGCTTCCCAGAGCCTTCCAGCGCGATCCCAGTCCGAGTACTCGACACTTTGCAGCAGGCTCCGTCCCCGGGCGTCGTCGAGCAGGGAGGCTGTATTCTCGATCCACGCCCACGCCCGCTCCATGTCGGTTTTCGCAATCAGTCTGCGGGCGATTTCCATCTGGAGGTCACGAAATTGGTTGGGAGCAATCCCGAATTCATTGACCCGCGGGTCGTGACGATACACTTCACCGCTCGTCCAGTAATAGTCTACGAGGCCGCCCACTGGGACGACTTGCGGGGTTTCCATGGCATGGTCAATGCAATCTCGAGCCGCGTCGAAGTCACCATGTTTGAGGAACAGATTCATCGCACGAATCCAGGCTGCGCCCGAACGCGCATCCACGGGCGCGGCAAGAAGGTACGGTCTCGATTCGATTGCCTGTCCGGTTGCCAGGTAAAATTCCACGAGATCGACGTTTTTCGCGGGATCGAACCGCGCGATGCGTTTGATCGGAGACACGATCGCATCTGCAGCGTCCGACTTTCCCGCCATGAACAAAGCTTGCGCGAGCAGAAGGGCACGTGCAGGGTTGCCGGGCATCCGCTTCGAGAGCGCGTAAAACGTGCGAACCGCCAACTCGTATCGCTGTGCATCCAACAGGCGGCGGCCGATTTGATCCCACGCCCGCTCGTTGAAATGCGTGTCTGTGAGATAGTCGTTTAAGACGGCGTCAACCTCGTCGAAGCGTCTCTGCTGCAGCAGGACTTGAACGACGATCTCGCCTGCATAGTATGTGCCGCGTCCGGCATCCCACTCGATGGAAAGCTCCTTCAACAGGTCCTCAGTTGAGCCGGATCTTTCCGCGAGCTCCTTGCGGAGAACATAATACTCCGGCAGCAGAGAGGGGTTGCGCGTCGCGATGCGATTGAGGCGGGCAAGCAGTAGGGCTCGGAAGTTATCAGGCAGATTCTGCTGAACGATCAGGAAGTTTCGAGCGGCGCGGAACCGCTCGTCCAAAGGCGCACTTGGATTTTCGATCTCGAGCAAAGCCCTCTTCCAGTCGCGTTCGGAGGCCTGATTTCTGGCGTCGGGCGAGGATTCTTCTCCGAGCGACGCCTCGGCCGCTCGGATGCGCGACTCATCACCTGCAAGGTTGGCCATTTCGCGGAGCTTGGCGGCTGCCGGCTTTCGCCGGGGCGGGCCGCTGCGGACGTCGCGCTCGAGCAACGCGAACGCGTCCCTCTCTCGTCCCAATGCGGCATAGAGCTCTGACATTGGGATGGTGAACTCGGGTGAGGCAGCCAGAAACGGGCTTTTTTCCAGTTCCGCCAGGGCGTCGCGATGGCGCCCTACTTTGCATAGGGTTTGAACGTGACGAAGAAGGAGTGCTTTGCTTAGCGGTCCCTCACGGCCGAGACGCTCCAGAATTGCAAGGGAACGTTCATGCTCGCCATCATTCTCGAGCATGGCGGCAAGCCGAAGGCCTGCGGTTTGAACGATAGCTCGTCCCAGGCCGGGGTACTCCTCTGCGAGAAGGCGTTCAAAGAAGGCCGTGCCAGCCTCTTGAAGAAGGCGAGCCTGGATAAGATTCAACATTCCCGAGCGGATCCCTTCGTTGCGCGGGTTCCGATCGCACAGGCTCTTGTAAACGACTGCAGCGGCCTTGGCGCGTCCGGAATGTTGAAGCCGGACCACCGCATCCAGGAGTTCGCGATCGGATGCGCCCCGGGCGAGCCATTCATTAAGAAGGTAAGGAACTTCATCTCCGTCAGCCGAAACGAGCTGATTAAGTATGAAACGGCCGGTGGTCGCATCGCGGAAATTCTCTCCCCGCAAGCTGAGCAGTGCGGAGTCCCTGGCGAGATCGCTTCGATAGAGATCCCTCGCGAGTCGATGCAGGTTCCACTCTTCGAGCTGATTGCCGCCTTGCTGAACGATTTCCGACCAGCTTTCGTCGTCTGAACTTCTGAGATTGAGGAACACTTCGGCAAGTTTTTCGGCGGCGCCAGAATCGTCTCCTTTGAGACTGCCAATCAGCGCTGCAGCTGCACTTACGCATCGGGAATGTTTGGACGCTTCCAAACGGGAAGTTACGTCCTCTTCAAAGGCGGCTCGTTGGTCTTCCGGGGTAAGCAACCAGCGCGCGCGCAGGGCCGCAAACAAGGGATCGCCAAACGATACTGTCGAAGGGGCGCAAGCGATCGCTTTATCCAGACGGGTGATAGCTTCGTCTGGCTCGCACAGTGCAATCCACCAGCGTGCTAGTTCGATCCATGCAGGGCACGCTTGGGAGGCAGGTAATGCGTCGGGTACGGTTTCGCCCAATGCGCAAGCTGCACGTAAAAGATTCCTGTTTGCCAATGACTCGGCAGCGTGCCAGCGCGGTAGGGCTGGGGCATCCGCGAACAGTCGAGCGAGAAACTCGCTTGACGGTCGCCAGCTTGTCTCAAGCATCCGCGAAAGCGCGGCGAGTATGTTTTCCCATCTGGACCGGCCCTTTTCGGGATCGGATGCCCAGCGCTGCAGTATTTTCTCTTCCTCCTCTTCCATGGCAAGAGCGGCGAAGCCTTGCTCGAGAGCAGCGCTGTTACTCTCGGAGAGCGTCAACCGTTCGATCTCAAGGAACGCAGCTGCTCGCTCTCCCGAATAGTAGGCAGCCCAAATCCTCTCAATCGGCTCCGAGAAATCGTCAATCCATTTTTGCTTTCGCGGGCTGTGGGCGAGAAGCCGGCCGACTTCACGTATGGCCTGAAGTCTGCAGCCTTGCCCGTCTGCATCTGTAGCGACTTTCCACTGCACTGGTCGTGGTCCGGTGGGGCGGACCGTGGGCGAGGGGGCGCGCAGAATCCTTTCCGGAAGAGGTATGCAATCCTTGTAAGATTCGGGTTGCGGTCTCGTTTCGCGCAGCAGCATCTCGAGGTCCGTCAGGGCCTGCGAGCGGTCACCGCGATCCAGGGCAAATCTTCCCAGCCGCAGGAACACCTGAGGGGCACAACCGCTAAAGCGTGCCGCGGCGCGATACGAACTCTCTGCGCGGTCACTGTTTCCAACGCGTTCAAAGAAGTCCCCGGCCGCGGAAAGCACCTGCGGATCGCGTGCATGGCGAGCCGCCAGAGCCTGCCAGATATTCTCCGCTTCCTCGCGTTTTCCCGAGCGTTCTAGGAACTCTGCATACCGGATGGATGGCAGGGCGTTCTGTATTCCAACAAGGAAGACAATTCGTCGGGCGAGGTGAGCCGCCTCGTCCCAGTCGGCCGTCTTCTCCGCCAGTTTTATCAATCGTTCCAATTCCTCGACGGAATCTTCGCTTTCTCTCGTTACCGCGGCCTTCAAAACGCGCAGGGCCTCTTCTTCATTGCCTTCGGCAGTGAGGAGGGACGCCAGGCACTCCTGCCAAAGACGCTCGTCCGAGGAGGATCGGGTCCGACGGTCGATTCGCGCCCGCCAGTCCGCCGCGACATCGTGCTCGACAGCAAAGGAACCTGCCTCATCCAGCAATTCCTTGCGCGCTGGAGTGCTTCCTTCGGAGGCGCAGGCTTCTTCGAGAAAATCCAGTGCTCTGGTGAAGAGTTGAAGGCGCGTCGCTGCGTTCAGGATTGGTGTGCGGAGCGACCGCCTAGCATTCGGTGGAGCGATTCGGTACGCGCGCTGCCAGGTTTCAAATGCCTCGAACCAGTTTCCGCTCATCTGCTGGGCCAGCGCCACGTCGGCGACAGCCTGCCAATCCTTGGACTGATGCGCCAGAGTCTGGAAAATTCGCAATGCGTCTTCCGTATTGCCGCGATCGAGTTCGAGATGACCAATGCGTCGCTGGATCTCCGCGTCGCGCTCGGGCGCGAGTTCGACCAGGCGCTTAAAGGCTTCGATCGCTGAGACGGAATCGCCCGAATCGGCGAGCTGCACCGCAAAGGCTTCTTGCAATGTCGTTGACTGCGGGATGGCGTCCAGTCCCCTTTGCAGGGCGCTGGCGGGTCCTGATCGAACGTCCGCCCAGCGCAGCCAGCGCGCCAGTCTCAGCCAGAGAGCTTCGTTGGTGCCCTGTTGAGCCTCTGCGTCCAAGGACTCTATCATTTCTCGGACAGCCGGCTTCACCGACTTGTCGCGTTCCTCCGGTGGGGTGTCCTTTCCGGATTGCAGCGCCAGGAAAAGGCGGCGGTCCAAGTCTTCGCGCGGCGGCGAATTGTTCGTGCTTTCGGTGGCCTTGCGCAAAACTTCGACCATCGCATCTGTCTGGCCGTCTGCTTGAAGAAGATCCGCGAGGTGAAGAGAGTAATCGGGGCGGGAAGGATCTTTCTCGAAGGCCTTGCGCGCCCAACGCAGTTCCTCCTCCCTCGTGCCGGAGCCTTTGAGGAGTTCGGAAAAGCGGAACGCCGCGGCTGCAGCTTCCTTGGGGTCCAGCCGGGAACCTTCAAAGCGTGAGAGGCAATCGGCCGCTTCGACATCGCGTCGTTGTTCGAGATAAAGGAGCGCAAGATCACAGGCAGCCTGAAGATCATCAGGACGAGCGAGAAACGCTGCGGACAGCCTGCGTTCGAGCGGGGCGGCGAGCCGCATGCGTTTGTAGAATTCGATCGCGCGTGCCTCGGCCGCGCCGTCGTCGCGGTGAGCAGCGAGATACCCTTCGATACGCTTCTCCGCGTCAGCCTCCTGCTCCATGAGAGCGCTTGCTTCCGCCCTAAGAAAGATAACGTCCCCATCGTCCGGC
>Ga0164241_10007180_pt1 | contig 10034 bp, 5 predicted proteins | sample OricomyardsoilBY_FD_108780 | JGI IMG/M metagenome (GOLD analysis project Ga0164241, IMG submission 108780) | Backyard soil microbial communities from Emeryville, California, USA - Original compost - Back yard soil (BY) | ecosystem: Environmental > Terrestrial > Soil > Unclassified | place: USA... | reverse complement strand
CAGGATGCGCTCGGCCACGAACAAGTCCTGCGGATAGGTGAGCTTCAGGTTGAACGGCGTACCGGGAACCACCTTGCACTGGCCCCCTTCGCGGAGGAAAATTCCGACGTCGTCGGTCGCATTGAGCCGACCTACCTGGGCACGATAGGCAGCGAGAATGTTCGGAAATCGGAAACCCTGCGGAGTCTGACCGCGCATCAGTTTGCTGCGGTCGGGAATGCCCGCGATCATGCCGCTGTCCGACACCTGCACGATCGTGTCGTCGGCCGGAATGCAGACGTCCACGGCTTCGTGCTCGCGCAGCCCCGCCACGCAGTCGCGCAGGATTTCCTCGGTCACGAACGGGCGGGCGGCATCGTGAATGAGCACGAGATCCGTATCAGGATCGCAGCGTTGGAGCGCGGCCCAGGAAGACTCATTGCGGGTCGCCCCTCCGGGAATGTTCAGGTCGCCGACGGCTGCGCGGGGGTGATACAGCCATTCCGGAGGCAGAACGACGATGATGCGGTCAAACAGACCGGACGCGCGAAAGACCGCGACGCTGTGCTCGATGACCATGCGACCGTTGAGCAGGCAAAACTGCTTCGGGACGTCGGCCTCGAACCGATTGCCCGTGCCGCCCGCGAGGATGATGCCTGTAATTTTCTGTGCCATGGGATAAAATTGGTCAGCCGGCTGCGATTCGGGGTACCCGCAAAGCAGTCTCCGCTTCGAGACGCGCCAGGACGGTCTGGCGGATGGTTTCACCCGCGCCTTCCGGCGGCAGGTGCATGCACTCCTGCCGAAAGGCGGCGAGACGAGCATCCCGGGACACATCCTGCCCCGCTGCTACCGCATCGAGAAACCGGGCGATCTCCTCCTCCGTCTGGGCCGTGGCGCAGTGATCGCGGACAAAGTCTCCGTCGGCGTTCAAGCCAGGGCCCCGCGGATTATGCAGGTAAAGCAGCGGCTTTCCGGTCGCAGCATATTCCAAAAGGAACGAGGAGGCATCGGATAGCATCGCCGCAGATGCGGCGAAAACCGGCAGGTAGGAAGGCCGGCGGTCAATCTGGATATTCTTCACTTCCGCACACTGCGCGAGGAAACCGGCGATGTCGGCGCCGCTCATGATCCGCCGCCGCTCCAACATCTCGAAGAATAGAGGATGAGGCCGGATCACTAGCGCAAAGTTCTCCCGCCGCGCAAACTCCCCGACAAGGTGCCGCTGCCAGCGCATAAAGGTGGAATATCCCCCGCCCCATTCCGAGCCATCCGGACGGGTGTCGAAATGCGGATTCCAGACGACAAGCCGGCGACCGTTCGCGAAGTGCAGGAGGTCATCATCGCGCACTTCGCTGAGCTGTCGCAAGGCATCCATCTTCGGGTGGCCGGTGACGGCGACATGCGCGTCGCCGGTGGTGCAAGAGTGGGCAAACGTCGTCTTGTGGCGAAGACTCCGGGCAAAGATCGCCCATGCCACCTGGTGAAGAGGCTGGTTGGCCAGGAGGCTCTTGTTTTCCGCGCCCCCGCCGATCTCAAGCGCATAGGGCACATAGGCGAGCCGGGGGACCAGCTTGAGCAACTCGGCAACGCGCAGCTCCGGCGGCCGCGTGCTGTCGTAGGGAAGCTGGACGAAGAGCACGTCCGCGAACGCTGGTTCCCACTTGAAATTCGTCCAATGCACAAAGGGAACGCCCCTGTCCTGAAGGAACCCATTGATCGCGTCGGATCCGGGATTCGGATGATTGAACGGGCAGGTGATGACGGTCACCTCGCACGACGGATCGGCGACGAACGATTCCCAGACGCTCTTTAAGCTGGTCCAGCCCTGCGGATACTGGACGAGGAATGCGATCCGGCGCTTGGCGCCGGGAACCAAGACCGGCGCTGCCCCCGCGCCGACGGCGCGGCAATGCCAGGCCAGGGCCTCGGCGAGCTGGCCACGTCGCTTGAGAAAATCGCCTAGCGAGTTCGCGGCGACGACGGCCTGCGGATGAAGGACTGTGGCCGAGCGCAGCAGGGCCTCGGCTGCGGAAAATTGCTTCGCGGTCTCACGAATACGCGCGAGCGCCAGCAGTGCCGAAAGATCGTTCGCCCGGCTTTTGAGCACCTTCGCCAGCAGTGCACTCGCCTCGGAGGACCGGTCCTGCGCCGCCAGCGCCAAACCCAGAAGTCGCTGCGCGCCGATATCATCGGGCTTCAACCCCAGCGCCTGCCGCGACAGTTTTTCCGCGACTGGACCGCCGCCGGTTTTCGTCAGGGCGATTTCACCCAGTAGGATGTACGCGTCGACGTTGCGCGGATCACGCTTCAGGATGGCACAGGCGAGTTGGAGCGCCGCGCTTTGGTTACCCCGCGCAAAATGGGCGCGTGCCTCGGCCATCCCATTGGGAATCGAGGCGGAAGGTGTAGCGACAGGAGCAGGCATCGACGTTCGACTAAGATAGGGCGACAGCGGCAAACTCATCCACCGGGGCGGTGGCTTGGGCGGCCTGCATTTCGGCGGCGAGTTTTTCGATCTTCAGTACCGATTCGCCAACGGCGAAGGTGATGGCCCGGGCCTGCGCGCTACGCTGCAGCCGCGCGAAGAGAACCGCATCGCGAGCCAACAGCGCCAGCCGCTCGGCTAGCGCCGCGGCATCGCCCGCGGGAAAAATCAAACCGTCCACGTGGTCGCGGATGACTTCCTTCGCCCCCCCGGTGCCGCTTGAAACGACCACCAGGCCGGCGGCGAGCGCCTCCACCTGCGAGATGCCGAACGGTTCGTTGAATACACTCGGAAAAACGAGCACGTTAGAACGCGCGAACAGAGCCGAAAGCTGCTGACGATCCAGGAATCCGGTGAAACGGACGCGTTCCTCGAGGCCGCAGGCGCGGACATGCTCCTGCATTTCGCGCAGAAAATCGGCGTTGGGCGCGTCGCCGGCGATCTCAGCCGTGAAGTCCACCCCCGCGGCCTGCAGTTTACCCAGCGCCTGGACCAGCGTGCCCGCACCCTTGTAGGGCAACATGAGACTCGCATAGCAGATTCGCAGCCGGCGCGTATCAGGCAGGAAGAGCCGGAAGAAACGATCGACGCGCGCACCGGGATAAACGGTCTCCATTCGTGCCGGAGAGAAACCGGCCTCGCGAAACGCGCGACCGTTCCAGTCGCTGCAGGGCGCGACCCAGTACGTGCCGACGCGGGGTTGCTCGCTGACGGCAAAACCCGGACCGGCATTGGCGAGGGCATGCAAGACGGGAATTCCGCCTTCCAATGCCGGGCGCAGGACGGAGGCACCGAGGAAATCGATGTTGCCCACAAGAACGAGATCGGCACCCAATTTACCGATCGCCGTGCGCACGCGCGAGGCGTTGTCGCGGAACCGGCGCATGACCTCGTCGCGGTGATCCAAGGCGACACCTCGACCGCCCACCCAGGTGCCCACGAGACGAAGTGTGCGATGCACGTTTTGCTCCATCACCCTTTCGTCCGGCGTAGCTGGCTTGGCGAATTCGCTGAGGTCGGACGTCAACACGCGCACCCGATGGCCGCGGGCGATGAGACCGTGGGCAAACTCCCACATCATGCGGCCGTAGCCGCCCAGTTCCTGCGGTGGAAAAAGGTTCGTAATAAGCAGGACAGAAAGACTGTTCGTCGCGCGCGGCGCCGCGTTACGGCCAATGACGCGCAGGTAGCTTTCCAGCTGCTCGTTCCCGGCCATTTCATCCGCCAGCGCACGATGCAATTCAGCAAGTTCTGCGGGAAGCAGACCGGCGCGAAAGGATTCCTCCAGCATCGCGAACGTACCGGCGCGGTCACCGTCGTCCATGGATTGGGCGGCGAGCATGACAAGTGCGGCACCGCAGTTGCGATCGAGGGCAATCGCCTGCCCCAAACATTGCCGCACCAGGTCAGTGTCACCGGCGACCTCCGCGTGGCCGGCCAGCTGCACACACTCGTCAGCGGAATGGCTCTGCGCGAGCGCGGCGGCGATTTGCTCGCGAGTCACGCTATCGGGACTCCGCATGCCAGCGGACGAATCATCATCGGTGGTAACGGCGGCTGGTAGATTTTTCCCGGTGATGTCCATATAGCTCATTAAGAGCAAGGCACCTGCCAACTGCTTCGTGGATATCGCAACCCGCTTTGCATCATAAGGCTACAACGTTTATCTCCACGAGGCCGTTTCAACGTTAACGAGTGCGGCAGAATCTTCCCTGCTGCCTGGACTCACCGAATATGGGCCATCAAGAACGCCACCCACTCGGCAAACGTTCGCTGCGGCAGAATATGCACCGTCTCGACGTTGGACGTATCGTCACCCTCGCGCACTTGGAAGACACTGCGAGTGGCAAGTTCCGGGCGGATCTTTGCTACGATCCAGCGCATCGCATTGAGGGCCGGGTGCCGCACGTGTTCATAGCTGCCGAGCATCTGCACTGCTGTGGCCAGCTCTTTCCCGCGCACGCAGGCCAGGCCAACGAAAGCGAGATCGATGGGATCCGGGTGCGCATAGCCAAAATGCTTCACCATCAGGTTGAAATTGTAGCCGAGATGCGGCGTCGCGTCCTTTACCCGACCCAGCCGCAGGTGACAGAGCGCGGCACCCAGACGGGCCTCAGCCACGCAAGGAATGATGCCGATCACCCAATCGAAGCACTCCAGCGCTTCCGCCCAGCGTTGCGCGCCGAGCAGCTCGTACCCCTGCACGATCTTATCGCGCAACGGATTCTCCTCGGGAAAGGTGCACGCGGGCGTCGGGGCCCCCGGCGCAACAACTTGCAGGGGCTCGAAGGGATTCACCTGCACGATGCGCTCACCGTCGCGCCGCGCCTGCCACAAACGGTACCACTCGGCGAAGACGCGACGCTCGCGCTGCGTATGGCGTTCGTGGACGAGTTTGTATCCGGCATCGGTAATGGTCTGCAGCCGCTCGGGATTTTCGAGGAGCGCCTGAACCTTTGCGGCGATGTTTTCCGGCGTGGCAAAGACGCAGTTCACTCCGTCCTGGAAGCCGATGGCCTTAAGCGACTCGATTTCCTCCGCGATGAGGCAGCAGCGCGAGGCCGGGATCTCCAGCAGCTTCATCGTCAGGTAGCGGTTTACAGTGCCACAGCCTGCGGAGAAGCGACTCCGGTTGAGCAGGCGGGCGTAGCGCTCGCCGGTAAAATCGTGGTTGGTCTGCCGGTTGCCGAGACTCGGCGCATGGAAGATCGGGATCTTCGGGAGCATTTCGCGGCAAATATCGTTCCGCCAAATATAGATGCACTTCCCCAGCCAGCCGGAACCGGTAAGCGTGAGCCAGAGCGACTTCTCCTCGCCGTAATCGTGGAAGACAGTGTCGTCGATCCACCAAGGCAGAAACATGGTGTCCTGAAAGTACGGTGCGGGCGCATCGCTCGGTCGGAAATCGGCAAACACCTGGTCGACGCCCCAAGCGCGCATCCGGTTCATCGTCGCCATGCGGGACGGGCTGAACGGGTCGCGGAACATGTAGCCGAGGCGCGGAATTTCCGGGAACGCTTCGGTGTTGGTAATCGTCACCTCGGGCTCACCCGGCGCTTCGCTTCCAGTGTGAAACATCACCAAATCGGGCCGGTGCGTCTCGACCTCCACGCGGAAATCGCGATCGCCCTCGAGGGAAATCACCTCGAAATCTTGCTCGAGCAGCCGACGGAAAGGCTCGATGTAAGACTGTCGGATGCGCTCACCGAGGTAGTCCCAAGGACCGTTGAAGTAGAGCAATCGCGGACGGGAAACGGAAACCATGGCTCAGGCGGACGCGGCCAGCGTCGATTGCGGGTTGAGCCAGCCGTGCCAATAGTCGACCCACGCGGAAAAGCTGCGGGCCGGCAACACGTGCAACGTCTCCACCGTTTGGGTTTCGCAGTTCTCGTCGGCGGCCCACGCGGGGTGTTTTCGTTGGAGCGCCGGCCAGCGCGCAGCCGAGACCCAGCGCAGAGCATTCAGCGCGGGATGCTTAAGGTGTGCATGTTCGGCGAGAAGGTCGATCGCACGGCTGGACTGGTTGTTGCGCGCGAGCGTGATCACCGTGAACGCGAGAACCAAGGGATCCGGCGTCGTGCCAGCGAAGAGCTTGTGCTGGTTCGTCTGAATGCTCTCGAGCAAGCGAACCGCATTGGCCACGAGGCCAAGATTCAGCAGGGCGATGACGCCACCCAGCTGGGCTTCGGCGACATAAGGCACCATCTCGAGCACCTGCTTAAACTGCTCAATCGCCTCATGCCAACGCCCCGCCTCCAAGTGCGCATAGCCGCCGCGCAGCTGGTCGTTCAGTGGATTCTCAGTCGGAAACGCCGGGGGCAGCGCGGTGTCGCTGTTGACCAGCCGCAGCGGTGCGAACGCGCCTGACTGCACCACGCGCTGGCCGGGGCGACGCTGGCGCCAGAGTTGCAGCCATTCGGCAAACATCCGGCGGTTGCGCGCGGTATGTCTTTCGTGAACCAGCTTGAAACCGGCGTCGGTAATCGCCTGCAGTTGCGCCGGATCGTCGAGGAGCGCCTGCACCTTGGCCACCACGTTCTGTTCGGTGACGAACACGCAGTTCACGCCATCGACGAAACCCAGCGCCTTCAGCAGCTCGGTTTCTTCGGTAATGAGGCAGCAACGAGCCGCGGGGATTTCGAACAGCTTGAGGGTGACGTAACGACAGACGCTCCCGCAACCGGCAGAGATCATGCTCCGGTTCAACAAACGAGCGTACGATTCGCCGACATACACCTCTTGCTTTTGGTGCGAGCCAAACGCCGGCACATGATAAATCGGCAACTTCAAAACAAGCTGTACGAACACCGGATTTCGCCAGGTGTAGAATTGCTTCCGCAACCAACCGGAGCCCGTGAAGGTGATCGGCAGGGTCTTGGGCTCGCTATAGTCACGGAAGATCGTGTCATCGATCCACCACGGCACATAGATGGCATCCGCCAGGACCGAATTCGGCGAGTCCGAGGCACGCGCCCAATAGAAAGACTGGTCCACGCGCCAGGCGCGGAGGCGGTTCATGGCGGAAAGCCGGGACGGGCTGAACGGATCGCGGGCCACATAGCCCATCCGAGGCAGTTCAGGAAACGCGTCGGTGTTCGTGATGGAAACTTCCGGCTCGTTTTCGCACTCGATGCCGGTGTGAAAGAGCGCTGCGTCCGGCCGGTGCCTCTCCACCTCGCGGCGAAAGTCGCAATCACCCTCCACCGATATCACTTCGAAATCTTGTTCCAACAGACGGCGGAACGGCTCGATATACGATGCGCGCAATCGGTCGCTGATGTAATGCCACGGCCCGTTGAAGTAGAGCAGGCGGGGACGAATGTTGGCTGACATGGCAAAATGAGATCTTGCGGCCGCGTCAGATGACGACACCCGGCTGCCCGTCCGCCAGCTGCGGCGGCGCCATGTAACTGGACGGAGACCCGGTGAGGAGATGCGCGCGCATGGGGATGGTTTGGGTGCGTTGAGCAAAACCCGGGCCTTTCCTCGATCAAGATCGTGCAACTTATTGAAGATTAGAAACAAGAAATTTTCTTTCTCGGCCTCCCGCCCGCCTTTAGCGACGTTTTCTCTCGCGGACGGAAACTGCGGCAAAAAATTCCGCCCGCACTGCGACTGGCAGTTCAGCCAACGTTACGGATCCCGTTGTCGTGATCCCGAAAATTTTTCCAGCCGATCACTCTTCTTCGCGGGGCCCCCGGGATGAGGGATTACATGCCGCCAACCTGCCCGGAGATGAGGGCCCACCTTGATCCGGTGGCATGGTGCCGCTTAGGCCACCGCGCGAGTGGCAGTACGGGACGCACACCACGCCTGCCAGCACTCGCGGAGCGCGGTAGCGAAACGGGCCGACTGGCCGGCGTGATCGCCGAGGGCCGAATTCTTCACCTGATCGCGCAAGCCGGTGCGAATCGCGGTGAGCGCGTCCCGATCGGCAGCAAGCTCCGTCGCGATGCGCACGTAGTCATCCGCCGTGTTCGCGACCCATTCAGGGCGCCCAATGGCGTTGAGCAGGCTGCCGCTGACGCGCGCCACATGACGATCGCCCATCAGCGTTACGACCGGCACACCCATCCAGAGAGCCTCGCAGGTCGTGGTTGTCCCGTGGTACGGGAAGGTATCGAGCGAGACGTCCACTTGATGGTAGATCGCCAGGTGTTCCTCGGTCTTCGCCGTCCGCTCGAGAAATTCCACACGCCCGGCGGCAATGCCCGCCGCATCCAGGCGTTCGAGATAGCGCTGGCGCTGGGCGGGGCTGCCGAAACCACGGCCCTTCAACAGGAGCCGTGAATCCGGCACGGCGGCCAGCACCCGGCCCCACAACGCGAGCGTGGTATCGGAGATCTTCGCGACGTTGTTGAAGCAGCCGAAGGTGATCGGCCGATTGTTCGTATTACGAACAATCGGTTCGGGCGCGTTCGCCGGCGCTTCGTAGGCCCACGCCGTCGAGGAGAAGCGCACGAGTTTCTCCGTGGCAAAGGCATCCGCCTCATCGACCGGATCGACGATGGCGTCCGTGAAGCGATAATGCATGGCGGTCAACCCGGTGGTATTGGGATAGCCAAGGTAATTGATCTGCACGGGCGCGAGATGCTTCGCGAAAAGAGGCAGCTTGGAACTGATCCCGGTATGCCCGGCCAGATCGATCAGGATGTCGGGACGGTCGGCGCGAATGGTCTCCTCGACGGAGCTGGTGGGCTGACCAACGAAATTCCGCCACTTCGCCGCGAGGGATTTCAGGCGCTCCGAAACGGCGTCCTCCCGGAAATGATCGTGGTAAAGGTAGAGTTCGAATTGCGCGGGGTCGAGGTGACGCAACAGCGGCTCGAGGAAAAACGCGCATGAATGCGCGCGGAGGTCCGGCGAAACGATCCCGACGCGCAGGCGACGCGCTGGTTCCGGTGCATTGGGAAAATCCGGCATCGGGAAGGTCCCGACGGCGCGGCCATAGGCGACGTGCTCGGCAAAAAGCTGGGCGCGATTCATCTGGTCGACGTGACTGAGCGCGAAGAGCCGGAAGCTGCGCGCTTCGTGGGCGCCCGGCTCGAGTTCGAGGTAACGATCGTAGGCCGCGATGGCCTCGGGCAGCCGGTGCATCTGGTGCAGGGACTGGGCCCGCCCGTAGTAGCCTTTGGTGTATTTGGGATTCGCTGCGATGGCCTTCTCGTGACACGCGAGCGCGTCGGCGTAACGGCCCATGACGTTGAGGGTCAGGCCATGGTTGTACCAGGCCAGGGCGAAGTCCGGTTTCAGCGCGACCGCACGTTGGTGACAGACCAAAGCTTCAGAGAGGCGGTCCTGAACCTTCAGGCAGTAGGCGAGATGATCCCAAACCTCGGCGGCCTGGCCGTCACGCGCCAAAGCCGCGCGCAAGATTGGCTCGGCCTCCTTCGGGCGGCTGACGGAAATGAGCGCGATACCCAATCGTTGGGCACACGGGACATTGTTCGGCGCCACTTGGTGGGCGCGAGTCAACAGGTCGACGGCCTCTGCGGTGCGCCCCTGCTGCAGCGCGATGGCGCCCAACAAGTGCGCGGCATCGAAATTTCCCGGCTGGGCCACGCGCGCGCGGCGATAAAGCGCCTCAGCCTGGCTGAGGCGACCCGCGCGGTGATGCACGAGGCCGTCTTGCAGGAGGCGTTGGACTTGGGCGGGAGACATGCGAATAAAGCGAATGCCCCGGCGCCAAGGCGGAGACGGGTGATTCGCATCCTTCAGTATCGGTCAGGGCCGTAAATCCTTGAGCAAATTGCCTCAAGATTGCCAGAGGGGAGACGTTGTTCTCGATGCGGCCGCCCACGAACAAACTTCACGGGCTGGCCCCTTCCATTTTCGCCTCAATGTCGCCACTCGCCCACCCGCCCGTCGCCAAATATTCGGACGAGGTCATCCGCCTTCGGGTTAACGCGTGCCCCAAGCTCGCGTCGCTGGGGCGCATCAACCAGGCGCTGCGCCAGCTGGTCAATTCCGAGAGCAGCGTCTCGGCCCAGATCGCCGAAATCATTCGTCAGGATCCCTCGTTGACCGCCCGCCTGCTCCGCATGGTCAACTCCGTCTACTACGGCCT
>Ga0164241_10007179_pt1 | contig 10034 bp, 7 predicted proteins | sample OricomyardsoilBY_FD_108780 | JGI IMG/M metagenome (GOLD analysis project Ga0164241, IMG submission 108780) | Backyard soil microbial communities from Emeryville, California, USA - Original compost - Back yard soil (BY) | ecosystem: Environmental > Terrestrial > Soil > Unclassified | place: USA... | reverse complement strand
TTTATGTTGTAGGGTTTGAGTTTTATTCTTATTCATTACGAAAGATAGTTGGGGAAAATACGGAGGTAGTTTCCAATCATGTTTACAATCAATTCGTTTTTCATTTAGTGGGTTATGTGTTGTTGCTTTTTGTTTGCCCCTTTTTGATAGCACTTGATTTCATCCCTCTTCAGCTACTCCCATACTTTCTACTTATAACTATTTTTGATCAGCTATCTCAGGAGTGTTTTAGGATTTGCGTAGCACTTGAACGTTCTCAATTTGCAAATTTTCTTTATTTCTTAAAAAGCGGTTTATGGGTGTATCCTCTTTTATTATTACCACTCATTGGAGTCGAGATAGATATTCATTTAGTATTAATTGCATGGCTGTTTGGTACCGTGTCGGCACTGGGTGTTGGAGTAATTAAGCTCATCAACCTGAAAGTTATAAATTTTAAAAGAGCACAACTTGATGTGAAGTGGGTGAAAGAAGGAGTGGTGGTAGCCTTCCCTTTCCTGATCATTTCTGTTGCTCAACTTACTATGGATTTTTCTGACCGCTATCTAATTGACTATTTTCTTGGCAAGGAGAGCGTGGGTGTCTATAGTTTTTTTTACGGCATAGCTAATGTGCCAACTACGTTGATAACGAGCGTTCTTTTAATTCAATATTATCCAAAGATCATAAACATCTATAAATTTCCCACACCAAAGAAAGAACGGGATACTGTGATTCGTGACTTTCTTTTTCAAAGTATAGGCTTTGCAATAATTGTAAGTTTGCCGGTTTATTTTGGTGTCGGATTTTTACTTGACTTTATTGGTAAAAGTGAACTTTCGAGTGGTTTAAGTTTACTTTACATTATGTTGGCTCAGGTAATGATTTTTGGATTTCAGGTGGTCATTCAGACAATTCTTTATGCAAGACTGCAAGATAAATTTTTACTTTACACAGCACTGGCTGGTGCTGGTTTAAATATCGTTATCAATATTTTTCTTATCCCAATGATTGGGATTAATGGCGCAGCAATTTCAACTTTGTTGTCCATGATATTAATGCTTTTGCTCCGATTGTACCTACTGTATAAAATAAAAAGAAATTTGAACTATGGAACACTTTGATATAGCCATCATTGCCTCCTACCATCAGGAAATACTAGCTGCCGAATGGTTTTTTACCATTAAGGAACTGGGAAAAAAATGCCTGATCATCACCCCCAATCCTAATGAATTCAATACGTTAAAAAAACAAAATATTAATGTAGTTTATCTGAATGACTATTTTCCTGACAGTGTTCCGTCTCAAGCAGAGATAAAGCGATATTTCAGTGAGCACAAAGTAGCAGATTTAGAGGCTTATGTAGCAACAGAAAAATCTTATTATGAACAGAGTAACAGTCACATATTTCATTATGCGTATAAATATGCTTCGGCTTTCGATAAACTTTATGACACGATTTCAATAACAACTGTTCTTCATGGAGCTCAGGGGGGCGAAGTGGTAAGAAGAGTTGCTTCGCTTATGGCAGACAAGCATTCGATAAATGTGATTTACCTGGGAGAAATGTTTATTCCAAATACAATAAATCTTTATTCGGATGAATTTCGAACTGTACTGAAACCCGTTGTTAAACGTGAGCTTCCTGCAGAAGAAGCACAGAAAATAATTGATGATAAAATCAGCAGAAAGCCAGTCATCCACTATGGAACTGAAAAAAGAAAATACGTTGGTACCCCATTGATAGAGAAATTTTATAATTTGATTAAAGATGGGAACTGGAATATCATAAGGGCTTATTTTATCAGAAAAAAAATAATTTCACTCGATTATCTGAAAAGAGAGATTTACACACGACTATTTGGCGTTTTCAAAGATTTTAAGCCGGACGAAAAATATTTCTACATGCCTTATAACGTGGTTGCGGAGTCAGAGATTTATATTCGTAACGCAGCATTTTCTGATCCGGTTTCTGTAACAGAAAAACTGGCAAAAAATTTACCAGCGGGGTTTAAGCTGTACGTTAAAATACATCCTGGTATTGAAGGTCATTTGTCGATTGAGGCATACCGGAGATTGGTGAAGATTGAAAATGTAGTTCCCCTGAAAGGATCAGTTAATAGTTTTGATGTTGTAAAGCACAGTCAGGGTGTCATATTGGTATCCTCAACGGTGGGTCTGGAGAGTTATATCATGGGAAAACCAACCTGTATAATCGGGCACTGGCCTTATACTCCATATGGAAATTTTATTGTCGCTCCTGATTTGAATGAAGTATTCGATAAAATTATGGCATCACCAAAGCCGAATGATCCGGTACGATTTATTCAAAATGTTTACAAAGAATCAATTGATGGATCTTTGTACGGTAATGCGGAACAATTTAAGTTAATGGTAAAGAATATCTTTGACATGACTTACTTAAGGGATGTTAAAAATGAACGCTAGTTCCATAAACACCAACGCATCAGTAAATAAATGGATTTTATTCCTATTCTGTTCACTTCTTAACTTAAGGATTTTAACAGAATTGCCAAGAGTTTTGCGTGAAACCAATTGGCTTAATACTTCCGCATCAAATTATGATTTAAACAGAAGCATATCTTTCCTTATTATTTTATTTTGCTCGTTTTTTATTCTGGCCAAACGGAAAGTAATAGTTACTCTTCTCTTTTTTAAATTTGCATCTTTCCTGTTCCTTTTTCTCCTGGCTTCTTGCGCGATAAGTATTCATACGTTTACGAGCCTAAGCATGCCTGTAACCGGTGTGTTTGTCGTGCTGTCAAGATTTATACTTGAACTGGTGCTTGTTTTATTTGTTACAAATTTTATCCGCACACCAGATCAGTTTCAAAGCATATTCAGATTCTTTTTTAAGCCAACTATTTTTATATTTCTTGGCATTTCTAGTATTCAAATCCTTACATCAAGTTATGTTGAAGTGCAGGGCGTTTATCGGATCACTGGTCCATTTGGTAATCCGAACACGCTAGCTAGTTTTTTACACCTATTTATTGTGCTGACGTTTTATTATTATGGCAGTAATCGATCAAAACTTTTTTGGTTTTTAATAATCGCTGAGTATGGGTTACTGTTTTTTACCGGGAGCATTGGGAATATTTTAGCCAGCCTTCTTTTTATATTGCTTGTTGCGATAAGACAACATTGGCTTCGGCTTAAAAGATTTTTTCTTGTATTTCCGGTACTTTTATCAGCCCTTATAGCGGGGATTATTTACAAATGGGATTCTATTGTAAATCGATTTTCTATTTTAATAAACCCTCAGAGTTTTGAGCTTACTGACGGATCGTCAATCAAATGGCGCATAGAGGCCTGGGGGCACTACATTGATTTGCTGGGCAGCAGTGTGTTCAATTGGATTTTCGGACTTGGTATTGGAGTACAGCGATGGATGCTGCATCCGGACTATTCAAATAGCCAGGCGTATATTTTTGAGGCACCGGGTTCGCACAATGATTACTTGGGTGTATTAGTCGATTTTGGTCTTGTAGGTCTGCTTTTATTCATTTTTTCTTTAGCAGTATTTTCACGGATTATAAAAAAAGCAGAGCGCATAGATGACAAGCTTTATTTACTGCGCTTCTATTTCTATACAATACTTTTTGTCATGATATCTGAAAACTATATCGATCAATTGATAGCATTTATATTTATAATATTCATCACTTCAACAGTGACAGTTGCTTTTAATAAGAGTGAGAATTTACAAATGGGAAGTAATTCAGCTTTGAACGCCTGATATGAATAACAAAAGAATATTTGTTGATCTTTTAAACCTTGCGAATCCGCAGATTGCAGGAGTAGGGGTTTTTACCAAAAACCTGTTTCGTTATTGGTTTAAGAATGATCTGCCCTATGATATTGTTTGTTATTCGAGTTATATTATTGATGCTGAAAAAGTTTTTGAATTCGAGGCGGCACATAAAATAGCCCTTCGAAAAATTAAGGTAAAGCACGTTGTTGCTCGCTTATTCTATCAGCAGTTCGTACTGCCATTTGTTCTTCGTAGGTATGATTTGTATTTCAATCCGGCTGTAGGCATTCCTTTTTTGGCAAGAATTATTTCCCCGAAAACAAAGCTGATAGTCACCATTCATGATATGACTCCATTTGTTTTTCCCAGGAAGTATAGCAGAGGTCGGTCAGTATTGGTAAAATTTTTAAGCAAGTACGCAGCAAAAGTGGCGCACCAGGTAATAACAGTATCTGAAAATTCTAAAAGTGATATAATTCGTTTTGCAGGCATCGGCTTTTCCAAGATTCAGATTGTATATAACTTTATTCCGCCTCCATATGAATTAAGCAATGACCTGGATAAAAAATATTTTCTGTGCATTTCTACTATTGAACCTGGTAAAAATCCGGAAAAAGCAATAGCAGGGTTTGCCAGATTTATACGTGACACTACATTGCCTTATAAATTTTATTGGGTAGGAAGATTTGGTTGGGTATTGAACGAAACTTATATCAGGGAGCTTGTAAAGCAAAATGGCATGGAGGATCTGTTTATTTTTTTAGGCTACGTTGACAATGAGGAGAAAACTTCATTGATGCGAAACTGTACTGCAATTGTGTACCTAAGCCTTTACGAAGGATTTGGACTACCGGTTTTGGAGGGAATGGCATATAACAAGCCATCTGTTGTGTCTGATGTTTCGTCTTTGCCAGAGGTGGTTGGAGGTGCTGGAGTAAAATGTGACCAGAACAAGGATGAATCTATTTCAGTAGCTTTGCACGAATTAATCAAAAACCGGCAAGCACTTATCCGGAATATTCCCGGACAATTAAGGAAATTTGAACCGGAAGTTCAGGTTGATAAGTTTATGAAGACGATTGAAAAGCATTTGAAGTAGTTTAATTTTTTATTTCGTTAAAGATTTGCACCTGATAGTTAAATTTTTGAGTAAGGACAGGATTCAAACTGTGCTTAATGTAGCCTGTTGCTTATTTATTCTGACCTATCCATTCTCGATGCGGATTAGCAATTTGATAATTGTCTTAATTTCTGTCATTGCATTATTCTCTAACAGTTTTAAAGAAAAGAAGGAAAGATTTTTGAGTAACAGGATTTTGTACATCTACCCAATATATTTTGTGTTGTTGTGCCTGGGAATTTTCAATTCTGAGGATATTCCTTATTCTTTTAAGGTACTTGAATCATCTCTACCTGTTTTAATATTACCATTTTTTTTAGGCACCGCTGCTCCGATACAAGACGAAGCTAAAAAGAGGTTGTTGTTTGTTGTGGTTATGTCTGCTTTTCTTGCAGCAGGTTATTGCTTAATCAGAAATTTGATTTTCATTAAAATGAGTAACCTGGAGTGGCGCTACTTGTTTCAGTGGGAGTATGCTCATGAACATCTTACTTCCTATATTGGTTTTCACCCTACTTATTTTGCCACGTTTATCCTGATATCAATCGGTATTATTTTCTTTTCATTTTCGTGGGATGGTGGCTTAAGGAAATTTCTCAATGTTCTGGCTTGCATTTTTTTTATATTTTTTCTGATGCTTTTGGGAGCAAAAATCGGAATAGTTATTCTGGTTTTGATCATCATTCCGTTGGGCGCACTGATGGTTTTCAAAAATTATAGCAGAAAATTCGGTTTTGTATTAATTGCATTTGTAGCAGGTACAGGGATTGGTCTTTATAGTACTCCGGTTGTGTATTGGAGATTTAAATCAATGCTTGATTCTATCATCTGGACATTAAATGGAAATGGAGTTAAATCTTATGACTATCGTCTATTTCATTGGATGTGTGCCTGGGAAGGGATAAAACTTAAGCCAATAGCAGGATATGGTACAGGAGATTATTTACATCAGCTAAATAACTGTTATGAATCGATTGGAAAACAAGAATTGTTGAATTACAACTCCCATAACCAGTTTCTGGACCTATGGCTTGCATTGGGGATTATTGGACTTGTGATTTCAATTCTTCTTTATGCAATACCAGTTTACGAAAGTATAAGGCTTAGAAATCTATTATTTTTGACGGTTTCAGTAGTGTTTTTTGCTGTTTCTTTGACTGAAAGTATATTATGGACGCAAAAAGGTATTGCGCTGTTTTCATTTTTTGTGGCATTATTTTTTGGCCAATTCAATAAACCCGATCGCCTAAAAGAGGCTTAAATGATGAAGCGGATATTCATAGCTGGCATTCCCATTGATATAATCACAATACCTCTTCTCCATGAGACCATAGGTGATGTAATTAGAAACAACGAAAAAAAAGTCTTTCTTCACGCCAATGCCAGGTTAATTGAGCTGGCGAATACAAAGGAAGAGTGGCTCAAGATTTTCTTTAATGAACAGGACAAGTATGTGATGTGTGATGGTTCCGGAGTTCAACTAGCTGCGAGAATCCAAAAAAAAGAGGTTCCTGTTAAGATACCTTATAATATATGGCTATGGTCTTTTTTTGAATTTGCTGCACAGAATAAGTTCAGAGTTTATCTACTTGGCGCAGATGAAAAGACGATTTCAGTTGCTGTTAAGAACGCTGTTGCCCACTCCCCTGACTTGTCAATAAAAGGATTTAGAAGCGGATATTTTAATAAAGAAAAAAATTCAGAAGAAAATCAATTGGTTATTTCCGGCATAAATGAAGCAAACTGTGATATCTTAATTGTTGGATTTGGAATGCCAATTCAGGAAAAATGGGTAAAGGATAATATGCATTCATTGAATGTGAAGACGATCTTTACATGTGGGGGTGCTTTTGATTTTATATCGGGGAATAAACCAGTTGCCCCATTGATTGTTCGTCAACTACACCTCGAATGGCTTTTTCGTTTTTTTCTGGAGCCAATTCGATTGTTTGAAAGAGCTATAGTTAGTAACATGAGATTTGTTTTGGTTTTATTGAAGAACAGGAAATGAGATTTACAATAGAGTCAATCTTGATTTAAGTTGTCAGGTTGCCTGGGATATACAGATGCAGTACTTTGAAAAAGAACAGTTGATGAAAAAAATAAGTGTGACATTAGTTCAGTTGCTGGTCATTTCGATACCGCTGCCAATTCGTATCAGCTCTCTTATCCTTGTGATTACGCTTGCTCTTTTTTTGATCAAGGCAATTAAGGAAAAAGATTTTTCCTTAAATTTTATAACATCTCCATTGGCGATTTTAACGATTTCTCTTTTTCTAATCTCAGCCATAGGGTTATTGTATACTTCAAATCTAACCCAGGGTTTGCTTGATCTCGAGCGAAGTGCATTTCTTATTTCCTTACTCTTCATTGTTTATTATATGAGAAAATTGAATATCCCGGTATTCAAATTAATAATAACATTTGCGATTGGTTGCTTTGCTGTAATAATTTATGGGTTAGCATACGCATTGATCATGTTAAATGATGATCAGCAGAATCGTGTATTTGAGCTAGGTCATACGTATTTTTCTGATATTATTATAATTCATCCTATATACATGTCGGTGTATTTTATTTTCATTTTTTTCTTTTTGATGGAAACGATCAGGCAGAAAAGAGAAAATCTGAAACCACTCTTCATAATTGGAATTGGAGTTGCTATTGTCTCTATTGTTGGGATACTCTTTTTTCTCAGGTCTCAAATGAGTCTTGTTATTTTTGTAATGCTGTTGGTGATCTATACTGTTATCATATTAAAGAGACGTGCCTGGTTTGTCACCTTCGCGTTATTTACCGTTGCACTTCTTGTTTTTCTGCTTGATTCAAATCGTGTAACAACCTTTTTTGATAGATATGGAAAGAATGTCTCATCTGCTTTAGATCAACGATTCTCTGTTTGGCATGGAACAATCGAGGCCATAAAAACCGCCCCTTTTTTTGGAGCCGGGACAGGCGGAGAACAAGAACTAATTAATGAAGGCTACGCTAAAACGGGATATCAGGAAGGTATTGATAACTCGTACAATGCCCACAATCAGTACCTGCAGTTTTTTGTTAGAAATGGAATTCCAGAGTTTTTGTGTTTTTTAGCATTGCTTTTTTATTCATTCAGGCAGTCTTTAAAAACTACAAACTACGCGTTTTTAATGTTTAATATGATTGTCACTCTTATCATGCTTACAGAGTCTTTCTTAAACGTGCAAAGAGGTATTGTTTTCTTTTTCTTTTTTGTCTTTGCATTCCTATATCTACCCTATGAGTCAGAAAAGGAGAGTTAAAAGAATAGCTGGAATTTCACCCAAAATCCGTATTTTTCGCAAATTTTTTGGCTTATGGCCGTTCTCCTGGCAGCATGCGTTACCGCATTTCTTATTTCTTTCATCATTTTGCCCGTGATAATTAAATATTCTTTGGCAAAGAACCTGGTTGATATACCTGGTCGAAGAAAGATTCATAAAAAAATAACCCCTTCAATGGGCGGGATAGCTATTTTTATTGGCTTCCTCACTGCCTCATTAATCTGGGTGAATTTTGATCAGTGGACGACTACCCGGTATCTTCTGGCTAGCCTTTTTATTGTCTTTCTTTTGGGTGTGCGCGATGACCTGGTTCCTTTCAGAGCCATGCACAAGCTATTCGGGCAAATTATTGCAGTGGTGATTCTTTTATTCTCCGCTATAAAAATCGATTCGCTTTATGGATTTTTGGGAATAGGCGAATTGCCCTTGATTGTTAGTTATATTCTCACGGGGTTTACCATTATTGTCGTTACCAATTCGTTTAATCTGATTGATGGTTTAGACGGACTTGCCGGAAGCGTGGGACTTGCAGCGCTATCCGCTTTTGGTGTTTGGTTTTATATAGCTGGTGATAACATATTTTCGTTGCTCTGTTTTTCGATGGTGGGTGGGATTCTGGCTTTTCTGATTTTCAATTGGGAACCATCGGAAATTTTTATGGGCGATACTGGCGCCATGGTCATCGGAATGCTGTTGGCTGTTTTAGCTATTCATTTTATGAGCACAAATGAATCTTTACCTAACGATCATATTGTAAAGTTCAAAGCCCCCATAGCAACGGCAGCGTGTTTCATTATTATTCCTTTATGTGACACTGTGCGTATTATAATTCTAAGAGTTTCCAGAGGGCAATCTCCGTTCAGCCCTGATAAAAGTCATATTCATCATGCTATTATGCGTCTTGGAATGACTCATTCACGTACCGCAGTTATCCTGGCCTCTGTTAATGCACTGTTTATAATTGTTGCATTTATTTTAAGTGATCTTTCAGACACATATATGCTGATGATTGTTGTTTTGTCTGCGGTACTGCTAAGTTTTATTTTAGATCGTTTAATCATACGTAAACTTTTCCCTAAACCTCTCAATAAATGATTTCGGAAAAGGCTAAATCAATTGAACAGGAGATAGAAGCATTTATTGTTTCTGATAAGGATTCATTGGAATCTTTCCGTCTTCAGTTCATTTCAAAAAAAGGAAGTATTGCTTTACTGTTTGAAGACCTGAAGACAGTTGCTACAGATCAGAAAAAAGCAACGGGTCAACTTCTCAATGAATTGAAAAAACTGGCTGAAGCTAAGTTTAAAGAGTTTTCAGAGAATGCTGTTGATGAAAAAACCAGTCAGACAGATCTGGATTTGAGTCTTCCTGTCAGTTCAAACAAAACGGGCAACCTTCACCCCTTAACGCTAACCCGTTTTCGGATTATTGAGGTGTTTGAACGATTAGGTTTCAGCGTTGAAGATGGCCCTGAAATCGAGGATGACTGGCATAACTTTTCAGCTTTGAATTTTCCGGATAATCACCCAGCCAGGGAAATGCAGGATACATTCTTCGTGGAGAAAAATCCTGATATGCTGTTGAGAACGCACACTTCGAATGTGCAGATTCGTTTGATGGAAAAGCAGCGTCCACCCATCCGTGCGATTATGCCTGGTAGAGTGTACCGCAATGAAGCTATCTCAGCCCGTGCGCATTGCTTTTTTCACCAGGTGGAGGGATTATATGTCAATAAGAATGTAAGCTTCGCAGACCTCAAGCAAACGCTTTATCACTTTGCCATGGAATTGTATGGCAAGGATATTAAAATACGTTACAGACCCTCCTTTTTCCCTTTTACTGAGCCGAGCGCAGAAAT
>Ga0164241_10007178_pt1 | contig 10034 bp, 8 predicted proteins | sample OricomyardsoilBY_FD_108780 | JGI IMG/M metagenome (GOLD analysis project Ga0164241, IMG submission 108780) | Backyard soil microbial communities from Emeryville, California, USA - Original compost - Back yard soil (BY) | ecosystem: Environmental > Terrestrial > Soil > Unclassified | place: USA... | reverse complement strand
TGGCGCGGCGCTCACGGCCTTCAGCCCGGACTTCTTCGGCATGGCCGCAGGGCGGCTGCTGTTCGGCATCGGCGCCGAGACCTTCAGCATCGCCACGCTGGTGGCCATCACCGACTATTTCGCGCTCGGCCCCGTGGCCTTCGCCATCGGCCTGACCCTGTCCATCGGGCGGCTCGGCTCCTATTCGGCCGACATGTCGCCGAACTGGTTTGTGGACGCCTACGCACAGGGCTGGCAGGCGCCGCTCGAAATCGCCGTGCTGGTGGCGGCCCTGTCTCTCGCCGCTTCCCTGGCCTACTGGTGGGTGGACCGCCGGCCCGAGAACCGGCGCATCGCGCAGACCAAAGCCGCCGAGAAATTCGTGCTGCGCGACCTCCTGCATTTCGGCAAGGCCTATTGGTATCTGCTGGCGCTTTGCGTGCTCTGGTACTCGGTGATCCTGGCCTTCCGCAGCACCTTCTCCATCAAGTATTTCCAGCATGTTCACGGCCTCGATCTGGGCAGCGCGGGCGCCATGAACAGCTATGTCTTCCTGGCCGCCGTGTTCGCCACGCCGACCTTCGGCTGGGTGTGCGATCGAATGGGACGTTATGCCCCTTTCCTCGCCTTCGGCGCCCTGTTGCTGCCCGTCTCGCTCGCGGTGATGACGCTCACGCACTGGAGCCTCTGGATCGCCACCGCCCTGCTCGGCGTCAGCTACTCGCTCGTCCCTGCTGTGATGTGGCCGTTGACCAGCAAGCTCGTCTCGCCCCAGCGCTTCGGCACGGCCATCGGCCTGATGTGGGTGGCGCAAAACGCCGGCATCGCCGGTGCCAATTTTTTCGCCGGCTGGCTCAACACGCGTGCCGGCGCGAGCGCACAGAACCCGGCGGGATATGAGCCGATGATGACCTTCTTCGGGCTTGCCAGCGTGGCAGGTCTGGCATGCGCGGTGGTCTTGTGGCTCACCGCAGGACGGCGAAGGCACGAAGCATCGAAGGTCATGGTTTGAGCTGGCAACACCGGTCAGATTCACAAGGAATCGACCTTGCCCCGCGCATTGCTCGTCGCAAAAATGCGCTCAGCCAAGATCCGAGAATGGAGTCCTCAATGAAACATGCCGTCCTGCTGGCAGCGCTGCTTGCATTCACGCCGCTTGCCGAAGCGCAAGATACTCTGCATGAGCGCGTCATGGCCCTGTATTCGTTCTCGCCTCACACCCTGAACAAGGATCAGCTCAACGCCAAGTCCGGTGAATTGGATCGATTCTGGGCGGAGGTCAAACGCGATGGGCCTGCTGCGCTCGACGATCTGAGAAGAGAGTTGGCACGCCCCGATGCGCCACCCTTCTTCAGCTTCGATGGTGCCAAGCTTCTGATGTCGCTCTCGAAGACCAAAGAGGACAAACAGTTGGCGTTGAACGCAATCGTACGGACGGACTTGCGCGATCTTCAGCTGACGGGCTACTTCCTCACAATCCATTCCCTTGCAGTTCAGGAACTGGACACCACAGAGGCCGCATTCAAAATATTGGGCAGCCCAAATTTCCAGGCCTTCATTCCTCAGCATGCATTGACGCTCAATCAGGAGATGTGCCTGATCTACATGCTCCTCCCCACAAAGGAGGTGTTCTATCTGGACAAGGTGCAGCGCCGCCTATTCAGCGAGAAGGACCTGACGGCGCAGAAAAGCTTGCTCGACCTGCTTGCATTCACCGTGACGAAGTCCGATGACGAGGCCATTGCGCGTTTTGCAGCGGACCCCGAACAGCCGGAGGAATCACGCAAGCATGCAATGGAGATCGTCGGTGCGACAAGGAAGATGATGTCGGCGAGCATCGTCTACGGATCCCTGAGCTCCTATGACACGCTGAAAGGCGAGCAGCGAAAGCTGCTGGCACGGGTCAGCGACGAAGCACTCTACGACTGGGAGAGCTTGCGAGTGAAGATTCGCCGAAAGGGCGCGCAATGAGCAGCGATCGATCTGGAACCCTCAAGTGCCCACCATCCTGACGCATCCCGCCGTCCCCCTTGCCATTGGTGTCGCACTCGGCTCGCGCGCAGTTTCCAAGCCGCTCTTGCTGGCCGGCGTCATCGCCTCCGCGCTGCCCGATCTTGATGTGATCGCCTTCCGCTTCGGCCTCGCCTACGCGCACGACTTTGGCCATCGCGGTGCCTCGCATTCAATCCTGTTCGCACTGGTCATGGGCCTTCTGGCGAGCTTGGCCGCCCGGCCGCTTCGAGCAAGCCGCGGGCTCGCGTTCCTGTTCGTCTTTGTTGCGGGCCTTTCTCATCCGCTGCTGGACATGTGTACCAATGGCGGCCTGGGCGCGGCCCTGTGGTGGCCCTTCTCCGATGAGCGCTTCTTCTTTCCCGCGCAAGTCATCGAAGCATCACCCTTGAGCCTGCGTCGGTTCCTGAGTCCGGCAGGCGCCAAGGTCTTGGGCTCGGAACTTCTCTGGGTCTGGCTCCCCTGCATGGCTGTCGCCCTTGCTGCGCTCCTTGTTCGCCGCCGGAAGTCGCGCGGCGTCAGGGGAGAGAATCTGCATCAGTCATGAGCAATCAACCTTTCACCACCACCCTCCCCAACGGCCTGCGCATCGTCGCCATCCCCATGCCCTGGCGGGCCACGCTGTCCCTGAGCGTGTTCGTGCGCACCGGCAGCCTGAACGAAACGGCGCGGCAGAGCGGCATCAGCCACGTTGTCGAGCACATGGCCTTCAAGGGCACGGCGACGCGGGACTGCCAGCAGATCAATCTCGATGCCGAACGGCTCGGCGCGGAGGTCAACGCGCACACGGACAAGGACCACACGGCCTATCACATGGAAGGCCTGCCGGGCGATGCGGGCGCGCTCCTGATGCAGCTGGCCGACCTCGTCATGCACAGCAGTTTTCCGCAGGAGGAATTCGAGCGCGAGCGGGGCGTGATCGAGCAGGAGTTCAGCGAGTTCGAAGACGATCCGGTGACGCAGGCTTTTCAGGCCTTTGACCACGCCTGCTACGGCGGCGTGCATGCGGCGGGCCGGCCGGTGATCGGCAAGCGCTCGGTGCTGGAGAAGCTGCAGCGGGACGATCTGCTGGCCTATGTGCGGCGCCAGTACACCGCCTGCAATGTGATCGTGGCCGCCGCGGGGCCCGTGGATGCAAAGAGCTTCAAGACCCTGCGCGACCATGTGGCGCGAGCGTTTGGCGCGATGCCGGCGGGCGAGTCAAACGAACTCACATCGCCGCCCTGGATCGGCGGGCTGAAAGTGAAACGCCTGAGCGGCAGCGGCCAGTGCCAGGTCGTGCTGGGCTTCGAGGCGCCCAGCCTCAGCGATGGCGAGCTGGCCCACGTGCCGCAGATGCTGGCCGCGGCCGTGCTGGGCGAGGGCATGAGCTCACCCCTGCTGGACGAGCTGCGCGAGCGGCGCGGACTGGCTTATCACGCGGCCTGCACCACGGACGTCTATCCGCTGATGGGCCAGATCGTGATCGAGGCGGCGACAGCGCCTGAGCAGGCCGAGGAGTTGCTCGGGACAGTGCATGAGTTGCTGCGCCAGCATGCGAAGGCCATCGCGCCCGATGCCTTGGCGCGTGCGCGTCGCCAGCTCGCCGTGCGTGCGCTGCGTGCGATGGAGCAACCGACGCGGCGCATGGAAGCGGCCGTGCAAGACTTGTTCTGCTTCGGCCGGCTGCGCGATCAGGCGGCGTGGATGCGGCGGCTGGAAGAGGTCAGCGCGCAGGAGGTGCGGCAGGTGTTTGCGCGAGCGCTGAAGAGCGTTCCTGCCGTGGCACTCGCGGGCAGCGTGCCTTTGAAGGCGCGGGCCAAGGCCGAAGCGCTTTTCTTCAAGTCGTCTTGATCAGGTTGGCCAGTTCAACGGCCGACTTCACACCCATCTTCTCGAACACCCGCGCCCGGTGGACCTCGACCGTGCGCACGCTGATGGAGAGCTGATCAGCGATGAGCTTGTTGGGCAGACCCTGAACGACGAGGGTCATGACCTCGCGCTCGCGTTCGGTCAGGTCGGCCAGGCGATGCGCACGTCGCTTCGCTTCGTTGCGCGCGCTGATGGCGCGGTCGCTGGATTGCAAAGCCAGTTCGATCCGGTCCACCAGGGCGTTGTCGGAGAAGGGCTTCTCGAAGAAGTCGAAGGCCCCGCGCTGCACGGCGGCCACAGCGGTGGGCACATCGCCATGGCCGGTCAGGAAGATGACCGGCAGCACCTCGTGCAGGCCCCGCTCCACCAACTGATCGAACAGGGCCAGCCCGCTCTTGCCGGGCATGCGCACATCGAGCAGCAGACAGGAGGGCTCGCCGGGTCCGTTCGGTTTGCTCGCCAGCATGGCCTCGAAGGCCTCGGCACTGGCAAAGCCTTCGGACAGCAGGCGGCGAGAGCGCAAGAGCAGGCCCAGCGCATCGCGCATCACCTCCTCGTCGTCAACGAGGTAGACCATGGGGACTTGATTCACATGGGGCCTTTCGCGCCTGTTGTAGCGGGAAGCGTAAACCGAAATTCGCAGCCACTGCTTCCCGCGATTTCGAGGTTGCGAAAGTCCATCGCGCCGCCGTGCTGTTCCACCACCGTGCGGCACAGGGACAGGCCCAGGCCCATGCCTTCGGCACGGGTGGTGAAGAAGGGCGTGAAGAGCTTGCGGCCGACCTCGGGCGGAATGCCGGGGCCGTGGTCGCGCACGGTGAACGCCACCCAGCGCGAGGTGGCCAGCGAGACGCCGAGGGTCAGCAGGCGTGCGTCCTTCGGCGTGCTGCCTTCCATCGCCTGAATGGCATTGCGCGCGAGGTTGAGCAGCACCTGCTCGACGAGGGTGCGATCACAGTAGACGCAGGGGCTGGGCTCGGGCACTTCCACGGCGATGCGGATGCCGCCCTTCTTGGCCTGCATGCGCACCAGGGGTAGCACGGCCTCGATCAACTCGGACGCCGGCAGGATTTCATGCGCACGTTCGCGCCGCCGCACGAAGTCATGAACGCTCTTGATCACGCGGCCGGCCCGCTCGGCCTGCTCGGCGATGCGTTCGGAGGTGCGGACCAGCATCTCGCGCGTCTGGGCGTCGTCGGGATGCTCGGTCAGCAGATTACGAGCGGCGGCGGCATAGCTGGCAATCGCGCCCAGGGGCTGATTGACCTCGTGGCTGATCAGCGAGGCCATCTCGCCCACGGCCGCCAGGCGCGCCGAGGCTTGCAATCGATCGGCCTGGGCACGGGTGAACTCTTCCATGCGCTGTTGCTCGGAGATGTCCAGCACGGCACTCATCCAGCCGCTCTGCCGGCCGTCGATGTCACGCAGCGGTGCCTCGTAGATCACGACCGGGAAGCGCTCGCCGCTGGCGCGCATGAAGACCGTTTCGAAGCTCTTCCAGCTCTCGGTCTCGCCATTGCCGCTGCGCTCCTGCGCAGCCACCAGGGCATTGCGATCCCGCAGGCGATTGCGGTAGCTCTCGACGAACTCGGGCGGCCAATAGGGCGGCGTGCGCTGGCCCAGCAGGTCCTGCGACTCTCGCCCGACGATGGCGCAGAAGGCCTTGTTCACATAGGTGATGTTGCCCTCCATGTCGCGGGCGCGCAGGCCGGCGGTCAGCGAGTTCTCCATGGCCTGGCGAAAGGCCAGGGCCTGGGCCAGGCGGCGCTCGGCCAGGGCGCGGCGCCGGCCGTCACGCGCCAGCAGGGCCACCACCACCAGCAGGGCCAGGGACAGGCCCATCACCAGGGCCGTGGAGAGCGTGGGGATGAAGCCCGGCGGGCCCTTCGTGCTGTCCACGCGCAGCATCAGAGACAAGCCCGGCAGTTCGATCAGGCGCTCGCTGCGATACACGCCGATGCCCCGCACGAGGCCGGCGCGGGCCAGCCGCGAGCCGTCGCCATCAACGAAGCTGAACTCGTAGCCATGGGCCTGCTCCGGCGTCAGCGCCTCGTCGAGCAGCGCCGACAGCGACAGGGTGGCCACCAGATAGGCCTTGACCACGCCGCCTTCAATGCTGGCCTGGCAGATGTCCACAACCTCGCCGCCTTCCCCATCCCCGCGCGGCACAAAAAAACTTCTCGAATACTGCGGGCTGCCCTGTCGATGTACGGCAGCGGCGCAGGCCAGGTCGGTGTCGGCCTGGAACTGGCGGCGCTGCTCATCGCGAAAGATCGGCGCGCGGTAGGGCGATGAGACGGCGGCCAGCAGCCGCGATTCGGCATCGCGCCGCTCCACGCGCAGCAGGGGCGGAAAGCGCCGCAATTGCTCGGCGGCATCGTCGCTCCAGCGCCGCTCGTCCCGGGCGTTCCACAGCAGGCCCTGCATGGCCTGCACGTCGCGGTTGGCAAGCTGTCGCACGCGCGCCGCCACCTCGGCCGACTGGGCGTGGGCCTGCTGCTGGCGATTGCTGCCCTCGTAGCGCTGGGTCATCAGCACCAGCAGGGACTGGGCCACCAGCAGCAGCAGCACGAGCAGGGCCCACAGCCAAATTCGGCGGCGGTGGGGCGCGGGCGTGATGGCACTCATGGGCGGCCAGTATGTCGTCAGCCACCCGACGCCGGGCTAGTAGCTTCCACAGGTCCGACACAGATGCCGCTCCTACAATCGGCCCCCTCAGGTTTGCGAGGTAGACATGCCCACCAGCGAAGAAAAGCGCGCGCAACTGCGCCAAGCAGCGCTCGAATATCACGAGTTTCCGACGCCGGGCAAGATTGCCGTTACGGCAACCAAGCAGTTGATCAACCAGAGCGATCTGGCCCTGGCCTATTCGCCCGGCGTGGCCTTTGCCTGCGAAGAAATCGTGGCCGATCCGGCCAACGCCTTCCGCTACACCGCCCGCGGCAACCTCGTCGCCGTGGTCACCAACGGCACGGCCGTGCTGGGCCTGGGCGACATCGGCCCGCTGGCCTCCAAGCCGGTGATGGAAGGCAAGGGCGTGCTGTTCAAGAAGTTCGCCGGCATCGACGTGTTCGACCTGGAGATCCAGGAAAAGAACCTCGACAAGCTGGTGGACGTGATCGCGGCGCTGGAGCCGACGTTTGGCGGCATCAACCTCGAAGACATCAAGGCGCCGGACTGCTTCTACGTGGAGCGCAAGCTGCGGGAACGAATGAAGATTCCCGTCTTCCACGACGACCAGCACGGCACGGCCATCGTGGTCGGCGCGGCCTTCCTGAATGGCCTCAAGGTCACGGGCAAGGACATCAAGAAGATCAAGCTCGTCACCTCGGGCGCGGGCGCCGCGGCCCTGGCCTGCGTGGGCCTGCTGCTCAAGCTGGGCCTGCCGCGTGAAAACATCTGGCTGACCGACCTGGCCGGCGTGGTCTATGAGGGCCGCACGGAGCTGATGGACCCTGACAAGGACGTCTTCAAACAGAAGACCGACCAGCGCACGCTGGCCGAGGTGATCGAAGGGGCCGACGTGTTCCTGGGCCTGTCGGCCGGCGGTGTGCTGAAGGCCGAAATGGTGGCCAAGATGGCCAAGAACCCGCTGATCTTCGCCCTGGCCAACCCCACGCCCGAGATCCTGCCGGAAGAGGTGAAGGCGGTGCGCGACGACGCCATCATGGCCACGGGCCGCACCGACTACCCGAACCAGGTCAACAACGTCCTGTGCTTCCCCTACATCTTCCGCGGCGCGCTGGACTGCGGCGCCACAACCATCAATGACGCGATGGAGATCGCCGCGGTGCGCGCGATTGCGGAGTTGGCGGAAGCCGAGCAGAGCGAAGTGGTGGCGGCCGCCTATGCGGGCGCAACGCTGTCCTTCGGCCCCGAGTACCTGATCCCCAAGCCCTTCGACCCCCGCCTAATGATGAAGGTGGCGCCTGCCGTGGCCCTGGCCGCGGCCGAGTCCGGCGTGGCCGCGCGGCCCATCGCCAACATGGCGGTCTACAAGGAGAAGCTTCAGAGCTTTGTCTACGCCTCGGGCACGACGATGAAGCCGATCTTCAACGTCGCCAAGCGCGCCGCCAACAAGCGCGTCGCCTATGCCGAGGGCGAGGAAGAACGGGTGCTGCGCGCCGTGCAGGTGGTGGTGGACGAGGGCCTGGCTCGGCCCACCCTGATCGGCCGCCCGAAGGTGATTGCCGAGCGTTGCGAGCGCTTCGGCCTGCGCCTCAAGGAAGGCCAGGACTACGACATCGTCAACGTCGAGAACGACCACCGCTACCGCGACTTCTGGCAGACCTATCACGGACTCACCGAGCGCAAGGGCGTGACCGCCCAGATGGCCAAGATCGAGATGCGCCGCCGCCTGACCCTGATCGGCGCCATGCTGCTGCACAAGGGCGAGGTGGACGGCCTGCTCTGCGGCACCTGGGGCACGACCAGCATCCACCTGCACTACATCGATCAGGTCATCGGCAAGCGCGCGGGCATCAGCAACTACGCCTGCATGAACGGCCTGATCCTGCCGGGCCGCCAGGTCTTCCTCGTGGACACCCACGTCAACTACGACCCCAACGCCGAACAGCTCGCCGAAATCACCATGATGGCAGCCGAGGAGATGATGCGCTTTGGCGTCCACCCGAAGGCCGCCCTGCTCTCGCACAGCAGCTTTGGCGCCAGCAACTGCCCCTCGGCCCAGAAGATGCGCGACACCCTCGCCCTGCTCCAGGTCCAGGCCCCCTGGCTGGAGGTCGATGGCGAGATGCATGGCGACGCCGCGCTGGACCCCGGCCTGCGCCGCGAGATCATGCCCCGCTCGTCCCTGACCGGCGAGGCCAACCTCCTTGTGCTGCCCAATATCGACGCCGCCAACATCTCCTACAACCTGCTCAAGACGGCGTCCGGCGGCGGCATCGCCATCGGTCCGGTGCTGCTGGGCGCGGCCAAGCCCATCCATGTGCTGACGCCTTCGGCCACCGTGCGACGCATCGTCAACATGACGGCGCTGACCGTGGCGGACGCCAATGCGATCCGATGAATGCAGCCGGAGCCGGGGCTGAATCCAGGCTGAATTCACAAAAGTTTGTAAGAACTCACCCGCGACATTTTTTGCCCGGAATCTCCGCAAACACGGGTGTTTTTTGATGTGTGAGCGCAAGCTCACAAGACCCCGCATACCTGCCCCAGGGCTGGCACCGACTTGAGTATTTTTGCCGGAGTCGGTACCATCTCGCCTTTCAGGAACAGGGTTAACCCGTGTCTTTGCTCTCTCGGCCGGTGGCGACAGGTGTGGCAGCCGCAGCGATTTTCAGCGCTGCATTGCTCTCCTCCTTCACCGCGCAGGAGGCGTTTGCAAAGCCGAACGAGCGATCGAAGTCCTTGGCCAAGCAGGAAGTCGTGGCACTTGCCACACTGCCTCGTGAAGCCCAGGCCACGCATCGGCTGATCCTGGCGGGTGGGCCGTTTCCCCACTCCCAGGACGGCATTGTGTTCGGCAACCGCGAGCGGCTGCTGCCCGCCAAGATCAGGGGCTACTACCACGAGTACACGGTTCGCACGCCCGGCGTGCGCAGCCGTGGAGCCCGCCGGCTTGTATGTGGCGGCAGTCGCCCCAAGGTTCCTGATGTTTGTTATTACACCGGCGATCACTACAACAGCTTCAAACGGCTGGCGGACTGATCGACGGTGGGACCCGTTCTTTGATTTCAGCGTAGGAGGATCGCGACCATGCAATTGCAGACCGTCCGTCCCAACATCGTGCAGGCCATTCGGGCCTACCGCGTGGAGGACTTGATGCAAGCCGCTCAGGATGCCGGACAGCATTTCCTGTATGCCAACCTGACGGACACCCAGTCCAAGCAGGATGTGCTCGAGGGCATTGCTCAGGCCTTTCTGTTCCCGGCTCATTTCGGCAAGAACCTCGATGCCTTGCATGACTGCATGACCGACCTCGTCCACAAGTCGGGCTCGCAGCCAGGCTTTGTGGTCGTGCTGGAGCAGTTGCCCGACAACATCCGTTTCGACCGCGAGGCGCGCGAGCAACTGCTCGATGTCTTCCGAGAAGCGGCTGACTACTGGGGAGACCGGAAAGTTCCGTTCAGGTGCTTCTATTCTTTTCGGTAGCCCGCTCACAGGAAACATCCTGGGAGCGGGCTACTCAAGAAGAAGCCCCGGTCGTTGCACCGAAGCCGGCAGCCAAGAAC
>Ga0164241_10007177_pt1 | contig 10035 bp, 8 predicted proteins | sample OricomyardsoilBY_FD_108780 | JGI IMG/M metagenome (GOLD analysis project Ga0164241, IMG submission 108780) | Backyard soil microbial communities from Emeryville, California, USA - Original compost - Back yard soil (BY) | ecosystem: Environmental > Terrestrial > Soil > Unclassified | place: USA... | reverse complement strand
TTCACCCAGACCGAAACGCTGCGCACCCGCATCGGATACATGTCGCAGAAATTCGCCTTGTACCCCGACTTCACGGTGGAGATGAACCTGCGTCTGTACGGGGGACTCTATGGAATGGGCGGCCCGCGCGATCCGGCCCTGAAGGAGCGCATCCGGGAACTCGCCGCGCACTTGCATCTGACCGACCTTCTGGACCGTCGCACGGATTCGATTCCGTGGGGATGGCAGCAGCGCCTCAACCTCGCCTGCGCGCTGCTGCACAAGCCTGACATCCTTTTCCTCGACGAACCCACGGCCTCGGTCGATCCGGTGAGCCGGCGTCACTTCTGGGACGTGATCGCCTCATTGGCCGCAGGCGGCACCACGATTTTCGTGACGTCGCATTATATGGATGAAGTCGAGTACTGCGGCCGCGTCGCCATCCTCGTGGACGGCCGCATGGCCGCGCTCGATTCCCCCGCGGGCCTCAAGGCCTCGTTCGGCAAGGCCACCCTGGGGGAAGTCTTCCTTCAGGTGGTCGAAACCAAGGCCGCGGAAAGAGCGGACAGCCGGGGCAGCCATGAGTAAAGGAAGGGAACGGAAAGGAAACGGCCTCCGCCGGTCGCTCGTGGTCGCGCGCAAGGAGTTCCTGCATATCCTGCGCGATCCGCAGACCCTGGCGATCGTGATCCTCATGCCCGTCGTGATGATGTTCCTGTACGGCTACGCCCTGAACGCGGACATCAAGGACGCCAAGGTCGCGGTCGAAATGCCCGTGCCCTCGGCTGCGGGGCGCGCGCTGATCGCGCGGCTCGATGCCTCGTCTTTTTTCTCCGCGCCCGGCACCGTTGCGGTCTCGAATGATCCGCTGGAAGTCTTCCGCGATGGCGGCGCGGTGGCGTTGATCCGCCTGCCGCCTCATCTCGACGCCGACCTGCGGCGACCCGGCGGCGCGAGCCTCCAGATCCTGGTGGATGGATCCGATCCCAGCACCGGCAACCAGGTCCGCAGCGCCAGCGAAGCCGCCGTTCGCAAAATCCTGTTCGACCACATCGGCATGAGCCCCCCGGAAATTCTCGATGCGCGCAGCACCGTACTGTATAACCCGGAACAGCGCAGCGCGCTTTTCTTCGTGCCGGGCCTGATGGCCGTGATTCTATTGATGATTTCCGCGCTGCTCACCTCGATCGCCATCGTGCGCGAAAAGGAAACGGGCACGCTCGGACAGCTTCTGATCACGCCGCTCCGCCCGCGCGAGATCATCGCGGGCAAACTGTTGCCTTACGTCGTGCTGGCCTGCCTCGACGGACTGCTGATTCTCGCCGTGGGCTTTCTGGCCTTCGGCGTGCGCATCGCCGGATCCGCGGGGTTGCTGGCGGGGGCCAGCCTGATCTATGTGTTCACCGCCTTGAGCATCGGCCTCTTGATCAGCACGCTCGCCAAGCGCCAGCATCACGCGATGCTGATGGCGCTGGGCGCCACCATGATGCCCACCATCATCCTCTCCGGCTTCATCTTTCCCGTGTCGGGCATGCCGTTCGGGCTCCAGGTCGTCTCCCACATCATCCCCGCATCCTATTACCTGCAAATCGTGCGCGGCATCATTTTGAAGGGCGTGGGCCTGCGCGAATTGTGGCAGCCCCTGCTGGCTCTCACCGTCGAAGGATTGATCCTGTTCGGAATCTCGATCCGCAAATTCAAGGTGAAACTCTGATGAAACTTTTTCGCCTGATCGTCTGGAAGGAGTTCCAGCACCTGCGCCGCGATCCGACGTCGCTGCGCATGATGCTGGTCATTCCGCTGGTGCAGTTGTTCGTGCTGGGCTACGCGCTCAACACGGAGGTGAGGCACACCCCCATCGCCGTGCTCGACCGCTGCCAATGCCCCGCTTCGGCCTCGCTGGTGGCCGCCGCCACGGCGGAGCCCCTGTTCCGCTTCAAGGGGTACGCGCGCTCCGAGGAGGAACTCCGCGAATCGCTCGACCAGGGCCGCATCCGCGCCGCCCTCCTCATTCCCGCCGACTTCTCGCGCCGCCTCGAAGCCCGGCTGGGCGATCCCTTCTCCCCCGCCGGTTCCAAGTCCGAAGGCGGCGCGCCGGTCGGCATCTGGGTCGACGGCCAGGACGCGAGCACCGCCAACGTGGCCCGCGGCTATCTCAACGCCATCCTGAACCAATGGTCGATGGAACAGCTGGCCCACCGGGTGGAAGGCAACGGCAAGCGCCTCGAAGACCTGCTGCCCTTCACGATCCGCACACGCATCGCGTTCAATCCCCTGCTCGAATCGTCGTGGTACATGGTTCCCGGCGTCGCCGTGATCCTGGTCACGATGGTGACCGCGCTCCTGACAGGATTTTCGATCGTGCGCGAAAAGGAAGCCGGCACGCTGGAACAGCTGCTCGTGACCCCCGTCAAGCCCGTGCACATCGTGCTCGGCAAGGCCACGCCTTTCTTCGTGGTCGGATTCGTCCAGCTCTTCTTCGCCCTCGGCGTCGCCCGCCTGTGGTTCGGGATTCCTTTCCTGGGGAGCTATCTCAACCTGGCCTTGTTCTGCGCGGCCTACATGCTCTCCTCGCTCGGCATCGGCATCCTGACTTCAACGGTCGCGCGCACCATGCAGCAGGCGCTCTTCCTGATCTGGTTCTTCCTGATCTTCTTCCTGCTGCTCTCGGGATTTTTCCTGCCGATCCAGAACATGCCGCATTGGGTGCAACTCGTGACGTATGTCAATCCCGTACGCTGGTTCATGGAAGTACTGCGCAGCATGTTCCTCAAGGGCGCGGGCCTGCGGGAATTGTGGGTCCAGGGCGTGGCCCTGCTGGCGATCGGCACGACCGTGTTCGGCGGCGCCGTGGCGCTCTTCCAAAGGAAGAGCGGTTAGAATACCCGGCCGTTCAGGCCGCCATCAGCTGCTTCTTGAACTCGCGCGGCGAGACGCCCTGGATGCGCTTGAAGGCCTTGGAAAACACGAAGGGATCCCCATAGCCCACGCGCTCGGCGATGGCATCGAGGTTGTCGTCGGTCGCGCGCAGCAAATCCATCGCGCGCTGGATGCGGAGGCGCGCCAGGTAATGCCCGGGCGTGTCCGAGGCCAGGCGCTTGAAGCGCTCCGCGAAGGAGGCGCGCGAAAGGCCCGCCACGGCGGCCAGGTCTTCCAGGCTCCAGTCGGTCTCGGGATTCGCGTGCATCGCCTCGATGGCGCGACGCAGGTGCGCGTCCTTCAGGGCGCGGCTCCACCGTCCTTTCCCTTCGTTACGCTCATCGCTCTCGCGTCCCGCGCCCTCGCGCTCCAGCCAGTTGCGGAGGATGTAATGGAACATCACATCCAGCAAGGCCTTCACGACGGCTTCGCTGCCCTGGCCGCCCTGCGCCAGTTCGGCCGAAAGAAGCTGCTGGGCCACGTTCAACGGACTGTGCGCGGCGATCTCGGTCGACCGGATGACGATCACCTCGGGAAGCTCGGCAAACAAGGGATGGATGGGTTCCGTCTGGAATTGATACAGGCCGCACGTAATGACGGCCAACGGAGGCGTGTCGACCGCCTCGGGAACCGGAAACGGGCCGGCAACGGGGTTCGACGGCACGGGGGTCGAAAGGTCCGTGGACACGACATGATCGAAACCGCGACGGATCAGCACAATGTCACCGCGCTCCAGGCGAAGCGGCACGTCAAAACGCGGCGCGCGCACATACGCCTCGCCGTGCGTGACGATGTGAAAGCCCATGCTTTGATTGCAGGGCAGGCGCATCGCCCACGGCGAACGAAAGGCATGGCTCACCAGCAGGGACTTTTTCAGCCCGGCGGCGTTCAGGATGTCGGTCAGCACGTCCATGTCCCAAAACTAATCCCTGTCGTTAAATCCTGTCATTCATATTTTTCGACATGATATTTGGACTTTATTGCCTTTTATTTCGACTTTTGGGAGGCATATTTACTGCATCACTTCAAACAGGAGGCCCGTCATGGCCCAGATTCTCGTCGTCGGTGGTTCAGGAACAGTCGGTTCGGAAATCGTCAAAATCCTTGCGGCGGAAGGCCACTCGGTGCGCGTGACCACGAGCAAGCCCACCTCCGAAGCCGGAAAGGTTCATATCAACCTCACCACCGGTGAAGGCCTCGATGCCGCCTTCGCGGGCATCGACCGTGCGTTCTTCCTCTCCCCTGGCGGCTACGCCGACCAGTACGCGATCCTCGCCCCGCTGATCAAGAAGGCGAAAGAAGCCGGCCTCAAAAAAGTCGTATTGATGACCGCCCTCGGCGTCGACGGTGCCGAAGGCAGCCCGCTCTATCGCGCGGAGCAGGATCTCATCGCCTCCGGTCTCGCCTACAACATCGTGCGTCCGAGCTGGTTCATGCAGAACTTCAACACCTATTGGGTGTACGGCATCAAGGAGTTGAACTCGATCGCGCTGCCTGCCGGCGACGGCAAGGCGGGCTTTATCGACGTACGCGACATCGCCGCCGTGGCCGCCAAGCTCTTGACCGACGACTCCCGCAACAACCAGGGCTTCACGATCACCGGCCCCGAAGCGTTCAGCCATGACGAAGTCGCCGCATTGATCTCCGAAGCCACGGGCAAGAAGGTCACCTACACGGAAATCACTCCCGAAGCCTTCAAGGCCGTTCTGGTGGGCGCCGGCGTGAACGAGCCTTACGCCGATCTCCTGGTCACCCTGATGAGCTACATCAAGGCGGGCTACACGGGCCTCGTGAACGATGCCGTGAAGGAAATCACGGGCAAGGCCCCGCGCACCTTCAAGGCTTATGCGCAGGAGTTCAAGGGAAGCTGGGTGTAACGATTCCCTCAAATAGGGAGAGGGGAAGCCTCCGGAGAAATCCGGGGGCTTTTTTTGTGGAGATTTGGGCGCCGGGGTGACACGGCCGCCCTATCGACGGCGCTTCCCGGGAATCAGCCCAGCCCGTGCAGGCTACCGCCCGGGGCGAAGAGGCGGTCGACGCGCCGGGCGACGTCGGGATCGGGCACGAGGGGCGGAGCGGCGTGAGGCTTGAGGCGCGCGTCGATCACGAGCGGTCCGCGGCATCCCCAATGCTTGTTCTCGGAGAATGCCGCGACGCCGTGAACGTCGCGCGCCGGATCCGAGCGGGTGAAAGTGACCCAGAGGAAATTGTCGAGCGAGGCCGCCGCGAAGGCCGGATCGTCCTCCAGGATCCATAAGGGAAACTCCTGCAGCCTCGGAAGCAGTCCTGCGTCGCGGACGCGCTGCGTGAACCGCTCGAGCTGCGCGTCCAGCAGGGCCGGCGCGGCGTTCTCGCCTCGGGCCTTGGGTCCTCCGAAAACCAGCACGCCCGGCATCGCGAGGCGCGGAGGAGACCACTCCGTCGGCCATACATCGAGCAAGGCTTGGGGAATCGCTCCGCCCAGCACGCGGCGCGGCGCGCCCGAGGCCGTGAGGATGAGCTTGGAACCTTCGTTCAGCGCGCCGCCGCTGTAGTCCAGCGTGTCCATCGTGGTGCGCGTGATGAAGTGTAACCCGGTTTCCCAGTTCGCGCGCCGCAGCAGGTGGGCCAGGTAGGCGCGCACATCGCGAATGTCGAGACGGGTGTCATCCTCGTGCGCGACGAGGAAGAGATACTTCGCCAGCGACATCTGGCCGTAGCCGAGCATCGCATGCGCGATGGTGTTCAGCTCGCGCGGCTTGCGCGCCGGCTTCCCGTTGGCTTCGCGCGCATAGGCCATGTAACGATCCTCGGCGATGCCGAGCAGCAAGGGATGGACGCCCGCCGCCTCGACGGCATGCACGGCGCGCAGGCCGGGGATCTCCGCAGAGAGCGCGCCGTCGGCGATCTCGTGGATGAAGGCCGCGAGCTGCGCGTCCTCCTGCGGCGGGCGTCCCACCACGGTGAAAGGCCAGACGGCATCCTTGCGATGATACACCTTGTCCACCGTGATCACGGGGAATTCATGCGCGAGGCTGTAGTAGCCGAGGTGATCGCCGAAGGGCCCCTCCGGCAAGGTGCGCGTGGGATCGATCCATCCGGTGATGCAAAAGTCGGCATCCGCCGAGATCAAATGAGAACCGCGACGGGCATAACGAAAGTGACGCCCGGCCAGCACGCCCGCGAACAGGGCCTCGGGGATCCCCTCGGGCAGCGGCATCACGGCCGCGAGCGAATGCGCAGGAGGCCCCCCCACGAAAACCGTGACGGCCAAACGCTCTCCGCGTCCGCCGTTTTTCTGGAGAGCGGCATGATGATGCACGCCGATCCCGCGATGGATCTGGTAGTGCATGCCGATCTCGCGATCGGGCACATAGCGTCCGCCCGAAAGCTGGATGCGGTACATGCCGAGGTTGGATTTGCCGAGGCCGGGGTGATCGGGATGCTCGGTATAGACTTGCGGCAGCGTCGCGAACGCGCCGCCATCCTGCGGCCAGCACACGATCTGGGGAAGCTGCGAGATCGTGGTCTCCCCCGCCGCGACGGGAGGATTCAGAGAAGGCAGCGGCAAGCCGGTGCGCGCGCCCCACAGGGTGCCGAGCGTCTTGAGGGGATGTCGCAGCGCATCGGCGGGGTCGACCTTGAGCCGCACGAGATCCCGGGCTCGACGCACGCCGTCGCCCAACAGAAACGCCGCGCGGTCGCGCGTGCCGAACAGGTTCGAGACCGCGGGAAAAGGGCTTCCCTTGACGTTGGTGAACAGGAGGGCCGGTCCGCCGGCGTCATACACGCGCCGGTGGATCTCGGCCATCTCGAGGTTCGGATCGGTTTCCTCCGTCACTTTCCGCAGCTGGCCGCGGCGCTCCAGGGCGTTGAGGCTTGCGCGAAGGGAAGAGAAATCCATGCGGGATCCGTTCTCGAATTTGCGGGACTAGTCCGCGCTCAGCCCGCCGTCAGGACGGCGTCGGCTTCGATCTCGACCAGCATGGCCGGGTCGATCAGCTTGCTGACTTCGACCATCGCCATGGCGGGACGGATCTCGCCGAAGGCCTCGCCATGGGCGCGGCCGATGGCCTCCCACTGCGAGATATCCGTCACGAAAATGCGCGTGCGCACCACGTCGGCGGCCTTGGCCCCGGCCTTTTCAAGCCCGGCCAGGATGTTCTTCAGGGCCTGGCGCGTCTGCGCCCCCGCGTCGGCGGCGAACTTGCCTTCGGCGTCCGCCCCGGTCGTTCCGGCCACAAAGATGAAATTGCCGACTTTGACCGCGCGGGAATAGCCCAGAATGGGTTCCCACTTCGATCCGGTGGAGATGTTTTCGCGCTGCAACAGGGCCTCCTGGGGTTGTCCTAGGGTGAAAAGGGCAAAATAGAACTTGTAAAATGGCTTGTCCGGAGCATAATGGGGTTTTTACTTTATCGCGCTCCCCCGTGGCCCGCGCCCTGAATCCCAGGCCGGCCCCGGATAACCTTTGGATTCAATCTTTGGAGTGACGATGAAAACTTGGAAATGGGCCCTCGGCCTCGGCATGACCGGACTTCTTTTGGCCGGTTGCAACAAGGGCGGCAGCAAGGACCTGAAGACCCCGCTCGAAAAGGCCAGCTACCTGATCGGCCAGAACATCGGCAACAGCTTCAAGCAGCAGGGCCTCGACGCCGGCGCGGTCGATCTCGACAAGCTCCAGGCGGGCATCAAGGACGCACTCGCGGGCGTGAAGCCCACCATGAACGAGCAGGAAATCCAGCAGATCATGATGGCGTTCCAGCAGAACATGATGAAGCGCGCCGACTCGATCCGCACGATCAAGGCCACCGAGAACTTCAAGGCCGGCCAGGAGTTCCTCGCCAAGAGCGCCAAGGAGTCCGGCATGGTGGTCCTGCCCAGCGGCCTGCAGTACAAGGTCATCACGATGGGCAACGGCCCGAAGCCGACCGCCAGCAGCACCGTCACGGTCCATTATGTGGGCACGCTCACCGACGGCACCGAGTTCGACAGCTCGCGCAAGCGCGGCGAACCCGCGACCTTCCCCGTCACCGGCGTGATCGCCGGCTGGACCGAAGTGCTGCAGCTCATGCCCGTGGGCTCGAAGTGGAAGGTGGTCATCCCCGCCGCTCTCGCCTATGGCGAACAGGGCAGCGGCCCGGTCATCGGCCCGAACTCGGTGCTGGTGTTCGAGATCGAGCTGCTTTCGATCGCCGACGCGGCCGCCAAGTAACGATAGGGATATGGGGGCCCGCCGGGCCTTCACGAAAAAAGCCTCCCGAAAGGGAGGCTTTTTTGTTGGTCACTTTCGAACTCGTCATTCCCCGGCGGGTAAGGAGAGCATTGAATCGTCAGACGTTCGCCGGAAAATCTTTCGATGCTCGTTCGGCTCAATCGCGGATCGCATGACGAGAAGGCGCTTCGCGCCCTTGCTGTGGGGCGAGGCCGCGATGTTCGCCTCACTGCGCTCCGAAAGGTTTTCCGGCTCCCCCGACTGGCTTTAGTGGAGGGAAAACTCAGCGCGGGTTTCCGTCGATTAAAACCTGTGAAATCACCGCAGAATACTTCTTCCGGATCCATGTTTCGTCAGGGGCATCCTTGCCGGTCTGAAGCAGGCGCAGGTCCGCATCGAGGGCGTACAGGTAATGATACCACTCGAGTTTGAGCGGGGACTTCCAGTCCCAGATCAGGGGCTTGAGGGCCGCGCGACAGGCCTTGAGTTTGGCGGGCGTGAGGTCCTTCGGCGTAAGCCGCACGAAGGGCGAAGCGATCAGCGGGGCGATCTTGAAGAACTCCGCAGGAACGTCCCAGGCCCGCAGGGCCTTCTTCCAGGCCACGAGAGGGGTTTCACCCCGAAGGAAGCCTCCCAAAACATCCAGGTAGAAGAGATCGGTCTGGTAGAGACCGGTGGGGTTGATCAGCATGCCGCCCGAGGACTGCAGCATCGATTTGGAGCGGCCGATAAAGGGGCCGAGGAAGATCTTGCCGGGGCAATAGTCGTTGGCGTAAAGGTTGTCCCAGATCACGGGCTTGCGGCCGGTGAGGCGCGTCACGGTTTTGAGATGAGGCGTCGCGTACTCCGGCGCGATGATCGCGCGGCCGGTCCACATCACCTCGATGCCTTGCATCTCCGGCGAGGCGAGGAAGGCTTTGAGGTCACGCAGGTAAACGCTGTGCTCGATGCCCTCGGGGGCGAAGAAGTCGCTGTACACGGTGGGGCAGAACCACAGGCGCATGATGCCCTGCCTGCGCAGGCGAGGCCAGAGCTTTTGCAGCATCCTTCCGTGGGCTTCGCCCAGCGACCGGAAGTGGCCGCGGTCGGCCTCGGGAAGCTCGACGGGGATGTCGTCCATGAGCAGGGCGGCCTCGCGGCAGCCGAGATCCGTGAGCGACTTGAGTTTGCGGACGAGGGCCTCGAAGTCCTCAGGCTTGCGGTAGCGATAGCTCAGGCCGGGCGCGAGGCCCGGCACGACCTGCACGCCGAGCTTTTTCGACGCCGCGACGAAGGCCTTGAAGTCTCCCTTCCACGCCGCAGGATAGGGCGTGCGCCATTCCTTGCGATGGTAAAGGTCCTCTTTCGGCGCGTAGAGATAATGCCCCGCGCCGATTTCCTGAAGCTTGCAGACGATGCCGAGACGTTCGGAAAACGTGAGCAGGCGGCCGTAGTACCCTTCGATATAGCCGGAGAGAAATCCGGACGAAGAGATCGTTGGGGTCTTCGAGGGCTTCAAGGACTTCATCCGGCGCGCTTCCCCTTCTTCGCGCGCGCATTCTTCTCAAGCGACCGCAGCGCGAGGTGGTAGCCCCCGGCGACGTCGAGGTTCACGCCCGTAATGTAGCGCGCGCCCTCGCCGATGAGGAATTCCACCGCGTCGGTGACTTCGGCGATCGTCCCCAGCCGGTGCATCGGCACAAAGTCCGAAGGGCTCTCGGGCAATTCCACGCTGTTCGACAGGATGCCGGGCGACACCATGTTGACGCGCACGCCCGCAGGCCCGAGGGCCAGGGCGAGCGACTTCGTCAGCACCAGCATCCCGGTCTTGGAGATGAGGTAGGCCGTGTTGTGGGTGGATCCCGTCAGGGACTCCACGCCGGAATAGCCGATGTTGACGATGCTGCCCCCGCGCGGCAGGAGCGGAGACAGCTTCTGGATGAGATAGAACGGGCCGACGAGGT
>Ga0164241_10007176_pt1 | contig 10036 bp, 6 predicted proteins | sample OricomyardsoilBY_FD_108780 | JGI IMG/M metagenome (GOLD analysis project Ga0164241, IMG submission 108780) | Backyard soil microbial communities from Emeryville, California, USA - Original compost - Back yard soil (BY) | ecosystem: Environmental > Terrestrial > Soil > Unclassified | place: USA... | reverse complement strand
TCGACCACGATCGCGGTCGGGCGCAGGCTCGCGGCCAGCTTCAGCCCGTCTTCGCCCGTGGAAGCGGTGGCCACGACGTACGACTCGGCCTCGAGAGCTGCCTTGAGTGAGCTTTGAAAGGTGAGGCTGTCATCGACGACCAAGATCGTCTGCCGGCTTTCGGTCGTGTTTTTGTGCTGGTTTCCGAGCAGAGCCTTGGCCCGGGCGATCACGTAGCCGGCGTCGTAGGGCTTGCCCACGTAGTCGTCGGCGCCGGTTTGAAGCCCGCGGATGCGATCTTGGACCTCGGCTTCGGTAGACAGCAGCAAGACGGCGGGCTCGAGCGGGCCGCTGGCGGAGAGACGGATTTCCTTCAACAGCTGGAGCCCGTCGGCGTCGGGCAGCACGACGTCGAGTATGACCAGCGCGATCGGCTCGCGCGCGAGCGCGACCCGGGTTTCAGCGGCGCTGGCGGCGAGCACGACCGGCAGCCCCGCCGCCTGAAAGGCCTCGGCCAAGTCCATGCGCACGGTCAGGCTGTCGTCGACAATCAGCGTCTTGCCGATCATGAGCTCCTTGTCCGCGAGACGACCGCTTCGGCCAGGTAGCGGCCGATTTCGCCGAGCGGCAGCACACGACTGGCACCGCCGAGCAAGGCTGCTTCGCGCGGCATGCCGAACACGATCGAGGTCTCTTCGTCCTGGGCGACGGTCAATCCGCCGGCTTCCCGCAGCGCCAGCAATCCGGACGCGCCGTCGCGCCCCATGCCGGTCAAGAGCGCAGCGCACGCGCGCGGCGCGCAGGTCTTGGCCAGCGACTCGAACAAGACGTCGATCGAGGGTCGACACGAATGCCGTGCGGGCGCGTCGCTGAGGACGAGGCGCGAGCCTTCGGCCAGCAAATGGCGGCCCGGGGCGGCCATGAATACGCGGCTGGCCGAGCTGTCGAGCGGCTCGCCGCCGAGCGCGAATTTTACGGCGTGCGGCGTCTGGTCGCTCAGCCACTCGGCGAACGCCGAACCGAACGGCTCGTCGATGTGCAACACCACCAGGATCAACAAGCCGGCTTTGCTCGGTAGGTCACGCAGCACCGACACCAAGGCGCTGGGGCCGCCGGTGGACGCCCCGAGCGCGATCACCGACAGCGGAGCGGTCCCGACACGGCCTTGAAAGGGGAGCGGCGGAGCGGACAGGGGCGGCGCATTGCGGGACAACCCCAAGCGCGCACGGGGATGGGTAATGACCTTGATTTTTGCGACCAGCCGCACCGCGGAGACGAGCCGTTGGTCCCAATCGTCGTCGCTGCCGTCACCGCGTGGTTTTTCGAGCACGTCTACCGCCCCCGCGGCCAGGGCGTCGTAGGTCTTGAATAGCTCACCGCGGTTGGTCGACGCCGAGACGATCAAGATCGGCGTCGGGCAGTGGGCCATGATGTATTCGGTCGCAGATAGCCCGCTCATGATCGGTAAAATCATGTCCAGCGTGATCACGTCGGGCCTGAGCGACCGGCACAGCTCGATGGCGCGTTGACCGTTGTCGGCTTCGCCCACGACTTCGAGCTCGGGGCTGGTGGCCAAGGCTTCGCACACACGACGGCGCACCGTGAGCGAGTCCTCCACCACCAAAACCCGTGTTTTGCGGCCGTTCATCCGATTAGCCTGCCAATCTCGGCCAAGAAATCGAGTTGATCGAACTCGCCCTTGGCGATGTGAGCGCTCGCGCCGGCGGCCCGACCGCGCGCCAGGTCGTCGCTCGAGGCGCGTGAGGTCACCAAGACGGTGGGGATGGGCGAGAGCGTCGGATCGGCACGCACGCGCTCGACGAAGGTGAAGCCGTCCATGCCCGGCATCTCCACGTCGACCAAGATCAGGTCGTAGCGGCGGGCGCGCGCTTTCTCGAGACCCTGCTCGCCCGACGTCGCCAGCTCGACCTCGTAGCCCGCCGACTCCAAAATGCTTTGTTCGAGCATGCGCGTCGTCAGCGAGTCGTCCACGACCAGGACTGCACGCCGTACCGGCTCGGCACGCGGCGGGGGCAACGGTACGAGCTCGGCGGCCGCCAGCAGGCCGTCCGGGTCGAGCAGCAGCCGCGGGTTGCCGTCGGCGTCGAGCGTCGTGCCGGCGACGGTGGGATCGACGTCGACCGAGTCGGGCAGCGTACGGCAGACGACGCTTTCGCCGCCTAGCAGGCGATCCACACCCAACGCCACCAAGCCGCGTTCACCCCGCACCAGCACCGCGGACCAGGCCGCGCTTTCGGGGCGGTCGTCGCGCCCCGCGCGCAGCAGCCGCGCAAGTGGCATGAAGGGCACGAGCTTGCCCTGGTACGGCAGGGACAGCGCTTCCGCGGTGCGATTCAGCTCGTTCGGCTTGAGCCGCACCGCTCGTACGACGGCCGCAAGCGGGACGGCGAAATGTTGCCCGTCAGCCTCGACCAGTAACGCTTCGAGCGCCGACAGCGACGCGGGCACGTTGAGCTCCAGGCTGGTACCCTGGCGGGGGCGCGTGCGAAGTCTGACGCTACCGCCGACGCCGGCCAGCGCTTCGCGCACCAAGTCCAGCCCGACCCCGCGCCCCGCCATCTCGGTCACCGTCCCCGAGGTGCTGATGCCACCGAGCAGCAAGAGTGAAAGGACCTCGTCGTCGCTGACGGGCGCGCTGGGCTCGGTCGGCAGGCGGCCCAGGCGTTCGGCTTCGCGTCGCACTTGGGCCACGTCGACGCCACGACCGTCGTCGTGACAGACGAAGCAAATCTGCTTGCCGCGTCGTGAAACCTCGAGCGTCACCTGACCTCGAGCCGCCTTGCCATTGGCGGTGCGCTCGGCCACGGCTTCGATACCGTGGGCGACCGCGTTGCGTACGGCTTGGACGAGCGCGCGTTGCACCGCCGTCAGCACCTCCGCGTCCAGGCGGACATCGCCGCCCTTGGCTTCGAACTGGGCAAGCTTACCCAGCCCCACCGCGGTGTCGCGGGCGGTGCGCTCCAAAGCGCCGAAAATACCGGCCGCGGGCACCAAGCGCAAGCGCTCGACGCCGTCGCGCAGCTGGCCGAGCTCACGCCCCGCTTGCTCGAGGTTGGTCGAAAGCTCTCGTTCGACGCGCGCGAGGTCCAGCTCGAGCTGGCCCACGAGCGAACGCAGCAACTCTGCCGTCTCGGGCCCCAGCTCTTGCCGGCGTCGGGGATCCAGGCGCTCGCGGAGCTGCTCCGCCAAGTTGCGGCCGCGCTCGACACCGGGCAGCGCGCGCCGTGCACCACCCAGCTGGAAGCCCAGCTCGGCGACGTTGTCCATCAGCGTGTCGAGGTCGTCGAACAAAAGTGCGCTCGGGCCGGCGGCATCGTCGGGCGTCGCGCTCGGCGGTGTCGCGCGGGGCGTCGCGTCCGTCTTTGCGGCCACGGCGGGGCTTTCGACCGGCTCCGCGGGGGCGGGAGCCAACTTCGAAACTTCCAGCGCGATGGCGTCCACGAGCGCGAGCAGTTGCGTGCTCTCTTCGGGGGTAGCCTCGCGTCCGCCCTCGCGCAGCGGCACGAGCAGATCTTCCACGCGATGGGCGAGGTTGGCGATCTCCGGCTGCTTCACGACTCGCGCGGCGCCCTTGAGCGTGTGCCCCAGGCGCAGCAGGCGCGGCACGTTTTCGGCGCTGGCCTGCGCGCGCTCCAGCTCGAGCACGCCCCGCTGCAGCTGGTCGAGGATTTCGCGCGCTTCGACGCGAAAGTATTTGAGCGGGTCCGCCATGCTTCAGCTCGCTACGCGGCGGGCTCCTCCGTTGGCTTGTTGCGCCTGAACGAGCTTGAGGAGCTCGCGCGACAGGCTGGCAAGCTCGGAGGCCGTGCGCAGGGTCTGACCCGTGCTGACCTCGCTCTCTTTCGAGGCTTGAGCCACGCTCGTGATGGCGACGTTGACCTGCTCCACCGCCGTGGCCTGCTGCTTGGTCGACAGCTCGATCTCTTTGGCCGCCTCGGTGGCGGTGATGACCTGGCGACTGATCTGCCCGAAGGACGAAGCCACCACTGCAAACTGGTCGGAGCCGGCCTCGACCGCCTTGGAGCCGGTCTCGGTGGTCATGACGGTGGTGTTGACGGCCGCGCGCACGTCGTCGATCAACGTGCGGATCTCCTTGGTGGACCCGCCGACGCGGTCGGCTAGCTTGCGGATTTCATCGGCCACGACCCCGAAGCGGCGACCCGAGTCACCCGCGCCGGCCGCCTCGATGGTGGCGTTGATGGCCAAGATGTTGGTCTGCTCGGCCAGCTCCGAAACGATCTCCAACACCGCCCCAATTTGCTGCGATTTTTTGCCCAGCTCGAGCATGTGACTGACGATGGCGTCGACCTGGCGCTTGATCGCGCCGATGGCTTCGGTGCCGCGCGCGACGGTGGCGTCTCCGGTGCGTGCCTGAGTCGAGGTCTGACCGGCGATGTCGGCGACGCGTCGCGCGCTCTCGGCGATTTGGCGGGAGGTGGCGAGCAGCTCGCTGATGGTCGTCGTCACCTCGTTCATGGCCGTGGCTTGCTCCTTGGCGCCGGTGGCCTGTTGGTTGGCGGCGGCCTGCAGCTCGGCCGAGGACGCTTGAATATGCCGCACCGCAACCCCCACCTGTGAGCTGAGCGACCGTGAGATCACGGTGCCGGCCAGTAGCACGAGCAGCGTACCCAGCGCGCTGCCCCACAAAATGGTGGATTGGGCGGCGCCCGCGCTCTGCTCCGACTGCTGCCGGCGTTTGGCGAGCAGTCGGCTCTCGGCTTCGTCCAGCTCCGCCACCAGCGCGCGGATATCGTCCATTTGGCGTTTGCCGTCCAACAGCAGGTCGGATTTGACGACGCCCTCGAGGCCGTGTTGGCGCCGCGCTTCGATGACCTCGCCCAGGTGCGCGAGGCGCGAAGCGACGATCGGAGCCAGGGCCGCGAGGCGCCGCTGCTGCAGGTCGTTGTCGGACGTCAGCTCCCGGGCGCGAGATTGACCTTTGGCGATGTCGCTCAGCCCCGCCTGGTAGAGATCTAGAAAGCGTTGGTCGCCCGACAGCAAGAAGCCGCGCTGCCCCGTCTCGGCATCCTTCAACGAAGACAGCAGCTGCGCCAAGGTGCGCTTGACCTCCTCGCTGTGCGTCACCCAGCGATCGTTGTCGATCAGCTCGCTCGTGGCCCGATGCCCAGAGATACCGACCACGAGCAGGGTCAAGATGGCGATCGCGAAGCCGAGCGCCAATTTTCGTCCAAAGGTCCAGTTCATCGACGTTCCTCTCGTGCTCGCTCGCTGTTCGGGCGCGCGTGCTTGGTGACGCTCTCGATCAGCGAAGGTAGATGTAAAAGGGAGCGCGGGCCGGCGTCGGTCTGGACGCCGCCGCGCGCGAAACGCTGGCCGTCGCCGGTGCTCGTCATTTCGGTGACGACGGCCGCGACCGGCAGCCGCCAGTGTGCCTCGAATGCCTCGAAGGCAAAGCCGATCGGCGAGGCGGCGCGGGCGAGGGCCAGCCAACGCGGGGGCGGCCCCGCGGCGTAGCCGAGCATCAATCGTAGGTCGTAAACGGGCACCACGAGCCCGCGTACGCCGACCAATCCCAGCAGCGCGGGTAGGGGTGACGGCACCGGCGTCAGCTTTCGTTCAGCGTGCACGGCCTGCACCTCCGAGAGACGCAAGGCATAGCCGTGACCTGCGATCCGGATCGCCAACACGTCGACGTCGCCACCCGCGCCCGCGAGCTGCGGGGCCGCAAACGAGGCGTCGAACGTGGTGCGGAGCCTGGCGGCCGTGGCTTCGAGCTCGATGTCGCGATCGGTCATGGACTGCTCCTCAGCCGCTCGAGCTCCGAGCGGCACAGCGCCAGGAGCGCGTTTCTGGCGAAGCCACCGCCGAACAGCAACAGGCGCGAGGCGTCTTCTCGTTCGAGTAGCCAGAGCGCCTGCGCGAGCTCGCGACGCGCGACCTCGACGTCACGGCGCCGTCGAGCCATCAATCCCAAATGCAAGTGGGGCATGGCGAAGCCCGAATCCAGGTAGATGGCCGTGAGATCGTGCTCAGCGGCGGCTGTCGGATCATCTCGGCGTTCTCGGCACAGCGCGAGCAGGTAGTGAGCGCCTGCGTTCAGCTCGTCTATTTCGAGTAGGCGCTGGCAAGCCAGCTCCGCCGGTCCGAGCTCGCCTTGGTGCGTGAGCAGCGCGGCCTGTAAAAGTAACGCCGTCGGCTCGCTCGACTGCGCCTCCGGCAGCTGATGCATCAAGGCCAACGCTTCCGTGAAACGCTCGTTTTGTAGCAATTGCATCGGCTCTTTGAGGTATTTCTGCGAACCGGTCGCGGGCCGCGGTCGGGCTTGGGGGCGCGCGTCGGTGTCGGTGTCGTTGTCGGCGTGGCCGAGAGCGCGGATGCGGTCGCTGGACCGCTCCACGGCTGCAAGCCAGGGACCGACCCATTCGCCGTTCTCGCCCGGGTCGGGCTCGTCGCGCGGCGTCGGGAACGAGACGACCGGCTCGCTCGCTTCGAGCGGGTCTTTGCGTTGGTAGTAAAAAGTGTCGTGCGTGTGGCGCAGATGAAACGCATGCGAGACTCCGCGCAGGGTTTCGGCGTGGCCTAAAAACAGAAAGCCGCCGGGTACCAAGGCTCGCGTCAGCCGTTCGACGATGCTCGCCATGTGCTCGGGCGTGAAGTACATCAGCACGTTGCGACAGAAGATGACGTCGTAGGTCTCGGGCGGCAGTACCGCCGTACCCGCCTCGACCAGGTTCTGTTCCGAGAAGCTCACGGCGTCGCGCAGGGGGCGAGCCAGGCGAAAATTGCGGCTTTCGGCCGTGAACCAGCGCTCGCGAATCTCGATCGGCGTTTCCCGCAGCGACCACGACGAGTACAGGCCCGCCCGCGCTTTGGCCAGCGAGTCTGGGTTCACGTCCAAACCCTGAATGCCGACGTCGAACGCGGGCAGCAGGCCGCCCTCGCGCGCCAAGATGGCGAGCGTGTACGCCTCCTCGCCCGAAGCGCAGCCCGCCGACAGCAGCCGCAGGCGCCGAGACGTCGCACGGGCCGCGGCTCGTTCTGGCAGCACGAGCTCGCGCACCGCGTCGAACTGCTCCGAATGGCGAAAGAAATACGTCTCGCCAACCGTCAGCCGCCGCCCGAGCTCACTGAGCTCGGGGTCGGCCTCGCCCTCGCCGACGAGCGCTTCGAGGTACGCCAGCGGCTCGAGGCGTCGAGCGTCGCTGCGCTCCGCCAACACCTCGGCCAAAAATGTGAGCTTGCCGTCGTCGAAGCGCAGGCCCAGGCGCCGCGCGATCGCGGTTTGAAACAGCTGCAGCTCGGGAGTACCGAAGGCTTGACTCATGTCGGCTGGGCCCCCGCCGCGGCCTCGAGCGCCGCCCAGACCGCGTCCGGCAGCAGGCGCGAGCGTTGGAGCACGACCAACAGCTGGTGATCGAGCGTGCCGAGCGCCGCCACCAAGTCATTTTGCGTATCGCGCAACAAGGCCGGTAGCTGCGCGAGCTCGGTGACGTCGATGTCGCGAACGCCCACCACCGCGTCGACCGCCAACGCCGCCCAACGCCCCGATAGCTCGAGCGTGACGAAGCGCGTACGCGCACCCGGTTCACCAGCGCCGCCAAGCAGGCAGCGCGCGTCGAGCACCGGAACCGGGCGACCGCGGATGAGCGAGAGGCCATCGACGAACTGCGGCAAGTGGGCGAGCGGCTCGACGGGCAGCGGCCGCATCGTCTCGACGACGTGTGCGAGCGGTAGCCCGCAAAGTCGCGAGCCTACGCGACAGATCAACATCGCAACGTGTCCGCCCTGCCCCCTGTCGATCGCCATGGCTACACCACGGGTGCTCCCGTGGCCGAGCGCGCTTGGACGAGCAATCGCCGCATTCCTTCAACCGTAACACGTTAGCTCGTGAGCCGGACAAGCCCGCTCGCCACGGCCCTGTTCGACGGCGCGCGCGCTTAATAAGCGGGGAAAATTGCCGCGATTTATGGCGATCGGCGATGGCTGATGTCGGATCGGAGGCGCAACTCGTACAGAAACGCTAAAGCTCGATTCGAGCGCCGATCTCGAAGACGCGGTCGGGGGGGATATTGAAGAACTTGGTCGCGGGCTGGGCGTTGCGGGTCAAGAACGCGAACAAACCTACTCGGGGCGGACATCCAGTTGAGTGCGGCAACGCTAGCACCTCAACCAGAAGACGGTGAACGCATCGCCGCCAGAGTCGGGGTCCGCTACTTCCGATTGTTCAACGTAGCTGGAAGCACGCAGATGAGCGCGGACCGCGGACTTGAGCGCGCCGGTGCCGTGACCGTGCAAGACGAAGCCGGCGGTCTCTCCCACGTTGAGCATGCGATCGAGAAATGCGTCGACCTTGTCGAGCGCGACGTCGACGCGTTCGCCGCGCAAATCCGGCGTGTTCATGCCGGTGCGCACCGCGCTCGACCGCGTCGAGGAAGCGAGGCTGGATTTGCGTGCGGGTCGTGGGGACGGCTTCGATTTGCGAGGGGCGGCGGCGGCCTCGACGTCTTCGGCACGTAAAATTAATTTTATGGCGCCGACTTGGATGCGCAACTTATCGGCGTCGGCCTCGAGCACGGTGGCCAGTAGGCCGGTCGACTTCACGCGCACGCTGTCGCCACTTTTATAGACGACTTGGGGTGGGCTCGGCGCGCGGGCCGTCGCGATCGCTTCGCGCGTCGGCAGCAAGGAGCCGCCGAGCGAGACGTGCACGGCCGCGCGCCCCAGGTCGCGCTCGATGCTACGCAGGGCCTTGGGATCGTGCGCTTCGTGCTTGAGGCGCTCGCGCGCCGCCAAGAGCTCGGCGCGGATTTTCGAGACGTTGGCGCGCAGGGCCAAGGTTTCGCGCGCGACCTCGGCGGCGAGCTCTTGACGCTCTTCTTCGTGGCCGGCCGCGACTTGCTCGCGCAGCAGACGTAAATCTTCCGCCTCGCGCGCCAGCGCTTCGCGCTGCTGCTCGAAGGCTTGGCGTTGGCGTTCGAGCCGCTCGACGGCTCGCTCGCGTTCCCGCGATTGCTCGGGCAAGAGCGCCTTGGCGCGCGCGACGACCGTGCTCGGCAAGCCGTGACGGGTCGCGACCGTGAGCGCGCTCGATGCGCCCGGCACACCCATGGTCAGCCGGAACGTGGGCGCCATGCGCTCGAAGTCGTAGCTGACGGAAGCGTTTTGCAGGTGTTGCGCGTGAGCCGCGAACTCTTTCAGCTTTTCGTAGTGCGTCGTGACCGCGACGGCCGCGCCGCGCGCGGTCAGCGCCTCCAGCATTGCCGCCGCGAGCGCCGCGCCCTCTTCGGGATCGGTTCCAGAGGCCAGCTCGTCGAGTAAGACCAAGGTCTGGTCCGACGCTTGCTCGAGCAGGGAGCAAAGGCGCTGGACGTGCGCGCTGAAGGTCGACAGCGAGCGGGCAATGCTTTGCTCGTCGCCGATGTCGGCCAAAACCGAGCCAAACCAGCCGACGGTCGACTCTTCCGCCACCGGCAAGGGAATGCCGGCGCGGGCCATCCACGCGACGAGCCCCAGCGTTTTCAGGGCGACGGTCTTACCGCCGGCGTTGGGTCCGGAGATCACGAGCGCGCGCGCGGACTCGATGGCGATGTCGTTCTCGATCACCGGATGCGGCGAGAGCGCCAACAGCGGGTGACGCGCGCTTTTTAGATCGAGGCGCGCCTCGGCGCTCAGCGGCACGATGATCGAGCGAGTCTTGCGGGCAAAGTGCGCGAGCGCCGAGAGCACATCGGCTTCTTCGCAAGCCGCCTGTGCGATGCGAACGTGCTCGACGTCGCTCGCCACGTAGCCGGACAGGACGGCCAGGACCTTGGCCGCTTCGCGCAATGCTTCCGCTTCTTGGATGCGCAGCTGGTTACCCAAGCCGGTCAGCTCTTCGGGCTCGACGAACAGCGTTGCGCCCGACGCGCTGGAGCCGAGCACGATGCCGGGCACGCGCAGGTGCGCGTCCGCCCGCACCGGCAGCACGTAGCGACCCTCGCGCTCGGTGTAGTAGTCGGCTTGCACCACGTCGGCGTGGCGCTCGATCAGCTGACCGAGCTTGCGTTTCAGCTCTTCGCGCAGCTCACGGGTGCGC
>Ga0164241_10007175_pt1 | contig 10037 bp, 8 predicted proteins | sample OricomyardsoilBY_FD_108780 | JGI IMG/M metagenome (GOLD analysis project Ga0164241, IMG submission 108780) | Backyard soil microbial communities from Emeryville, California, USA - Original compost - Back yard soil (BY) | ecosystem: Environmental > Terrestrial > Soil > Unclassified | place: USA... | reverse complement strand
TGCTGCTATGCTTGCTTTTTCCATGGGCGCACACATGGGTGCGCCCCTACAAATTCTTCCATGTTTCCTTGCCAAGAACAGGATGACATTACTGTGAGCTGCCCTTAACTTAATGGCAGTGGAACTGAGCTGATACGGATTAATTAGTTTTTAATCCATCTAAATATTTATCTGCATCTAATGCCGCCATACAACCAGAACCTGCCGAAGTGATGGCTTGACGATAAATTTGATCTGTTACATCTCCTGCTGCAAAAACACCTGGTATACTGGTTGCAGTGGCATTTCCTTCAGCACCATCACGTATTTTGATATAACCATTTTCCATCGCTAATTGATTGGCAAAAATGCTAGTATTGGGCGTGTGTCCAATCGCAATAAATACGCCGGCTGTATCAATCAGTTTGCTCTCATTAGTTATTTTGTTTTGAATACGAATACCCGTTACACCGGTTTCATTACCTACAATTTCTTCCGTGACAGCATTCCACTCAACATGCACTTTACCGTCTGCTACTTTTTTCATTAATTTATCAGCGAGAATTTTTTCTGAGCGGAATTTATCGCGGCGATGAATCACCGTGACGTGAGAAGCAATATTAGATAAATAGAGCGCTTCTTCGACGGCAGTATTGCCGCCACCTACCACTACTACTTTTTGATTACGATAAAAGAAACCATCGCAAGTGGCACAAGCAGAAACGCCTTTACCCATGAAGTTTTTTTCAGATGCCAAACCGAGATATCTTGCGCTGGCGCCCGTTGCAATAATTAGTGCATCACAAGAATAAGTTTCATTACCGTGCAAAATAAATGGACGTTGCTGTAAATCAACTGAATGAATATGATCATAGATAACTTGAGTATTAAAACGCTCTGCATGTTGTTTCATCCTTTCCATCAAAGCGGGACCTTGCAAGCCTTCTGCGTCGCCAGGCCAATTATCCACATCCGTTGTCGTCGTCAGTTGTCCGCCGGGTTCAAGCCCCGTTATGACCACTGGTTTTAGGTTAGCACGTGCTGCATAGACAGCTGCAGTCCAGCCCGCCGGGCCAGATCCTAGAATAATTAGACGATGATGCTGTGATGTTGTCATGGTAATACTCACGTTAATATACTCCTCGGAACTGAAAAGCCCTAGTTTATCGTGATAGTGCAGGATGGTATATACCCATTACACCGCAAGATGTGATTTTTAACAATGCATCTTGCGTCGAATTTGAAACGTTCTTCAATCGAAAAATCTTGCAATACAGTAGAATTTTTCTCAATCAAAACGTTTCAGCTTCTCGCTATCTGCATGTTAAAATTTCGCATCTTGCGGTGTAATGGGTATAGTACAACAAGTGAAAGGGAAAAAATTTTTAGCCCCTATTATTGGAGTGAGCATTGAAGCAAGCATTACAAAAACAACCATCACGTCGCCCTTTGGCTATTCAGATGGGAAACCGTTTACGCGAAGGATTATTTATTCTTTCAATCGCTATTGCATTATTTTTATTGGTTTCTTTTAGTTCTTATCATGTCACTGACCCAGGATGGTCAAGTACCGGTGCAGGACATACAGTCTTAAATTGGGGCGGCCGCGCCGGTGGATTTTTTGCCGATATTTTTCTTTCATTATTTGGTTATATTGCGTATCTATTACCTGTCATGATTGTTTTTGCTGCGTGGACAGGCATAAAAAATCATGCTGAAAAAAATGCTGCTCCATCAGGCGAGCTGGCATTTAAAGCAATTGGCTTTATTTTAATTGTGTTAAGTGATTGCGGCTTGGCCGTATTATGCATCAAACATACATCAGCGTTACCTGTCTCCGCCGGCGGCATAGCAGGTGATGTGATCACGGCTGCTCTTATCCATGTTTTTAATCCGCTAGGAGGCGTGTTATTTTTATTAGCTGCATTATTAAGCGGTGTGACACTATTTACTGGATTTTCCTGGCTGGGATTAGTGGATGCTATTGGTTTTTATACCGCACGCCTCTTTCATCTTGCATTAACAACAATTCGCAAGAAAAAGCTTGTTGATTTCTCTGCAGAAAAAGCAGATAGCAAAATTAAAAAAGTGATCACGCCGCGAGTTGAACCAAAATTGGCAGAATCAGCTAGGCCAACAACCTCATCGGCACCGCCTAAAATTATAGAAACGCGCGCACCCAAACCCAAAATAGTCGATAAAAAAATAGAATCTGCGGTGACATTAACACCAGGCAATTTGCCACCCTTAACTTTACTCAATCCTATTCTACATTCAGAAGAAAAAGCATTTAGTCAGGTCACGTTTGAAGAATTATCACAATTGGTGGAACAGCGATTGTTAGATTTTGGTGTGGAAGTCAAAGTGGTTGCAGTGCATCCGGGTCCGATCATCACGCGTTTTGAACTCGAATTAGCGCCAGGCATAAAAGTTAGCAAAATTAGCGGATTAGCCAAAGACATTGCTCGATCATTGTCAGCGATTAGCGTACGAGTCGTAGAAGTGATTCCAGGCAAATCGGTCATTGGGTTGGAGTTGCCAAATGAGTTTCGGGAAACCGTAGGTCTGCGCGACATCTTAGAATCACAGCGTTTTGTCCAGTCAAAATCACCTGTTAGTCTGGTACTCGGTAAAGATATTGCTGGTTTCCCCGTTGTGGTGGATTTGGCCAAAATGCCCCATTTGTTAGTAGCTGGAACCACAGGCTCTGGCAAATCTGTCAGCATCAATGCCATGCTGCTGAGTATGTTGTTTAAAGCGACACCTGAACAATTACGTTTTATTTTAATTGATCCCAAGATGTTAGAATTATCCATATATGAAGGGATTCCACATTTATTAACACCGGTAATTACTGACATGAAAGATGCAGCCAATGCATTGCGCTGGTGTGTGGCTGAAATGGATCGCCGTTATAAATTGATGGCAGCAGTGGGGGTGCGTAATCTTGCTGGTTTTAATTTAAAAATAGCAGAAGCGATTAAACAAGGTAATCCAATTTTGGCACCTGCGTGGATGACAGCCGAAGGTAATCAACCTGCTTATTTGGAAGTTTTACCTACCATTGTTGTTGTTGCTGATGAACTGGCCGATATGATGATGGTGGTTGGCAAAAAAGTAGAAGATCTTATTGCGCGTATCGCGCAAAAAGCCCGGGCAGCAGGCATTCATTTGATTCTTGCCACTCAGCGTCCGTCTGTGGATGTCATTACTGGATTAATTAAAGCAAACATTCCAACACGTATCGCATTTCAAGTTTCTTCGCGGATTGATTCACGCACGATTCTCGATCAACAAGGTGCAGAGCAATTGCTCGGTAATGGCGATATGTTGTATTTACCTCCAGGAACAGGATTGCCGGTGCGCGTCCACGGTGCATTTGTGGCAGACGATGAAGTGCATCGTGTCGTCGCTGCATGGCAAACGTATGGCAAACCAGATTATTTGGAAGAGGTCACCGAGAGTGATGCAGAATCTTCTGGTGCAGCAGAAGACGGGAATGGCGAAGCAGATCCGCTATATGATGAAGCTTTGAAAGTAGTGACAGAATCACGCCGCGCATCTATCTCACTGGTGCAGCGCAAATTAAAAATTGGCTATAACCGTGCAGCACGAATCATGGAAGACATGGAAGCGGCGGGTGTTGTGAGTACCATGGATTCTAATGGAACGCGCGAAGTGTTGGCGCCGTCGCCGGTGGAGTTTTAGCATCTGAACGTGTTGCAAAATAATATTTTTCTTCTTCGGCTGCTTGAATATCTCGCGCTTGATCGAACTGTTGCACCGTCTGATTAAGACGTTTAGCAGTGAATTCTTTTTGTTGCGCGAGTGGAGCTTGAATAGCTGCTTGTAGCGCAGCGTTGCCATTAGCGTGAAGTGCTATTTCAAATAGGCGATTTTTTACTGCCGCCTCCGCGACAGAATCAAGAAATTTTTCAATAGGCGGTATCATTTTTTGCAAACAATCGAATAACTTGTATTCAATATCTTGAGGAGAAAATGTTTGTTGATGAGTTCCAATGACAGATATGAGTGCAACCAGTTTTACATACACCTGATTCACTAAATTTAATGCTTTACTTGCATCGATAGTTTTTCTTGAATCTTCTCGAGGCAGCTTTAAGTATCTGATTTCATTCTCAAATTCCATGAATTCTCTGTTAACTGCGTCTATCACTCGAGCATCGTCAGCGACTATTTGATTTTGTTGTTCGAGTGCAATTTTTAATACAGCTTGCATGCTCTCTGTTCCAAACACAAATTTATCTATAACCGCTGTACACAACGGAATGCGCAACGCATTATCTATTCCAAAAATGCATTTAAACAATGTTGTGTTCTCAGCTTGATCAATAATGTATTCACAAGCATTCGATATAAATCGTTGATGTTTATTTCGAGTGAGTTCAAATATTTTATTCATTATAATTTGCTCTAGCTCATCCATTGGAGCTATTTTAGATTTATCCATTATTTCTCGAAACATTTTATCGGCACGAATTAAATCATCATCTTCTTTTAATTCCTCACGCTCCAAATTTTTTGAAATAGCAGCAGCATCCATGAGATGTTGAAAGAGTAACTGGATTTTTTTACTTCCATAAACAGATAAACATTCAGATAAGCATTCAGAAATTTTATTATCATTTATTGAGAGATTTTTACAAAAATCTATTTTTAATTGTAGTGAACCTTGAGTAAATACAGTTTGCATAGATATTTTTTCGCAAATTTTTTCTGGCAACTGATTAGCAAATTGATTCAGTTTATGTAATAACAGACGTGAAAAATTATCTTTTTTATCTATGCTTAAGTGATTTATTTTTTCTTTTAATTGGCTGGCTCTGTCGTATATTTCATTGATGGATGCTTTAGAATCATTATCGTGAAATGGTGCATACAGTGCATTGGCTTCTTTTGCTATCTCAGCAAAAGGCGATGGTGGCGTTTTGGCAATAAAAAAGAGAGCTAAAATTTGTGAGGGTTCTGCAAAATTTACCCGAAGTTCTTGCAACATGTAAGGAATCATTGTGGTGATCAAGGCAGGAGAAAATAAAGCAATCTTATCGTTTTGTTGTAAAACAATTTTAGTGCATAAAAAAATTAAATCTCTGTGTGTGGTTTTATGAATAGCATGAAGATTGAGACTGAGAGGTAGAAAAAAAGGATCTTCGTCACGAAGCAAATCATTTTGTTGACTCAATTTACGCAACAACTCCAAGCTAATTACAAATATTTTATTAAGCTCATCAATTTCATTTGCTGACGGTAGATTCCAGCCTCTGTCATCAATTTTCTTATTAATTTTTTCAATTTCAGTGGTATTGCTAGCAATCATCTTACCTAAACTATTGTCTTGGTCTTTTTCTTCTTTTGGATTAATTTTTTTGCGGCGAATACGCACCTGTTCTCCAAGACCTTGTCCTGCATTAATATAAAAATGATCCACGTTTTCATTCAAGGCTTTTTGCGCTATATAAGATAAAACTTTCTCTGTGATATATGAATTATCTTGCTTAATAAGCTCTTTAACGATTACCGGTTTATACTGGGCTTTAATAAGGCAGTGATTTATAATAATTATTAGCAAGTTTTCTACAATGGAATGTAAATCTATGATGGTTTTTTTTAGAGTTTTTTGGGCAGGATCGACAGTGTCATCAATAAATTTGGCGTGCTTAAATTTTTCCAGCAAAGAAAGTCCGCTTGTGATAATGTTATTAATTTTAGAGGCTAGTTCATCGGGTTCTCCGAAGAAACCGCTGCTTCTAAAATGAATAACTATATTATTTAACGATTGAACCTTTGCTACGTCTTCTTTTAACATGGAAATCCCACTCGCTGCGACTAGCGTACGTTTTATAAAATCGCTATTAATTCTGGAAGACATGAGACGGTTCCTCGTAGTGGGGTAAATAGATGTTGTTCTAATATTGTGCAATTTATGCAAGGAGAATCATAGTGACGCGTTTGTTAATAAAATTTTGTGCTGCATGGGCAATAATATCTTATTTTTCAATAAGTTATGCAGATTCTCTCAGTGATACGTTGACACAATTGTTAAATAATATACGTACTATGCAAGCGGATTTTAGTCAAGTGGTGACAGATACGAAAGGCAAAACATTAAATCGTGCGCAAGGGCGAATGTCATTAGAACGTCCAGGAAAATTTCGCTGGGATGTGATGAGACCTAATCCGCAATTAATTGTGACGAACGGAAAAAAAATTTGGATTTATGATGCTGATCTGGAGCAAGTGACGATACGTTATTTGAGCAAAGAAGGCGGGGAAGCCCCCGCTTTATTGTTAAGTAATACGAATGAAACATTAGCAAGAGATTTTCGGGTGCAAACGGCAAATCATTCGAGTATGCAATGGTTTGTGCTAACACCAAAAGATAAAAGCAGTATGTTCGAAACGATTCAATTGGGATTTATCAACCAACAAATCAGACAAATGAGATTGCAAGATCATTTGGGCCATGTGACGACAATTCAATTCAATCGTGTTGTGACGAATAGTCATTTATCATCGTCATTATTTAATTTTAGAGCGCCAACCCATGTGGATGTGATTGATGAAACTAGAAGGTGAATTTCAACCGCTTGCCGCGCGCTTACGTCCGAGCTCATTGGATCAATTTGTCGGTCAGAGTCATTTGTTAGGGCCAGGCAAACCATTACGTAAAGCAATAGAGCAGGGTGTGTTACATTCAATGATTCTGTGGGGACCGCCAGGGACGGGCAAAACAACTTTGGCGCGTCTCATGGCGGCAAGAATGAATGCACGCTTTGAAAAATTATCGGCGATTTTTTCTGGCGTTAAAGATATTCGTGCTGTGGTTGATGAAGCAAAACGGGCACGAGAAGAATCACAGCAAGCCACGATTTTATTTGTTGATGAAGTTCATCGTTTCAACAAAGCACAACAAGATGCATTCTTACCTTTTGTAGAAGATGGTACGTTAATTTTAATTGGTGCCACCACAGAAAATCCTTCCTTTGAGTTAAATAATGCATTGTTGTCGCGTGCACGTGTATACGTATTAAAACGTTTTACTGAAGATGAATTATTACAAGTGATTGCGCAGGCATTGCATGATAAAGAACGCGGTTTAGGTTATTTACACGTAGATTTTCCGGCAGAATTACAAAAAATTCTGGCGCAAGCGGCGGATGGTGATGCGCGTCAAGCGCTTAATTTATTGGAAATGCTGACGGATTTTGCCGAAGAAAAAGAGGGAAAACGAGTGATTACTCAAGAATTACTTGCCGAAGTCATGCAGCAAAGTGTGCGTCGTTTTGATAAAGGCGGCGAAGCGTTTTACGATCAAATTTCCGCGTTACATAAATCAGTGCGCGGCTCATCACCGGATGCAGCGTTATACTGGTTTGCTCGCATGTTAGATGGGGGTTGCGATCCTTTATACATTGCGCGTCGTGTTCTGCGTATGGCCAGTGAAGATATTGGAAATGCAGATCCTCGCGGTGTAGAAATTGCTATGAATGCATGTCATATTTTCGAGCGATTGGGTAGTCCTGAAGGAGAATTAGCGATTGCGCAAGCCATTATTTATTTATCTGTTGCACCCAAAAGTAATGCGGTTTATACCGCGTTTAATCAGGCGATGAAGGATGCTAAAACGTCGGGTTCACTAGACGTGCCTATTCATTTGCGTAATGCGCCTACGCGATTAATGAAAGAATTGGGTTATGGCAAAGAATATCGTTATGCGCATGATGAGCCGGATGCTTACGTTGCCGGAGAAAATTATTTTCCGGCAGAATTAGGCAAGCGAAAATATTATTTTCCTACATCGCGTGGATTAGAAACAAAGATCGCGGAAAAATTGGCGCAACTGCAAGCAAAAGACAAGTGAAAAAGAATGCGCCGTTATTTTTTAATCTTTTTTTAATAAAAGGGCTAATTAATTCCATTTCAAAATCCATTTAAATGTTATTTATTAAGGATGGTCGATATTAACTCAAAATCGATCTTTTTAGCGCTGAAATGCTGCTTGATATGATGGAGCGGGCTGGATTTCGAGTATATGAAAAAATGGAAAACGATATCACTGATTTTTTATCACATGCTTGGCCTAAAGCAAAAACATCAAAACAATCGCATGGAAGGCATGTTAGTTAAAATGGTTCACTGTGAGCTACGTCCGATCAGCCGCCTGTTACCTATTTCGCTGGAGCATAAAAAGATCCCCGTTTGTAGGGGCGCACCCATGTGTGCGCCCACTGAGGAATATCACTTAACTATTTGATTTTTATCATATTTATTGATAATTAGGTAATTAGCAAGTAGATAACCTTCTCATTATTATTGAAAGATCTCCTCATCAGTAGGGAGCTTCGGCCCATGTATTATCGGCGTAAGAAATCACCCGGAGGATTTGGAACTGAACTCGCCTTGGGTCGTGTAGGGGGAGATAAGGCACGATTAAACGGGTATGATTATTTAACACCAGAAGACCTCGCCGCGCTGGCACGCGTCGATCTCTTTTTCAAAAAGTGAGCTACTTTTGATTTACGCGATGCTTTTTTATGGAAAAAATTATAATAATCAATGTGTTATATCAATTTTCTCAGAGCGGTAATCAATTGCCACATTATCGCAGCAACGATTCCTGATGCGGGAATCGTTAAAATCCAAGCCCACACAATATTGCGGGCAACACCCCAGCGTACCGCGGCAATGCTGTGTAATGAACCGACTCCGACAATGGAGCCGGTGACTGTGTGAGTCGTTGAGACGGGAATGCCGAGTACCGTCGCTAAAAACAATGTGATGGCGCTGGCGCATTCTGCACAGAATCCGCCGACGGGTTTCAGTTTGGTGATTTTCATTCCCATCGTTTTAACAATACGCCATCCGCCAAAAAAAGTACCTAATGCAATAATTAAATTACACGACACGATAACCCAGAGTGGTACATAAAATTGATCGCCTAGTAAACCTGCAGAAAATAATAAGATGGCAATAATTCCCATGGTTTTTTGTGCATCATTGCCGCCATGACCAAGGCTGATAAGTGCGGCAGAAATCAACTGTAGTTTTCGAAAAATATTATCTATTCGATGCGGTGTAAAATTAAAAAAGAAGCGTGCAGTAAGAAACATTAAAAATAATCCAAGCATAAATCCTAACAAAGGTGAAATCACAATGGCTGCAATGACTTTAAAAATTCCAATAAATTTTAACGATGGAATACCTGCTTTAGCCAATGCTGCACCGAGCAAGCCGCCGATCAATGCGTGAGAAGAACTGGAAGGTAAACCAAAATACCAAGTAAAAATATTCCAAAAAATAGCGCCGACGAGTGCTGCTAAGATCATATCTACATTCACAATAGACGGATCAATTAAACCAGTACCAATCGTATTGGCAACATGTAAGCCAAAAAATAAAAAAGCAATAAAGTTAAAAAAAGCTGCCCAAATGACAGCCCAATGAGGTTTTAACACGCGAGTCGAAACGATAGTGGCAATAGAATTGGCCGCATCATGAAATCCATTGAGAAAATCAAATAACAGCGCTAATGCGGTAGTCACCAGGACAATTGAAATGGCAGTAATATGCATATTTTCTCATTTGTTAGGAATATTCCAGCACAATCCCTTTAATTAAGTTGGCAACATCTTGGCAGCGATTAATGACTAATTTAGTTTGAGCGTAAATTTCTTTTAACTTAAAAAAATGTTTGAAATCTTTTTCTGTTAAGAATAAATTTTTCTCGCCAGCCAGCACAACTTTATGTGCTTCACTTTCGATTTTATCAATGTCATCACAACATTTTAAAATTTCATCGGATTTTTTCAGTGAATGCAAACGGTAAACGGCTTGATTCAATAAAATGCTAGCCTGCATACTTAATTCAGCTAGTTTAATGGCTTCATCTGGAATTTGTTTTAATTGGTAAAATGGAAAACGTTGCGCGCAGCGATTAATAAGATCGAGAATATCATCCAGACCACTTGCTAATTTGTGAATGTCATAGCGATCAAACGGGGTGATAAATGTTTGATGCAGTAATTTAAAAGTATGAT
>Ga0164241_10007174_pt1 | contig 10038 bp, 6 predicted proteins | sample OricomyardsoilBY_FD_108780 | JGI IMG/M metagenome (GOLD analysis project Ga0164241, IMG submission 108780) | Backyard soil microbial communities from Emeryville, California, USA - Original compost - Back yard soil (BY) | ecosystem: Environmental > Terrestrial > Soil > Unclassified | place: USA... | reverse complement strand
CTCGCCGTCCAAGGCGCTGCCGAGCGTCCACCCGTCCTGCGGCGTGGCTCCGGTCCAGCCTTGGAACTCCTCGCCCGCGCCGACGAAGCCCGGTTCGTAACCGCCGGCGATGCAGCGCTCGACGTCGACCGGCAGGGCGAAGTCGGCGCGGAGGTTCGCACTCCCCACCTGAACCTTTCGGTCGACCTTCCGGTAGCCCTGGAGCTCCGCCGACGTCACGTGCAGGGTGTAGCCGGTGTTCTCCGGCAGCGACATGGTGTACGTGCCGGTGTAGGGGTCGGTGAAGACCGAGCCGGGCGCACCGTCGACCTTGATCTCGGCGTACATCGGCCAGCCGTGCCCGGATCCGTCGGTGACAGTGCCCGACACGGTGTGGCTCGGAACCGTGGGTAGGTCGAAGTCCGCGCCGGCGGTGCCCCCGGTCGTCAGCTCGACGTTCGGGACGCTCCGCTCGGCGTAGCCGAAGGCACGTGCCGTCAGCCGGTAGGTACCGGCCGGGGCCGCGAGTTTGTAGACGCCGGCGGCGTCGGTGGTGGCAGAGTTTTCACTGCCGTCTGCGGCGACGGCAGTGACCGTCGCGCCGGCGATGACCGCCGACCCGTTCGTCACGGTGCCCGTCAGCGAGCCGTAGGTCGCGCGAGTGAGGCCTGCGACTCCGTGCGGCGTACCGATCCCGGTCGGACCGTCCCAGCCGGCTCCGCCGGTGCACAGTACGCCGCCGCACGAGCCGTTGCTGCCGTCGGTCACATCCCAGAAGTGAGCCGTGGAGTCGAAGTCGGTGTAGGGAAACGACGCCGGGTTCGAACCCGCGGCCGGCTTGCCGCCGAGCGCGTACATCGCCGCGATCAGCGGTGCCGCGAGCGACGTCCCGCCGTACTGCGCCCAGCCGGCCTCACCACTGGTGTTGTAGATACCGATCCCGGTGGCCGGATCGGCGTCCGCGGAGACGTCGGTGATCGCACGCTTGTCGCACCCGGTGTCCACGCCGGCCTGGTAGTCGGGCTTCGGTTCGAACTCCGAGCAGCCGGAACCCGCTCCGCTCCAGACCGTCTCCCGCCACCGCCGGGGCGAGTCATCGGCCGTCAGCGTCGTGCCTCCCACGGCGATCACGTCGGGGTTGGTCGCAGGCCAACTGGTGAGCCAGCCGTAGTCGCCGGACGCCGCCGTGACGGCGATGCCCGGGTGGCTGTAGTAGTGGTCGTAGTCCAGTTCGGCCGGGCTTTCCCCGGGAACGCCGTACGAGTTCGAGATCGCCACCACCCCGGGCACCTCGGAAGCCGTCAGCGCCGCCTTGGCAAGGTCGTCGGGTAGCGCGGAGTCGGCCTCGACCAGCACCAGGCGGCACTTCGGGCAGACCGCCGAGACGGCGTCCAGATCCAGCGCGGTCTCGACCGACCAACCGGGGTTCTCGGCCGGATAGTCGGTACCTCCTCGCTGGTCCAGCTTGGTGAAGCAACCGTCGGCTGAACCGCACTCGGGCAGGCCGTAGTAGCTCCGGAACACCTGCAGGTCCGCCTCTGCCTTGGCGTACCCGCCGGCGTCGACGATCGCCACGGCCATGCCGTCACCGCCATCGGGTATCTGGTACGCCTCGCGGAGCTCGGCAGGCCCCAGGGCGGTTTCCGGCGGCGCGTCGGTGCGCACCACGAGCTTTCCCGTCGAGTCCGCCAGCCCGTAGGCGAAACAGCGCGCCTGCGGCGACGCGTCCCTCGTCAGGTCGGCCTTGACCGCCTTGGCGCAGCCGGCCGGAACGTACCGCGCGCCGGCGGCCGGTCCCCGACCGGCGGCCGCGCGCACCACATCGCCCGAACCCGGCTCGGCCGTGGCGACAGTTGGCGCGGTGACGACACCAGCAGTGAGAACGACGACTGCAGCAGCAAGAGCGCGCATCCGCACCCTGCCCGATCGTCCGAGCATCCGATCACTCCCCAGGAATCTGGCGCGCCCCAGCACGCACCACACCCGCTGACCCTGACGTAGCAGCAAGGGCGCAGCAAGACTGTTCCGCGGTCGAATTCCTGACACCTGACGCGAACACGACACGGAGAACGGTGTGCCGCTCAGCCACCGCTCGCTGACTCGAAGTGAGCGTTTGAAACAAGGTATTGCGCCGGGGCAGCCGGGCCGTCATTCTGACGGCACCTTGTACTGCTCGTCGGGGGCGTTGAGGAAGGCCCGGGGGGCTGTGATGGTGCGTTCCGCCAAATGGGTGTTGCCGGTACTGTGCGCGATGCTGTTGTTGCCGTTCGCAACAATCGAACCGGCACGGGCTGCCGCTCCGGTGCCTGGCGGGTTCAGCGAGCAGGTCGTGTTCACCGGCCTGACGAACCCGACGAACGTCGCGTTCTCCCCGGACGGCAGGGTGTTCGTGGCCGAGAAGAGCGGCCTGATCAAGGTGTTCGACTCCCTCGACGACCCGGCACCGTCGGTGTACGCCGACCTGCGGACCCAGGTGTACAACTACTGGGATCGTGGTCTGCTCGGGATGGCACTGGACCCGGATTTCCCCACCGATCCACGCATCTACGTGCTGTACACACACGACGGCCTGATCGGCGGGCCGACGCCGAAGTGGGGCACGGCCGGCGCCACGGACGATCCGTGCCCGTCGCCGCCGGGGCCGACGAGCGACGGTTGCCAGGCGAGCGCGCGGCTGTCGGCCGTCACCCCGAACGGCGCCGAGCAGGTCCTCGTCGAGGACTGGTGCCAGGTGTTCCCCAGCCACTCGATCGGCTCGATCGAGTTCGGCCCGGACGGGATGATCTACGCCGGCGGCGGTGACGGCGGCAGCTTCGGGTACGCCGACTACGGCCAGGACGGCTACCCGGCCTCGGACGAGACCCCGGACAACCCTTGTGCCGACGGCCCTGCGGCGGTCGGTGCGAAGCTCACCTCGCCCACTGCCGAAGGCGGTGCCCTCCGGGCTCAGGACGTACGGACCAGCGGCGACCCGGCAAGCCTGGACGGATCGATCATCCGGATCGACCCGGACACCGGCCTGGCCGCGCCGGGCAACCCCACACTCTCCAGCACGGATCCCAACACCCGCCGGATCATCGCGCACGGGCTCCGCAACCCGATGCGCTTCGACTTCCGGCCGGGCACGAACGAACTCTGGATCGGCGACGTCGGCTGGACCAACACCGAGGAGATCGACCGGATCGTCAACCCGGCCGCCGGGGTCACGAACTTCGGCTGGCCCTGCTACGAAGGCGCGGGCCGCACGGCTGCCTTCGACGCGCTCAACCTGAACATCTGCGAGAACCTGTACGCCGCCGGCCCGAGCGCGGTCGCGGCGCCGTACTACGCCTACAACCACACCTCGCACATCGTGGCCGGCGAGACGTGCAGCACGGGTAGTTCCTCACTCTCCGGCATGTCCTTCTACGAGAACGGCAACTACCCGGCGGAGTACGACGGCGCGCTGTTCTTCTCCGACTACAGCCGCCACTGCATCTGGGCGATGCTCCCCGGCACCAACGGTCTCCCGGACCCCGAGCACATCGTGAACTTCGCCTCGGGCTACGGCACGACCAGATTGCAGAACGGCCCGGGTGGCGACCTCTTCGCCGTCGACTACGACAACGGCCGGCTCCTGCGGTACGTCTACAGCGCGACCAACAACCCACCCACCGCAGTGATCGACACGAATCCGTCCAGCGGACCGACACCGCTCACCGTCACGCTCGACGGGACCGCCTCGAACGACGCCGACGGCGACGCCCTCACGTACGCCTGGGACCTCGACAACGACGGCCAGTACGACGACTCGACCGCAGCGACCGTACGGCGCACGTACACGACCAGGGGCACGGCCACCGCCCGGCTGAAGGTGAGCGACGGGCACGGCGGCACCGGTACGACGACCACCCAGATCAACGTGGCCAACACCGCGCCGACCGCTTTGATCACGGCACCCGGACCGGCAACGACGTGGAAGGTTGGCGACACCATCAGCTTCGCCGGCTCGGCCACCGACCCGGAGCAAGGCACGCTCCCGGGCTCAGCGCTGACGTGGGCGTTGATCATGCACCACTGCCCGAGCGACTGCCACTCGCATCAGATCACCACGATGACCGGCTCGAGCGGCAGGTTCACGGCTCCCGATCACGAATACCCGTCGTACCTCGAACTGCGGTTGACCGCGAAGGACTCCAGTGGGCTCACCGACGTCAAGAGCGTGCAGCTGGAACCGAAGACGGTGAAGCTCGCGCTCGGGACGCAACCGTCGGGTCTGCAGCTGACCTACTTCGCGAAGACCGCGTCCACTCCTTCAACCGGTACGGCGATCGTCGGGTCGAGCGGATCGTTGTCCGCGGGGCTGGTGCAGTCGTCGGCGAACAACCTCTACCGGTTCGCTTCCTGGTCCGACAACGGTGCCCGCAACCACAACGTCGTCGCACCGCCGACGCCGGCGACCTACACAGCGACGTACGTGCCGAAGCGCAACCTCGCGCGCGGCCGGCCGGTCGCCGTGTCGAGCGTCTACGGCGCCGGCCGGGAAGGCGCGAAGGCGGTCGACGGTTCCATGACGACAGGGTGGACAAGCAAACGCAGCGATCCGCAATGGCTGCGGGTCGATCTGGGGTCGGTCCAGGTGGTCAACCAGGTACTGATCAACTGGCTGTCGGCGTACGCGAAGGCGTACCAGATCCAGGTCTCCGCCAATGCGCAGTCGTGGAAGACCGTGTACTCGACGACGGCCGGGAACGGCGGCACCGACAACGTCACGTTCCCGGCGATCTACGCGCGCCACGTGCGGATCAACGCGACCGCTCGCGCGACGGCGGGCAGTTACTACTCGCTGTGGGAGTTCGGCGTCTTCGGCGACCGCGGGCCGATCACCGGGATCGCCGGCAAGTGCATCGACATCTACCAGGCGCGGACGGACAACGGCACGCCGACCGTTCTCTACACCTGTCACAGCGCAACGAACCAGCAGTGGATCCAGTACGAGGACGGGACGGTGCGCTCACTCGGCAAGTGCCTGGACGTCCGCAGTACGACGATCCTGTCCGAAGCGGTGCTGTGGACCTGTGACGGAAGCGGCGGGCAGAAGTGGCTGGCGCGACCGGACGGGTCGTTCCTGAACGTCCGCTCCGGGCAGTGCCTCGACGCCACCGGTGCCTCCAGTGCGAACGGCACGAGGCTGATCATCTACACCTGCCATCCCGCCACGAACCAGAGGTGGGTCCTGCCGTAAATCGGTCGAGTCGTCCGCCGACCGCCACGTAGTGTGAAGTCATGGACAGCGGCTGGGTAGACGAAGGTTTCGGCGCGGTTGCCGACGTGTTCGCGGACAACTTCACCGCGTTTCCCGAGCTCGGCGCTGCTGTCACGGTGTACGCCGGCGGCCGCAAGGTGGTCGAGCTCTGGGACGGCGAGGCGTCCCGGACGCCGGTGGGACCGCGACACCGTCGTACCCGTTTTCTCTTGTGCCAAAGGGATCGTGAGCCTCTGCGTCCACCTGCTCGCACAGGACGGACGGCTTGACCTGGACGCGCCGATCGGCGACTACTGGCCCGAGTTCGTTGCGGAGGGCAAGGAAGGCGTCACGAGCCGGATGGTGCTCGGGCACCGGGCCGGCATCCCGGTGCTGGACCAGACCCTGTCGTTCGACGAGGTCGCCGCCTGGACGCCGGTGATCACGGCGATCGAGGCGCAGAAACCGCTCTGGGAGCCGGGAACGTCGTACGAGTACCACGGCCATGTTTTCGGCTTCGCCCTCGGCGAGGTGGTACGGCGGATCACCGGACAGCGACCGGGCGCGTACTTCCGCCAGGTCGTCGGCGATCCGCTCGGGCTGCGGGCGTGGATCGGCTTCCCCGCAGACGAACTGGGCACGTTGGCACGGTTGGCCGAGGCCGAGGGGCGCCCGCCGATGCCGGGCCCGGAGCACCTGCTCACCCGGATCGTCACCATGAACGGTGCCCTCGTCTTCCCTGGTCTCGACGTACCGCACGGCTGGAACGATCCGGCGCTGCTCGGGATGGAGCTCCCCGGCGCCGGCGCAGTCGCCTCGGCGACCGGTCTCGCCGGTCTGTACGCGGCGACCGCGACCGGCATCGACGGACACGATCGGCTGCTGTCGGCCGAGACACTGACCGACGCGGTGCGCGAGGTGTCGTCCGGCCAGGGATTCCTCGGCTTCGACGCCGGCGCGCGCTGGGGTTCGGGTTATCTGCTCGACTCCGCGAACTTCCGCCCGATGCTGGGCGAGCGCAGCTTCGGCAACGACGGCGCCGGCGGCCAGTTCGCCTTCGGCGACGACGAGTACGGCATCGGATTCGCGTACGTCGCCAACCGCATGGTCGGCCACGGCGACGCCCGGGCCAACCGCCTCATCACCGCCGTACGCACCTGCTTGAACTGACAGCCGCTAGTGGCGTCGGCGGGCGTCGGCGGGCGTCGGCGCAGATGGTGGTGAGCCAGATCCAGGCGAGGGTGACGGCTACGTCGAAGGCGATGATGGTGGGGCGGCTGCCGGCGCCGGCGCTGAGGCCCACGAAAGTTCAGGGTCTGGATCCAGCCCGGTCCACCGTTGGCCGGCAGGCTCGCCGGGTGCCGGGTGATGTCGAAGCCCTCCCGGGTGAACCGGTTCGTCCGGGATACTGCGGAGATGCGTCGCCTCCCGCTGATCGGATCCGTCCTCGCCGGCTGTCTGTTGCTCGTGGTGTCGCCGTTGGCGGCCCAGGCCGGACCACGTGCCCGTGAGGTCAAGACCCTCACGTTCAACCTCCACCACGGTGCCGGTGTCGACGGGGTCCTGGACCTCGAGCGGGTGGCCACGGCGATCGAGGCGTCCGGTGCCTCGGTCGTCGGCCTGCAGGAGGTCGACAAGTTCTGGAGCGAGCGGAGCGGGTGGGTCGACCAGCCGGCCTGGCTGGCCGCCCGGCTCAAGATGCAGTACGTCTTCGCCGCGAACCTCGACCTGGATCCGCTCGAGCCGGGTCAGCCGCGGCGGCAGTACGGCACGCTGGTGCTGTCGAAGTACCCGATCGTCGACTCGCGGCACACGCTGCTGCCGAAGCACCCGGACAGCGAACAGCGCGGGTTGCTGGAGGCCGTGGTCGACGTCGACGGGACGCCGCTGCGGTTCGCCGACACCCACCTGACGACCATCAACGACGGCGAGCGGCAGGAGCAGGTGAACGCCGTGCTGGCCCTCCTGCAGGAGCCCGCCGCCCCGACCGTGCTGGTCGGCGACATGAACGCGATCCCGACCTCGACCGAGATCAAGACGATCACGGCGCAGCTGACGGACACCTGGCCGAAGGTCGGCTTCGGACTCGGCCTGACCAGCCCGGTGCCGATCGCGCTGCGCCGGATCGACTATCTCTTCTACAGCGCCGGTCTGCGCCCGACCGCCGCGTCGGTCCCGGTCACGCTGGCCGCCGACCACTACCCGGTAGCGGCGACCTTCGACCTAGTCGCGGAGTAGTTGCTCGTAGACGTCCGGGGACCAGCCGGCGGCGGTCTTGGTGGTGAGTTTCGCGCCGAGACGTTCGTAGAAGCGGTAGCCGGCGTCGTTCTCGATCCGCAGCCCCCAGCCGATGGCGAGCCGGTCGGGCAGCGCCTGCCCGGCAAGCGCGAGCATCAGCGCCCGGCCGACCCCGTCGTCGCGGAACTGTTCACGGACGTAGAGATCGTCCAGAGCGAGCTGGTCGCCGCCGACCCACAGATAGGGCCGGCGCAGCGACGACACATAGCCCGCCACGGCTCCGTCGACCTCGGCGATCAACACGATCACGTCGTCCCGCCCGAGGAACCCTTGCCAGTCCTCGACGGTGGCAGTGACGTACTGCCGCTGGTCCTGGTACTCGGCGAGTTCGAGCAACATGGTCCGGACGGTCCCGGCATCCGCGGAAACCGCGCGGCGGATCTCAGTGGGCATGGGCTCGAACTCCTGTCGAAGGCTTGGCGGCCGGTACGACGACCAGCGCGAGGACGGCGGAAACGGCCGCAACCACAGCGGCGAAGGTGAAACCGCGGGTGAAGCCGGTCGTCACAGTGCCGGCGAGGCTGGCAGCGGCGATGCTCGACACCACCGCGACCCCGAGCGAACCGCCGAACTCGTGGAACGTACTCAGGAGCCCGGAGGCGACCCCGGCTTCGCGGTAGTCGATCTGGCTGAACGTCGTGGTCGATGCGGCGACGAACGCGGCACCGATCCCCGCTGCGCCGATGCTCGTCCCGATCACGACCATGGCAGCACCATCCCAGATGGCGGGGACAGCGATGCCGATCGCGGCGACGGACAGCCCGATCATCGCGACCGGGCGAGCGCCGGCTCTGCCGATCAACTGCCCGGACAGGTGGGCGCCGAGCGTCGTGGCGATGGCGATCGGGAGGAACGACAGTCCGGTGCGCAGAGCGCCGTACCCCTGGTAGTGCTGCAGGTAGAACGAGCCGAGGAAGAAGACCGAGATCATCAGCGCGGTCGCGACCAGGATCAGGAAGGTGCCGGCGGCAACCGGTCGGCGGGACAGGATCCGCAGGTTCATCAGCGGCGAGCGGACCACGGACTGCAGCCAGGCGAACGCCCCGTAGAGGACGACCGCGCCGGCCAGCGTGCCCAGCGTCGCAGCCGAGAGCCAGCCCCGGTCACCGGCGTTGATCAGCGCGTAGATCGCCGTACCCGTGCCGGCCGTGACCAGGATCGCGCCCGGGACGTCCAGCCCGCCCGTGCGCTCGGCCGGCCGGTCGGCCGGCAGCGCCCGGAACAGCAGGACGAACACGACCACCCCGATCGGCACGTTGATGTAGAACACCCACTGCCAGCCCGGCCCGGCGGTCAGCAGGCCGCCGATCAGTACGCCGATCGCCGAACCGCCACCGCCGATCGCGGACCAGATGCCGAGCGCCTTGTTCCGTTCCTCGCCGTCGAACGTCTTGGTCACCACCGACAGCGCGCTCGGTGACAGCAGCGCGGCACCGATGCCCTGCGCGATCCGGCCGCCGATCAGCAACTCGGCACTGTTGGCGAGCCCGCTGGCCAGTGACGCCGCGGTGAACACCAGCAGCCCGGTCAGCACGACCACGCGGGAGCCGAACAGATCGGAGGCCCGGCCGCCGAGCAGCATCAGGCCGCCGAACATCAGCGTGTAGGCGCTGACCACCCAGGTCAGCGTGCCGCGCTCCAGTCCGAGATCCGCACCGATGTGCGGCAGCGCGATCGCCACCACAGTCACATCCAGGATCAGCATGAACTGCGCGACGGCGAGCAGTCCGAGCAGCCGCCAGCGCCGCGGGTCCGCTCCGGTTTCTTCCATGATCCGAGTCCCATCCACTCAAGTCGAACACTACTGTTCAAGTTATTTCGGGTACAGTAACTCGAACAGCGGTGTTCGACAAGAGGAGCGCGTATGCCGGTCAAACAGGCAGGGACGACGGGCAGGCGGGCGGACTCGCAGCGCAACATCGCGGCGATCCTGGACGCCGCGACGGACTGTCTGAGCCGCGATCCGGCGGCCAGCACGAGTGAGATCGCGAAGGCGGCCGGCGTCGGACGGGTCACCCTCTACGGTCACTTCCCGTCCCGGGCCGAGTTGCTCGACGCGGTGTTCGTGCGCGCGATCGAGACCGGCGAGGAGGCGCTCGGCCAGGTCGACCTCAGCGGGGATCCGCGCGCGGCGCTGACCCGGCTGATCGACTCCAGCTGGCACCTGGTCGACCGGTACCGCTCACTCCTGCTCGCGGCTCAGGACACGCTCCCGCCCGGCCGGGTGCGCGACCTGCACGCCGACCCGATGGCACGGGTCGAGAAGCTGATCGAACGCGGCCGCACAGACGGCGTGTTCCGCACCGATCTGCCGACGTCCTGGCTGGTCGGCGTGATGCACAACGTGATGCACGGCGCGGCCGACGAGATCAACGCCGGCCGCCTCACGACCGACAAGGCGGCCGGCTACATCACCACGACGATCCTGGCCGCCTTCACCCCACCCGGCGGCCGCGTCCCGGACTGACTACTCCAGCCAGGTGGTTTCGAAGGTCGCGTTGGCGTGGATGTGGACGGCCTCGTAGCCGCCGGGGCCG
>Ga0164241_10007173_pt1 | contig 10039 bp, 7 predicted proteins | sample OricomyardsoilBY_FD_108780 | JGI IMG/M metagenome (GOLD analysis project Ga0164241, IMG submission 108780) | Backyard soil microbial communities from Emeryville, California, USA - Original compost - Back yard soil (BY) | ecosystem: Environmental > Terrestrial > Soil > Unclassified | place: USA... | reverse complement strand
TTCGTCCAGGCGGTGGATGAGACGCGCCGTCCGCGGCGTGAGTTTCAGGCGATAGGCCCGGCCGTCCCCGGCGTGATCATCCCGGCGGATCCAGCCGGCCTTCTCCAGACGCGCCGCCTGCCGGCTGACGGTGATTTTTTGCATCTGCAGCAACTCGGCCAGTTCGCTTTGCGTGCTGCCGGGCTGCCGCGCAAGATAGTAGAGAAACAGCCACTGGGCCCGCGTCAGGCCGAGATCCCGGACCCGCCGGTCGAACTCCCGGCGCGCCAGCCGGCTGATGTCGGCGAACAGGAAACCGAAGTTATTCTCGTGCTGGGACGCAACAGACGGCATGGAAGCCGATTGGTAAGCTAGCTTACTTTTTTGGCAAGCGCGACCTGACCGGCCGGCCTCGCATTTGCGGATTGGCCTGCCGGAGCGGATGCGTTAGACGCATGGCGAACCCCATGTCATACGTCCTCGCCCTCGACCAAGGCACAACATCGACCCGCGCGATCGTCTTCAATCGGCGCGGACGCGCCATTTCCACCGCGCAGCAGGAATTCGCGCAGCACTACCCACAACCCGGCTGGGTGGAACACGATCCCGCGGATCTTTGGAACAGCACGCGCCGGACGGCCGCCGGGGCACTGGCGGAGGCCAACCTGACGGGAAAGGATGTCTCTTCCCTTGGTATCACCAATCAGCGGGAAACCACCCTGCTCTGGGAGCGCAAAACCGGGCGGCCGCTTCACCGCGCGATTGTCTGGCAGGATCGCCGCACCACCGGTCTCTGCGGCAGGTTGAAAAAACAGGGCCTCGAACCGTTCTTCCGGAAAAAAACCGGATTGGTCCTCGATCCCTATTTCTCAGGCACGAAGATCCGCTGGCTGCTCGATCATATCCCCGGCGCCCGCCGACGGGCGGAAAAAGGCGAACTCGCCTTCGGCACCGTGGATACCTGGCTCCTGTGGCAACTCACCGAAGGCCGCGTCCACGCCACCGACGTTTCCAACGCCTCCCGTACCCTGCTTCTGAACCTGCGCACCGGCGATTGGGATGACGAGTTGCTCGGATGCCTGCGGATTCCCCGGGAAATCCTGCCCGAGGTAAAGGCGAGCAGCGGCATATTCGGCGAGGTTTCCGCCTTGCGGGCGTTACGGGGAGTCCCGGTGGGCGGCATTGCGGGAGACCAGCAGGCCGCGCTTTTCGGCCAGGCGTGCTGGGCCCCCGGAATGGCGAAGAACACCTATGGTACCGGCTGCTTTTTGTTGATGAATACCGGCACAAAACCGGTCCGCTCAAAAAACCAATTGCTCACCACCATCGCGTGGAAAATCGACGGACAGCTCAACTACGCGCTGGAAGGCGGCGTCTTCATCGGCGGAGCGGTCGTGCAATGGCTCCGCGATGAGCTCGGACTGATCGCCCGCAGTGCCGATGTCGAAAAGCTCGCGGGCCAGGTCCCGGACAACGGTGGCGTTTACCTTGTCCCCGCATTTGCCGGGCTCGGCGCACCGCATTGGGACGCGGCGGCGCGCGGGGCGATCGTCGGCCTGACCCGCGGAAGCAACGCCGCGCACCTCGCGCGCGCCGCACTGGAAAGCATCGCCTATCAAAGCGCGGACCTGCTTCACGCCATGGAAGCGGATTGCGGCCGGAAGCTGCGCGAATTGCGGGTGGACGGCGGGGCCGTCGTCAACAACGCCCTAATGCAGTTCCAGTCCGATCTCCTGCGCGTCCCGGTGGTCCGCCCGCGAACCACGGAGACGACCGCCCTTGGGGCGGCCTATCTTGCCGGTCTGGCGGTCGGTTTTTGGCAGAGCCGCGGGGAAATCGCCCGCCTCTGGTCGGCGGAGCGCACATTCCGCGCCCGCGCCCCGGCCTCCCAAGCCCGCCACCGGCTCGCCGAATGGCACCAGGCCGTCGGTCGCGCCAAGAGCAGTGTAATTTCATCATAAGCCGGAACAACCTTCCGCTCACCTTCGAACCGTATGGTGGTAATCGGCGCCGGAGCGCTTTGCCGCTTTTCTGGCAAGGGCACCTTCAATCGGTCGATTGAAAAGGACGATCCGGCGATTGGCGGCGCCAGCCTCTCGTTCCCATCGAACACCGACGGCTCACCGCTCTCGCCGAAACCGAACCGCGGCCAAACCGCCGGTCGCTCCGAATTCCCGCAGGAAAGGCGCCGCAGCGCGCGGAATCCTATTTTAAGGCCACCTTGCGGGCGGGCTTGCAGCCGGGCGGTCGGGAGGGCAAGTGTATCGCCGACACCTGCGCAGCATGAAAAACTTCCGCCTTTTCGCCACCTCGCTGATCGCCCCCGCGGTCGTCATCGTCGCCTCCGCCCAATCCGGCGAAGACATCGCCAGCCTCCGCGCCAAGGCAGAAAAGGGCAACAGCATCGCCCAGTACAACCTCGGCCTCGCCTACGCCGGCGGCCACGGTGTCCCCGCCGACCGTGTCGAAGCCTATGTCTGGCTCTCATTGGCCCGCGAAAACGGCACCCGGAGCCGCACGCTCGACAGCCTGATTTCCTCCCTTGATCCCGCAACTCTGCAACAAGCCAGACAACGGCTCGCCGACCAAAGGGAACTCCTCACGGACAAGATGCCCGTGGTCACCACTGCTCATTCCGAACCCGATATTGTCGCCACCGTGAAAACCACCGGGGTGGACGGGGCGCAATCCCTTCCTCCCGGAGAGCGTCCCGGCACGCCGGAACAACAGATCGCCGCCCTGACCCTCGACAAAAAGAACCTCAGCGACGAGGTGGCCAAAGCCTGGAAGGAAATCGACGCTTTGAACAGCGCCCTCGCCAAGGCGGATAAGGAAGTACGCAACGCCAATTCCGCCCCCGCCGCCGAGACGGAACTCGCCAGCGCGACCAAATTCAGCCGCGAACTCGAGGCCAGTTTGAACCGCACGAACGACGAGAAACTGGCTTTGGAAAAAACCCTCGCCTCGGTCCGGGAAGAGCTCAACCGCACGAAAACCTCGCTGGCCGATCAATCACGACTCGCGGAAAAACTGGCCGTCGCCCAGGCGGCAAGCCCCGCTCCGTCCGCGGAAATGGCCTCGCTCCGCGACCAACTCAAGGCCGCCCAAACCCAGGTCGCCTCGTTGAACGGGGATATCGCCGCCGTCCGCGCCTCCGAAACGAAATTACACGACCGGATCGCCGACTTGGAACAGGAAAAAGCCCGGCTGGCCGCCGCTCCCTCCTACCCCGATCTGAGCGGTCGGGTCGGCGAGTTGGAGGCCAGGCTGGCCCGCGCAAATACCAATCTCGAAGCCAGCACCGCCGCCGCCACGGCCGCCGGCAAGCAAAGCGCCGTCGATCTGAGCGCAGCAGCCGCTGAAATCCTGCGGCTGCATACCGCACTGAACGCGAAGTCGCCAGCCTCCGCCTATCCCGACCTCTCCAGTAAGGTCGCCGCGCTCGAGGCCACCCTCGCCGAATCGACGCAAAAACTCGCGGCGGCGGATCAGACCCGGGCGGAGTTGAAACAACAGCTTGCCGCAACCGCCGCCGCCGGATCGGGGCGGATCCATGAACTGGAAACGGAAACCGAACGCCTGAAAAACGCGCTGGCCGCCGCCGAAAGCAGCGCCCCGGCCTACCCCGATCTCTCGGAAAAAGTGCGCGCGCTGGAAGCCGCCGCCGTCAGTTCAAACCAGAAGCTCGCCGCCGCCGAACGGTCCGGGGCAGAAGTGAAGCAGAGGCTGGATGCGGAAACCGCCGACCTCCAAGCCGCTTCCGCCAAGGCCGCCACCCTGGCCCGCGAAAACGAGACGCTGCGCGCCAATGGCGACCGCAATCAAAAACTCCTTGCGGAGGTCAACGACAAACTCAAGGCCGCTTCGGCGAAAACCGAGGGGATCCGCGAATTGGAAGCGGAAGCCAAGCGCCTGAAAAACGCGCTGGCCGCAAGTACTGCCGCCGCTCAAACCGCCGCCGCCAAGGAAAGCGAAACCCGGAAATTACTCGCCGATGCCAATGACAAACTTAAGGCCGCCGCGAAGGACACCGGTCGCATCCGTGAACTGGAGGAGGAAACCGAACACCTGAAGAACTCCCTGGCCGCCGTGAAGAGCAGCGCCCCGGCCTACCCCGATCTTAGGGACAAAGTCCGCGCCTTGGAGGCCTCTGTCGCCGATTCAAATCAAAAGCTCGCCGCCGCCGATCAGGCGCAGGGTGCCTTGAAACAACAACTCGCGGTCGAGACGGCTCGCCTGACGAAAGCCGTCGAAACCGCCAAGAACGCAGCTCCTGGCTATCCCGATCTTTCCGACAAGGTTCGCGAATTGGAAACCCGGCTGGCCGCCGCCAACCGCCAGGCGGATTCGGCGGTGCAGACCGCGGTGACCGCCAGCCAACAAAGCGCAGCCGACCTGACCGCCGCGTCCGCGCAGATCGATCGCCTCAAAGCCGAACTCGCGGCCAGCAGATCCATCGCCGCCACCCCCGACCTTTCCGGCCGCGTCCGGGAACTGGAATCCCAGCTCGCCGACGCCGCCGCCGAGGCAAATCGCGCAAAGCAGGAAGTGGTGGCCGTGAACAAGGCCAAGGACGAGGCCCTGAAAAACCGCGGCCCCGTTTATCCGAATCTTGCCGGTCGGGTCGTCGAACTCCAGACTGCGCTGGCCGACACCAGGCGCGACTTGACCGATGCCCAGGCCGCCCTCCGCAAAGCGGCGGAAACCCGTGCGGCCGAACCCGCCCCCGCGGCAGCCACTGTTGTCGCCGCTGCGGAATCCCCGACCACGACCGATTCCAGCGATCTGCAAAAACAACTTGCCGAGGCGGAGGACAAGCTGAACACCGCGCTTCGCGGCTATGCCGTCCTCCAGCGCGACCAGGATGCGAAACTCGAAGCCGCCGCCAAGTCCGCCGACGCCGCCAGGTCCGAACGCGACGCCCTGGCTGAAAAAGTTTCATCGCTCACCGCGACCGTGGATGAACTCCAATCCGACGCCGCCGGCCGGACCTCGACCGCGCAGGACGCAGCCGCGCGAGCCAACGAATCACTGGCCGCCCTCCAACGCTCCGCCTCGCAAAACGCCTCCGACCTCGCCGCCACGCGAGCCTTGCTCAAGCAGGTGCAGGGTGCCTACACCGTGCTGGCCAATGAAAATTATCAGCTGAAGGCCCGGTTGACGCCCGCAAACCGGACCGAAGCGCCGGCTCCCGTTGTCTTGTCCGCGCCCACCGCGCCCGCCGTGCCCGCCGCGCCCGCTTCCACGCCTGCGGCGGCCGCGGTCCCGACCGCGCGAACCCACACGGTGGTTTCCGGCGACACTCTTTTCAGAATCAGCCAGCGCTACTATGGTACGCCAACCCGCTGGCAGGAAATCGCCAACGCCAACGCCGCGAGGATCGGAGCCAACGGCATCCTCCGCCTGGGCACCGAATTGGTGATTCCCTGAACGACTGCGAACGGGACCCCACGCCGCTCGACGAAAATTCGCCACACCTCAAAAAAATCCGACGATCGCAACGAGCGAAGCGATCGACGTGAGAACGCTCAGGACAATCGCGCCTGAAGCGAGGCTTTCATCCCCCTTCAGCTCCAAGGCCATCGTATAGGAAACAACGGCCGTCGGGCAGGACAGCAGGATCAGCACGATCTTCAATTCCGTTCCGCCCAGTCCCAGGCGTCGGCCAACCAGCCAGCCCAACGCCGGCGCAGCCAGGGTCTTCAAGAACGAGGCCGCCAGCGGCAGCCGCCAGTTTCCCCGCAGCCTGACCGTAACCAGCGAACCGCCGACACCCAGCAAACCCAGCGGCAACGCCATGTCGCCCAACGCAACAAAGGCCTTGTCGAGGACGCGCGGCAGCGGCCATCCGGAGAGTGCAAAGCCGATTCCCGCCACCGTGGCGAGCAGCGGCGGAGTCGTGAAAAGCTGCCGGGCGAAAGGCCTCACCATCGCCCAGCCGGGCTTGTGCTGGCTCAGCAACAGCACGGTTACGCCGGCGATATTGTAAATCACCATCATCGGGGCGACGAGGAGGATGGCCGCAGTGCGCACCGACACGCCAAAGGCAAGCGTTTCGTCGGGAAAGGAATAGATGATCGGCAAACCGACAAAGGCGAGGTTGCCCCGAAACACCCCTTGTACAAACGTGCCGATCCGCGCCCCGGACACGCGCATCAACCAGCAGGCGAGGTAACCCGCGACCGTGACCAGCACCGTTGCGACGAACATCACAACCAGCATCCGACGGGCGCCACCGATGCCGTGAAACGATCCGGCCAGCTCGGAAAAAAGGAGTGCCGGAAGTCCCAGCCAGTAGGTGAGGCGATTCGCATCCTTGAGGAAGTCCTGCGGCACAAAGCGGCTCTTCTGGAGGACGACGCCGATCCCAATGAGGAGGAAAACCGGCGCGAGAATATTGAGAATCTGCATCGCTCGCCGCAGCTTGTTCGGACAAGCGTTTGCCGTCTAGGCTGAAACCCCGGATCCCGGCTTCACCCGAAAAGGGAATGCGGATGGGGATCGCCCGCGCTCCCCGTTCTTCAGGGGATTCACCGGAACCGGGATAATCGTTTGCCAAACCCGCTCGCCCGGGGGGATCCTCCTTGACCGGGGAGATCCTTGAAGTCGATCCGCTCCGCGGCGAAGGCGGCTGCGGGTCGATCATCCGGTCGTGTCGCCGTCGCGGCCGATGGCCTCGACCGGACAACCTTCGATGGCTTCCTGCGCGAGGGCGATTTCCTCCGGGGTGGCCGGTTGGCGGCTCACGAAGGAAAAGCCGGTTTCCTCATGACGGGAAAAAATCATGGGAGCGGTTTCGCGGCAGAGATCGCAGTCGATGCACTGGGAATCGACGTAGTACGATCCGGGGACGTTTTGCGGAAGGCGGTCAGCTGGATTAGCCATGGCGGTCGGTGGTTTCGCCCCAACATACCGGAAGACGACTTGCGCGTGAAATTCATTAGTCTTATGGATTGATGTTCGCCATGAATGAGTACCTCCAGACCGCGCCGTTCGATATCTATGAGCTGCATCTCTTTCATCTTGTCGCGCAGCATCGCAGTTTCACCCGCGCGGCCGAAGCCGCCGGCCTGACGCAGAGCGCCGTGACGCGGCAGGTGCAGGGCATGGAGACCGGCCTGGGCCTCGCGCTGTTCGAACGGACGACACGCACGGTGAAATTGACCCCGGCGGGACAGGCGCTCTGGCGCGAATCCGTACGGCTGGTCGGGGACATCGCGCAAACCTTGAAATCGTTGCGGGAGGAATTCACGGATGCGAAAAAGGAAATCCGCGTGGGCGTGTCACGCTCCGTGGGGCTCGCCTATCTGCCGGGGTTTTTTCATGCAAACCTGCGCCGTCTGCCGCACCTCGGCTATCGGGTTTCATCGCTGCCGAGCGCGGGGATTTTCTCCGGACTCGAGGCGAATGAGCTCGATGTCGGCGTGCTGAGTCCGCCCCGGCGATTGCCCGCGACGGTGAGGATCACGCACCGGTTCACGGATGGTTTTACGCTGGTGGGATCACCGGAAGCAGCTGCCGGGTTCGAGTCACAGGCGGGCTCGCGTGCTCAACGCGTCGCGTGGATGAACCGGCAAAATTGGCTGGTCCTTGACGAGGGTACGAACACCGGGCGGCGCCTCCACACCTGGATGAGCCGACAGGGATGTCGCGTGCCTCCGGGCATGCAGCTCGATAACTTCGACCTGATCATCAATCTCGCGGCCCTGGGAATGGGCGTGAGTTTTGTCCCCGTGCGCGCCCTGGCCCTTTATAGCCGGAAGCGCACGCTGCGGCGACTGACGTGGCCGGAGCGGTTTGAGCGCGAACTGGTGGTGGTGGTCCGACGAAACCGCAAGCTGCCCGGACACATCCTTCAGTTTATCGAAAACGTCTTGTTCTGATTCGGGTCGACGGAGCGGAAGCGGGTTCTTCAAGCGACCGCGCACCCACGTCCATTCCTTACCCGCGCCGAGGGCGCCACAAGCGGCGAAACGACTTTCGATGATGAAACTTTCCGACACATCCGGCGTCTCATTCCGCTAATGCGCTTTCGATCCATTTTCACGCTGGCCATTTCAATCGTCGTCGGCGTCACCTGCGCGATCGCGAAATCCAAGCCAAAGGCCAAACCTGACGTTCTGGTCGTGGCGGATGTCCTCGCCGATGATTCGTCGTCCGTTACACCCACGCCGGCCAAACCGATCTACTATGTCATACTCGGTGGCATGGAACGCGATCTCGGCGCGTCCATTGCAGGTCTGCCTTCCGTCGACCTTGCCATGATCCGAACCCAACTGGTCAGCGCCTTGGCGGGAAGAAGTTTCATCGAAACCAAGCTGGGCGGCCCCGTGCCGCGGCTCGCGCTGGTCGTGAGCTGGGGTTACGCCAACCTCGACACCATCGATGTCGATGAAACCAATACCGACGACTCCGGCGAGTCCACCACGAGCACCACCACCTATACGATGAACGCACGGGAAAAAGCCCGGCTCATCGGCTGGGACAAGGCCGAGCGCCATCTGATGTCATCCTCCGAGGCTGACGAACTCAACTCCGCCTACCGGGACGACCGGCTCTACATCGTCATCGCCGCGCTCGATGCCGCGGCGTTGCAGAAAAAGCAAAAGAAACTCCTTTGGCGGACACGCATCAGCATCGACGCCCTTCGCGAAGACCTTCCCTCCAACCTCGGCATGATGATCGCCGACGCCGCGCCCTATTTCGCGCGCGATATCGACCGTCCCGTCACGATCAACGACGATGTCCGCCGCGCCAACGTCAAACTGGGCGAGCTGAAATTCCTCGACGAAACACCGACGCCGGGAAAAAAGTAGTCGAAAAATGACCGGAGGGCTGCCCGGCGACCCCAAGGAAACCGGGGGGCGCTGATCCCCTCGGCTTGATTTCCACCATTCCGGACTCGCCCCTTGCCCCGCCCTTTGCACGCTGGGGAACCATGCCCTCTCCTAACGTCGTCTTGGTCACCGGCGCCGGTTCCGGCGTCGGTCGCGCCTGTGCCCTTAAACTTGCCGCCGAAGGGTGGTCCGTTGCGATGCTGGGTCGCCGCACTCAACCCCTGAACGCAACGCTCGCATTGGCGACACACTCCGCCTCCGGGCATATCGCGACTTTCCCCTGCGACATCGGTGAACCCGCCGCCGTCGCCGCCGTCGCGAAGTCCATGCTCAAAACCTTCGGCCGGATCGATGCACTCGTAAACGCCGCCGGCACCAACATCGGCCGCCGCTCGCTCGACGTGCTCACGCCCGCTGATTTCCAAGCCACAGTCGCGACCAATCTCTACGGGGCATTCAATTGCGCCCATGCCGTGCTGCCTGCCATGCGCCGGCAAGGCGGAGGCACGATCATCAACATCAATTCCGAAGCCGGCCGGAAGGCCAGCGCGAAGGCCGGCGCTGCCTATGTTGCCTCGAAGTTCGGTCTCGCCGGTCTTACTCAGACGATCAACGCCGAGGAACGGGCCCGCGGGATCCGCGCCTGCTCGATCTTCCCCGGCGACATCAACACACCCCTCCTCGACAAGCGCCCCGTCCCGCCGCCACGCAAGGCGCGCGCCCGAATGCTCCAGCCGGAGGATATCGCCGCCTGCGTGTGGCTGGCGCTTTCCCTGCCAGCGCGGGCGGTCGTTGAGGAATTGCTGGTCCGCCCGCTCTGAGCGATTTGTCTTTCGCCCTAGCCTCGCCGAAAAACATGAAAGACGAAAGCTACATTGACCTGGTAATTCGCGAATTCAAACGCCAGAAGTCACTCGCCGACGGCGCCATCGTCCAATGCTCCGACGAGCAGTTCCTGGCCGCTCCGGCGCCGGGTGACAATAGCATCGGCGTCATTGTGAAGCATATGGGTGGAAATCTTATTTCGCGGTGGACCGGCTTCCTGACGAGCGACGGCGAGAAGCCGGGGCGAAATCGCGATGCCGAATTTGAGATCGTGCCGGAAGACAGCCGGGACAGTCTCCTCGCGCTATGGGAACGAGGTTGGAGCGTGCTCTTTGCGTCAGTGGGTTCGCTGACCGATGCGGAGTTGGGCCGGACGGTCGCAATCCGCGGCGAATCCC
>Ga0164241_10007172_pt1 | contig 10039 bp, 9 predicted proteins | sample OricomyardsoilBY_FD_108780 | JGI IMG/M metagenome (GOLD analysis project Ga0164241, IMG submission 108780) | Backyard soil microbial communities from Emeryville, California, USA - Original compost - Back yard soil (BY) | ecosystem: Environmental > Terrestrial > Soil > Unclassified | place: USA... | reverse complement strand
GCTTTGCTCTGTGCTGTATTCCTTTGCCAGGTCTATATATTCGTTGATGGTGACCCGTGGCGGAATAGTTTCAAAATAGAGTAATTCGCATAACCCCATTTTTATCATGATCATATCAAGTAGCGCAATTCGATCTGAATCCCAGTTTTTTAATCTCGGTTTAATAATATCGAGGCAAAATTCATCCTTATCAATCACTGACTGCAACAAGTCTTTTGCAAATTTCATTTTTTCTGCACCCACCATCTGGTCAAAATCAAACGCGGACGGTTTTTGCAAAAATTTAGTCATTAGCACGATCATCATTTCAGCGTCATCATCCCAATGAATAAATTTTTCTTCCACATCGCTGATGAAATTTTCATCGGGCAGCATCAGATCTGAAAAAATAAATTCTAATATATTTTTTTCTGATTTTTTATCGCGCGATTGCAGTTCGATGTATTCTTTGTATTCCGGAGATTGAGTTAAAGCTAAATAGGATTTTTTGACCATTTCATCATCGATCAGATACTTAATCTTGAATTTTTCTACAGACGTAGTGAAAGAAGCGTTTTCTGTAATTTTCCAAACCAATTCATTTCCGGCTATTTTGGTATTAATTCTGAGGTCGCTTTCCGTAGGCAGGTATTTTTGTGATTTTTTTAAGGCGTCCTTTTCAGAGTAACGCGCTACTTCGAGCATGTAATAAACAAGGTATGTAAATAACTGCTGGGCATTCTCAAGGTTTTTGTTTAGGATTTGCAAGGGTTCGCCTACGCGGGTCTCCCGGTTCATAGATTCAACGCTGTAAAGTGTTTGCATTACTTTCACCCGGATATTTCTTCTACTTAGCATCTTTTAAGAACTTATTTTTGGGCTGCGAAGATAAGGGGAAATAGTTTTCTAATTTGCCAATTAGCTGATTGGCTAATTAAACTTCAATCCCCGGTTTTTCAGCATTGGTTGAATATTTGGATCGTGACCGCGAAAATCACGAAACAGTTTACCGAGGTCTTCCGTATTTCCACGCGATAATATCATCTCTCTGAACCGCTGACCATTGGCAGGGGTAAGTCCCCCGTTTTCCTGGAACCATGAGAATGCATCATCCGCCAGCATTTCAGTCCACAAGTAAGCATAGTAGCCCGCGGCATATCCACTACCCCAAATATGGCTAAAATAGCTGGAACGATACCGCGGCGGCACTTGTGGTAAATATAAATTGGTTTTGTGAAGAGAAGTTAGTTCAAACTGATCTACGTTTTGTAAGGAATCATTTGCTGACAGCTCATGCCACTGCAAATCCAACTCGGCGGCCTCCAACAATTCGGTGAGACTATAGCCAATATTAAAAGTAGCGGCTTTTTTAATTTTATCTACTAAAGCCTGCGGCATTGGCGCTCCGGTCTGATAATGAACAGCATAATTTTTAAATATTTTCGGATCTAAGGCCCAATGCTCATTAAACTGTGAAGGAAATTCTACAAAGTCGCGCGCCACACTCGTGCCTGAAAGGCTTGGATATTCCTGCGAAGCGAAAAAACCATGCAATGCATGTCCGAACTCATGGAACATAGTGGTCGCGTCGTCGAAACTTATAAGAGCGGGTTGGCCAGGCGCAGGTTTGGTGAAATTGCAAACATTATAAATTACCGGCTTGGTCCCAAGCAGTTTTGATTGTCCCACCATATTTGACTTCCAGGCGCCGCCGCCCTTATTATCACGTTTAAAATAATCTCCATAAAATAAACCGAGCGGGCTACCGTCTTTATCAAACACTTCAAACACGAGAACGTCTGGCTGGTAAACCGGAATGTCCGTGCGCTTTTTAAAGGTGAGGCCGTAAAGCTGATTGGCTGCATAAAAAACACCGTCCTGCAATACCTTATTTAGTTCGAAATAAGGCCTTACTTCTTTTTCATCAAGATTGAACCTGGCCTTGCGCACCTGTTCCGCGTAAAAATTCCAATCCCACGGTTGTAGTTGAAAACCTCCTTTTTGTTGGTTAATTAATGCTTGTATATCTGACGCTTCTTCTTTAGCCTTAGCAGTAGCTGCGGGAATTAGCTTACCAAGAAAATCATCCACGGCTTCCGGTGTTTTAGCCATCTGATCCTGCAAATTCCATTCGGCATAATTTTTAAATCCTAAAAGTTTCGCTTGTTCGGCACGGATTTTAGCGATCCGCGCGATGATTTTCCGCGTATCATTGGAATCATTTTTTTCTGCCCGGTTCCAGGAAGCATCAAAAAGCTTTTCGCGTGTTTCCCGCTTAGAAAGCGATGCGAGATCCGGTTGTTGCGTGGTGTTTTGTAAAGCGATAAGCCATTTTCCATCCATCTTATTATTGTTCGCCGCCTGCGCAGCAGCATCCATTTTTCCGGAAGAAAGACCTGCCAATGCTGCGCTATCATTCATTATCAAAGCGCCTGCTTTGGTAGCGGCCAAAAGCCTGTTGGTGAATTGAGCGCTTAACGTAGCTCTTTCTTCGTTTAATTTTTTTAGCTTGTCTTTATCTGCATCCGATACTTTGGCTCCGCGAAGATTAAATTTCTGGTAATAATATTCTACCAGTCTTTTTGATTCGGGATCCAATTGTAGTTGATCGCGTTTATTATAAATGTCTTCTATCCTCTGAAATAATTTCGAATTCAAATACATAGCGTCTTCATTGGCAGATAATTTTGGCGCTTCTTCCTGCTTCACTTTTTGTAACTCCGGGTTGGTATTGGCGCCTGTGAGCACGTTGAAAGCGCTCAGTGCCCGCCTTAGTAACTGCCCGCTTTTTTCCAGGGCGACAAATGTATTCTCAAATGTGGGCGGTTCAGGATTATTGGCTATTTTTTCAATTTCTTCCAGGTTTTGTTTCATGCCTTCCTCTATTGCCGGTTGAAAATCATCGTCTTTAATTTTATCAAAAGGAACTGTTTGAAACGGTAATGTACTCGCAGTCAGTAAAGGATTTGAAGCCGGTGATTTGCTTTCCGTCCGTTTATTTTCATTGTTGTTGCAGGAGATGGCTACCATGCATAATAGGGCCATCGTTGGAATAAATGAATTTTTTTTCATCTGATAATTTTTTTCATCAATAAAATGAAGTTACAACAATCCCGATTATTTGAAAATTGGACAGGTGTTACCATTTGTTTAATCGAAGTATTTTTGAGCCTTAGCCGTGGTTTGGTGTATGCACAAATCACTGTAGCTGCGGCAATTTGGGATACACTTCATTGTAGTGCTGGTACCATTTTTTTAATCAAATTGATCTGTGAGCCAATCAGAAAATAAATTTTATTTTATTATGAGTAAACAAACATTTTCCAATGATTTATGATTTAGTCTTTTCATATACCTGCTTGTTTTCCTCCATCTTTTTTAAATACTTTTGGATGCTTAAAAAATAAACTATACAATATGATTGATTTTTTCCGGCAGCCGTGGCCTTGGTATGTAGCCGGTCCTGTTATTGGGCTTACCGTTCCTATGCTTTTGCTGGTTGGTAACAAAGTGTTGGGTATCTCCAGTTCGCTTCGGCATATTTGCGCGATGTGCCTGCCTGCCAATGTTCCTTTTTTAAAGTACAACTGGAAAGATTCTTTATGGAATATTTATTTCGTGATTGGTTTGCTCCTGGGTGGTTTTATAGCCGGGGTTTTGTTGCAGCCGGTGCATGCGATGCCTTTGTCTGAAGCTACGTGGCAAAATTTGCAGGCGTTAGGCATTTCGAAACAAAATGGAATTTTGCCGGCAGAAGTATATAGTTGGTCGCATTTACTTACGTGGAAGCATTTAATAATCACGGTAGGTGGCGGATTTTTAGTAGGCTTTGGCACCCGGTATTCAGGTGGCTGCACGAGCGGGCACGGGATAGCTGGTATCTCTATGATGCAGTGGCCATCGCTGTTAGCAACTGTCTTGTTTTTTGCAGGAGGTATTCTTACTGCTAATTTTATTTTACCCTTACTTCTTAAATAGATATAATGAAAAAGAAAAATTTTCTTTTCCTGCTGATAGGAACTTTGTTTGGAATAGCGCTGATGAAATCAGACGCAGTATCCTGGTTTCGCATGCAGGAAATGTTCCGTTTCCAGGGCTTTCAATTGTTTGGCATCTTTATGACCGGCATCGCTACTTCTGCATTGGGAATTTTTATTATTAAAAGATTCAAGATAAAAACCATAGATGGAGACCCCGTGAAATTTGAGAAAAAAGAATTCAACCGGGGTTACGTGTACGGGTCACTGTTATTCGGTGTAGGCTGGGGACTTACGGGCGCATGTCCCGGTCCTATTTATGTACAAATCGGGAGCGGATTGAGTATCGCGGTGGTCACTTTGCTAAGCGCTCTTGCCGGAACCTGGGTCTATAGTTATTTGAAACCGAAGTTGCCGCATTGATTTTTTTTAGGTTGAAATTCAGATTGGTAATAGCAGACTAACAAAAAACAGTAATTCTTTTTCTGGTTGGGTTATGTTTCTCTTTTTTCGGTATTAACAATAAACGAACGAATGGAACATATAAGAATTATATCCGGTGTGAAACGAATTGCGTTGGTGGCGCATGATAATAAGAAAAAAGATTTGATAGAATGGGCGTATTATAATCGGACTGTTTTATCTCAACATGAATTAATTGCGACCGGAACTACGGGAAAATTATTGGAGGAAAAACTGGGACGGCCTGTCAAAAGATTATTAAGCGGGCCGCTCGGTGGCGATCAGCAAATGGGTGCTATGGTAGCGGAAGAAAGATTAGATATGATGGTTTTCTTTTGGGATCCGATGGAAGCACAACCTCACGACAGCGACGTGAAAGCCTTGTTGCGACTGGCAGTGGCCTGGAATATTTTAATGGCCTGCAATCGTACTACTGCTGATTTTATTCTGACATCTGTTCTGATGAATGAAGATTATCCTGTAGTAGTTCCGGATTATTCGGGGTATTTATCGAGGAAATTGATCGAGTAGTATTTCAAAAAGCGAATTTCACATCCTTATTCCTGGTTGGGACTCACAAAGGTTCCCGCCTTATAATCTCTTGTCATCTGGTACGCCTCATCAATAATGGTTTTAGGATAGTTTTCTAATTCAACAATCTTAATTGCGTTGGTGGTTTTCAAGAATCCAGGCTTAATGGTGTGGTCAAAATTCAGGTAATTTTCTTTGATGGTTTCTGTAAAATAATACAATTCAAAGTCCTTTGAAATCAATTCTATTAATTCCAGGTCGTGAGAGCAAGCGATAACAATATTTTCATTGTTATTTAAAAATTCCAATACGGCTTTTGCCAAAGAAATGCGTTCCAGTGTGTTTGTTCCTTTAAATGTTTCATCTATTACAAAAAGATGATTTGGTGATGGTGAAACCTGTTCAGTCATTTCTTTTACAATTTCTACTTCTGTAAAAAAATAACTGCTTCCTTGTAATAAATCGTCTTCAATAGTAATGGATGAAAACGGTTTTAAAAATGAGGCGGTGTAGGTTTCTGCGAAACATAGATATATAGTTTGCGCTAAAATAGAATTGATTAAGATCGTTCTTAAAAAAGTTGATTTGCCCGACATGTTAGAGCCTGTAATAAAGGCACTTTGATGTGCCAGGGAAAAAGAATTCGGAACACAGTTTTCAATGAGTGGATGAGTAGCATTGGTGAATTTTAAGATTTTATTTTCTGAAATCAGGTCAGGGATGCAAGTGGTAAAACTGGTATCACTTTTTAATGACGCCACCGAAATGGCCAGGTCAAATTTTCCAATATAGTTATAGAGCTCTTTTATTGAATCCCGGTGTTCTATTATTTGCAAATAGGATTTATTAAGAAGATGTAGCTCCAACAGAAAGCAGGCTTTGATAAGTTCGAAAATATAAAACATCGCTTTTGTTAGATCATCGGCAGGAATTCCGAAATTCAATAATCCATAATTCTTCACAAAAGGTTTTAAAGATTTTAAATGTTCAGGGATAGAAGCGCCATCAATAATGGTATCAGTTTTCTGTAGCCTTTGCGCGGCTTTTATTAATCCATAAATTTCGCCAACAGATTGATATTGACTTTCATTTCTGTATTTGAAAACGTATTGTATCATGATATTGACTCCGAAAATGGGAATTAAATAGATAAATATTACGGGGAAAAAGGCGGAAGCAATAAGTCCACCAACGGCAAGTCCGGTGAGCATTTTAAAAAGATTCAGATTTTTATCAATGCCCGGTTTTTTGACGTTTAATAAATCAATAATTTCAGCCGTGCCGTTTTTTTCGAGCTTGTATAAAATGATTTGTGCCGATTCCCGTTTCTCAGTTTCTTTTTTAAAATAACCGGAATTTTTATCAGACACTTTTAGTTCGTCCAAACTGTTTCCCGGAAAAATTATTTTATTGTACAGGAGTTGCTGCCCGATTGTGGTGAGCGTTCTGTCTAATAATTCAAACAAATTTTCAATATCAATATCCTTTAAGGTCTGGAGTGTGAGTTTATGAAAATGCTGCGCCTTGTTATGAGTCACGTATTTTTCAACAAGCTCTATATCTCTTGTTTTGTTGATGCCATGTCCCCAATTCAACCTGATTTCAGCGAGTATTTTTCTTTCATTTTTTCGGTAAAGAGAAAAGATTAAATACACTAAAAGTGCGAGTGCCAGTAAAAAATAGACCATTGTATTGAAAAGATTATCTCTAAATATTGCAGACTAAATTAAAGTAAAATAACAAGGTTTTTGAAATGACCCGTATAATAATAATCACCTTAATGTAATTTTGTAAGAAATGCGATTTCAACTTAACTCAACATACAAACCTGCAGGCGACCAGCCACAAGCTATAGAACAACTTACTCACGGTGTGCTTACCGGTGAAAAATACCAAACGTTGTTGGGCGTTACCGGAAGTGGCAAAACATTTACCATGGCCAATGTCATTCAAAATGTGCAAAGGCCAACGCTGGTGCTTACTCACAACAAAACATTGGTGGCCCAGTTGTACGGCGAATTCCGGCAATTCTTTCCTGATAATTCTGTAGGTTATTTTGTTTCCTATTATGATTATTATCAGCCGGAAGCGTATATGCCCGTCAGTGACACGTACATCGAAAAAGATTTAAGCATCAATGAAGAATTGGATAAATTAAGATTGGCAGCCACGTCACAACTATTGACCGGGCGCAGGGATATTATTGTAGTTGCCAGCGTAAGTTGTATTTATGGAATTGGTAACCCGAAAGATTTTGCTGAAGGCGTTGTACGCATCGAACAAGGACAGGTTATCAGCCGACAGGGATTTTTACATTCGCTGGTGAATAGTTTGTATTCGAGAACACAAGGCGATTTTGCAAGAGGGACTTTTCGGGTAAAAGGTGATACGGTCGACATTAATCTTCCTTACATGGATAATGGTTACCGCATCACTTTTTTTGGTGATGAAATTGAGAGTATTGAAACGCTGGAACTGAGTTCGGGAAAGAGAATTTCAAAGGTGGATAACGCGGCAATTTTTCCTGCCAATTTATACATTGCGCCCAAAGATAAATTGCAACAAATCCTTTATGAAATCCAGGACGAGGCCGCGAGACAAGCAGAATATTTTAAAGAAATTGGTAAATATATTGAAGCCCAAAGGATTTCTGAAAGAGTGAATTATGATGTAGAAATGATTCGCGAATTGGGCTATTGTAACGGTGTAGAAAATTATTCAAGATTTTTTGACCGTAGAGATCCCGGAACTCGCCCGTTTTGTTTGTTGGATTATTTCCCCAACGATTTTTTATGCATCATTGACGAAAGCCATCAGACTATTCCGCAGGTTAGCGGCATGTACGGCGGCGACCGTTCCAGGAAAATGGTTTTGGTGGATTATGGTTTTCGTTTACCCTCAGCTTTGGATAATCGCCCGCTTAATTTTAATGAGTTTGAAAGCATGCTCAATCAAACCATTTTTGTAAGCGCTACGCCCGGCGATTTTGAATTGGAGAAGACCGGAGGCGTAGTGGTAGAGCAAGTTGTAAGGCCAACAGGATTATTAGATCCGCCGATAGAAATTCGTCCGTCCATCAACCAGATTGATGATTTGCTGGATGAAATTGATAAAAGAGTTACTAAAGGCGACCGCGTACTGGTGACTACTTTAACCAAGCGCATGGCGGAAGAAATGGACAAATATTTACAACGCATCAATATCAAATCAAAATACATCCACAGCGAAGTACACACGCTCGACAGAATAGAAATTCTGCGGCAGTTGCGTTTGGGAGAAATTGATGTGTTGGTGGGTGTCAATCTATTGCGTGAAGGGCTGGATCTTCCTGAAGTTTCGCTGGTGGCCATTCTTGATGCTGATAAAGAAGGATTTTTGCGCAATGAAAGATCGCTCACCCAAACTGCGGGTAGGGCTGCCCGTAATGTAGAAGGTTTGGTTATTTTTTATGCAGATAAAATGACCGAGAGTATGCAAAAAACCATTGACGAAACTACCCGCCGACGCGAAAAGCAAATTCAATATAATATTGAACATAACATTACCCCAACAACTATTATAAAATCCATTGAACAAATCATGGGGCAAACTTCCGTGCTGGATATTAAAGGAACTACTGATTCGCCTTATGCCATTGACGATAGTGTGAATACCATTGCTGCCGAAGACCAGGTAGAATACAAAACGATTCCGCAAATGGAAAAAGCCATTTCACAAATAAAACGCATGATGGAAAAAGCTGCGAAGGATATGGATTTTATGGAAGCTGCGAGACTGAGAGATGAGATGTTTAGGATGCAGGGAGAGTTGAAGGAGATGAAAGGGCAGAATAAAAACCTTTAATAAAAGTTCGTTTACTCTTGTTGTAATTAAGAAATTTCAGGAAATATTAAGAATAAGAGAAGTTTAGAAAAAGTGAAACGAAATCGCAATTAGTTTTTTAAAAAAGTACTTTCTAAATATAATCTGTCGGGGTCAAAATCAATTTCATCATTCCATACAACCGTCCCATTTTGGACTTTTGCCTTACTGCAAAAAGATTCATTTTGTAATTCCTGATAAACCGGATATTTCAGGTACGGTTTCAAATCAAATTTTTTTATTTCTCCGTTTGTAAAAGTAACGATGAAATTATACGGACTTTTATAAATAATATTTTTTGCTTTTGGGTTCATTATTTTAAAGGGTCAATTTTGAAAATAGTGTTACCGGCTACTGCTAATTGCCAGTTTGCCATTAAATCTTCCTTGTGTATTTCAATCCAGGCCTGGATTAATTTTTCTTTATTTGAAGGCAAACCTCCTTCCAATAAATATCCATCAGGCAATTTATATATTGCTTCCAGCTCACCGTATTTAACATGGATATGTGGATGATTGTGCTGCTTTGTATCCAGATAATACATACTTACAATCAGGCCATAAAACATTGAGATAACAGGCATACAAACTTTTACGTAAAATTAATCTAATATTTTTCTAAAGGAATCAAAAAAATATAATGGAAAAAGCCGCGAAGGATATGGAAGAGGCGAGATTGCGCAATGAAATGTTTAGGGTGCAGAGAGAGTTGAAGAAAAGGATAAATAAAAATACCTAATAAAAGTCCTTTTACTGTATGAGCTTATTTTCCAATCTCGTTTTTTAATCTCAGCCAGCGATTATCTCTATGCTTTTTCAATTTTATAAATAACGCCCTTTTCTCCTGTTTTATCAACAAGATACCCCATTACAAAAATCTGATTATTTGCGTCTATAAAACATCCGCAAATAAAGAAATCTTCAGTCGGTTTATTTATTATTTTCAATGATTCACTTCTCCATTTATTATCACTATTTTTTGAGAGCGCGAAAATGCTTCCATGCCAATCGGCAAAGACATATTTGTTTTTTAATGCCGGTATTTCATTTCCATAATAAAAGTTTCCTCCAATGACACAAATACCTGTCTTGTGCGTATATGTGAACGCGGGCTGTGTGAAAGTAGCTTCTAAATTTGAATTATTTTTTTCAAAACTGCTATCACCTTCTTTAACAGGCCATCCGTAATTTGAACCTTTAGTTACAATGTCGATTCCCTCCTCCTTATTT
>Ga0164241_10007171_pt1 | contig 10039 bp, 11 predicted proteins | sample OricomyardsoilBY_FD_108780 | JGI IMG/M metagenome (GOLD analysis project Ga0164241, IMG submission 108780) | Backyard soil microbial communities from Emeryville, California, USA - Original compost - Back yard soil (BY) | ecosystem: Environmental > Terrestrial > Soil > Unclassified | place: USA... | reverse complement strand
TAAACAGGCTGGTAAGGTATTTTATACATCAGTTTAAAATAAACACCTTTTTCAGGATCATCATCTGCAAATTGTTGCGGGTTGATGATGATCTCAAAATGATATAATTCTTTGCCAGGCGCATTTGCAGGAGCGGGCAATACATCTTCAATGGCTGTAAAATCAAGTGTGTTCAGGGCATGCTTCATGGCAGGTGAGTAAGCGATGTTGCCCACACGATGTTCTTCCAGTAAAAAAACGGGTTCCGTTTCCAGTAGTATTCCATGTATAAATCCAAAGCTGCCAAAACTTACCACAGCGGCATTGAACATATCATCATTTCTAATGGGCTCTGCGCCAAGCCAGTTGATAAATGCATCGGAAGCAACAGGGTTAGATGCTTTTTCGATCCACACATGCTTTGAAGGGCTTACAATAATATGCAGCCCTACAATGGAATCGTGTACTGCACCCACTTTATATGCCGCGCCATGTGTTCCGGTTGAGGTAGCACCTGCAACAGATTGTCCGTTACTGGCACCGGAAGCTTTTAAGGAACGTGCAGGGTTTGATTCCTGCTCCAGTTTTTTATTAATATCAAAAATGCTCATGCCGCATTCTGCTAAAAATAAATTGGAAGCTGGTTTACCCTGCTGTAAATACGCGGGTGCAACAAAAGCATCGTTCAGATTATAAGAAAGCCTTAATGCTTTTGTATCAATTACGCCGCCATTGCATACGCCAACTTGTGAAAAAGACCAGCCATTGCCTAAAGCACGTAACTGTATATCATTGTCCAATGCATATTGAATAAGCCATTGAAAATTTTTTGTGGTATCCTGGTAAGGTTGTTGCGAATGTGGTATGCGCATCTTAAACGAGCAGCCTGGTTTAAAATGATGCGTAAAGTTCTGGTGCGCATTCTCCCATGTTGTAATGGGTAGCGCTTCTATGCCATCCGGTAATGTTAGTGCCATAGCGGTTAAATTTATTTACCTAGTGTTGGGGTGGGAGGTGTATATGGAGCACAGCACCATTCTACATGCTGCGGTATTACAATACCTAATGTTACAATGGAAATAAGCGAATAACCCAGGTTGGTCTTAACGGCTACTTTGTTAAGATGATTGAACCTGGTATCGCATTGCGGATTGATATCTGCAGGTTGTACAAGCCCCCATAAAAAACTCCAGGTGGTTTTTTGATTAACGGGATTATTGGCAAAAGTATCGCAGTCGGCCTCTGCCATTACGCGTGTGGTGCTGCAACTTTCAAGGCAGGTAAGATTGATTACTAAAATAGCAATCACAATGCTGCGCCGGTAGTATTTCATGCGGTTAATTTATTTAACTAAGCTACAAAACATATAAGAGATTTTTAATTGGCGAACCCGATATTGTTTTTTGCTTACTTCTACAGGAATGCCTGGTTCGGTTATGCGTATAAAAACAAGTGAAGATTTTTATAGGCACCAATATGTCGCAAAAAAAAGGCCGCCCGGAACAGGCAGCCTTGTTTATTTTTCAAATTAGAATGCTTACATCTTTATCACATTGCCACTGCCGCTGATCTCTGTGTTTAATTCAGCCGGCTCGCCCTTATAAGAAACCTTGCCGCTGCCTGAAATATGCACGTCTAATTTATCCTGCACAGATAATGTAACCGTACTGCTTCCGGAAATCTTAACGGTTGCAGTTTTTGCCTTAACACCAAGTGTGGCAATATGGCTGCTACCGCTTGAATGAATGGTGTAAGCATCAGCGCTGATATCTTCAATATTGATATCCCCACTTCCTGAAGTTTCTATTGATAGCTTGCTTGTATTGTTGAAACTTCCCGATGCATTAATTGCGCAGGAACCGCTTAAGCCCAGCGCATCAAAAGAAGGCATGGTTATATATACCTGTACGTTGTCATTCCTTACGTTCGTGCTTTCATCATAATGCAGGTAAAGTTTATTATCCCTTACTTCGGTAACATAGTGAGAAACAAGATTATCATACCCGCTTATGGATACGCTAACTTCCGGGGCATAGCTTATAAATACATTATTGGAGCCGGATACCTCAACCCCTGAAAAATTTGATACATTCCTTTCTGCTGATACTACATTTCCTTCCCCATGTATCACAGTTTTATTGCACGATAAAAAAATAGTTGTAGCTGCAATTATTGCAAATAATTTTCTCATAGCATTAAATTTCTGCAAAATTAAACGGCGCCCCTGCGCATTAAAAGTTAAACCGTAATTTTTAACAACCGCATTGCAGGTGCTTACCAACGCATTATTATCTTTCTGTTGGCCATAAATGAACATCTTCATAATTTATCTTACTTTGTTTATTGAGTTAATGTGACAACTAAATATTCTTATACCCCTACGGCAAATTTTTTTTTTTAACGTAGGGGGAAATTATCAGCTAATTGTCTGTTTCTAAAGCGCCGAAAAATTTGTGAGCGATACCCGGATAAACATACCAGCAGATGAAGCTGCTTTTAAAGCACTCTTTACGGAGCACTATAAAGGCATGTACAGTTATGCATGTATTATTTTAAAGGACGAAGCGGAAGCAGAGGAAATTGTACAGAGTGTTTTTGTGAAGTTATGGGAGAAGCAAAGTTCACTGCAAATAGAAACATCGTTAAAAGCCTATTTATACAGGATGGTATATAACGATTGCATGAACTATATAAAGCACCAGGCTGTTGTACTGAAATTTCAAAAAGAAAAAACGTATGCCATGAAAAATGAACGTGATAGTGCTGAATACAAGATCGCCTCTGCGCAATTAAATGAGAAGCTCAGTACTGCCTTGCGCGAATTACCCGAACAATGCCGGACCATTTTTCAGTTAAGCAGGTTTGAAGACCTGAAGTACCGCGAAATAGCGGTGCAGTTAGGCATATCAGAAAAAACAGTGGAGAACCAAATGGGTAAGGCATTGAAAACCCTGCGCATGAAACTGGTTGATTTTTTGCCTTTGATTTTTGCACTCATAACCTTAATGAATAAACTTTAATTGTTGAATACACCTTTACATATAAGCGACGACCTGTTGGTAAAATATATGCTTGAAGAAGCGATGCCTGGTGAACGGTTACTGGTGCAGGATTGGCTGACGGCAGATGAAGCCAACAGGAAATATTATGAACAATTCAAACTTATATGGGATGAAAGCCAAACACTTGCTGCCAACATAACTGTAAACGAAGAGGCGGCATGGGAAAAATTTAAAAATAAAATTCAATCAACAGGAACTGAAAAAAAGCAAATAAAGACCGTCCGTTTGCCATGGATAAAACAAGTACAGGTAGCTGCAGCCGTGTTACTGTTTGTTGTTGGTGTATGGTGGGTGTATAATGCCACCAATAAGCCTTCTGCCATTGCGATGATAGATAAACAGAGTTTTTCAAATACGGTTATTGATACTTTGTCTGACGGAAGTGTTGTTACGTTAAATAAAAACACAGTATTGAGTTATCCTGCTTCATTCAAAACAAAAACAAGAACCGTAAAACTAAAGGGCGAAGCGTTTTTTAAAGTAATGCCCGATAAAACAAAACCTTTTATTGTTGACGCCGGCAACATAAGCATAACCGTAGTGGGCACTGCATTCAATGTGAAAAATTATGACAGTACAACACAGATCATTGTTGAAAACGGCATCGTACAGGTAAGCAGCGGCGATCAAAGCGTACAATTACATAAAGGCGAAAAACTATTTATTAAGCACAACGGCGCAGCATTTGAAAAATCGGTAGTGAAAGACAGCCTGTATAATTATTACCGCACCAAACAAATTATTTGCAATAATACGCCGCTACCCGATGTTATCGCCACCATCAACCAGGCTTATAACACGCATATTGTCTTGGGTGATGATGCTTTAAAGCAATTGCGTTTATCAACAACATTTACAGAGGAAAGCCTTGAAACAGTCATCAATATTATTCAGCAAACTTTTAGCCTGCGTGTAAAACAACAGGGCGATAGCACTGTTTTGCATCAGCAATAGCAATTCAAAAATTAAGTATTATTCATTATGGTCCACTTTAGAAATTTAAGTGCGGAAGCGGTAAGTGTTTTCAATCAAAAACAAATTTTTCCCAACTATACCAAACAAAAACAAAGATGGTTGCTTTTATTATTTGCATGCTTGCTCTGTGCAGGCGTGCATGCGCAAAACATTTTAAACAAAAAGATAAGTATTAACGTATCGCAAAAAAAACTGCCTGAAATATTGCAGGCCATTAGCAGGGAAGGTGATTTTTATTTTTCGTACGACAGCCGTATTGTAAAAAAAGATACAACCATTTCATTACGTATGAATGCAACTGTAGAAGACGTATTGAATAAGATATTTCCCGGCACAATGGATTATATAGAAAACGGTAACTACCTCATACTCCGCAAGCGCCTGGTAGTTGCACCGCCAACGCCTTCTGTAACTACCTGGTATATAAAAGGCGTTGTTAGGGATGCCAACACCGGTATGGGTGTGATGGAAGCAAGTGTGTATGAAAAAACAAATCTCTCGGCAACACTTACGGGCGGCGATGGCTCATTCTCGCTGAAAGTAAAAACAAGATCATCCATGCCTGTAATAAGCGTGAGCAAAGCAAATTATTTTGATACAGGCTTGTATATTTCGCTGCCTCCTAGTGAAAATATTGTGATAAACCTGCAAAACAAATATGCTGCTTTGGCAGATAGTGGCACCATCACCATTATTTCGCCGAGAGATACAAAGCCTATTATCATTCCTGATTCAACTCTTGTGCTTACACGCAGTTCTTCCATAATTATAGATACAACCAGAATGGTAGAACACACGGGCTGGGGCAATTTTTTTATAAATGCAAAATTGAAAATTCAAAGCTTTAATCTTAGCGGGTTTTATACCACAAGAGCGTTCCAGATATCGTTATTGCCGGGTTTAAGTACGCATGGCAGGCTTAGCCCGCAGGTAGAGAATGTAGTTTCTATCAATGTATTGGGTGGTTATACCGGCGGAACCAATGCGTTTGAGGTAGGTGGCTTGTTCAATATCAATCGCCGCAATACAAAATACTTCCAGGCAGCAGGCTTATTTAATGTGGTGGGTGGTAATTTATATGGCTTCCAGGCAGCAGGCCTGCACAATCATGTGTTGGGCAATGTGCATGCATTCCAGGCGGCAGGGATAAGCAATTATGATAATGGTGATATGCATGGCTTCCAGGCAGCGGGCATCTACAATCATGTGCGGGATACAGCAAGTGGTTTCCTGGCTGCCGGCATTGCCAATTATACCGGTAAAAAGTTTTCGGGGTTTGAAGTTGCCGGCATCGGCAACGTGGCCAGGCAAACCATGAGCGGCGTGCAGGTAGCCGGCATTTTCAACTATGCAAAAAAGGTGAACGGCCTCCAGATCGGTTTGATCAATATTGCTGACAGCAGCAATGGTTTCAGCATCGGCCTTATCAATATTGTGCAGCATGGATTGCACCAGTTAGTGTTATCGTCAAATGAAATAACCAACACCAACGTTGATATTAAAACAGGCAATAAAAAGTTGTACAGCATTCTGCATGCAGGCTATAACATTAGTAATAACAATAAAGTTTTTTCTTATGGATATGGTATCGGCACTGTAGTGCAGTTCAACCGCGCACTTAGCCTGCAACCTGAGTTAAAAGTAAAGTATCTCTATACCGGTGACTGGAATTATTCAAACATTCTCAGCAGCCTGGGTTTGAACCTGCAGGTAAAACTGGCTAAAAATATTGCCTTGTTTGCAGCACCTGTATTTAATGTGTATTCAACCGATCAGACTGCAAAAGTGAATGATTATAAATTCCCGGTGCAACCATCCGGTTTCCCTAAAGTTAGCTTTAGTGATAAAGTAAACGGCTGGCTTGGATTTTCCGCAGGCATTACTTTGTTTTAAAGTTGATAGGACTTTTTTGTTACCAGCAAATGAATAGCTGGCATCAAAGTGGAGCCTGCCTTCGGGCTTGACCCGGAGATCGCATCACTTGTACTGCATATCATTGAGCAGCTATGAGTTCATATGCATGCGGCTTACACAATGCTAATTGCCACACTAATAAATATTGCTAAATTTAGGAAGCTGAAATTTATCAATAAATAAAAGTTCTCAAAAAGAGAACTTTTATAAGACTAAACCTTACCTTTGCAATGAAAGTTCATTTAATAAGAAAAGAAACTATTGAAGCTTTTACAAAAGGAAGTGCAAGAAGCCGCGTTTCATTTGAAGAATGGCTTGCAAAGTTGAAATATGCTGATTGGGAAAAACCAACAGATATGAGCGCAACATTTGTTGGTGCAGACTTACTTGGCAAAAATTCCAGGCGTGTGGTTTTTAATATCGCAGGAAATACTTACCGCATGATTTGCAAATATGCTTTTGGCGATAAACAAGCGCATTTATTTGTGTGCTGGATTGGCATTCATGCAGAATATGACAAACTTTGTAAGTTGAATGAACAATACACAGTAAGCAATTATTAAACTTATTATTATGGCAGAACTGAAATATAAAATCATTAAAAATAAATCTCAATACAAAGATTATTCTAACAAGTTAGAAGAACTTGTATTCTCCAATGCAAAAAACAAAGCCTTTAAAGATGAGATTGACCTGTTGACTCTATTGATAGAAAAATGGGATGCGGAACATAGCAGCTTTAATGAAGTTGATCCTGTAACACTATTGAAATCTTTTATGGAAGAACAAAATATGAAAGCAACAGATGTTGTTGAATTATTAGGTGTAAGTAAAGGTTATGTTTCTGAAATACTTAATTATAAAAAAGGTATGAGCAAAGAAGTGATACGCAAACTGGCTGCATGTTTTAAAGTTTCACACGAAGCGTTTAACAGGACGTATGAATTAAATGATAATAATAGCCGCTTAGTTAAAAGAAGAAAAAAGAAATTGGCTTTAGCGTGAAAGTTTTGAACGTATAAATATGGCTAATACACAAGGCCAATACTGCTGCTGCCTTGGGTTCGTGTCTCCACGATTTAAAATGGCTGGTCGTCAGTTCCGGAACAAGGCGTATTCATATCTTCATCAGGCAGCGAATTCCAAAACTTAAGACAAGGGCAATATTCTTTAAATATACAATCTGGTGCATAACCGGTGCAATAATCAAAACCTACAAAACCATCTTTTGGTATAAAGGTTTTTTCGTTCAGTGTGTTTACCAGCATTGAATAGGTTATTTCAGCGGGCAGGCTTTTTGGAAAATCTGCGTGATGGTTCCATGTAAACATCATCTGCCTGAAGGCTTTATTTACGAGTTTAATTTCTTTTTTTGTAAGCTGTTCCGGCGGTGGAAAATTTTCTGCCTGTAACCCGCAATAATAACAAATGTGTGTGCATGTTCTTCGCCTTCAGCCCATCTTTCTATATCTTCCATTTCTTCTTCAAAAGATTTTTTATGTGGAATGTATTCCGGCTGCTCAGTCTGGTGGGCAGCAGCAATATCACGAAGAAGATGCGGAATGTAGGGATGCATGGTTTGCGATTAATTATTAAATTTTTCTATTTCAAATACGCCCTCACTTTAGCAGTAATGAAATGCTGTACAGTTTGCCAGGTTTGCTTTTTTAAACTCACGGGATCTTCGCTTTCCTCAGCATCGGCAAAATAAATAATGGCATGCGGCACTGTTATCAACAAATTTTGAGAGGAATATTTTTCTTTATGGAATTTTATAAAATCATCAATGGAATAGTGATGTAAAAGTTCTGCCACATCCCAAAAGTCTTTCTTCTTTCCCCTCCCCAATATTGCCTGTATTTTCATGGCAATAATATCTTCTGGGGAAAACATCCTGATACCATCAATATTTAATGCAGGCCTTATCAGGGGATGCGTATGGCGGATGATGTCAATTTTTACATCATCCACAAAACCAAAAATTCCAAAACGCGGGTTTGTTGACCTGTTTATAAACGACGCTTTAAATTTTTTCGTTAAAGCATTAACTATATCCTCGTTTTCAAATGGCTTGTTTGAAAACAAATCCAGATCAACTGATTTCCGGTGTCCATAAATAAGAGATAATGCAGTACCGCCGACCAATGAAAAATCCATTAACGCAGGAATTTCCATTAATTGTTTTAATATGGAAAAAGCGTAGGGTTCAACTGTCTCAAGGTGTAACATCTGAAATCTTTTAGCGGCCTGTCTATAACGGCACTTGCAAGATACATTGTATGTTCGGGTAAAAATTTTGCGTTAAGCAAAGCCTCGGTAATTTTTTCATCTCCGTAATAGCGCCGGCAATTGCGTATGTCCTCCACATCGCCGCGTTCAAACACTCTTTCAATTACAAAATTAGCTTTGGCATCGTAGTCAATTTTTTCAAAATCCACATCCCAGAAAATCCGTTTGTTAAAAACAGGTTTTAGTTTCTCTGTCATAAGATAAAGATATTGCTATTTTATTTTCTTTCAACACCGCCCGGTGGCAGGGGTATTATGGTATTTATTTTATGAACGCAATTGCTGCCATAAAAAACTGCACTACAAGGGGAGCCACGATTAAAATCGGGATAGATGACACAAGGAACACCACCATCCTCATTACGGCCCGTTACATAAAAATTAATTTACTGAAGCAGCCAATCATTTTCTATTCGGAAATTTCCTACACTACCCGCATTCATAATTATTTAACAAACGAACCATAGGGGTGAAGGTATAGCCTGTTGTCACATCATCATCAAACAGAAAAACAACATACACAATCAACAAAAAAAATGATCATGAAAGTTGCAGGCTTATTATTAGCATTACTAATTGCATTAAATGTACAGGCCCAATTAACACAAACCATTAGAGGCACTGTTACCGATGAAATTTTACAGAAACCGATAGAAGGCGCATCTGTAATAATTGCAGAAACAAAAACCGGAGCTGTAACAGATGCTGCCGGCAACTTCAGGTTTAATGATGTGCCGGTAGGCAAAGTAACAATTATTGTATCGTATGTTGGGTATAAAGACAATGCTGCGGCAGGCATAACCGTAAATGCAGGTAAAGAAATTGTGTTGAACATTAACATGCAGGAACGCGTGCATGTGAATACTGATGTTGTTGTAAAAGCAAACAGCAAAAAAAACAAACCATTGAATGATATGAGCCTTGTAAGCGCCCGTGCATTCACCGTTGAAGAAACACAAAAATATCCTGCTGCCATCAACGACCCTTTACGTATGGCAACCAATTTTGCGGGGGTTGCCACTGCTGATGATGGTATGAACCAGATCGTGATCCGCGGTAATTCACCAACGGGTTTGTTATGGCGGATGGAAGGCGTTGATATTCCTAACCCAAATCATTTTGCCGCAAAAGGCAGCAGTGGTGGCGGTATTTCTATACTGAGTGCGCAGTTGCTTTCCAACTCTGATTTTATTACCGGCGCTTTTGCAGCAGATTATGGTAATGCTTTAAGCGGCGTAATGGATATGCATTTGCGCAAAGGCAATAATGAAAAAAGAGAAACAACATTGCAGGCAGGTATTTTGGGCGTGAATGCTGCAATAGAAGGCCCTTTCAGCAAAAATTATAAAGGCTCTTATCTTGTAAATTATCGCTATTCTACTTTATCGTTGCTGGATAAAATGGGTGTAAGTGTGGGCGATGCTTCAGCTACCAATTTCCAAGACTTGTCCTACAATATTTCATTGCCGGCAGGTAAAGCAGGCAACTTCACTGTGTTTGGGATTAACGGTTTAAGCAACCAGGATTATAATGCTGACCGTGATTCCTTAAAATGGGAGAATGATGACAGCAGGTTTGACTCGAAATATATCTCCAACACTTTTTTTAATGGTGCCACGCATAACATTGATATTGGCAATCGCGGCAGGCTTACTTCTGCCATCGGTTATGTGTATACCAAACTTTCCTTTACAGCCGATTATTTAAAAACGATTGACAGCGCTTTGCTCGGTCATAAGGAGAATAACGAAACCAACAGGATTACTATCAGCAGCATCTATAATTATCGTGTTAACAGCAGGCATTATATACGTGCCGGTG